>JAALOO010000123.1_pt1 | contig 64881 bp, 45 predicted proteins | sample 7257641 | NCBI WGS metagenome assembly JAALOO01 (sample SAMN14085613, study PRJNA598686) | mite metagenome | biome: ENVO:01001000; feature: ENVO:01001002; material: ENVO:01001226; isolation source: single female mite from University of Michigan culture on fish food culture... ...
TCTCTCTCTCTCTCTCTCTCTCTCTCTCTCTCTCTGTCTCTCTCTCTCTCTCTCTGTCTCCCAGTGCTTGCTTACAATTCTCTCTGGAGCCAGCTCTCAAGAAGGCAGTAGTTTTTCATTTTTCACTTCACTTTCATTTCTCGTAGCACACAGGCAGGCAGCACACTAGACTGCTGCTCATTTCACGGAGACTCAAATTTCCTCTGCTCTCAGGCAGGCAAGAACTGCAGTAGGTTCAATTGGCTTGCTGTTCACTTTTCTGCTTTCTTCTTTTTCTTTATTTTCCAACCATCTTTTGACAGTGCACCAATTCATATGACTAGTTGCTGACGGTTGCGGTGTCGCTTTCACCAAAAACTGTCCAAACTGCCGGTGCCAAAAGATGACAGAATCTAATGAAACTTTCTGTTGCTGCGGTTTGCAGTGCTGGTGATGCGATAGAGTGGCGATAGAGGACGAGGACGACAGAGTGCCAGTAAACAGGCACACACATTGCACAGTGTGCAGTTCACGGTCTTAATTCGATGAAATATAAAAGTTGTCTTCTACCATAGAGGGGAAAGCGGGAAAAGAGAAGGAGGAGGGGAGGAGTTGATGCAGTTATTTCTCATGAATTCACTTGTAATCGCTTGGCTTAGACAACCAACTATTCACTTTTTTTGACAATTATTCGCTTGATTGATTCACTTACTCTCGGACACGCAGGCACACGACCACGCGGACTGGGTTTTTGTAAGTAGATCAGCGAATGCTCACTGAATACTAATTCAGCAGGCCAACAACAACTTGTGTGTCGGGTCTCATTTGACACCTGTATCTATTTAGCAAAAAGGTGGCAACAACGGCACTATTCCCTTTGGTGTCTTAGTCGTCTGGTCAGCACAATTTTGCACATTCATTTCTGCTCCCGCTGTTGCACTCATTACGGAAACAAGTCCAATCCTTTTTTTCTTGATAGTATATTATTACCACGTTTACTGTGTTGTTTCATTTATTGTCAGTTTTGTAATTATCTTTTTATTATCTAGTGTTTATCTGTTGCTTTGATGATACCATAAATTACAGCCTTACGACGCACGTCTAAAGTGTTAAAAAACACATTTTAATATTTGTTTTTTTCTTTTTACAGAATACAATTTCATTCCTGAACCATTTTGATTCAACAAGTTTTTTCTTCTGAATCGTTACGCTACGCATGCTTTTGCTACCCAGCGCACATCTGGCCCCAGTCAAGGTTAGTGTCCATTGCAGGAGCGTGTCTCCTCTTCTTTTTCGTTTTTTGTTCATTCATTCATTCATTCACAAGTTCATTCACACTTCTCATTGCTCATCTTCTTCTTCTTTTGCTCCTCTGCTCTCATTTGTCCTCCCAGTGTGAAGTATCTCACGCTTATCTTTTCTCCCTCTCTGCTGTCTACAGTGAACGCTCTGAGACGCACACTGTCCCCAGCTTAGATGTTTCATATATTCTGCGGCATTTATCATTCTTTTTCTTTTGCCCAATTTTGCTCAATAAATGTCTTCATTTTGTCGCCCTAACTTTGATGCGTACGCAAATGACTAACGGTAGCAGTGTTCCTTTGTACATCCTGCCTGTTGAATTCTTGCTATCTGTGATTGTTACGGACCGTGACACTGCTGCTGCTGAGCATGACCCAATAGACAGTATTGTTATGAACTCTGTGCTGCAGTGTGCAGGCTTGCGGTGAAAGTGAATGCAGACCTCAATGAAAAAAGAGAGAGAATTTGGCCAGTGTTCAGTTCAGCTTGTTGCCGTTGTGCTTTGCTCTGCTGAACAGCTACGAAGTCATTGTCCTCGACTGAGGCATCTTCCTTTCCATTCCCTCCCCCTCAACTCGACCAGCTGCCTCTCTTCATACTGTCCATCTTTGGTCTGCTCATCTTTTCCCGCCACCCTCTTAATTCCTTTGCAAAAGGGCATCATTCACAAAGGCAGCACTTACTGACGATGCTGATCTGAACTCTGTTTGGATTCTCTCTGTTTCCCTGTTTCTTTTGCCCCTCTTGGCTGCATCCTCTGATGCGTTCAATTCTCTCTCTCTTTCTCACTGCCATATGTTGCTGACTATACAGCCTATTCGAAAGACTGGAGGCTTTGAGAAGAGACAAGAGTAGCCACCACTTGGAAGGAACCACCATTGCTACCCAATGCCGGGGGTGTTATCTGTTGACTGATAGATGCTGAAAAGAAAAGCCTGATTCTCTGCAGAGAATCTGTTTGAAACTCGACACTGTGCGCATTTTGCCTACAAGTGACTTTTCTAGAGTAAATGATGATGATGTGGTTGTATCAAGCTACCCGTAAGGTCGGCAGGTTCTTTGAGCTGACAGACTTGGGCATCTTTTCTCCTTATTGTCGAAATCCTCCTGTTTGTTTTGTTTTTATTTTTTTTTGCATCCTTTCTCTACTCGGTGTGATTACTCCGACCACGCAGAATGATCAGCAATTATTGTTAATACAGCAGTGCAAGCATTGACACTAGACTGTAGACTACAGCTGGTGTGCCTACTCAGTTCAGCTGCTCATTCCAAAAAGCGATGAGCGGATGTGTTCTTCTCGGTGTTTGCCTTGTGTTGAATGCCTCCACGACGACGACGATGATGATGATGAGGACGGCGTCGAGGTCATGGATGCACCGACATAGCTAGCTAGACCAAAGGCTGAATTGTGATATGCCTCAATTGGAGCCGTCTGTTGTCTGCCGCACTGCACTGCATCGCAACCTGCTGCACATCATCTCTTCACGCTCTCTTCCAGATGATTAGAAAGAGTTAGTGTCGTCTAGACAAACCAACAAATGCGAGGATGAGTTTTTGTTCGGATGAAAGAGATGGAGATGATGAGGATCAAAATTGATGGCAATGACGGCAGTCATTATCACTTTCAATAAGGCAAAACCAGGTTTTCTACACACAGGGAGAGAGAGAGAGAGAGAGTACTCTTTGGTCATGCATCAGTTCAAGTGTATTGAATTACACATCAACTGGTGCATTACTTTTGGTTGAAAAATGAGTTTATGTCAATGAATTAAAGTGAACCGAAATGGGTTTTTGTGTACCACTAAATGGGCAGGCAGGTCACATTTAATTTGATTTAATTCGATTTACCAAATGTCATTGATAAAAAAATTTACAAAAACAATTGCCTGTAAATTGCGTTACTGAAAAAGTGTCAATAAAACCATAAGTTTACAATTTTTTTGTAGACTTGTAATATAAATTGCTTTTTTTCATTGCTAAAAGAGATGCCAAGTGCAGCAAGTGTTATGAAAGAGAAAGAGCAACCACAAACATTTGGCGTCTGCACCAGCAAAGTAGATCAGCAAAAGAAGAGAGACCTGTGCGTAAACGATTGCATTAGCTAAGCTTCTAAAGTTGCTACACTGTGTTCTTGTTTTGAACGAGTGGAACTAAGAAGCAGGAAATAGTGGGCAGAACAAAATGTAATCATAACAGAAAACAATAGTTATACTTATTGACGATTTCATCTGACTGGCTGTTCTAAGCAGCTTCCAGCAGTCTAAGCATTGATGCATTCTTTTGCCTTTTGCCTGGTAATCCTGGCCTGGTACTTCACTTCATCAACACCGTTTTTTTCTTTATTTGGTGGGTACTTCTTTTTTTTCAATTGGCAGATTAAGCAACTGCCTCTGAACCAGAATAAGAGAGCTTTGGCACAGAACAGCTCAGCTTTTTTGTTTTATTTCTGGCACACTTCACTTGCTGATCAGTTGTTTAAAAAGAAGAAGAAGAAGAAGAAGAAGAAGGTGCATTGTTTGTTTGCTAATCTGCTTCTTCTGCTTCTTTTGCTGACTTTGAAGCTCCTCTGTCCATTGTTTGCCACTTGCACTACCGTCAGTTAAGCTTGACCATAGCAAATTGCTGCTGCTGTTTATGCTGTTTCTTCTACTAGTGCACATTCCATTGAGCATTGGAGACACAATCCCGTTATATGTCTCTGTGACTTGATTTATGGCACTGTGCAGTGTACTCTACAAGGCAACACTTGTCTCAAGGTAGTAAATGTTTATCGATTTTACACCTCTCTCTTGCCTGCCCTGTATCGACTAAGAAGAACTCTGCAGTTCTTCAAATCACTCAAGTGGCAGATGGAGTGTGTGATTGTGTGCTACAGATGAACGCCGCCATTATTTGTGCTGATGAGATCACTGAAAGGGTCATTTTTAAGCAGTTTTTCGGTACTGTTTTGCTCTCTCTCTCTCTCTCTCTCTCTTGTAAGTCGGTGTCTTTTTTATTATTGATGATCAGAACTACTCCGTCGTTATTGTGTGTGTGCAGTCAAACAGTGAGTGCCCAAAGGAGTAGTAGTTTCCAAAATTGTGAAGGTGGGTTTCAGTGTGCGATGAGCGATGACCACGGGCACCAATTGCGTGCAATGGTTGTAAGTAAGTGAAGAGGTATGAGCAATCGGGATAACTTCTTTTTCAATGAGATGTGTTGCACCATGTGGGCCAGTAGTGCCCATCCAGGCGATCTGCAGCTCTCCTTTGACCTACAAACGCTTGGCGCCCAAACAAATGATGGCACCTTCTTGCTGCTTTTGCTGCCTCATCTTTTCATCTTCACCTTGACCAGTGCAGCGCCTAATGGTCGACCATTCAAACTCGATTTCGCCTCACTCAAAAGAGAGTGTGTGCCCTCACACATTTCTCTCCGTTGACGGATAGAGGACCGTCTTTTGCCGTTCTCTATCTTCTTCTTTTTCATCTGATCGATGACTTATTGGTCCTGTCTACGTTTCGTAAGCCCGTTTTTTGACTTCAGCGTTGTGAGCAATGCCGTCTAATCAGGCAGGCAGGCAATTCACACTGTTTTTAATCACACCAATCGAAAAGTCATTGAAGAGGAGGAGACAGTTCAGGTGACACTTGCATTTGGCCTGCTTTTCTCCAAATGGGCGATCACCACCAATCAACAGCTGATGAGGGTGATCATCGGCGCACTGTGTCAGCAGCAACTGCCGTAGGCCGTAGCAACTACCACCTGAGCAACTATCACCCAAAGGGCGACTTGGGGACAGCCAACCTGTTGGGCGACTTTCTTATTTTTGTAACTATTTTTTCTGCCGCTGCACTTGATCACCACCAGGCGCACTGGCACTATCACTGGCACCACCAGTGGCCCTCGTCAGTCAGTCAGTTGCGTCGTCCGTGGGCACTGCATCGCGCGTTCTAATCGTCCGGGCAATCCTCTCTTCTGAACTGAGCGATGATCTTCAGTAACAGGCACCAGGTCGTAGAGTACTTTAGCAGAGAGTGGTGGTGCCCTCGAAGAAGAAGGTTGATTGCTGTTTCAGTCGGCTCGCCTTGCCTCGCTCCCTTCACTTCAGTGAAGTGTGAAGTGTGAGCCAGGTTGCGCTCCTGACTCTCCTGTTGACATAGTTCTTCAGGTGAGGTGAGGTGAGGTAAGGAGCTCCCAATGATGGACGCCAAGAACGAGAACGGGGCACTGTCCACTGGCTCACTGGCTCACTGACTGACTGACTGGCTGACTGGCTGAAGCACTCAAAGACTCGATTGAAGACGACGACCCACTGAAGAAGAAGAAGACGGCAGGCCCGCAGTGTGTGTGTGTGTGTGTGTGTGTGCAGAGTCCTCGTCGGCGGCGGTAATTTGGCTAAAATTAGAACACACGGCAGGCGCAATCGGTAATGGCGCGCCAGCATGTGAGTGAGTGAGCGAGCGAGCGACTACCTGTGCGAGTAGTCTTGAAGTCCTCAAAGAGTGGCACAGTAAGAAAGCGGTTCTCTCTCCTCTTCAAGACAGTTGCCGTACTCGCCCTGGGCGCCTCTGTCGGCGCCTCGCTCTCACTGTCCTGGCCTGTACTGGCTGAGTGGGCCAGTGTGCCTGCCAACCTGCATGCACGTCGCTTCAGCTGATCAGCCACCTTTTCAAGACGGCGACCTGCTGCTGTCCAGCGGTCTGGCTGGTCGTGAACCTGGTCAGCATCGGCTCTCTCTCTCTCTCTCTCTCTTTTCTTTCCCCGGCAACACACTGCTGACACACTGCCGTGCACAGTGTAATGTGCCATTGTACTCTCTTCAACTTCTTCTTCTCCTTCATCTGATGTCGATTACGGCGACTCACGTCGTCGTCTTCGTCTTCTTTTTCGATGCTCTACGAGTCTGACGCCTGCAGGTCAGTCAGTCAGTCAGCATTACCTCTCCTGCAGTTCAGCTCTCACTGTCGTCGTCTACCTGATTGTTTGTTTGTTGCTAATTTTAGCGTGCCATTCACACGACGAACGGAGCCAAGCCGGTTGTTGTCTTGCTTGCCTGGCACTGCAACTGAAAGCACTGCAAAGCGGTGTGTGTGTGTAGGTCATCGGACAGAAAGGCTAGGAGGGCAAGCTGGGAAAAGGGAAAAGGTTCGACAGTGAAATTTTGGCCGACTCTTGGCAGACTCTTGCCCCTTCTTTCTCTCTCTTTCAAAGGTTTCGACTCTTCTCGGTCTTTGAACTTCTCTCTCAGGTAGACTGACAGACACCGGGCGATGCACTTCGGTAATCGTCGTCGTTGTCGGCGTCATCAGCTGATTGCCCGCTTGCCTGCCTGCCCCTCAGCCGGGCTCGTGGCGCAATTCTGCGCCCCAAAACTACTACCACTCAAAGTCGATCACTGGCCTTTGGTCACCGGGCACATTGAGTGAGTGGTCGATGAGTGAAGTGAGGGAACAAGTAGTAGAAAAGGAGAAGAAAAAGAAGAAGACGACGACAAAAACGAAGACATGGGCACGCTTCATTTGCCTTATCGAGCAAAGGCGAGCATGACCCACTTGAACCTGCTGATGTTGTTTACTACCAGCAGCACTGCTGGCAACTACTGCCTTGATTGATAACGTCCCACTAATGACCAGAATGAGTGGCTCGTCCGCTCGCTCTTTCTCTGTTATTGTTTCACTACCCGAAGTCGCTGCCCCTGTCTTCGCCATTGTCTTTTCGCCGTTTGTACCGTTGTGTGCTCCTCGTTTAATTACACCTCAGTGCACAGTGTGCAAGGGTGCAGAAAGAGGCAGCTAAATTGCTGCCCTTTCTAGTTCTTGGAGTGCTACTGCCCAGTGCTACTGACTGCTGCTCACTTTCGCCAAAACTGCTTTTGCCGAAATCTTGTGCCTATGTACCGTACATGTTGCTGTACTATGCTCAGTTTTCATATTGTTGTGAACAAGATTCAAGTATTGATGCCGCAACATGTGATCCAGAAAAAGTCAAGTCTGCAGTTCACTTAGAGTTGAACTGTTGAACTTTAGTTTAGTTACAAAACCTAGTTTGCGTGAAAACAGTTCTGATCTTCCATTTTTTGTTAGTATTTTGTTTGACTGAGATAGAGCTGTTAATTTTTCATTAAAGTAGTTCGAGAATCGAGAAAACACGCACAGTTGATAAAAATTGAACCATGTGTGTTCATATTGAATTGCCATTCAAAAGCAAACATAGCCACTTAATCCTCTAAAGTTCAGTTTAGTTTCTAAGAGTTTCTATTACCTTTTTGCTGTGTAAATATAGCAAAAACCTCGCACTATTTTAATTTACTTTGCCCAAATTTAATTTGCAAACTTTTTTCCATTAGAGTGGTTTCAATGACGATTCACTCATTATCACGAGACACTAGCAGAAGGTTAAGCAAAGCTGTAGGTGATGTTCAGCCGCCTGTTTTGACCACATTTTCAACACCAAGTCTGTTTCACTTCTATTTCACACTGTTGTTCCCCTTTCTCTATCTTTAATTTCCCGTGAAAGACCTCGGTCAAGATAAGTCCATTCTGGTGGTGGTGGTGGCTGTACTGCGAGTTGCGTTTCAATTATCAGTCCGTACCAAGAGAGTGCAGGCGCCTTCTTCCGTTGTAGTGCCTTCTTCTTCTTCTTCATTTCTATCTCAGCAGCATTTCTCGCTCTGTTCAGTTGTTCTCCTCTTCGTTTTCTTTTTTCCCTCGGCTCCCACTGCCTCCTGCTAATCACACGACCCGTCTTTTTCTCTCTTTCTCCATTGTTCAATTGGTCTCGCTTTGCGGCATTGTCTATTTGGTGTTGCCTCTGTTCTGTGTTCTGTAGTGGTGGTGCAGTCTGTGCTGCTGGTACAAGCGGCGTGGGTCGCCTCGTCATTCATTGACGTCACCAGCGCAACACAACTGCAGCAACAGCAACACCGTTCCTCGATCTCATTCTTCTTCTTTTTCTTTCTCTCTCTCTTTTCTCTCTCTTGCTCTCTTGCTCTCTATTCACGTTGATATCATCAGCCGTGTTGCATCGTTAGCTTACCTTAGAAAATTGGATTAGCCACACAAACTGGCACTGACTGAGACTGGCAGAGCGCAGAGACCGAGAGCAGTTAGTGCGTCAGTTGGTGGTGGTGGTAGTGTGCCAACTGTTTCAGTTTGGTGCCCAGTGACCAATAGCTCTTACTGGTAGTTAGTGTACTGTTTGGTTTGCAAAGTTGAGTTGACCAGCGCACCACTGATCGACCAGAAAGATTGCGTAGGCGCAGAGAGTGCCTTGTTGCCAGCAGTAGGCACAGTGTGTAGTCAGTTAGCCATTTAGTGATTCATTCGCAGTGTACACTGGTTCACTGTACACTGAAAGAGGAGGAGGAGGGAGTGATCTCGACGGTAATGCTTTATGACGTCCACACACGCACTCGCTTCTTGAGATACATTATAAACACAGAAGTGCCCTCACTTAGTGTTGATCAAATCAGACAGGTGAAGTGGTGCTCGGCTTTTGCTAACTGTACTTTTTTTCTGCTTGATGGCCCCTGCCTTCCGTGACTTCTAGACTAGGCCAGACCACACTGCCATTCAACTGTAATGGACACTGACTAACACTAAAATATTTTCTAATTGTTTGTAAAGCATTTTTCAGACAGAATTTCTAGGACTTTGTTTCAATTTTAAATCGTTTTTTACATACAGTGACAGTGCATTCTCTGTTTTCACTATCTACTTTCGCAACCTGAATTTAGCTTCAAGTAAATTTTTCTGTTGCACACATTCTTTTAACGGCGCTTGTTTGTGCCTGCCACCACCACCACCACCACCGCCGTCGTCTGTAATTTAGTTCGGGCAAGGGAAAGACAATGGCTGCAGACAAAAGGCGTCCAGGTGAAAACAAAAGCAGATTGTGAGCAGAGAAAAGGAGACAAGAACGGTATGTTTGAATGTGTGTGTTTTAGTAAACAGATTCAGTGGTGGCTCTGCAGATTATGCATCTTCACTGGGGTAATAATGAGGCAGTGATGACTGGGGAAATCTATTGCATTGCAGTGCCTGCCATTTTACCGGTTCCTCTCAAATGATGCCACAGTCTTCACTGCAGTGATGCACTGTAATGATTAAATTTGCCAAAAAAGTTTGCAAACTTTTGCTGTAGGCAGCTGTGTTGTGACAACACTTCTAATCAGTGAAATCCCATCCACCACCATCATGAAAATCACCCTTTTCGGGTTATGTAACATAACGAAGAAGAAAAAACAACACCAACAAAGAGCACTTCTACTACAACTACTGACTTGCTGTCTGTTTATTGATTCGCATTATCCTTTCTGTCTGTCTACTTCAGCATACACACCAGACCGAACTGTGCGACTGCATTTTTTTTCCTGCAGTTACAGTTACAGCAAGCATCAACACACACACTTTTTCCTTTGATGTAATCTCGTATACTCCGGACTAATTTTCCTCACACCTATCGCACCGGCATTGTAGGTACTTTTGTTGTGTACTACTGTTGAAGTGCCGCCTCAGCCGAAATGACACTGTTTGCCTTCTTGTTTGTAGTCATTTGTTTTCCACGCACGTTTTGTTTTTGTTGGTTAGTAATAGTAGTAGTGTTACCCGGCAGTGTGCGGCAATTAACCCAGTGCTGACGGGTGGCCGAGTGCTGACCGGTGTGTCCAGTTAACTCAGCGAAGCAATCTTGCTTTCTCGTTTTTCGTTTTTCACTAACCTCAATCAGCGGAATCACTTTACTGTGCTTCACTGGCTTCTCTCAGAACGGCACTCATGCTCATTTCTTTTTCTTGTTTCTCGCGGGTACAACAACAACAACAAGCGACAGGTCGTCGATATATCAGTGTTTGATGATAGTGGTGATCATATCATATACCGTAATAATGAGTGCCGGTGCTGAGACACTGAACAGCTGCGTATGTCCAGCACGAGAATCGATGAGAAACAACGAAGAAGCAGCAGACGACGCCGACGGCCACTCACGTTAACCCTTAATGACTTCTCTCTTTTTTTCCTTGCGGCACACTCACCTGTTCAGCACTAGCACTACCACCACCACCACCACCACCTACCTGTTTCACTCTCAATTCTATGTGACTGATGTGGCTATATTTAGCACAACATCTTAGCGAGCAGTGGCCATTGTCGATGAGACGAAGGTGCCGGTGGCGGTGCTGAGACTGTGCCGGTCTCAGAATCGAGAGGCATCAGCAGACAGAAAGAGTCAGTGCAACACACTCAATCAACAGCAGCCTCATTGGCACAGTGCACTTGCTTAGTCAGTCAGTTACTTACTTCAAACTGGGTTGTAGAGCAGGGAAACTAAAACCGTAACTTTCGATTGAAAAAAACGGCATTTGAAGTTTGTGAGACAAGAAGCAATGTGTTTGGCTGAAGAATTGGAAAAATCGGCATTGTTTTGAAATTTTTTATGAATTTGAGCAATTGTTTAATGCTTCACGCAAAATTCGATTTTCTAAATTGAATTTTCTGACTTGACACAACCCCTTTCATTAGTAGCTTCATTTTTCCAATGAATCCATTAGTAATCACTTTAAAAACTATGCACCACCTCTGACCACAGTATTCTCTGCATCAGCAACAGCAAAAGCACCTTTTCTGTACTGCACTGGTCTTTTCACCGGTACAATCTTCAATTGTGCTTGGTAAGTAGTGCCTGATGACTAGTTGGTGAGTGGTACCACTACCTCTCCTCTTTTTCCATGCACCAAGAAAAAGACAGTCTTCTCCTGTGTGCACGTTAAGACAGTGTGGAAGTGTCGTCTGGGCACACATTACTGTCTGTCGCTCTTCTGTCTGTCTATCAGCACTGTCAGCATCGTCGGTACTGCCCTGCCATTGGCTGGTCGAAGACGACGACGATGTGCATCAGCGACAACGACGACAGCAGCAGCACCAGCAAAAGCCTCTCTGTTTGCCTGCTTCTTGCGATCACTGTTGCACACACAAACTGATGCTGCTGCTCTTTGCTGATCATGCCTGCTGATGCTGATGCTGATGCTGATGCTGAAGCTGATGCAGCCACCGTCCTGTGGTCTGTCTGTCTGCTGAACTGAAGAACTGAGCATCTTCTTCTTATTCTTCAGTTCTTCAATTCTTTTCTTGTCTTTTTTCTTCTTCTTGACTGCACTATCTTCCTTCATCGCCATCTTCATCTCCTTTTGCCCAGTTTTTGGTACCCGTGCTTGAGCGGACTGGCTGGCAGACTGCCACACCACAGATACAGGCACAAGCAGCATTACTGCTGCACCGTAATCGTAACCGTACTCTACAGGCATCAGAAGCAACTGAAGTAGTAGTAGAAGTAGTGGCTGCAGTAGCAGTGAGAAGGCGCACTACTACACTCTCCAGCAGGACCACTACGACGACGTCGAGGAGGACAGCGACGACAGCGACGACGACCATCCCGACCGCCCGATCCCGCGTCGGTGCTGGTCGCCAATCACTCACTCACTCACTCACTCCGTCAGTCTGTGTGCTGCGTCTGTGCTGTGCTGTGCTAGTGTGTCTGTGCCAGTGCCAGTGCCTGCCTGTGTGTTCCTCTGTAGAGCACGAGAGAGTCTTCGAATGCCCTCTGTTGCACGACGGCGGACTGGCTTCTCTCTTTCCATTGCCCGCTTTCTCTCCATCCGTCCGCTGGTACTTTTCTTCGCCGCCGACGTTGTCCCGTTGCACTGGCGCGCTCCCGTTCACCGTCGGTCCGTTCGTTCGTTCGTTCGTCGTTGACTCTGCACAGTGCGCCCGAGTGTGCCCCGTCTTTTCTTTCGTCTCTTTTCTTCTACCACTTCTTCTTCTTCTCAAGCAGCTGCTGTCTGTCGATCTCAGGCTCTTCTCACGAATGCTTTTTGTCTTTCATCTCTCTCTCTCTCTCCCTCGTTCTCCTTCCTAGCTGGCGCCTAGCCCGGTGAAGCTTTTCTCTCTCTCTCTCTTCTTTGCTCTTTCTGCCGTTCGGGTTGTCGCTTTGTCGGTTGTCTGCTCTCTTCTCTGGCTCTTCTCCGTTCTCGTGCCAGTTAGTCCGCGTCCTCGGCGCAGCTACCACCACCAGCATTACTGCCACCACCAGCAAGCTCACGCCATCCGTCGCGGCCAACAAGCAACAGCACCCGAGCAAACACCTGCATTTAAGCTGCAAAAATATCATTTTGGCCCCAATACCCCAGCCACCCCCTTCTCACCACTGTACGACCGATCATTAGCCATTAAATGTGCCCCCTTTTACTCTTCAGTTCCGTTTCCTTATTGGAGTGAAAAGGAAGCTTGTGCTAGCGCGCAACCGGTGACAGTGACAGTGACTTCCCAGCAGAGTTTCAAGCTGTACAGCTCTTTTTTCCTCCCGCTTTTGCCACCAGTTTGCCAGTGCTGGTTGTGGATGTGTGTGTTTCACCAGCTGTGCATGTGATTCCTCTGCCCACTGCCGTACTGTCTGCTACTAAAACAAAGTGAAGTGAAAGAAGTGGAGGATTCCTCAGAGCCAGCGGAGCACATCGAGCTGCTGCACCGAAGAATCGTTTGCAAACTCCTCATCGCTGCTCGGCACAATCGCTGCTTGCAGTAGTCAACTCAACAGTGCACCCAACCACACTCTTTCTCGTCTCCCCACCGGCGCAATCTTGTGATCTTATTCCTCAGAGTCTTCTACCCAGACCAACTTTGCTCTAAGTCAGAATCCCCCTCTTCATTTTTTCATTTACCGCCCACACCCCCACCTCACTCGGTGCAATTTTTTCTTGTCCACTTGTCTCAACTGTTGCTGATCAGTCAGAGGTTCCCTTCAAGCAATACTTTTTTGTCATCTCTTTTTGAAAAATAATTTTCTAGTTTTGACATGCAATGAATCCTTTTCGTCAGTACTCACCAATCAGTACTCTGTTAATTCTTGGCTTTAATCTCCTCATTCTCGTGCTCATCATTGTATTTATTTTTGCTGCCCAGCACTGATAACTGTTTCCCCCGGAATTTACCTGTGCGTTTTATGCTTCTAAATTGGAGTCTTTTTGTAACTCGTGATTGTGAATATCTCTACAAAGCTTTATAGTAAGCACACACCCTTCTTCTCATTGCCAAAAACTACAGGTAGGTGTTTCGGTGAAGATAATGTTGTTGTTGCTGCTGTACAGTTGCTTTTCCTAAGAAAGAAAATTCCATTAATTTTAGTGCGACCACCTGTCGACCTCTTTAGACAGCAGTGGTAAAGATCACACAGGCATCCCCTGCCGCATCTCCTCACAGAGAGGTAACCCCCTTTTGGCGAGCCACTCTTTCCACTAGCAGCAGTATTGTGTTTAGAGGTCAGTCGGTTTCTCGGTGCTACAGGTCGCTCCTCGCAGGGTTGACCTCAATTCCGCAGTGGCGACGGCGGCGGGCGCCATTCAGCGCTGTCCTCTCTCACTCTGTCCAGTCTCACTCAGTGCAAGCTCACACAGAGTGGTCACTTAGATGAATGCTGCTGCTGCCTATCGCGTTACCTCGATCTGCAGGCACTAGCACTGCAAGCGCTCATCAGCACTCACCTGTTCAGCAGTGTGTACTTGCACCAGCAATGGGTTAGTGGATGAACGAGGAGAGAGGACAGGTGGACAGGTATTCACAGTGCACAGTCGCCTTAAGTGGCGCCTCGCAGTCAGTCAGCTTTGCGAGTCTACAGCAGAGTTGTGTACCCTGTTTGGTGGGCAGCTAGCTCAGTTCAGCTCAGCTCTGCTAAGCCTCTGTGTCTGTTGTTTGCTGCTATCTTTGTGCCGCTGTTTGCTGTCGCACCGCCGCTGTGCTACTACGATTACGCAGGAGAGAGGGTCTTGAGTTGTTGCTGCTGCAAAGTGCCCCCACACCGAATTTAGTAGCATCGGGACAGCACAATTGTGCTATTTTATGAGCAGATTTACGCAAAAGAAGGGCTAGATTTTTGTACTGTTGCTCGTGTGTCTGCACAACCATGCGGCGGCGGCAATTCAAACAGACATAAGGAGAGAATCAATGCAAAGAAACTCATAAAATGCCGTAAACCTACGTCGACCTGTCGTCGTAAATTGCCCAAATTAGCCATTCATTGCCTAGATTTATGCATTGGCTCCTAATACTGCTGTTCTTTTTCTCCCGTTTATGTAACGGAAATTGTACAGGAGAAAAAACCCTTTAAACTGTAGTTGAAGTGGATTGCTTTTCTGCTACCTTAGATGAGATTAGGAGAGTGCAAAGGAGTGATCGCTCTCAAGTGAGTGTTACACTGGTGTCAGTTGCTCTAGCAGAGCAGTTTGCTGGCTGATTTCTATTTGCATTCAACACTGCTAATTAGGCAAAACGCGCACAAACACACATTTCCCCTGTGAAGTAATAAAGGATGGGCATTAATTTGCAAGTTTGTTTATTGGCAGCGAGATTTCATGAACATAGATAAAATAGCTCGGCTCATTTGATATAACTGAACAGCTATTCTCTGCCTCACCTTTGCAATGCCACAAGTTAATCTTGAACAATGCTCACAGCATGTGCTCATCGACATATCCCCGTATTCGACTGTACCAGGTGCCAAATATGGGTCGTCTGTTAATTTTTGCTCCTCGGGTATTGTTTTTTCCAACTATCGTACCACAATCTAATCTGCAAACAATTGGTCACGGCTTCACAACAGTTGTGCTTGTGTTGTGTAACCTGATCAAGGAAAGCAAAGTACCTACGCAGCTTAGCATCACTTCTCCCGTCGTGACTCTCTACTTTGTCTGTTCTAGTCTGCCGGGCATCACCATCAGCATTGGTCAATCTAGGGCAGAGTCAAGGTCAGCAGACATGCTAACGGTACTTCAGTACTTCAGTCAGTCAGCCTACTGTCGTCTGCAACAAGAGGGAGAGCCACTACACACGACTGAAAAAAAAGAAAGGCCAAATGGCAAAGGCACAGCATCCCTCTCTCTTTCTTTTTCTCTTTGGGCGCTCTCGCAGATCTCTTACAGCAAGAATGCACGACCTGTCTTTTAGACTCGATGCTGATGGGTTACCATTACGGCTTGCGGGCGCCATGACATTGCCATGCCATGCCTTAACTCCATGTCCTACTTCAGCTCAGGACAGCGGACAGACACGCTTACTTTTGTATTGGATGTTTACATGTAATTCTTAATGATGTGCCACTCTGTCCCCTTCTGTTCAATTGCAGCTCGCGCGAATGTCTCAATTAGTGCTGTTGCGCATATTCACTCACAACTAACTAGCACACTTTGACCAGTATTTAGGCATTCTCAGTCGTGGGACACGTACCTGAGTGTCTAATCTTTTTGTTGTGCTCCAAGTGCTGAACACAGATAGAATTCGGTCGATGGTGACTGTTTGTTGTGAATTCTGCGGGTGGCCGCAGCCGCCCGGCAGCAACAGGTACTGCGCAGCAGCAACAGCTGTCGTTCAGTGTCGGGCAAGGCTTTTCCACCATTTAGAAACAATGGTTGCTACCAGGTACGGTCATTTACGACAAAGAGAGAGAGAGAGAGAGAGAAGTGGTCGCAGACACTTCATGACTTGGAAGACGAGGTCATTGAGCGAGAACGACGACAACAACGACGTCGAATGAGGTGTACGAGCTAAGGCAAAGAGCAGCAGTTTACCGCCTCCTTCAACTCTCTGTGTGTGTACTCTCTCACAACTGCCTTCTTTGCTGACACCGTACGCTTAACCCACTTGGCAGAAGCAGCAGCAAGAGAGTACAGGCAGGTAGGTCGGACAGGCAGACGGACGGCGTCGGTTTGCCCGTCAATGTAGGTTATCACCGAGCGGACAGAACTGCTGCTGCTCAGCGTTCTCTCTCTTTCACTTTAGATCCGGCACCATTCGGGGTAGATCGGGGAAAATGGTGCCCACGAAGAGAAAGAGAAGTGCTCTCTCCTTTTCTTTTGACCACTTGTAGAAGTGGTCTTGTCGTCTTTGAACTGCCAACTACTCTCTCTCTCTCTCTCTCTCTCCAAGTGTTTACCCCTTCATTCCTCTGCGGACACTTAGTGTTGGCGTGCTTTTCTCGTCTGTGTGCCAATGACGCGGGCGCGATAACGAGAGAAAGAGAGTAGGACTTGACTACCTGACGTGCCGAGAAAGGCCCACTTAACTGATTCATCGAGACGAGTCATCATCAACTTTGACCTTCTTTCAGCTGTTGCTGCCAGTCAGCAGTGAGATTTCCACTGCTGTCAGACGGTCGGACAAAAAGGACTGACGGTGTCAGAGCTCGCTCAGTTGAGGAAAAAGAGACGTCGCTGATGAAGAGAGGAGATACCGTTGTGCTGCACCTGCTGCTGCTGAGAACACTACTTTTCTAGCTTCTTGCCGGCTGTTGCCGCATCACCAATGCTTCTCAGCACCGGGCCACTGGAGCACAGCATGCGCTGACACTTATCATTGTCCATCCCAGGCTTCTATGACAACCCTTTCCTCCTTCTCTGAAAGTGTGCCATTCTCTCAGTACCTACTCTCCACAACTCTTCTCAGCGTCTCTTTCTTTCCCCCTTTCCCAGCATCCAATCTAATGACCACCACCACCACCACCACCACCACTGTCATCTCCATAATAGTAATCACCACGTAATGACCACACCATAGTTCTTTCTTTCCATCCTTCTTTCCCCTTCTTCAGCACTGAGCAGCACTGTTTTTCCCCTATCCGTTATTAGAAGTTGCAGTGCTTGTGGTTGAGTGTGTGTGTGTTTGCCTGCTCTTCCTTGGCAGCAGACGCACAGTGCGCATCACCATAATAATAATGACTGATGATGATGCCATCATCAGAAGAAGCAGCAGTACAAATTGTCGTAGTCGTTGGCTAGCCTCGCAACAGCAGCATCGGGGGCGCCCTGCTGTCTGTTAACTGGTCGTGCACCACCACCACCAGCAGCAGCACCGTTTCCGGAGCTTGCTCGCGCATATTAGAGCGCCTTTCAGCGGTGGTCGGTTGGGCGCTAGCATGGCGGTAGTAGTCGACAAACGGTGAAGGTGCAAAGAAGAAGAAGATGATGAAGATGAGGGCGACAAAGCACAGCTGACGATGTGCTGTTGCTGCTGTTTTTAATGATGATAGTGCAGTGCTTGAGAAGTGGAACTGCCTCTGTCTTCTTCAGTCTTCTATCTGTGTAATTGGACAATTGCATAATTTGAACGACAATTGTCCTTTTGCAGAGTTGCTGCTGCTTATCTAATCCAATTGTCTACTCTACCTGTCCGGACAGTGGCAGAGTGCGACATTGACAAATAGGAAACTCACACAGGCACTGAGAAGTGTGCTTGCCGTTTTCATTCTTATTATTCGACACAGTAGTTACCGGTGCAGCAGGAGCAGCAGCATCGGTGAGAAGAGATGCACAGACTACTAATGTGTTGCAGGATGAAATAAATTAATTTGAAAAATATGACAGGCAGCAGAGAAAAGAAGAAGAGGTAGTGTGCTTGTGTGGTCTGCCTCCTCTTCGGAGTCTGCCAATGTAATACCAGAGCTTGTTACTTGCCCTTCTTGGCACCTTGGCTCTCCTTGGCGTCACTTCTAGTATTGCTCTTTTTGCTGTCTTTGCCTTTGCTCGATGATTGCTTTGTCTTTCCTTTGTCTTTGCCTTGTCCTTTTTTCTCATCTTTCTTTCCTTGCTCCTCAAAGACGAACCAGCAGCACATTTTTTCACAGTTTTTTTAACCTGCTGCAAAAGGTAGTCAGTCAGTCGCCGATGAGTGCTTTCTGCTTCGCTAGTTTTGCTGCACTGCACTCCGACTTAAGGAGAAAGCGCTCTAAATGTAATCAAATGTGTATTACACGGTGGTGGTCGAACTACTATTAAATTCAGCAGTTGTGAAAAACAAAAACAAAAAAGATTAGAAGTACCCCAACAATGAGAGAGGGTGGAAATAATGCACAATTCGAATGACTTTTGAGCTTCTCACCAGCATACAAATAAAATCTCGCTTTAGTTCATTCTTGGTCATTGTTGCATATCTACGAATTGAATGAAAAGCCTTCGATGTGCTCGGCCAGGCTGTGCACTCTCTTGACACAGCAACAGTTTGCTGGTGACGAATGCTGCCTCCAGCAGTGCTGCCATTGTGCTGTCCATACCAAGGAAAAATATTAATTACGGTACAGTTCAGTTCTAAAGAATGAGAATAAGAAGGAAAAAGAGAGGACCCCAGGTAGATGACGAGTTTTCCAGTTACTAGTTAATTCAACGCAATACCGGTCTATCATTTTTCGGGCAATCTTTCCGTTATGATTTCCTTATTGTGTGCTGCTTTTGTGGTCGCTTTTCTCTCTCTCTCTCACACATTTAAAAATATTTTTGTGCAGTGCTGTGATCTACTCTCTCAACTCTGGTGAGCTCATCCTGATCATCTACTCTGCTAGTGCACCTAAGTGAAGCTATTCATTCAGTTCAGTTTGCAGTTGTTGTTGCCGTACAGTAGATGGTGAGATGGAAGGGCAGCTCACGTAGACGATGACATTGTAGCATTGCACTTGGCAGCGGTTGTTCTCTTTCTCTCACTTTACAGACACATTAGGTTTGTTGTTGATTCGATGCAAACTCAGGAGCCACACTACTACCACGATGACACCGACACTTCTCCCTCTCTTTCTCTCTACATTTTTCTACCGGATCAGAACAAAGCAGCAGCACAAGACAAGTAGTGGTTGGGGAAGCATCACGAGGATGACAGGGCGCCTATGAGATCAGCGTGTGGGGTAGGAGACAGGAGAGGTTTGCTCGCTTTTGTTGTTTCTTCTCTCTCTCTCATCTCTCGCCCAGGAGAGAGACGGAAAAGTTTTCTGTCATTTGCAATTCGTTGACAGAAACTGAATTTCACGCCAAAAGAGAGAGGGAAGACTATTGGCTTGCCGCCATTGCTTTGCTCAAAAAGAAAAGGCAGCCAGTCTTCCAGTGCTGCCGATAAAAATTTCTTTTGTTTTTTGCTGCTATTGACTTTAGTCGCAGGCAGTTTTTGCCAGTTTTCTCCAAACTCCAAACTCGATTAGTGCAAACTGATTTACCAAACGTGCCAGTACACAAACCATTTGCCAGTGTGTGTGTGTGTGTGTTTGTGCTACCCCCTCTTCAGTTGCAGTCAATTGATTGGCGATGCCGTTTGATGCCGTTTGCATCGAAATTGCACTGAAGACAACCTGTGAATGGATGTGTGCACAGTCACACACCACCACCAGTGGCATTCTCCTTTTCCTTTTGCCTTCTGCAGTCATGCGTAATTGCTCGTGCCGCATCACGTACCGCTGCTCTTCTACTACCACTCTACTTCATCGGTGTCCAGTGCAGGCAAGGTGGCAAAAGCGAAAGTGATACCTCCTCGTCGTCTTCCTTTCTACCCTCACTCTCTTTTGTGAAATCTTCCACTGTCCATCAGCAGCAGCGATTGTACGGCTAAGCAGCTAGCAGTGTGGCAATGTGCCAGCGGCATCACTTCGGCGGCTTATCAGTTCTCTACGGTTTCTCATCATCATCATTTTATACAGTCGAACCACTACCATAACCATTGCCAGCAGCAACAGCACCATCATCATCAACAGCATCGTAATGCTGCATTGATAGATTGGCGTTGTGGATGCTAAAATTAACGTCATCTGCTCGCGTGCTCCATTGCTCTCAGTTCTTCTCGCTCTCACTTTGATGCTATTCTCGGCCGTCTGAGGGCTAATTATACTCTCCGGCAAATGTGATTATGTTTGCGTTGTTGCTGCTCCTGCTGCGACGACGACTACTACTACTACTACTTTTTCACTATCACTGCCACTGCATATCTCCACACATGCTAAGCATACCTGTGCGGCAGCCGCCTGCTGCTGTCAGGTAAATTTTGTGTGTTTGCGATCAGAGAAAAAGCGAAAGCAAAAGCGAAAGAGGTAGTCTCCTCAGTCAACAACAGGTTGTGGTGCAAAACAAACAAACCTCTCTCTCTCTCTTTCTCTTTCATTTAGAAAGCACACCACGTGCACGAACCTCAATGACGCTGAATTAAAAAGAGAAAGAGAAAAGAACTCAGGTGAGAGCACCGAGAAAATCGGGGAAATCAGTGGAATCGGTGCTTCGATTGACGTGAACACCAAGCACCGGTGGTGGAATTGACCGCTAACAACAGCATTACAATAAAAATCAGGCGTTTCTTGTTTTGTTTTTCTAAATACATTGATGACTGAAAAAACATCATTTTGTCACCATCGACTGTACATCTTCCAAAAGAAAGTTTGCTTAATCTTGATCAAGCTTACACCTTTTGCACTGTGCTCCCTTCCTTTTTAGGTGTCTCGGTCTGGTGGTGTCCAGTGAGCACTGCTTCTCCTGCTGTTGGTGATCAATTGTCCATTGCTAATTAATAATAATTACCCAGTGTGACGAGCTCGTGCTTGCTGCTGCTCTTGCTGCTGCCTCCTCTTCCACCACCTCCTCTTTACCTGTTTCCATCACCATCAGTTAATCTCAATGAATCGATCAACGAGCACAGGAGAAGGAGAAAGAGGGGCGCCTGCTTCTTGGCGTGCTCCTCTGCTGTACAGCATTTCCAACACAACCGAGCACAGTCTCCTACCTGTTCAGATTGCTCTGATGCAGTCACACACAGACTCGCACACTTTCTCTTTAAAGAGGGATGAATCCGTGAACTTGTCCTTGCGAGGCTGTGCTCAGCCGATGTCGCATGTTGTTTTCTTTCTCTCACTACCTGGTGGTGGTGTTTTCTTTCGCTTGTCGATGTCTCTCTCTCTCTCTTCTTTTGTACAGTGCTGTACAGCAGTTCTGTTTCCACTTCCACCTTGTATCTCACAGAGCTCTTGTAGCATCAGCTGAGGGGTGCTTTCTGAAGCCAACCTGTGCCAACAGCAGTTTCTCTAGGAAAGAAGTGTGCTTGCTCTAGCGGTGTGATATTGCGACCGTGGCTGACCGGCAACCACTGTTTCACTGTCACTACCATTTGATGCAGTACTGGTGGTGATGATGTCGCAGACGCGTGCACTACTTTGAGGTTCATTTCCACGTAGCGCGCTCTCTCACTCATGCAGACGATATACTTCTTTCTCTGGGTAAAAAGAAGAAAAACAGTGTGTCGTTTAATGTGAGTGTGAATGGAAGTCTTTTGCGCTATAGCTTCTATCACCACTGATCAGCAAGTGCCACCGGCGTGGCGGCAGAGTGAGCAATGGGAGACAGCCTGAAAACTCCATTGCTCATCTTCACTTGACAGTGATAGAAGCTTTCCCCCTCCTCTTCCTCTCCTCTCTTCATCATCATCATCATTTCTCACACACTCACTATTTTGTTTTATAAAACTTTTATTTTGCATTTAAAATCAGCAGAAGTAAAAACAAAACACAACACACTTTCGGTGTTTATGTGTTTTCTCAGAAAGCATCTCTCTCTTTCTCTCTCTCTCTCTCTCTCTCTCTCTCTCTCTCTTGTGCGTTCGGCGAGCTCATCCTCATCATCTGAACTGTCGTTTTGGCTGTAGACGTCTCCAGCTTTTTCATCATCATCTGATGCAACCAACTTTCCTTGTCACAATCTTCTTTTGCATACTGAATAATTTATCAACCGAGTCTGAGCAGACTGTACCACCAGTAGTAGTTGACTGAGGAGTTGACAAGTAAAGTGATCTTGATAAGAGAGCAGAAAACACAGAAAGCACGCAAACACGCACACTCGCCGCATCTTGGCCAATCGACACTGCCGATAATGAACGATAATGTACAAGTAATCTACAACTCTATCTTAAGCTAGGTGATATTACTGCCACAGCCACTGCCACTAGCACACTAACTCAAATGATGCTTTTTCCCTCGACCTCTAAATTAACGACTGCTGCACATGAGCAGCATGGCGCATACCCTGAGGAAGTACTGAAAGTGCTGCTCAGCAAAAGCAGGAGGGTTTTCATTTGGCGATTGTCATCAGCTGATGATTATCAGAGTGCGCCAAGTATGTCTTGTTCGGTGTCTGCTCTTTTGGGGCAGTGCAAGAGGTGCATTTGATAGAATGTGTAAAGTTGTTTGGCGGTTACTGTGCGGTAACCCGGTTGTTCTTTTTCTTCTTGCACAGTTCTTACGGTGGCAGTAATTAGTGTGCAATTGAATCGATTACATTTCCACCATCACCATCAGCGGCTGCAACTCCTTTGATACAGAGAGCTAGTTGCGCCAAGTAGCCACTTGTCTTTGTACTTTCTTTCTCTGGCTGGCTCTCAACCTAGTGTCGTCTTCACTTCACTTTCTTTCCTGTTCATCCTCCTCCAATCGACACACATGCACAGCATGATACAGGCTCATCAGCTAGTTATTGTATCTCACTTTTTTTTGCTTTGCCACTGACACAACTGCTGAGAGTAGTATGCTCATTTTCCTCCTCTGTATCGACATTACTACCACTACTGCCTGGTTCATAAGTGTGTGCAAGTGTGTATGCGCGTGTTGTTTCTTTTTCTTGCTTGAAAGAAATTGACAACAACACAGTTCTTTGCTGTGAACGGCAACTCGTGTGCTTAACAGTTATTGGAGAATTTTTAATTAACTTCAAACGCCCGACAAAATGTACTCATCATCAAACAGCCTGTGCAGACTGCTTGGCGACAAACAACAAGAAGAGGAAGATGAAGATCTGAACAACAACAAAAACAGTTGGACAGCATGCATTGCCAATATAGCTGCCTATCAGGTGTTATCAGAGGAGGATAATCAGCATGGCACTTTATATATCATATAAAAGTTTAATTAAATTGAGCCTGAACTGTTTAATTAAGTGATGAAAAACGCACCTATTTAAGCAGTAGACTGCACAGTGTTAATTTCACTCAAATCTATTTTTTCATTACCAGTGCACATCTCTTTCTCTTGCCGCTACTTTCCACCGACACTTTTTAATCATTGTCTTTTTTTATGGTTCTCATTGTTTTTGCCAATGTGAACATTTTTCTATGCGACAACTTGCTAAACCATAAAAAGTGGCTTTCTGCATTGCCAATTTCTATTGTACTCTCATCAACAAGTGTTCGTTGTTGCTGAAAACGTTGTGGCTTACTGTGTGTCCAATAACCTGTTGACAGTCACTTTATTAATTTTTTTGTTCTTCAATTCTAAATTAATTCAAGCCTATTCTGCCGTTGCACTCTGCATGACTCTGTAAATATACGCTAAAGTACCCGAGAATACTGCTTCTTTTTCATCAATCACCTTTAGAATAGGAAAAAACTTTTTGCACTGCAAACAACAAAAAACTTTTTTTTCTGAATCAGTGCAGCAATTAGTTCGAGTGAGCACAAAGTGAACACACTAGTTCAGTGGCCGAAAAAAGCAGCCAAACCCATGGCTGCTAAAGGCAGCAAGACTAGCGACAGCAAAAAGTGTTCATCATCTCAACCAGAGACATTGGAGCTCAATTCACTCATTCGGAGCATTCTCTCTCTCTCTTTTCCGCCATTGTCCTTCACTATTACCACTTCTTTGTTCCTGTAAAAAGCGCCTTTTTGTAGTGTGTTTGTAGTGATGGGTTTGAGAGATGGGGAAAAGAAGTGAGTGTGTTCGGTGAAGAAAGTGAAGAAGTGCACACAGAGAGAAGAGCAAATGTGCCTCCGTTGACTTTGTCTTGAGATGACGACCGCACGCCGATGTCACAGTCGGTCGATTTTCCCCAGAGACTTTAGACACTTTAGCTTTTCTTATTGCACGCTCACACCCACTCACACTGTCTTTGCCAGCAACCAAAAAAATAGTTGAATCATCTCGAGATTGGCTAACTTTTTGTCATTTCCATCTAATAACTTTATTAGAGATGCATCCCCCACATACCTTTTTCCATTTTTACATCCATCTCAACTTTATTCTAACCTCTTTTTGTTTTTTCTTCTTTTTATTCTACAGAAACTTATTTCCGTTTTCTGAAAATGTCCCATTGGCGGATTCATCATCAACGCAAAGCATCCTTTATCGAAACGCAAACAGACAATTATCATCACTGCTGTGAACACTTGACGCAGTATCCAGCCCACTGAAAACTCATCGTTAATTTTTCGTTTCAACTATCTGATAGTTTTAAGCTTCTTTTTACTTTTCAAATATTTTTGACTGAATTCTTCCTCTTACCGTTAAACTTCTGCACCAATTTTTTCCCCCAATCAGTGCGTGGTACCACTGCAGCATTCTTCAGTGCCTCTCACTGCTTTTTGTTTCATCGACACACACATCTCTGAATATTCGAATCCCTCATTCAAATCACTCAACTTTCTGAGCACAAATTTCCCCTGAGCGCCGCTACCGTCGAATTCAATCAAAATGGGAAGAAAAAAGATTCAAATATCGCGCATCACTGACGAACGTAACCGACAGGTAAGTGGTAACACACACAATTGACACTATTTGCTGCCGCCCCCTCCTCCTTCTCCTCCCGTTCTCCTCTGTCAAGTGAAGCCTAACTGATTTGAGATGGTAGAATGATAGTGTACCTTCTCTCACTATTTTCAAAATGTGCGCACAGGGTGGCCAAAATTGCTGGGCAGCTCAACCAGTGTTTAAGCCAGTCGACAAACTGTCACCGGTTGTTGCTGTTGTTGGTGCCTTACTGCTGCTCATTTCGAAACGCTAAGAAAGAGAGGAAGCTGAAGTAGCACCGACGCGGCGACAAGTGCTCCCGCAAAATGGCCACCTCACGACCGTCATTGTCCTTCGTCTTTCTTTCTATCTTTCTGTCTGCGCCTCAGTCTGCAACTGTGTGTCCCATTGTGATGTCGACAAATAAGTGGGGGCAGAAAGAGAGATGCCAGGCACTCTTTTCTCTCGACGACACTTTGGAATATAAAGTGTGCAGCGACTACTGTTTGTCGGCAGTCACTCTCAGCAGCAGCAGCAGCCATATCACATTGCTTTGATATCACTTTGTGATTGATTGAACTTGTTTTAATTGCCCCAGTGAATTGTCGAATATTACTGCTCCTCTGCTGGTCTGCCACTTTCAATGACTTGCGGAAAAGAAAAGACTGCACCAGCAATAGCAGTAGTCCGCCAAGAATCACCCACTCAGTGTGACCGGTAAATCACGCAGCCGTTTTGCAGCACCTATCATACCACTTTGGCAAAATTTGTGAGATAGGGAGAGAGAAAGAGCATTTTAGATAGTTCACACTTCATTTCCCGGTGACTTGCATCTTAGGGGGAAGGGGCAGGGAGGAAAGAAGTCGACGACGATGGTACAATCTTAGATGATTTGGGTAAAAATTTAGCAGCAGAACTCTGATCGCTCAATTTAGCTCATTTACCTAAAATCAATAAATAGTTCGACTGCAATTTTCGCCTTTAACCAATGTTGGGTTACTCTAAAATTAGTCACCGAGAGAGAAAGTATAGGATTTTCTATTGAAAATGGTTGCTCTTTTTCAGAGCACCGTTTTTGGCTTTTTCTTCGCTTCGCTTTATTGTCGATGACAATGAACGAGGAGAGTTCTCTTGATGGCGAGGATAATGATGGCCAAGGCAAGAGTGAAGAAGGACAACAACAAAACAAAGCAGCCATTTTGAGAGGTAGCGGTTAGATGCCTTCTTCTACTTCTTCTTCCTTCCTTCTCTTACCACGGGCACATTCTAACCGCACCCTGCCAGAGAGCACATGCTTTGAACTTGACATTCAAATGACAACAACAACAGCCGCTAAAAAGCCTTCGATTTGGCCAACCTTGAATGAATGAATAAATGTTCAGCTAAATCTGTACTAAACTACTTTGCTTCTCCACCAGGTTACCTTCACCAAGCGCAAGTTCGGCCTAATGAAGAAGGCTTACGAGCTCTCGGTCCTTTGCGACTGCGAGATTGCGCTGATCATCTTCAACAGTACCAACAAGCTGTTCCAGTATGCCAGCACCGACATGGACAAGGTGCTGCTCAAGTACACCGAGTACAATGAACCACATGAAAGTCGTACCAACAGTGACATTGTCGAGGTAAAAAGCCTTAGCTTTAGCAAAGTTTGGAAAACCCCTCATGCCGCTTTTTCCTTATCCTCACAGGCTTTGAACAAGAAAGAGCACAAAGGCTCCTCAAATGGCTGCGACTCACCGGAGCCCGATGACTCGCAGTACACACTGACGCCGTCTCGAAACGAGAGCAAGTACAACAAACAACTAAATGATGAATTTGAGCTGATGATGCAGCGCAACGCTGCCACCCATATCAACGGCAATAGAGTGAGTCACATCATAGTTTACCATTGATTTCAAAAACTAATTATCTTCCTTTCAACAGTCCACTCCCACGGGCCTGAACTCTTCAGTTGGCAGTTCGTTATCGCAGATTCCGGTGACGTTATCTCAACTGCAGAACAGTGTCTCCAATGCATCGTCGCCGTACGCGCCACAAGATTCTAGTCTGCTGCAAACCACGCAACTCTCACCTCACTCCTCCTGTGTCAGTCCGAGGCCAAGCTCTTCAGGTACTGTCAGATTGTGTTGCTGCCTCATCAAGCTACCAAAATACTAAACTTCATTTACCTGTTTCAGGGGCAATGATTGACATGTCGAGCACGGCAACCAACGGCTACCGCTCCTGCTCTCCCTCCACCCTGTCCGGCAGCAGTTCCCCATCGAACTTGATCATCTCAACGGGAGGTAGCAGTGGTGGCAGTGGGGGAGGCGGTGGCTCCAACAATAACAACAACAACAACAAGCAGCCCAACGCCTCCAAGTCGTCCACTGCGAACGGCGGCGGTGGCAACCGAGGAATGCGAGTTGTAATGCCAAATTCACATGCTAATCTGGTGAGTGATCTAGATCGAATAGAACAAATAACCTTTAACTAATGACCGTCATTATCATTTTGCCATTAAATCAGAATCATCGATCAATCAACGGCACTGCGCAGAACCTGACATCGCTCAGCTCCATACAGGGCATGGCTGCGTATCCCTCCTCCTTAGGCTCCTTCGGTACAAGTAAGTGTTTGCTTGAAAGAAAGTGAGTGTGACATTTATTCTAAATGCTAACCATTTAATTATCCAATCACCAGATGACTTTCAAAATCTAAACTCGGAACTGGCACTAGCGGGTTTCAACTCATCAGGTCTCCTGCCGAACTGGTCGACGCATTCAGCGCTGAGCGGAGGACTGGGGCATGGGTAAGTGAGACTGAAATAAAGTTAGCCATTTTTAAGCAAAACTAACTAACACAGTTTTGCCAACAGAGGATCAGGCCTGCCGCACCTGTCAGTGAGCAGCAGCACACCGCCGCCCTCGTCCACCTCGCCGCTTTCAATGAAGATCAAGAGTGAGCCTATTTCGCCGCAGCGGGAGGGCGGCGGCGCCAATGGCACCGGTCCCGCTCAGCCGACACACGCCTCACTGGCCACCCTACAGCGGCCACCTTCAAATCACAATCCGGGCCACCTGTCGCCCGGCCACCCGCTGACGCCCTCCACTTCCAGCTCACCCGATCCGTCGGGCAGCTCCGACTATGAGGGCCCCATACAGAAGCGAATCAGAGTGGCAGCAGACGGTTGGCCGGCCTAGTGAGCTGAGGGCTGCTGGAGATGAAGTGCACTGATGATGATGACGATGAGGAAAACGGCGGAGAATGAATGAAACAGAACCGATGTTGAATGTTGGCGGTTGTGGTGTCTAAAGAGCACAGCCCCATTCTATGAATCAACTGTGGCATCTCATCATTTTACTACTACAACAGAAATACAGCAGGCAAACCCTGGGCAAAGGCACCGGATTTTTTTCTGGCAAATCACACAAACAAACAAAAATCACTACCAGCACATCACCCAAAAAATAATGACATGCACCAGATTTGTTGTGCAGAAGAAACGAACCGAATCCACTCTCATTTTTCTCTTTCCCCCTCTCTCTCTCTCTCTCTTCTCCTGATGTTGGTGGCCACCCAAACTCACTCAGCCCACAGCCCCACCACCACCTCCTCCTCCCAGTCATCCTCCTCTCGACCTTCAACCGTACCTTTGACCTTTGACATGCCTTTCTTCGTTGTGGTCGGCACAGCACCTGCCCGACTGCACATACACGCCCATATGACGCTTCGACATCTCGTGATTCGACACCCAAACACACACACCTTTTTCTCCCTTCCTCCCCTTTTCTTTTTCTCTTTTCTCTCAAATCATTATCACCGTTTTTTTCGCCTAGTGCCAGCAGACTGTGCCGATGTTCTCTCTCTCTCTCAGGCAGGCAGCACTGGTCAGTGACTGGTCACCACTGGTCACTGCACTGGTCTCTCCCACTTCTCACTGTCTCAGCACTGGCTCTATTTATTCTCTTTTGTAAATGACTCCATGATCATCACCTCTCTAACACCCACACACCCACACCTCCCATACTCGCCTCTGTTAACACCTGTTCAATATTGTTCTCTGGGGCAGACCGACCCTTTTTCTCTCTCTCTCCCATCAGCTAATCAATGCGCCCATCGCCCACCCCACTTTTCACTTGGACCTGCAGATAGTAGTAGCCCAAATCTTCTTCAACTTTTTTGTTCTCTCTTTCTCTCTTTCTCTTCTTTATTTTCTACCACTAATTTATATAATTTATATATTACAACAATCACTTTATACTCTTCTGTATACTGTTTTGGCTCTTTCCTTATCCTTCAGAGTTTTCCTGCCCACCAATTTGAGCAGAGTAGTGCGCCAGCTCCTCGTGAAGCTTGGCTTGAGAATGACTTTAAAAGTCAACGACACACCCACATACATCTTCAAAGCTTTGTGTGGTGTTGTACCCCACTGGCCTCAGAATGCCTGCATATTATTATTTATATCTTTTTACCTATTTATAAGTGATTAGCACTAACACACACACTAGTGCGCAATGTAGCACAACTACTGTAGAATAATAACACTACCAAACCCGACTTATGCGCCGTACTTCTTTCTCTCTTTTTTTCTTTGTCTCATTATTTATATAAATACACACCCCCTTTCTCTTGTTTATATTTTTTTCCTATTTGTGTTTTTTTCTCTATGTTCTCTCAACATCTCTCTTTCACTAGTGCATATACTATTTACCAAATGCGGCCAGTTCTCTCTTTTTTTGCTTTCTCTCTTTCTCTCTCTCTCCACACACCCACATCTGGTCAGTCATTTGATTTGTGTTGTATATTTTATTATTATTTTATTATTATAATTGATACATTATAATATTCTATTATGAATTCTATTATTAAACCATTATTACCATTGACGATGGATGATGATCATGATGATGATACAACTAAGCACCTCTCTTTCTGCTGACTTTCCCGCCCCAATTGAACGTTACATCTCCTACTTTTCCCCTTGTCTCCTCCTTTCACACCTGTAGACACTGTTTTCTGTACCCTTCTCCCATTTACCCCACTTTTCCTATGCTAATTTCCTTTTTCTTCTCCTCATTCTCTTCTTCACTTTCCCACTCACCCCTCACTCAAACGGTCCCATTCAGAGTATATTCTTTCTATTTATTTTAAATTGCCACATAATACTGAAAAATGTTATCATGCTTGACATGTTGTTGAACGATTCATTACCGAGCAATTATAACTCAAATAATCGTAAATATATTTAATAATAATAATCATTATATTTTTCAACTGTTTGTTTTTAATCGAAACCATTTTTTGAACTTCACAAACGTTTTGGGTTTTTTTTCATATTTGATCAGGAGAATGGCAAGTCACTCAAACAGTTTAGTAAAAACAATTTATTTTTTATGCTTAAAATGTACTCTTTTTGTTTCCATCAAAGTGGCACAATTTCCAATTTGTTTTATTACGTTTGTCCTTGCTTGTTATTTTAATTTGTTTTCTTTGTAATTGTACCGGTTAATATTCACTACAATTCTTACTAAACAATATTTTCAGTTGAAAAAGCCATTAGTAGGTAAGCAATGTAAGAAAAGAGAAACTAGAAAATTAAACAGTTTTTAGAAATTACAAAAAATCCAATTATTTAAAATACCTCCATTGCGCTCAAGTAGGTGATTGCATGCAACTCCCCCACGCTAAGGGCAAACTTGGGCCCTCGCATCAGTCGTCCATAAAGATCATTGTATTTCAGTCTTAAAGTCCACCACCAGGCGCCACTTCCGGTGGAAAGCAGTAGAAAACGAGGAATGAACTTTTTCGGCGAGTGGTACACCTACGGTGCAACAATACAAGGTTACAACACAATACCTCTGGATTAGTGCAATTCCGCTTACCTTCTGACACCATCCTAAAGGAAGGAAAATGATGGCAAAAAGAAGCAGCTGAACAAAACAAATGAGAAATAATATGTAGCGCAGCGAGGACAAAGCTTCATCGTCGCCGGAAACTGAAACAAACATCTTCCGCACAAAGATGACATTGATGGGAATCTGTGTGCAGATGGTGGCCAGAATGATCTTGCCCCAGAGTTCACCACTGCAAGAGACCACTAAATAGGTGACGAGGTTGTGCTCGCGCAGGAAACGTTCCAAAAGTAGTCGCCCACTGAGTGGAAGTGCCACTCGCAGTCTTTTAGGGGCTTTTGCTTTTGAATAGTTAAACTGTTTCAGCCACCCTTTCACTTTGTCTTGCCATTCATTCACATGAGTGGTGAAGACTAGCGTACCCAGAATGGTGAGCGTGGTAAAGAGGATAATGTAGCGAATTAGCCAAATGAAAAACACCAGTGGCCAGATCATCTCAATGAATTCGTAAACAATTATGTACCAGGGGTGGCGGTCCCAGTGTGGGTAAATGTAGGCTAGAGCGGCCACTGAGATAATGTAAATGATAGCTGAAAAAAGGAAGTTGTGTTTACTAGACAACAAAGCTTAAAAATCTTACCAACTGCAATTTGAAAAACGTAGGCAAAAGCTTCTGTTATTAACATTAGTCGAAGGGCTTTTGCTCGAGCCTTCCACGAGAGAAAGGGCATTGCCGGAAGTGGTCTGGACTGCATCGCCGGCACGTCCACGTCCTCCATTCTTGCGGCCATCTCCGCCGAGGCGAGTGCACCCGAAACGCTTCTGACTAGACTGCCTGGAAGTGAAAACTGAGCCAATCGCTCTTCATATTTGACCCTCTTCAGGGCCTGTATCCGCTTTAGTCGACTTCTACTTAACCGACACTCGTAGTATTGATCCAGACTGAGCACCGTCATCTGGTACCAGAAACGCCAGTTCCGCCCTTGTACGTCTAATTTGAAGCACCAGTAAGAGAGAATAAAGTAGATGACGTCAAAAAAGAAAATCATGAGGAAGGTGGTGTAGTCCAGGGTGGAGCGGAAGTTGAACAGGTAGCTGACGAGAATATCGTTTTGCCGGAAATTATACCACCACCAGCCGTCTACTTCGTAGTTGACGTACATGACGTAGACAACGAAAGGCACTCGCATTGTGCAGAAGAAAGCAAACACGTCAAAGTACTGGCGCTGGCCGGCTCGAGTCGGTTTAGTCTCTACTTCAAACAGCTCCTTCGACATCTCGTAGAAGCATCGTTGGAATTTGCTGGTAAAACTTGCCATCTTGTTGCAAAAGTGTTATATGTTTACAAGTTTATTTTCCCTTTTTTATAATAAAAAATAAACTAAGTTTGAATGTTTATGAATCTTAAATGACGATAATTATTATTTCAATACGTTGGAATATGCTAACAATGATCGATATTTGCACACCATTTAGAACTGGCAACCTTCAGGAAAAAGGAAAAACTTGACGATTCTTAGTATTGTTAAAAATTTTTTTAAACACAATTTTGTTTTAATTTCTCAGGATGTCTAATTAACTTTCTACCATTTCAAAATAATAAAATTTTGTAATATGAATTATAAAATTAAAGTTAAAAACAAATGAAAGCGTTAATAGAGTTCAATTAATGGCAAAAGTTAGTGTCTCAGAGATTCGTAAGAATAAGTAACAAATTCTAAAAAATCATCAGTTAATTAAACTTGGCAACGATTTGCCTGTTGCACTGCAGCAATAGTAGCTTTTACTGAAACTTTGAATGCCCAAATCGTCGTCTACTACAATTCTAACTAAATAATATTTTTTGTAGAGAAAGCCATTAGCAAGTAAGCTATGTAAGAGAAGAGAAACTAAAAAATAAAATAGTTTTTAGAAATTACAAAAAAACAATTAGTTAAAATACCTCCATTGCGCTCAGATAAGTGATTGCATGCAACTCCCCCACGCTAAGGGCAAACTTGGGCCCTCGCATCAGTCGTCCATAAAGATCATTGTATTTCATTCTTAAAGTCCACCACCAGGCGCCACTTCCGGTAGAAAGCAGTAGGAAGCAAGGAATGAACTTTTTCGGCGAGTGGTACACCTACGGCACAAAAATAGTGGGCTTCAAAAAAGCTTTAAAATAGTGCTTACCTTCTGGCACCATCCTAGAGGGAGGAAAATAATGGCAAAGAGAAGCAGCTGAACAAAACAAATGAGAAATAAAATGTAACGCAGCGAGGACAACGCCTCATCGTCGCCAGAGACAGAAACAAACATTTTGCGCACAAAGATGACGTTGATGGGAATCTGCGTACAAATGGTGGCCAGAATGATTTTGCCCCAGAGCTCCATGCTGCAAGAAACCGTTAAATAGGTGACGAGGTTGTGCTCGCGCAAGAAACGCTCCAAAAGCAGTCGCCCACTAAGTGGAAGTGCAACCTGTCCTTTTGACCATTTAACACGAGTTCCTTCTTTTGAATGGCTAAACTTTTTTAACCAATTTTTCACTTTGTCCTGCCACTCTAGAACGTGGCTGGTGGAAACCAGCGTTCCCTGAATGGTAAGCGTAGTAAAGAGGATAACATAGCGAATTAGCCAAATTAAGAACACCAGTGGACAGATCATTTCAATGAACTCGTAGACTTTTATGTACCAGGGGTGGCGGTTCCAGTAAGGGTAGATGTAGATCAGACCGAAAATTGTGATGATGTAGATGATAACTGCAAAACGAAGTAATGTTTTCAAGACAGCACGATCAATAAAAATATTTAAAAACAACAAAAAATCTTACCAACTGTTACTTGAAAGACGTATGCAAAAGCCTCAGTTATTAACATCAATCGAAGCCCTTTGGCTCGAGCTTTCCACGAGAGAAAGGGCATCACCGGAAGTGGCCTGGACTGCATCGCCGACACGTCCACGTCTTCCATTCGAGCAGCAATCTCCACCGAAGCGAATGCACCCGAAACGGTTTTCACTAGACCACCGGGAAGCCAAAACTGAGCCAATTTCTCTTCATATTTGACCCTTTTCAGGGCCTGTATCCGCTTTAGTCGACTTCCACTTAGCCGACACTCGTAGTACTGATCCAAACTGAGCACCGTCATCTGGTACCAGAAACGCCAGTTCCGACCTCGCACGTCCAATTTGAAGCACCAGTAAGAGAGAATGAAGTAAATTATGTCAAAGAAGAAGACCATAAGAAAAGTGGTGTAGTCCAGTGTAGAACGGAATTTGTACAGGTAGCTGACAAGTATATCGTTTCGACGGAAGTCGTACCACCACCAGCCGTCTACTTCGTAGTCGATGTACATGACGTAGACGACAAAGGGCACTCGCAATGTCCAGAAAAAGAAGAACACGTCATAGTACTGACGCGGGCCGGCTCGAGTTGGTTTGGTCTCCAGGTCAAACAACTCCTTGGACATTTCGTAGAAGCATCGTCGGAATTTGCTAGTAAAACTTGACATTTTGTTGCCAAAGTGTTTTATGTTTACACTTGTTTTTTCTTTTATTATAATAAAACAAATAAACTAAATGTGAACGTTTACGAATCTTAAATGACGATAATTACAACACAACTCTGGAATTGGTTAGCATGATCAATATTTGCACACCATTTAGAGCTGCCGACCTTCAGAAAAAAGAAAAACCTTTTAATTTCCTGGTATCTCTATTGTTTAGAAATATTTTTTTAATGCAATTTTGTTTTAATGTTTCGGGATGTCCAATTAACTTGTTACCATTGCAAAATAGTAAAATGTTGTATTTTGCGTTGTAAAAAATAAACAGTAAAGTTAAGTTAAAAACAAAAGCAAGCGCTAATAGATTTCAATTATATGCAAAATGAAACAAGTTTAATAACATACACCAAACGTGCAAAGTAAATGTACTCGGACCAGACCTAGTACATTTTGTTAAATAAGTACTCAGTAATTTTTGTGCCAAATATTGGGTCCTAAGTTAGGGGCAAACTCAAGTTATGACAATTTTACAAAAATAAAATTTAATGCATTTTCCCATAGACCGCTGTGAAAATGAACCGTATACAGGGTGAGTTTTAAGTGCTGTCACTACTTTTTCTGAAAGCGATTTTTCTAAACAAACTTAAATGTTTTTAAAAACAAAAAATACTGTCAGTTAGAGTTACTATTCTATTTGATTTACAACTTTAAATTATTTAATTTTGACTTGTGGTTCCAAAGATATCCTCAAAAGTTTGAAAAGTTCCAAAACTCGGTCTATGGAAAAACCATGCATTCCTATGGGGGCGGTCAAAATGCATGCAAGTCAATGGCGCAATGCATTTCCTATGGCGCATTGACTACACCGGGCGTCAGCCCGGTGCAAAGTTCCTGTTACACACGAGATTTTTGGTGCATATACTCAGAAAATATTATAGAATTTTTTGTACTAAGTGGCAGTTTGGGGCTTTGGAAATTGTCTATTAAAATTTTAAAAAAGACATCTTGTCGAAAAGGACATTTCACTAAAACTCATAAAAACCGCTTACTGTTGTTTTTGTCGGCAAGTTGCCTTTTCGGACAAATGTCTTGTTTTACACAAAAATGCATTAAAATTTAATTTTTTCAAAAAAAAATTTTGATAGACAATTTCCAAAGCCCCAAGCTGCCACTTAGTACAAAAAATTCCATATTATTTTCTGAGTATATGCACCAAAAATCTCGTGTGTAACAGGAACTTTTGCACCGGGCTGACGCCCGGTGCTATCACACAAATTTCATTGTGCTAAGCAAAACTAACTTCAAAAACTTAACAAAATTAAGTTTTGAACATTTTGGGTTTATTTTAAGATTTTTTCAATGGTGTACTTTTTAGAAAAAAACTCAAAAAACTTATCTTCATCAATGAACGTTTTGCCGGCAAGTTAGCAAAAGTTATTAAAAAATTTTGAATTTTGTTTTAACAATTTGACTTGTTGACTAAAAAGTTTTTTGCTTTGCACTTTTTTAAATTAGTCTAACTGAACTTTTAATTTTGTCTGTTTTAGTTTTCAGAGCACAATGTTATTATAACGTTGAAAATCATAATTTGTGTTTAATTGATGTTACCAGAAAATGATAACATATCAAACTTACAGTAAACCACCCGAACCGTGGAAAATCTTTTTTTTATGAAAAAATATTTTTTAGAAAGAGTATCCAAATGTAAGATATTTGACCTTTAAACTTGATGTAAGTGGCCCTTGGATTCCGAGAAATCTGGGTCCAAAGTTTCCGGTTTGCTTTAGTTTTTGCATGCAAAAACGCCATAGACCGGGGGGTTCTATTTTTGGTCGACCAGCGGTGTTTACACCTGTGCGTAGACGCACCGACCATTGACCAATAGGATTCGTGCTTGCATTTTGAATGTTTTTATTTAGCAGAATTTTGTAATTTACAACCCAAACCTCAATTGCGAGGCGGCCAAAGGCCGCCGAGCTAACAAGTAAACTCCAGTTTAAAAAGTTTAGTAAATTACATAACTTTTACCAAAACTGCAAGGCGGCTAAAGGCCGCTGAGCTAAAAAACAAACTCCAGTTATGGGAGTTTAGAGACTAACATAAATTTTACCAAAACTGCTAAAAAACCAAATACCTTTTTTTCTAACTTTTCAAAATTGTTGTAGACCGGCCAAATGAGGCATTCAGCTGATAAAGTTGCTGCATTGTTGTTGTTAAAAATTAAAGCTCCAAAATCAAATGATAAACAGCAACTTGCGACTGTTGTCGCTAAAAATTCTCAAGATTTCTGGGTGAAGTTCTCCTAAAAAGTTTTGGGAACTGTCAGCAAAACAGATGCAAGATTTTGTACTTAACAATAACTTCAAGTTAACTTCACTTGTAGTGACTACAAAAAATAAACACCCCATTTAATCAGTTTGACATCCATTTTACAATTTTATCAACTAAACCCTCTCATTTGATTGGCGTTCTGCAAATGCTTTGCAATTAGAGTTAGAGTTATGTTAGTCTCTAAACTCCCATAACTGGAGTTTGGTTTTTAGCTTGGCGGCTTTCGGCCGCTTTGCAGTTTTGGTAAAAGTTATGTTATTTACTAAACTTTTTAAACTTAAGTTTGCTTGTTAGCTCGGCGGCCTTCGGCCGCCTTGCAATTGAGGTTTGGGTTGTAATTTACAAAATTCTGCTAAACAAAAACATTCAAAATGCGAGCACAAATCCTATTGGTCAATGGCCGGTCTACGCACAGGTGTAAACACTGCTGGTCGACCACAAATAGAACCCCCCGGTCTATGGCGTTTTTGCATGCAAAAACTAAAGCAAATTGGAAACTTTGGATCCAGATTTCTCGGGATCCTGGGGCCACTTACATCAAGTTTAAAAGTCAAATATTTTACATTTGGATACTCTTTCTAAAAAATATTTTTTCATAAAAAAAGATTTTCCACAGTTCGGGTGGTTTACTGTTAGTGTAAAATTTTAACGTGCGTAATCCAAACTGACTTTTATTTTAGAAAAAATGTTTTAAAACAAAAGTAACTTCTTGTTGAAAATTCACAAAAATTTGCTGTTAAACTACACAAAATTTTTTTAATAACTTTTGCTAATTTGCGGGCAAAACGTGTAATGATAAAGGTAAACTTTTTGTGCTTTTCTAAAAAATTACATCAATGAAAAAAATTTTAGAAAAAAAACTTAATATGCTCAAAACTTAATTTTGGTAAATTTTTTAGGTTAGTTTTGCTTTGCACAATGAAATTTGTGTGATAGTCAATGTTTTGTTAATGCCCTGTCAATGCGCCATAAGAAATGCATTGCGCCAATGACTTGCATGCATTTTGACTGCCCCCCTAGGAATGCATGGTTTTCCCATAGACCCAGTTTTGGAACTTTTCAAACTTTTGAGGATATCTTTGGAACCACAAGTCAGAATTAAATAATTTAAAGTTGTAAATCAAATAGAATAGTAACTCTAACTGACAGTATTTTTTGTTTTTGAAAACATTTTAGTTTGTTAAGAAAAATCACTCTCGGAAAAAGTAGTGACAGCACTTAAAACTCACCCTGTATATGAAAATGCATTGATTTTTATTTTTTAAAAATTGTCACAATTTGAGTTTGCCCCTAATTTAGGACCCAATATTTGGCACAAAAATTACTGAGTACCTACTTAACAAAATGTACTAGGTCTGGTCCGAGTACATTTACTTTGCACGTTTGGTGATAGTTAGTGTTTTAAAGACTCGTAAAAATAAATCAAAATCCTAACAAAATCAGTTAATTTATTTTGGCAACGAGTCGTTTAGCCTGTCGAGTTGCCTGTTGCATTGCAGCAGAAATGGCCTTCAATAAAGAAGTTTCAAATGCCCAAAGTGTCGTCAACTACAATTTTGACTAAACTATATTTTCAGTAGAAAAAGCCATTAGCAAGTAAGCAATGTAAGAGAAAAGAAACTAAAAAATTAAACAATTTGTAAAAGTTACGAACAAAATCCAATTAGTTAAAATACCTCCATTGCGCTTAGATAGGTGATTGCATGAAGCTCTCCCACGCTAAGGGCAAACTTAGGCCCTCTCATCAGTCGTCCATAAAGATCATTGTATTTCAGTCTTAAAGTCCACCACCAGGCGCCACTTCCGGTGGAAAGCAGTAGAAAGCGAGGAATGAACTTCTTTGGCGAGTGATACACCTACGGCACAAAAACAGTGGGTTTCAAAAAAAGCTTTAAAATAGTGCTTACCTTCTGGCACCATCCTAAAGGAAGGAAAATGATGGCAAAGAGAAGCAGCTGAACAAAACAAATGAGAAATAAGATGTAACGCATCGAGGACAGCACCTCATCGTCGGCAGAGACAGTAACAAACATCTTCCGCACAAAGATGACATTGATTGGAATCTGCGTGCAGATGGTGGCCAGAACGATCTTGCCCCAAAGCTCACCGCTGCAAGAGACCACTAAATAGGTGACGAGGTTGTGCTCGCGCAGGAAACGCTCCAAAAGCAGCCGCCCACTGAGTGGAAGTGCCACTCGCAGTCTTTTAGGGGCTTCTGCTTTTGAATAGTTAAACTGCTTCAGCCACCCTTTCACCTTGTCCTGCCACTCATTCACATGAGTGGTGAAAACCAGCGTCCCCAGAATGGTGAGCGTAGTAAAGAGGATAATGTAGCGAATTAGCCAAATGAAGAACACCAGTGGACACATTATCTCAATCAACTCGTAGACCTTTGTGTACCAGGGGTGACGGTCCCAATGCGGATAGATGTAGATCAAACCGGCAATTGTCATGACGTAGATGATAACTGCAAAAGGCAAAGTGAACGTTTTCCAGGCAACCAAATCAAACAATAATTTTAAAAATAATTAAAAAACCTACCAACAGCCACTTGAAAGACGTAGGCAAAAACCTCCGTTATTAACATCAATCGAAGTCCTTTCGCTCGAGCCTTCCACGAGAGAAAGGGCATTGCAGGAAGTGGTCTGGACTGCATCGCCGGCACGTCCACGTCCTCCATTCGAGCGGTCATCTCCGCCGAGGCGATTGCACCCGAAACACCTCTGACTAGACTGCCTGGAAGCGAAAACTGCCCCAATCGCTCCTCATACTTGGCCCTCTTTAGCGCCTGAATCCGCTTCAGTTGGCCTCCACTTAGACGACAAGCGTAGTACTGATCCAAACTGAGCACCGTCATCTGGTACCAGAAACGCCAGTTCCGCCCTCGTACGTCCAATTTGAAGCACCAGTAAGAGAGAATGAAGTAGATGACGTCAAAAAAGAAGATCATGAGGAAGGTGGTGTAGTCCAGTGTGGAGCGGAATTTGTACAGGTAGCTAACGAGGATATCGTTTCGACGGAAGTTGTACCACCACCAGCCGTCCACTTCGTAGTTGAGGTACATGACGTAGACGACAAAGGGCACTCGCAATGTCCAGAAAAAGAAGAACACATCAAAGTACTGGCGCGGGCCGGCTCGAGTTGGTTTGGTCTCCACTTCAAACAGCTCCTTTGACATCACGTAGAAGCATCGTCGGAATTTGATAGTATAACTTGACATTTTGTTGCCAAAGTGTTTTATGTTTATAAGTTTCTTTTTTTCTATTTTACAGTAAAATAAGTAAACTAAATGTGAACGTTTATGAATCTTAAAGGACGATAATTATTACACCACTCTGGTTAGGAGTGATCGATATTTGGACACCATTTAGGGCTCCGACCTTCAACAAAATGAAAAAACTTGAAAATTCTTGGTATTACATTGTTTAAAATTATGTTTCAAACGTAATTTTATTTTAATGTTCAGGATGTCCAATTAACTTGCTACAACTTTAAATTGTCGTGTAGTTAAATTGCATTTTAAATAAATAAACAGTAAAGTTAAAAACAAAAGTAAACGCAAATTGAGTTCACTTGAAGGCAAAGGCTAGTGCTGACAGTCAAACTGGGACTCGTCAACAAAGGAAAAAATCTAACACAAGCAGTGGATTTAAAATTTAGAACTTGTTGGGGAATTATATAAAGTCATTCGCAGTAAACAGTTATTCTTTGGTGCGTTTTAACTTTAGCAATAATGTTCATCACCACCACCACAATACTAGTAATACTTAACGCCTTTTCACTGAAAGTCGGCGGTTCCAGTGAAACTGTGAACGCTGAGCGCACATGCGAACACCTCCAGCAGTGCAATGAGAAGACTCGAATCGATCTTTTAAGCGTTCTGCACCACCACAACAGCTCATTGTCCACCCTTCTGCTGATCACCACCGAGCAGCTCGTCTATGAACTTCCTCTGGGGGGTCGTTTTCTGGACTCTACTTTAAATCTCAGCAAAACATCGCCTGTTGCACTGCAGCAAAAGTGGCCATTACTGAAGAAGGTTCGAGTGCCCGAATCGTCCTCGTCTACGAGGTTCAATCGACGGTGGTTGTCACTGGTGGACGGTGAAGGCAGTCAGTGGCTACTGCTCTTTGATGGTCAACTAGTGGAGAATGGGTTCAACTCTACACTTTTCTCCTTACAAACACAAAAAGTGGAGTCAAGGCTGTTTACTTACAGAAGAAAAGCTGATGGCCTTCGACTTGCTGCTGGGCGGTGGCTGTCATCGACCGAGCCGAGTACCTTCTACCTCATTGACAATGTCACTCTGGCGCTGGTCAAGGTGGCGGTTGACTTTGGGGCAAACACCATCCAATTGGATGGGCGGCCGTGGCAGTTGTGCAAGCACAGTGATACTTTTCAAGGAGCAGAACAGCTGGTGCTAGCACCTTCTTCTTCGGAGGGCAATTCCAGCTCTAGTGCACAGTGCAATTATCGTCTCAATTGGACGCTGCCTTTAAACGCCTTTGTCAGTAGTGGCTTTACTGATGGTAAGTGGTTCGTCGTTTTCGGCAATGCCTCCGTCCACCTCTTTGACGCGGTGGCCGTGGCGAAACCTGGCACCGTCGTCTCGGTGACCCGGCTCAACTATAGTCAGTTCATCGTCTGTTCAGAGCACGGCACTGATGACCTTCAGCTGCTTCCGAAGTGGCTGGTAATAGTGATCATACTGGTCACCTTTGTGCTGATCATCGCCATGGCGTTTTTTCACGTGTACCTTCTTCAGTATGAAGCTTTCCAGAAGACGCCCGGCTTGATGGAGAAGGAGCCGAAGAAGACGAAGCCAATTAAAAAGACAAACAACACTACTGGCAGCAGCAACATCATCAAGGTAGAAGCAGCAGCATCAGACTGCAAGGAGTGCAAGGAAATAATAGAAACGCGCAAAGTACGGATGTCACAGAAGCAGGCACTCTAACTTCTTTTTATCAATAAAAGTTCTTCAGTAAAATATCTTCAAAAACACAAAAAGTGTCCTCGCCGATTTTGCACTTTTCAAACATTTTGTAACGCTCTCTGCGAATGACCCTCAGGCTGGCGATGTTTTGTATTTTTTTCAGTGCACATGATGTAACACATGTGCGCACATCTCCGCATCGGTTTGTTTGCCTCAAGAGGACATTTGGCGCCCCATAATCGCACCGGCGAATTTGGTGACAATTCGGGTGATCCCCAGTTTACTCCAATCAAATTAACAAATTTGATCCAACTGCCTTCTAAACTGCCCTGTTTACTTCTGCTGCTGCTGGCGACTCAGCACGATGTACCGCATTCGGCAAAGGTCTGTCCTCTGATCGCTCGATAGATATATTTTGTAAGGATGTACCTGATGATGTTCCTCTCTCCAACTCTTACAGCCAACGCCTCTGGTCAAGAGTCATCGAGTCTGCTCGGCCGTCCATCAGCCGATCAGCGCCCATTGCTGTGCGGCAACTGCTGCCACCACTCACTAGGTCGCTTCACCTGTCCACGCCTCATCGCATGGTGGCAGCCTTTAACTCTCGCTTTTCGGCCTCATTTAAGGGCGACCACCTGGCCGGCTCCGCTCGGTGGTTGAGTACAAACTCCGATGATCCGGATGATCTGAGCGACTCGGACCTGGCGGCGACGCCACACGCTGTCACGCCTGGCGCTGGTGGGCTGGCGCAGTCCGCCCTGTCGCCCATTAACATACCTGAGTTCTTTCCAAATGTGCCCGTCATCGCCATCAACCGAAACCCCGTCTTTCCGAAGTTTGTCAAGCTCATCGAGGTGACCGACCCTAATCTGATTGCACTCCTCAAGCGCAAGGTTGACCTGCGACAGCCCTATGCAGGCGTCTTCATGAAAAGGTCCGACAGCAACACCTCCGAAGTGGTTTCCAACATCGATGACATCTACCCGGTGGGTACCTTTGTACAGATCCACGAGCTTCAGGATCTGGGCGATCGCATTCGCATGATCGTCATGGCTCACCGGCGGATTCGTATTCTGAAGCAAATCGACGAGAGCTCACCAGCTGAGCCATCTGCTGTGAAAAAGAACGGCAGAAAGAAGCGCTCACGCCGACTGAATGGTCAGCCTTCGGTCACTAGTGACGCTGATGCTAAAGCAGAGTCTTTGGACGCGGCTGACTCTTCTGAAACGGCGGAACCGGCTGCTGCTGCCGATGCCCAAACGGTCGTGGTGGCTAAGCCGAACCCCGTGCTGATGGTTGAAACGGAGAACATTGTTCACGAGGAGTTTATTGAGAATCAGGAGATCAAGGCACTCACTCAGGAGATTGTCAAAACGATTCGGGACATCATCTCAATGAACTCCCTCTATCGTGAACCGATTCTTCAGCTAATGCACTCTGGCCAGAAGATTGTCGATAACCCGGTGTTCCTCTCTGATCTGGGCGGCACCCTGTCCGGCGCCGACTCTACCGAGCTGCAGCAAATTCTCGAGGAGAAGAATATTCCCAACCGATTGTATCTCTCACTGTCGCTACTCAAGAAGGAATACGAGCTTAGTAAGTTGCAGCAGAAGATTGGCAAGGAGGTGGAGGAGAAGGTGAAGCAGCAGCATCGAAAGTTTATGCTCAATGAGCAGCTGAAGATTATCAAGAAGGAACTGGGACTGGAGAAGGACGACAAGGACGCCATTGTGGAGAAGTTTCGCGGTAAAATTAAGGACCTCACCATACCGGCGCACGTGCAGGAGGTGATTGACGAGGAGCTGAACAAGCTGTCACTGCTCGACAACCACTCGTCGGAGTTTAGTGTCACGCGGAACTACCTCGACTGGCTCACCTCAATGCCCTGGGGGGTTAGCAGTGAGGAGAACCTGGACTTGAAGCGGGCCACTGAAGTCCTGGACGAGGACCACTACGGCATGGAGGACGTGAAGAAGCGCATCCTCGAGTTTATCGCCGTCAGTCAGCTGAAGGGACATACGCAGGGCAAAATTCTCTGTTTCTATGGGCCGCCTGGTGTGGGCAAGACCTCCATTGCCAAGTCCATTGCCCGGGCTCTTAACCGACAGGTAAACGGTGGCAGCAGCAGTTGAACATTAATACTAACATTTTTCTTTTCACTAGTACTTTCGATTCAGCGTTGGCGGCATGACCGACGTGGCGGAAATCAAGGGCCATCGACGAACTTATGTGGGCGCCATGCCCGGAAAGATCATTCAGTGCCTTAAGAAGACCAAGACGGAGAATCCGCTGGTGCTGATTGACGAGGTGGACAAGATTGGTCGCGGCTACCAGGGCGATCCGTCGGCGGCGCTGCTCGAACTGCTCGACCCGGAGCAGAATGCCAACTTTCTCGATCACTACCTCGACGTGAACATTGACCTCTCGAAGATTCTCTTCATCTGCACGGCCAACGTTCTGGACACTATTCCCGAGCCGCTCAGAGATCGAATGGAGCTCATTGAGGTGTCGGGCTACGTGGCCGAGGAGAAGGTTGCCATTGCTGAGGTAGGTTTCTGCTATCTTTTTGACAAAAAAGACATTTTGTTTTACACTGAATTTTATTCGTAGCGCTACCTAATTCCACAAGCTGAAAAGGACTGCGGCATAACGAAGGAGCAGGTTCAGCTGCAAAATGAGGCTGTCAACTCGCTGATCAAGGCGTACTGCCGGGAGTCGGGTGTCCGAAATCTTCAGAAGCATATTGAGAAAGTATGTTTGGCTTCTTGTTGTCTCTAGCATTTTCACACTTTTCAATTATTTCAGATTATGAGAAAGTCCGCTTTCAAGCTAGTGAACAAGGAGCAGGAAAACGTGTCAGTGACGGTGGACAATCTGCAGGACTTTGTCGGCAAGCCCATCTTTGTGAAGGATCGCATGTACGAGAGTACTCCACCCGGTGTGGTGATGGGTCTCGCCTGGACATCGCATGGCGGCTCGACGCTGTACATTGAGACGACGCTCCACCGAAAGCTGGACTTGGAGCCTCCAAAGGCGGCCGAGCCTGGCTCGCCACCGGCCCCGCCCGTCGTTGGCTCCTTCCAGCTGACCGGCCACCTGGGCGACGTGATGAAGGAGTCGGCCAATATTGCCTACACCTACGCCAAGTCCTTCCTCCTGGGCCGTGACCCGTCGAATGAGTACCTGCAGCGGGCGCACATTCACCTGCACGTTCCCGAGGGGGCGACGCCGAAGGACGGCCCCAGCGCCGGCTGCACCATGGTCACGGCGCTGCTCTCACTCTCGCTGGGCCGCCCGGTGCGACCGGATCTGGCGATGACCGGCGAGATCTCCCTCACCGGGAAGGTCCTCCCCGTGGGCGGCATCAAGGAGAAGGTGATTGCGGCGAAGCGAGCCGGCGTCACCACCATAGTACTGCCCGATGAGAATCGCAAGGACTTTGCCGACCTGCCCGGCTTCATTCAGGAGGGACTGACGGTGCACTTTGCCAGCCACTACGATCAGGTCTACGATATTGCCTTCAACTACTGAACGGGGGAGTGAAGTGGAGCTGAGGACATCATCATCATCCACTAGAGCTGCAATTATTTATACATACTTTTTAGTTATTTTTATATATTACACTTTTTCCAAAAGATTGCCTAGTAAAATATGGGTTTGTTTGTTGCCAGCAGAATTTGCGCATATCTTCTGACATGAGAAGCAAGGCAATCTATCGTTTTGTCGGTGTCACATTTCAGAACAGCAAAAAAGAAGAGACAAGGGGTGACCTTTTTTGAAGTGAGAGAGGGACAAGTTAAGTTAAGTAGAACCAGGCAGGGCCCACAACAAGTACTGCTAGTGTCGCAAACAAGTTTTTATTGTCAGTGTGTGGGTGACACCAGCACACACTTGCTGGCAATTAGCGACTTGTCTGCCACGGAGTGCCGCACTCTTTCTTGTCACTGTTCCTGCACCAAATGAATGCCATGTGTGTTTGTGTGGGGGAGATTGCCAGGGTCGATGGTCATGGTCCAGGCACAGAATAATAAATGGACACTAAGGCAGCATGTAGAGCACTTGCTGGTAGTGGTCACTTGTAGTCTAGTTGCCGCCGAGAGAACTCGAAAATTCTTTTTCTTTGTCACCAAAAACTTCACCATTAAAACATCTCCCGCCATGGTCAACACCGTGTACCTTCTGATTCTGCAAGTGGTCTCGCTGGTGGTCTTTGTCTACTGCTTCGCCCTCCTCTCCTACCTGCAGTTGATCACCTTTGAAATGCAACATCGCCTGCTGAGGCACTTCAAAGAGAAGAAGTTTGAGGCTGAAAGAAAATCGATGATCAGCTTCAGTCGAACGCTCTCTTCGTGCTACGTGCAAATCGTGTGAACAGCTTTTTCTTGTTTCTGTCAAAAGCAAATGCAAGAATACAAACAAACAGTAATCATTCTAATCTTACAAAATGACATTTATAATTTATGATCATGTTTCCATTTTTCAAAAATAATAAAAGCGTAACAAAACAATTTCCGTTTCTAATCGATTGTCTGAAGTTCAGACTCTAAACTTAATTAATTTACCAAATATTGTTAGAAATAGATCGTCAAGTTTTTATTATTTGAAAACATCAGATCACTAGAGGCATTTTAACAGATTTATTAAATTTTTAAAAACTGTTTTAAAAAGAACCGCCTGAAAGTACTTTTGAAGAAACAGTTTGAATTATTCAGAAAACAAATTCAGTTTTCGTACTAAGTACTAAGTAATTTGTCAAAACTTAGCAAATGCAAATGTCTTCGCTTTGTCAACATAAACTTTCAAATAGTGGCGGCTCGAAAACTAGCAAAGTTTGACATTAATTACAAGAATAATTATTTTAAAGAGGAAACTTAAATTGCACCACAAAAAGCAATGGAGCTGACTCAATTCAAGCCGTATAAGGTTCAGGCAATCTCCGAAGTGTTCGACCTTCACATTGGCCATCTCATTCACTACCTTCACCGAACATCCTTTACCGAGTTTGAATACACGCATCGATGTGTGCCACTTAACTGGACCACACTGCGACGTTTTTTTCTGAAAACCGCCTTCAACTGGTCAGTCATTGGCAGCCTCTTCCTGCTCACCTTCTTCCCCGGTGCCGTACCAGCACTGCAGGTTTTCAACCTCATCTTCGGGAGAGCGCTAAACATCACCAAGGTGGACATGTTCAGCAGCGTCTACGTGTGCACCTTCTGCATCATCGAGGACGCCTCGCTCTTCTCCGTGTGGAAGCAGATTCACTACCAAAATGGAACGCTGCAGTTGCTGTTCGAGTTTCGCAACAAACTGGCGCAGCAGTTCAGTGATCTCAATCGAAAGAAGGTGCTCCAGTACTTTACCTTCTGGAGTTACCTCGCCGGGCTGGCGAGCAAGGGCACACTTCTCGTTCTGCTCGTCTTCACTTCGAAGCTCAACCTCGATGCAGTCAGCCTCTTCAACGGCGGTCACATTTCGGCACTTGAGCTCCTCATCGGCATTGCGATCTGCTCGGCGACGCAGTTGCTCTTCTTCGAAATGCTCTTCATTCTCTTCACCCTCCTGACGGGAATGTTCCTCCTGCTGACCATATTCCGCATCAAACTGAAGGTGATGGTAGTGAACCTGGCGCTGATGAAACGGGCGCAGTGCCCGGCCATCTTCAGCCACTTCTACCGCCAGCTGATGTGTCTCAACCGGGAGGTGCGCCTCTACAATGACTGCATCAAGAACTACATCCTCGACCTGTCGGTGGGCTCCAAGTTTGTCACCACCTTCATCGTGATCTATATGGGCAAGCAAACGCAGCCGAACCTTTTTTCCTTTCTCTTCATGGCGATGTACATTGTGGTGTACCTGTACGACATGGCGGCCCACTTTAAGGTGGCCATCTTTCAGACCAAAAACAGGCTCATTTACAAGTACCTGACAGAGCAAGGGTGGGAATCGAGTCCACTTTTCCGCAGTAGCTACACAGCCAACGTTACGCGCCCTCTAGCGTTGGCTGTGTAGCTACTGCGGAAAAGTGGACTCGATTCCCACCCTTGTGACAGAGTACAGTGCAAAGGCAGTGGCTGTTGGTGGTCAAAAAGGAACAACTAAGTTGGAGGCTTCTGTCAACTGGGAAGGCTACATCCGACTGCAGATAAAGGTGGCTTACGCGATTGAATTCGCCTCCAACAACTTGATCGGCTTCTCAATGGGCAAAAACTACCTCATTGACAAGGATAAGGTGATTCAGTCGTTTATGCTCAACATTTACGTGCTGATACTTTTATCAAAAAAGTTGAATGTTTAATATTGTAAAGAGTAAAGTGTGAGTAAAATTAATAATAAGAGTTAAATGTAGCTACTGGAAAAAGCAATGCCAGTTTTGGTGATAATGATGCTGATGATGTTGATGATGGTGCTAATGACAATAGCGTTAATGACCGTTAGAAATCTAGCTCAGAGTGGGACCAATTCAGTGAGTTGGAAATGGGAAAATGGCCACTCAAAGGCGATACTTTGCGCATCATAGAAATAGGTGTGCTTTGAGTGTAGAAGTGCTCTGAAGGATGCTCGAGAATTAACTTTTGAGCGTCCTTCATGAAGGTCTGCAGTACAGCGGTGCTAGGCGTGATGACAATGGTGGGGATCTTTTCCTCCTCAGAAGACCATTGCTTTAGGTTGGGAGTTGACGGCGACATTTCCCCAAGTAGAATGCGGCATATCTTGTCTTTGACCGAGGCCTTGCGTTCACTGGGAACCTTTGGTGAGAAGATGAAAAGAAGACAATCGATGATGGTAAACAAAAGGAAAACAAAAGATGAGGACTAACCTGTTCCAAGAGCGGAGCGAGACTGCTCATGAACTGAATGTCGCTCACTTCGACATCCAAGTTCAAATTGCTCATTGCTGGCCAACGAGCGAGCTTTGTTTTGAGCTGTGCAGAACAAGAGGAGTCCAAGTTTGCCAACGAACTTGAATGCTGTTCAAAGCAAACACGCAGATTGGTTTCATTCAGCAGCTCTTCAGTGTTATCATCCAGTGAGATTTTGTGGACTTGAGAGTCAATTCCGTACAGCTCCTGAGAATCATTGTGTGGAAAAGTTGATGTTGTTGATGATAATGGTGATAGTCCCTTGCCACCAGTCATCTCGGCCACCTTTGATCCGTTTAGCTTTTGCTTCTTCAGCACAATTGAGTCCTGGGCCATCGTCAAGCGGCAGCTCGAGCTGAAGCTGGATGTTGTTGTTGTTGTCTGTCGAATCGAGGAGGACAGATGAGCAATGTCAGCTTGGTTGGTCTGCAAACTGCCAAAGGAGGACCACACGGATGAATCCGAAGGAAGTTGTCGTTTCAGCGAAGACATTGTCGGGAAGTGTTCAAGATGAAGTTTTTTTCAAGTTGAGAAGAGCAGGCAAAGTTGTCGTCGTTGTTTTCGTTGTCCGCACTCTCTTGTTGACAGTGACCGAATGAGCTCTCCACAAATATTTAAATATTGGAAGTGTGAATCAGCGACACGTGCCCAGTGGACGTTTAAATGTCGTAAGCAAAACAACAGTCAACGGTCAATTAGCAATTCGTTACAAGAAGATTCTCTTGATCATTTCTCAGGAATCAGCAGCCCCGGGCGCAAACAAAGCGCGCTGCGCTGCGCAGCTCACAGTCGACGAGCATTCGTTTAGACGAGCTTAATCTCCCTTTCCCTTTTAACAGCAGCAGCAACAGCAGCACACTTAACTGTTGACCCCGGTGAGGGGACTTTAATTCTTCTGTATCTTTTATTTGCCCTTTTCTCGTAAACGCGTGCGTTCGTCGATGCGTCGTTCTTTTTTGGAAAAGCTCCGTTGTAACAAAAAAAACGGAGAGCCTAGCATATGTTTTGAAAATGGTGTCTGGGACGATCAATTTTCTTCTCAGTCAATTGCAAAATGTAATAAAACTCATTTTAACATTAGAATAAATTAATTTTTATTTGTCATTGTATGTACAAAAAAAGGAACTTCGCATTAAAAACCGCAATTAATTAATAGTGTTAAGGATAAGTGCTACCAGAGCCAGTGAAGCGATGCACAGTGATAGCCATTGTGACTGGGCACCATTCGGATTGGGTGTCGACGTTGGTGGTTGTTCACTGCTTCCATCATTTTCTGTTGACGAATCAGTTGAACCGTCAGATGTGCTGCTTTCTGTTGTAGGGACATTTTCACCGGGTTTTTCACCATCATCTACTGTTGTAGGGACATCATTTTCTTCACTAAAAAGTATCTGAAAGCTTTTTGGATCTCTTCTTTGCACGTCATTTGCAACTGCTGGACTAGCATTTGTTACCTTCCAGTGGGACGTGGACAGGGCACAAATGGCAATAAGAGCCAAGAGCTGGATCACAAATTTAGTCATTTTCAGATGTGGAGAACTAAATAATTAGTGGTTTAGGTGTATACACTGGGCAAGTGACTGTGAGTTGGCGCTTAAGTTGATCGCTGGGCAGCATGGCCGTTGTCCGTCTACGTTTTTATACGAGCAAATAACCGAAATGAATGTGTGTGTGCGTACAGGTTGCCCTAGTTTGCGCTAGTTTGTTATCTCTGCGTATCGTTGAAACGGCCACAGCAGCTCGACGCAAGAGGACATAAGGGTGGACACACCGACGATCTGTGTCATTGGAATGCGCAACAGGTGTGTGCGTGTGTGTGTGTGGTATGTCTCAATGCTGATTTATGGACACCTTTTTTTGGTGAACGTTTCTGGTTACGTTGCAATTGTCCCTCTTTTTCTTTCCATCATCTCCAACACTCTCCTCACTAGTCTGTTTTGAGTGACGTACACTCTTTCTCTGATCTCCGGCTAGACAGGCAGGGTGAATGCTACTGGCCAAGTACTAGTTAGTGTGCAACTGGGATGCAAACTACTTGGATGATTTATTGGTACGACTTCTCCAACTGGAGCATGACACCTTTTTCAAAACTTGAAAGTAGCTTTTATTGGATAATTTGTAAAACAGTGGTCTGAAGATAAGTGGAAATTGGTTTCAGCTATTATATTGATGGTAGAATGATAGCTGATTAAATTCTAATTGCGCCATTGGGTAGTGTGCACTGTGCACAGTGCAGATCTACCAACGAGATTGTGATGACTAAAATAATAACAGAGTTTGGCGGCTTTGTTTGTGGAAGGAAGGGAGGGAGAGAGGGCAATAAATAGTGTAATGTGAGAGTCTGTGTGATATTGTAGTATTGAGCAATCTAGAGAAATAGCGAGGGTAAATAGAAAGAAGTGTAGGTGTTTCTCTAGAGACAGGCATGGTGAGAGTGAGTCAGGCGCAGTTTAGACGGGCGACTCGGCGATCGTCTCCTCAACCTTGGTCAACGGCTTCTTGGCCTTCCCAGTTTGACCAACTCGAATGACCGACTCAGAGCTGCCAGTGGAGATCTTCTGGATGGTCTTCCCAACGACGGCTGGTGAGTCGGCACGACGGCGAGGGCAGCATTGGGACTTGGCGTAGTCGATGAGGAGCAGGAGAAAGATGAGAAAGGCGATGCCGTAGCCAAGCAGAATGATGATCCCCTTGATGGTCTCCATTTTCTGGCATTCGGGGGTAAGGCACAGTTCAGTCACTGGTAAGGACAACAGAATGAGTGTTAAAATGGCAGGAGAACTAAGTAAAAAAATGGCAGCTGGTAATAACTTACCGTTGTTCAGCTCGTCGGAGGAAACTGGAAACGAGACCATGAAGTCATCGTTGCTTCCGCCCTTGAAGGAGACATTGAAGTCGCCGGGGGCGCCCGAAGCGCTGCCAACCAGGAAGATGGAGGCATAGATGATCCAGACAGCGAGGAGAATTCGGAAACGCATTTTGGTGTTCCCGAGTTGTTTGCGAGTGGTCAAAACTGGAGAACGGGAGTTTGGGCTTGAAGTTTTTCTGGTGAATGAAGAGCGGCGAGTCGACTGAACCGAACAGAGCGAGCGCACGAAGTGAAATGACTGTCGCAGCGGCGCAGCGAGCAGCCTAATTTGCTCGCTGCTTCGTTGCTCGGCTTGCTCGCCATTCTTTAGACCCTCCTTCTTTTTTATTTTTTACTTTAAAGTCCTAGCTCAAATTACAATCGAAAGTTTTTTGGTGCTCAAGCCACCACTGGTGCACTCTTGTGGGGCTGTCTTAGAAAAAGAAGTCACAGCTGACACTGGCCTCAATTCCAGTGGATCCAAATGGCAGCTCTGAGTGCACCTTTAGATTCTTCTGGGAATCTTAAACGTCACTATTGCATCGGCATTGCTCACTGTTGAGCGATTTATGACCGCTAGACAGACAGACTGACTGACACTGGCAGTGTCCAATGCTAGCCATCCATCCATCCATCTCCTTCTCCATCAACGACGACAAGGGCAGTTAGAAAAAAAAGAGAAAAAGTTGTCGCACTCTACAAAGTCAACAATGGAACCTTTGGGGTGCTGATGACATTGAGCCATAAAGAAGACAAAAGCGGATCTGAAGTTAGATGATGCACTGCTTTCTCCTAGTGCAGCAATACAGTTTTATCCTAACAGTAAAGCGACAATCATAATAAACACTAGTTCAAGTGTTCCCTAGTGTTCAGTGGGTGCACTTTTTGTTGGTGGCACTCTAAAGTGCCGCCAGTGGTTGTTGATGCGGATGTTCGGCTCGGTTCCGGTAGAAAGGGTAGAATGCCCCATGTAGTATTTGCCTACTTTTTTTACTACCATTACAATGCAATTAAAGATAAACTTTCTTTTGTTCGAAAAAGAGCGGGAGTAGAGGAGGACAGCGGCAATGCGACAGACTCTGGACAAGGGAGAGAAAGTGAGAGAGATAGACAGACAGACTGACTGATTGCTGCTGATAAGAGCGAGTCAGTCTGAGTGACACCAGAGCAACCAGAGAAAGAGAGAGTGGTGCAACAACTTTTACGTCGTTAGAGTGACTCCTCTAACAACGTTGCAACAACAACAACGACCACAGTAAAGGCACATGTGTTCTGAGTTCTCGGAATCTTTCACCATTACCATCACCACCACCAGTGAGTAGTGTCAACAGTGGTCGAGGCCAGTCTGAGTCAGCACCGCTGAGAAAAGCGGCAATCCTCCGAGCACATCTACCCTGCTGTCTGTGTTGTGCAAGAGAGCACATTTGTTGTGTCAACAACAATTACTAGTTACCATGAAACCGATTGACCTCTACGTCATACCGCCCAGTCCGCCATGTCGGGCGGTGATCATCGCCGCCAAGTACATGCAGATCAATGTCAACCTCATTTACGTTGACCTGATGAAAGGTTGGTGATCGTCAGAGGTTCAATTGATACAATCTAACTGATTATTTTTTTTCAGGTGAGCAGAAACAAGATTGGTTCGTAAAGATGAACCCGCAGCACTGTCTGCCCACCATCAACGACAATGGATTTGTGCTCTGGGAAAGGTAAGAAAAAGAGCAAAGCACAATTGTTGAATGTCACCTGTTAATTTACGTTTATTCCCGTTTTTAGTCGTTCGATAATGACGTACATGGCGAACCAGTACGCCCCCTCCAGTCCCATTTACCCCAGAGAGGCAGCCAGCCGCGCCCTCGTCGACCGAATGCTCCAATTCGACCTGAACGTCCTCTACCGATCATTCGGCGAGTTCCTCATTCCCATCGTGCGAGAAAATAAGAAGTTGGCCAACCTGAATCCCACTAAAGAGCGTCGAGTGGAGGAGGCGCTGAGCTACCTGGAGTCGGTGCTGGCTGCCAACGCCTACGTCGCCGGGCCGCACCTCACCCTGGCCGACTTCAGCATCTACTACAGCATGGAGTTTACCGACGAGTTGAAGTACGACTTCAGCAAGTTCACGCACATCTCCGCCTGGTACCGGCGCATGCAGGTGGAGATCTTTGCCATCGACCAGAACATGCACTACAATGTCATTCGATCAGTGTGCAACTCGGCTGACTACGGTTATAAAAGTGGAAACAGCAACAGTTCTAACGGGAACAACTCAAACAACAACAACTCCAACAACAACAGCAACAGCATTGTCACTCCCTGCGACATTACCGACCCTTGCAGTAGCATTTGCAATCTGGACAAGGTCTGCATCGAGGGCAGCGGAGGTGCCGGCGGTGAGGGCGGCGGCGGCTGCACAAAGGTGATCTGCCGGGAAAACGACCACTGCAAAGTGGTGACCAACTACTCGACGAAGCAGGCGGAGAACCAGTCCAGCAAGAGCCTCTTTGACCTGCTCATGAACACCAGTGAGAAGCTCTTTGAGTCGCCCAAATAGGTGTGTTTACAGCTTTTTACATTTATTTTGCTAAAAAGGAAAACAACAACAAAAACTTTACATGTACATCACATTATATTACAAAACAAAAATACACTAATTGATCTAAACTGTACAAAATTTGAAAAATCTAAGGTTTACCCAGATACTTTCTACTTCAGATCTTGATCTTGACTCCTACGAATCAGCCTGCATATGGGCCGCAATCCACCCGAGGTACTTGTTGACGTAGGTGTACACCCCTGGATAGCCAGCCTGAGCACAGCCATAGCCAAAGCTGACAATGCCTATCTGTGTGTAGGTGTTGGTGCTCTCATCGAGAACGGTGCTCGACGAGCCCGAGTCGCCCTTGCAGGTGTCCTTCTCCCCCTGCTCATAGGAGGCACAAAAGGTGTTGTTCCAGTTGAGGTAGACGGCGCTTTCCGCGCCCATCAGCTCGGTGTACGCCTTCTTGCACTGTCGCTGCGAGGAGATCGGCACCTGCACCTCATGCAGCAGAGGACTAGAAGCGCCGCTCGTCGGCGACTGTACGCCCCAGCCGACCATGTTAGTCACCAGGCCCACGTGACGGCCCTCGTCAGAGGCGGCAGAAGAAGGGAGACAAACCGGGGCCAAGTGTTCATTGCTGAAATCGAGCGGCACCTTCAGGCGGAGCAGCGCAATGTCGTCGTTGTGGTAGGTGGGCGAGTAGTTCTCGTGGGTGATGATCTGCTCCACCTCGGCAAAGCTGCCGCTGCTGTCCAGGTGGTGGGCGCCCACCTTGACGACAAAGTCGGCGGCGGTCAGCGTCTGGAAGGGCCTCTTCACGCAGTGGGCAGCTGTGAGGATGATTCGATTGTTGAGTATGGTTCCGCCACATTGAAAGTAGTTGCGACCGCTGTTTACGCGGTAGAGGGCGGTGGCCCAGGGCCAGGAGTGGGGAATTGCTTCCTCGCCGCCCACAATCAGATTAGCCGTCTTTAGGGGTCGTTTTCCGCAGCCTACAAAAAAAATCAGGAAAATGATCTGTTTGTTTACATCAAATTATTTGCAACCCTACCTTCAACTTTGCTGGGCGCCACTTTGGTGGTCCGTAGCTTTTCAGTCGGACAACACTTGAGGAACGAAGACATCCGCCCCGGACACGGCGTCGGTGTTTCATTTCTGCCCAGCGTCGCACAGCTGCTGCCTATATTGCACTTCCCCTTAAGACCTAGTCGGGTGGCACAGCTGATGACTACGGCACCGCTGACCACTCTGTCGATAAAGTCGAGAATGCCCCGTTGATCAGTGGGCAGAAGGTCCTTCTCCTCGGGAAGGTGATCAAAGTCGATGGGCGGAGAGCCGTCAATCAGAGAGGTATCCCACACTGGATGGCACTGAATGGCGGCGATGGAAAGGCCGAAAAACATGAGCACAAGTCGAAGGAAATGCATTTTCTGGTGGTGTTGATTGGTTGTGGTGGTGGTGGTGGTTAGCAGAAGATGACGATCAAGTCAGGTAGTAAAATATAGTAAACCAAACTACAGTTTGAAGTAAACTTTAACTGTGAATTCATTTTCAGTCTTCCGATGATGACTTTTTATACTCCGACTGACCAGAGAGTAAAATTGCGCTCGTCGATTCATATGAAATGTAGCCAAACTCAGGTGTGATCCACCAGCCGCTGCTACCAGTGCTACCAGCGGCGGCGGCAATCCGCCGACACCTTATGACTGCCATAAACAGCTCGAATGGGGCCAAGGAGAAATAGGAAGCAAAAGTGAGTGAGTGAGTGTGGAGCGTTGCTGCAACAATTTAGGCCGCAGACGCAGAGAGGAGGCATACTTCAACTTGACCTAGGCAGTTGGTTAATAGTGAAGTTGCAGTAGAAGCAACAGTCAGTTAGTAGATTGCACCCTGCTGCCTGACGCCGCCAAGTTCACTGTCGACGACAGCAGCAGCAGCTATGACCAGTCAGCGCCAGTACCAGCTGATGGTGTTCGCCTTCCCTGACAGTGAAACTGAAAGTGATGTTGATGTTGATTTGCCGACGACGCGTTTTGATGACGACCATTTCCGGGAGTGAACTTGCTTTCGCTTTTTTGTCAGTCGACCCTGGTCTTCTCTTTCTTTATTTGACACCTGTACAGCAGTGATGTACAGCAGACAGTGCTGGACAAGCTGTAGACCGATCACATGGCACGCTTCGCCAGCGCCGAGCGACCGAGTCAATGTTTGCTCATACTCGAGGTCCACTTGCTGCATCACTTTAGTGATGTCTCGCCGATGTCTTGTGACCACCACTGCTAATTTTACCCAAACTACATATCTTTTTTTCTCTTATCTACGTTAATTTTTTAGTTGAGGACATTTTGCACCTGGAAACCAATAGCATTGACATTAGCTATATTTTGTGTGTGTGTCACAGCGCGATTCTCTGTTTGCAAAGTGGTAAAATTGAAAAGAATTTCCGTAAAGATTAAAACGGTTTCACGGTTGTTCAGAAATAGGAATTTTTCAGATTGATTTGCCAAGTATTACAAACAGAAGATGCGCACAGGTGTGACCTCAATATCAATGACACTTTCACCGGTGGAAAAAAATGTGCAGTTGCAAGTACCTCTTTTCGGAGTGACAGTACTCCGTCACTGCAATATGTTAATTTTCCATGCAACACACAACTACTACCAACTAGCTAGAGTCAATTACTACAAAGTATTTAGTGCTTCATTCAGTGCTTTTCAAAAAAGAGTAGCAGTACTGTGTAGCAGCTTGTGTAGCTTGTGATACTTCTACACTGCTGCCAATTAAAACTGTCAAGTTGATTGACTGGCAAAAAAGACTCTGAATACATTAATTTAATTATTCGATAAATCATGCAGATAATCGGGGGAGTAATAAAAAGCACATAAAAAGGGTTTTCATTAAAATTTTTTAGTAGCACTTAGTGTCTGACTAGGTAATACTTTGTTTCGACTAGCACTGCTGAAGCAACACTGTAACAAGATTTCAAATTTCGCGCTGTAACGCTGTTTATGAAACTTGGCAGAGGCGGCTGATTGTGAAAAAAACAATAGATGCGGTTATTGTTTTTGCAGTCGCCAAAAGATCTCACCTTAAATACTCGGTTATGCCCAAATCAAGGACCGGTTTTCGGCGGATTGGGATTTTTGCAAACAGCAACAAACTACGAAGTTTTAATTTGACGCAAGTGCAGTAATAATACACTGGTATTGTAATTAACTGACTGCCGATTTCATTAGCCTTTGCTGACGTCTTCTCTGTCACAGCAGTTTTTTCCTCGAATTTCCACCACTTCCCTATCAACTGGCTGACGGAGCTGATACCAACACAGCAACCCTCTCTTTCTACTGCATCAATGTAAGCAGGTAACACTAATTAATTAGCTGCTGTAAAGCAGATTATCTATTCAAATTTTTGAAAATACGTTGCTATTTGTAACATCGCCAGTAGCTAAATTTAGAAAGTTTGTATGTACTCAGGTACTTGTGTAGCTTTAGAATGTGTACTTTGTTAAAAAAGAGTCTGCCAAGTCAAGTAGTGCGACGAGTTTACTTTGCAGGTGTGTTAACGCGGGTTTATTGTGATCAATTTTGCCATTTTTTGTCAGGGAATCTTTTATTTGCAATAATTCACCGTGACAAACTTTCCCTCTTTCTCAGAACGAATGACGGCGACGTCAGCATCAGCGGGGCATCAGTTTGTTTGCTTATCACCACCACCACCAACAACACACTACCAAATGTACCTGAAACTCTGTAAACTCCTTGATAAGGCATCATCACCTGAGTTGGGGGACGGCCGCGCAAAGTCAGAGTTAGAAATAGAGAGAGTTGAGAGAAAAATGCTACTCACATCTTCAACTCTTACTCTTGAGAGTAATTTGGACTGCGTGATGCAACCTCGGTGACTAGACAGACAAGTGCAAGTGAGAGTGCACTTACTGCTGGAGAGAAGTGCAGTCACTCTTTGACTCTCTTCAAATCAGCAGAGTCCATGCCATGAATACTCTTTTCACTCTCCTTTACCTCGTAGTGGGCAGCTGTGTACTTTGAGCAGAGCTCTCTCTCTCTTAGACTAGACATTATTTACTTCCTGCACTGCTACTGCCAAATTACTTTGTTTTCTTTCTTCACCTCGCAATCTTCATCTTTAACACTTCATTTTCATCCTCTCGTTTTTTCACCCTCAACAGAAGACACCTCCCCCACCTCAATGCCTCTCTCTCATACCAGCGACTTTGAACTGACCGTACCGTACGGTGCAATTCGTGGAAAAGTGTGGAGTAACCCGTCGTGCGATGGAAAGCAGGAGATTGTCAGGATTATTGGTAAGTAAAAGCTGCTGCTAATGATTAAAAATGACTAACATTCGACTACCCCGTTTTAGCGCTGCATGGCTGGCAGGACAACTGCGGCACCTTTGATGCGCTGATCCCCAAGCTGCCGGAAAACTACTACATTGTGGCGATTGACTTTCCCGGGCACGGCCTCAGCTCGCACCTGCCCGCCGGCTCGCCCTACAATGACATCATCTTTGTCGTCGAACTGGAACGGGTCATTCAGAAGCTGGGCTGGAAGGAGCGGCCGTTCACCATTCTGGGGCACTCAATGGGCGCCGCCATTGCCCTCTTCTACGCCTGCCTCTACCCGAAGGCGGTGCAACGAATCGTCGCCCTCGACATGATCAAGCCGCTGACCTTTCAGCGGGAAAATCTGGCCGCTAAGACCAGAGAGGGCATTGAGCAGTTTCTCCAGCTGGAGGCGAAGACGATGAAGGCGGAGACGCTGACAAATGGTGCAACAACAAACGGCTGCGGCAACTCCTCCTCGGCCGGCATTCCCACCTACGACTTTGACCAGGCGGTGGTGAAGCTGATTCAGGCGCACTCCGTCTTTGGGGCGATCACCCGAGAGGGGGCAGAGTACCTGCTGAAGAGAGGATCGAAGAGCCTTCCGGGCGACCCGGGCAAGGTCTACTTCACGCGGGACAACCGCCTGAAGGCGATGCTCTTCCAGCGCATGGACTACGAGTCGCTCATTCACTACTTTGCGCAGCTCGACTGCGAGCTGCTCATAGTGAAGGCGGAAAAGGGCGTCAAGCTGGACCCGGACGCCGTTTCTGATCTCTACATTGAGCTGTACACCAGGCAGTGCTCCCGTTTTGAGTACGCCAAGGTGCCCGGCGGCCACCACGTGCACCTCTGCCAGCCGGACAATGTCTACCCGATTGTGGCCAAGTTTATTAGCGGGGAACAGTACCAGAATGGCACCAGCACCACCACCACCGCCACCACCTCATAAAACTTGCGTCACTTGAAGACTTAAAGACTGAAAACTCTATCCCCCGGTTACACAATTTGCTCTACATCTCGTCTTTTTATCACAATTTAATCCTCCTCTCTAGGCACCTAACTAAACTAACTAATTGTTTTCACATTTCAAAGTATTTATTCCTCACACTGTTGTTTATTGTTTTTACTGTACCACTCTATAGCTCTAATGATGATATGTTGCCAATTAAAGTTGTTCCTAAATTACCTGAATTGAATGGCAAAGCTTTGGTGGATTTTGTTGCGCAGAATTTTTGAAAATTGGTCATCTCTACCACTAAACTCCCTCTATCGCAAAAGCAGCGTACTACTGCAGCAGCTTTGTTGTTGTTTCTCTCTTCCGCAAAGCATATTTTTCTTTCTGACCTGCATTTCTATTGATCTAGAGCCTTTCTTTCTGGTATCACCTTGGATACCACAGTGTTTTCATGTTGTGTTTTGCGTCAAACGTTTTGCTGGAGAAAGCTACTGTTAGCTTTAAACTTGTTCATATAACTTGAAGACAGAAACTCGGAAGATCAGCGCGATCATGTTTCGAAACACCTTTCAAAGCGGCTTCCTCTCCATTCTCTACAGCATTGGCTCTAACCCGCTGCAGATATGGGACAAGAAAGTGAAGAATGGCTCCATCAAGCGCATTACCGACAATGAGATTCAAAGCTTCGTCATTGAGATTTCCGGCGCAAATGTCTCCACCACCTTCATCACCTGTCCGCCACAACCGCGCGCCAGCCTGGGCATCAAGCTGCCCTACCTGGTGCTGATAGTCAAAAACCAGAAAAAGTTCTTCAGCTTCGAGGTGGAGATACTGGACGACAAGGGCATTCGACGGCGCTTTCGAGCGTCAAACTTTCAGTCGGTCACCCGGGTGAAGCACTTCATCTGCACTATGCCGCTGCGGCTGGACGAGGGCTGGAACCAGATTGGCTTCAACCTGATGGACTTCACCAAGCGAGCCTACGGCAGCAACTACGTGGAGACGGTCCGCATTACGGTGAACGCCAACTGTCGCCTTCGACGCATCTACTTCGCCGATCGGCTGGCCATCAGCGAAGATGAACTGCCGCCGGAGTTTAAGCTGTACTTGCCGGTGCGGAGCACCACTGCCTCGCTTGATGGGGCGAGCACTAGCCAGTGATTACTTGCACTTGATATTACATTTGATAACTTCTTGTCGGCAACTATTTCCTGTATATTCTTTCTTATCCGTATTCTCTATCTTCCTTTTGTAATTTGCATAAATAAATTCAGTAACACTAAAAATGCTTCATGTTTGCTTTTCGACGGCGTACCGACCTCTGTGGGCGTCCCACGCCAATGTCCAATGTTTTGAGTCTGAAAAGCGCACGTTTTCTTTCTTTGATGAATTTCTCTTTTACGAAAAATGATTTGTCAAATTTTGGACTTCAAGTACCTCCAGTTTTGCTGTAAAGCTTCAAAGAAAAAGAATTTTCTCTTGTAAAAGTCGTTTTCCAGTGAGCTCAGTTTTGCCAAGTAAAGGCTCAACAAAACCGAAACAAAGCTCACAATGAGCAGCAGCAGCAGCCGCCGCTCAAGTAGTAGCGACTCTTTGTCATCTCTTTTTAAGATCCGAGATGGTGAAAAGAGGATCAAGTAAGTATTGTGCATATAAGGGTTTAACAAATCAAAATAATGTTTTTATTTTCACTAGAGAATACACTTCAGTACTTGCTTCCACTACAAAACTTGACGATAAACATGTAACCCAGTTTTGCGACATTATTTTACTCAGCAAAAAAGACTTGTCAAATCGAAAAGAAATCTCAAAATGGCTGCAAAGATTTTTTGTGCAAAAGAATTTTCCCTGCGTTCTGCGCTACTTTGGCTCAACAGTAAACGGCCTCGGATTCTACGATTCCGACATTGACTTATATCTTGAAGTGCCAAAAGATCAGAAACGTAGAAGGAACGGACTTCTCTATAGAACTAGGGCCATTTTGAGCGAATCGTTGCTCTCAAAATTCTACGATATGATGGTCATCGGCGCTGCCAAGTGTCCCATCGTCAAGGTGACCAATAAGAGCACAAAGGTGAAACTGCTGGAGTTTGATATTAATGCCACGCACTCCATTGGAGTCTTCAACTCGATGGTGCTCAGCTATCTGGTCAACGCTGATTGCCGTCTGAGGCAGCTTTTCGCCATTGTCAAGTTCTGGGCAAAACTCAATGACCTGATCGATGTCGGCATCTTTCGAAGTTACACATTTGCCCTGCTGGTCATTTTCTTTCTTCAGGATGGCGAAGTTTCCTACATCAAACCTCTTGATTCACTTTACGAGTACTCGCAAGACTTTCACGAGAATGTACTGCCTGACTTTGAAAATGAGCTTAAACCAAAATGCCTTGATCTCCTTGCTAATATGGACCAAATTCCGAGCACACTCACTTTGATTCACCAATTTTTCGCGTATGTTTTTTGCTTTTAGTAAACTGAACATTTTCTAATGCATTGTTTCAATTAGGTTCTACTCGTCTTTTGATTTCATGAACTTTGTGATTTCTCTTCGCCTTGGCTTTGCAGTTCGCAAGGATCATTACTTTCAGCTGGTGAATGAATTCGACGACTTGGGATCTCATGAATTTCGTTTAACTTCACTCATCTGTCTTGAGGATCCATTTGAGTTGGATCGCAACCTTACCGGTCACTTTAAGGAAGCCAAGTTTGAGCAGTTTGTCCGCCTATGCACCTGGTATGCGAAAAAACCCAGCAATTTCTTCTACAACGGCTCAAACTTTGCCAGATTTATATCGCTGCCGTGCAAGAGCGTCGTAATGCCAGTGAATGCTCTGAAGTACATTTGCCCGTGTGTTTGCATTCTAAGGAAATGTCTGCAACAAAAGTCAGCAAGTGATACGGCGAAACGATGCCACTTTATCATGGAGTTTGCCAAACTTGCGGCGAAATCCGTCGTAGACCGACTTGGCAAACCCTCTGCTGATGGCAAAAAGGACGACAAATATGAAATTGTTCGATACACTTTCGATGAGGACTGCTTTCAGGAGCTCATCAAGGCTGAAGAAGACGCTCTACCTCAAAATGTAATCGCCAAGGTCGACAGATTGCAGTCGTTTAACGTGGCCAACATTCAATTGAAACTGCTAAAGCAGGTCACACAAGAATCTGTGGAGAAATCAAAGAAGAGGCGAAAACAAAATTTAACTGTGGATGGAAACGAGGCCAAGCTGCTCTATGAACCGTCAACCGTAGCAGCAGCAGCCAACGCAGCTGATGCAGCTGATGGCGACTGTCGCCATCCGCTGGTCAATGCCACCCTTCAGTGCCGCTTTATCAGTGAAAAGAATTATTTATTCTCATTCAAGTACGACCAACTACCTCCGAAGTGGCTGATCTCAAAGCTAGTGTTCGCAGCCAACAGTGTTCCTTGCGGGTGCAAGGAGGAAGCGGAAGAAGAGAAAAGAAAAGTAGAGGAGAAGATGTTTTGAGAGAAGCCTTAAGCCATATTGTTGGTTGCCACCATTGGCAAATGTGTAAAATAAAATAAAATTGTATAAAAGCTCAACTGCTGGAGATGACATTCAGACGGCGAAGTAGTTTGGTCTTTTTCAGCGCGTATCCAAAGCCTGCCCGAAAAAAAGAGGACGATGATTCTCTGATTAGTATTTGAAACTTTTATTTTGTTAGTTTCTAAAACTTACCCATAGAAGCGGAGGCCAGCAGAAAGACGAGGAAGCAGGTGACGGAGATGAAGATAATGTCGTACTTGTTGGTCTTGCGCACGTAGATGGAGGCGAGGATGATGGCCAGGACGGAGAGGGCGGCAATGGCGCCCAGGTAGCCGGCAATTAGCTTCAGGTGAAATTTGCACTTCTTGCCGGTCCACAGGGCGACGAGGATGCCGTAGGCGGCGGCGAGGAGGACCAGCAGGGAAAGGACCACTCGCAACCAGGTGGTCATCGCCAGCCGTTCGCCGCCCAGGTTCCGCCCGCCGAAGAGGAAGTAGAGGACGAAGAGAATGACAATGGTGTTGAGGGCGACGAGGAGGTAGCGCAGGGCGCGGAAGACCAGCGTGATGGTCTCTGCCATCGAAGAGGACTCTTCGGAGGGCATTTTGGTTTGGGATTCGGGTTCGATTTGAAGTTCAGTTATTCGTATTTAGCACCAGCAGTAGACCGCCACTGGCCAGTCATGTGAAAAGTTTGGCAAGTGAGTGCAACACAAACACACACTGTCCGCAAGTGGGGATGGTGCATCACACTCTCGCGCACTACCTCACAGTTACTCACATCCCCACACAAAACACAGGCACATCCTAGGAGCGCCGCACTGCTTGCATTGCAACTTCGACGGCCAAGGTGCACATCCTTGACGCCGAATTATGCTGCAGTGTGTGCCTGTCTGTGTCGATCTGCGTCTACTGCTGCTGTTGTTGTTGTTCGTCGGTCGAGGTGGTGCCGTTCACGACGATACACGGCTGCAGCCGCCGCTTCTTCTTCTACCACCACCACCACTTCTTCTTCATCTTCTACTGCTGAAGCATTGCACTCACTTGCACATATTCCCCTCTGTGCTACTCTGTAAGGAAGTTTGTCTGTTTGTGTCTGTGTGCCGTTGCCGTCTATCAGAAGCAACGGCACGTTCTCTCCCAATCCCTTCTCTCTCTCTCTCTCGTCTAATGAGAAGCGACCATCGCTCACTCGCTCGCTTTCGAGGGGAACATTTTGCCAAAAAGAGATGTTTTGTTTTTATTATGCAGTTTTGAGCGAGTTTACTACTTCTTCTGATGATGATGCACTGTTGGCGGCACTGATGGCGACCTTGCACGCTCAATTTGGACTGTGTCTGTTTATCTGACCTCCCAAAAAAGTGTCATATACTTCCGTTTAATTCTTGAGCGCCTTTTTTGGCAGTTTTCAAGTTTAAAAGTTAAAGGTCAAAGGTGAATAGGTGTAGCAGCAAAGGATTTGTGTTTGAGCAAACGGAGACGTTTACTACCTTTTAGCTAAGCAGGATTTAAAATTCGAATTGTGCCGGTGCCTCCGTTTATAAATGGCTCATTTAAAAACTGTTCTGTTGTGTTTTTGAAACATGTGTGTTGATTGTTGCCAAAGCCGGTTTCTGAAGTTCTGTAAAACTTTTGACTACTCGCATGGATCGTTGGATGATGGAATGTCCTATGGAAGGCTTTGTTTCCTGTGAGAAAGGCAAACTTTCACTCTGTAAGTACATCTGTCAATTGTTTTTAAGTTCATTTGTTAACTCAATTTTTTTATTCACAGCAAGAGAAGCGGTCAAATCACAGAATGGCACTTTGCAGCGCAAGCACAAGTAGCTAGCAAATATCAAAGCGGCTCTCTGCGCTCAACGATGAATATTCTCGTTTCAAAATTGGCGAATATTTCAAGGCCAATTCACTGGCTCAGCAACTAAAGAACTTTGATTCAGAGTCTATTAAACGAATAACGACGGTATAATTACGCAGTTGAGCAAAACAGTAAGCAATTGATAACTTTATTTTTGGTATTTTACTAATTTGTTTTCCATTTTCAGAATCAATCGCTAAAAAAGGAGAAACTTGTTGCCTCTTTTAAACTTTTTTTGTATTCAATGACACCTCGTGGCCATTTTTGCAGCCACTTTATTTGTATCATTGTTACAGAAGAGCAGAATTTCCCACGGTTACTGTCAGCTTGATCACCTCGCAGACGACGGTTCTTCCACTTACCACCAAGGCAATTTCCACATAGCAAGACTTTGATTAATGCCAATGTCGGAGAAATCGGAGCATCAGTTGACCGGTTGTTGTGGTACAACCAACAACCACTCCAGAATAAAGCACTTCAGGATAAACCAACTCGCTATCAGCTTTGTCAGTTGTTTAATTTTTTACGAAAAATCTACTATTGATATCACGTTGTGTTTTAATTGCTTGCAAAGGAGAACTGCTGCCTTTTCTTGACAATTAGTTATTCAAAAGAGGGTGTCTTTACATGTGAGTTGTCAGTTGTCGACACCTTTCATCCGTCTTTCATGTCAAAAATTCAAAGCAGATGCTGTAAGTGCAACACCAACGGCAGTACCAGAGGAGTAGTTACACGCCGATCATTTTCAGACAAAAAGGCCCTTCCATCTCCAAATTTGGTACCGTT
>JAALOO010000125.1_pt1 | contig 64566 bp, 61 predicted proteins | sample 7257641 | NCBI WGS metagenome assembly JAALOO01 (sample SAMN14085613, study PRJNA598686) | mite metagenome | biome: ENVO:01001000; feature: ENVO:01001002; material: ENVO:01001226; isolation source: single female mite from University of Michigan culture on fish food culture... ...
GAAAACACATTGAAGCGAACACAGCGCCGCCTGCCTCCTTGTCTGGCCTTAATTTACAAGCCAGAACTGCCTCTTTAGTGGGCGCCTGGCCACTTTATGTCCTACTCGACTAGCTAATGGCGGCCACTGTGTATGTGTGTCCTGGTAAAGTGAAGTGTTTTGCAACACTGGTCAAGATTACTGCCGCAAACGGCCGACTATATTTAGTGCATGTTTCACTGTATCTGTCTACACTGTTTTCTTTCTCTCTCTCCCCCTGCTTGTGTATGTCGTCTGTAAAACAAATAGCAGTGAGAACTGCCTGGCATCCTAGTTGACAGCGAGTAATTTGGCAGCAAAGAAGAAAAAGTAGTTGGAAGAGGAAGACATTGCAATTTGGAAATTGGCAAGCAATTGTCACCGATCGCGATTGCATGCCGTCGATGGCCGATTGCCGCCAAAGCCAGTCGCTTTCAGCCTCTCACTGCCTCTCTAAACTTGTCTGGCAATCGCCGACAATCTGCACAATCGCCTGTTCCCTGTTCCCAGTTGTCCCCGCTCGCCTCTCCGCTGGTGGCCACTACTGCAACACTTGCTGTCGATCTTGGCAGCCATTGTCAGCACACTGAATCGAAGTGTCGTGCACTACCACTTTCCGCCGCTCAGCCCAAAATGTGTCTCTCATCGTGCTCGAAAACGCCCGTGACTTACCGCCGGTGCGCCCACTAGCTGCTGAGGCAAACTAACTCTCGTTCTCTTTCTTTCCCTTTCTCTCCCTCTGTTTTCGGCGAAACTCACCAGCAGACTGCTCTTTTCAGCAAAAGAAAGAGGAAGAAAAAGTGAGTGAGTTAGTGAAAGAAAGTGAAAGTACATGCAAAGACAGCACGGAAAGAAAGACCCAAACCAAACTCTTACTAGCTGGCCAAATACCCGGACAAGGTTTGTGCGGACTAAGCGGAGCCAATTTACGAGCGGGGACTTTTCCTATCAAAAGCTGCTAGAGCACAAACTGTTTCCTTGTTTTTGCTTCTAATGTCAAGTCAACGCCATCGACGACGACAACAACAACAAAAGAACGGGACGAGATAGCGATTAGAAAGTTTAAATTATGGACTTGATCACTGCCTCTTGATCAACTCTTGAGCCAGTGTTTAATGAGACACTTCAGCCACTTGCAGTACAGAAGCAGCAGCAATCTGGCAGTGCACTCGACCAATCTATTACCGCCAAATGGGCTAATTGCCGATAATCTGAATAGCAGGGCCAATTATAACATACAAAAAAGTTAGCTAATTTGTTTTTGCCAAATTAATTTAACTTTTTTCCTTTTTAAAATTGCAATTCTCAACAGTGATTTGATGCCCTCGGTGCCGTTTTGGACCCGTGGTAGTTGGCCAATTTAGCAGGCTTCACTGGCACTGGCAAAAAGCAGAGAGCACACCAGTTCAGGCTTAGTGCTGCCGCAAGCTCACGGGTCCATGCGTAACGAGACGGCCAAGTGGAGTGAAGCCTCAATCTCTTCTTCTTTTCTTTCTTTGTTCTTTTTGTGCTCCTCTCACCATTGCATCGATTGGCCTAGTCGGCAAATGCGAGAATTATGCCGACTTACTTAATTGTGCTCATTTTCCTTTCCATGGCAAGATTAGAGCAAAGCAGCAGCACCAGCGCCAGTAGTAGCAGCGGGTGTTGCATCCCGTCATTAGGTGCAATTGCCGAAGAAGGGAAAAGAAAGAAATGCAGCAGAGAGAAAATTTAAAATTTCAATTGAAATTAAAATTAATGCTACTGAGTAACCGTTCACTCTTCAATGCCTGCACACTCCGCTAGCTGCGGTCCGAGGGGAGCGGCACCGGAGAAATTGTTTCTGTCGCCTCCTCAAAGCAGACGGAGAATTAATTTGAATAGACAGGCTAAGCAAATCGAAATGTGCATTTAAAGTTTAAATTTGCCAGCTGCAGTCAGTGTTGTTGTTGTTTTTATTTATATTTACCAAATACTTAGTGCCTTAATAAGAATAAGGAGACAAAGAGGAGGAGGAGGCAAACGAGGAGAACGATATCGATGCAGTAAGAGCAATTAGCAGTTCAGCTCACAGAGAGAAGGAGACAGAGTTTGGGAAAACGCTATTTGCCTGTCTGCTTGGTTGGTAGACAAACAAACAAAACAAAAATGCCAGCACCAGTAATGGGAAAAGTAAGAAAAAAGCTGAAAGGAGGCAATTGAACGGAAGGCAAAATGGGTGCGGTGTGTGTGTCTATGAGCCTTTTTATGCTTTTTTCTATTTGGCAAATACACGCAAAAAGGTGCTCATTACCATTCCTCCGAGTCAATGATTAATAAACAAGTCCCGATCGGCAGTGATCGTGATTTTCCGACAAGTCGATACAAAACAGGACAGCTGCAGCTGCACAGCAGTGACACTGCTTCTGCGGTATCACTGCATGGTGTCAGAAGCTGTGTAGCAGTGTGCAGCTCTCTTCTCCTTCTGTCGCCGTTTTTGCTCATTTTGAGAAGAAATCTCCGATTCGATTTAAAATTCAAATTAAAACAAAATCGAATCAAATGAATTCATTTTTGCACTAAATTAATTAATTTGTAAAGCAAACTGTATCTGGCAGGAAAATGACTGCTCCATCTATCTTTCTCTATCTCTTTCTTCTCCTCTCATCTTGCTTGTCTCCTCATAACATCGTCCTCGTCGTCGTTTTTGCCATCGTTCTCGTTTTTGTGTCAGTGGAAAGTGAAAGCGAGCAGTTTGCCGAGTGGTGGAGTGCACGGCAGAGTGGTTTAATTCACGATTCACGATAATTCAATTTGGCATCGCCGCATCGCATCGCCATTCGATTGAATCGAATCGGGACACTTAATTTGCCATATTTGCAATGCAGGTTGGCAGCATCTCTCTGCCAGTGGAGTAGTAGTAAGTGCCGCTCGACTTGACTTGGCACAACTTTGCCGCCTTCCACCAAATCGCCTTTGCATCTTTGCCTTTTTCTCGTCCTCGCTTTCTCCCTCCCTTTCTTGTAGACCTTTTCGCGCGGAAGTGTCGCCGGGCGCATTTAGGTATCGATTGCCGCCGGTGCACTGACTGTCGATGCCAGCAAGTCTTTCTGTCTTTCTTCTCTCGAGGCAGAGCCGAGGTCAGAATTCACTTTGCCTATCTGTATTGCCTCTTTTCATTCTTTCTTTTCTTTTTTCTCCGCTTGAATAGTGCATTGTTTTTTCCTGTAGCTGTTGTTGTTGTTGTCGTTGGCGTTGGTGTCGTTCATCCGAAGCATCTTTCTCCTCCTTCTTCTCCTCCTCCTCCTCCTCCTTTTCCTTTACACTCTTTTTCAAATCTGACGCAGTATTGAAAATGAATTTTGAAAATAAAATGGAAACAAACAAACAAACAAACAAAAATGGAAATTGAGCTGCTGAAGTCATTGCTGCCTCTTTTTGCAATCAGTGTATTGAGTGTGTGTGTGTGAGTGAGTGTTAAGGCAGTGTACACGGGCGAATGATTTGTATATTTTGCAGCCTTTTTTTCTTATGTATTGGTTGGTACTTGCACTTGCCTTTTGTGTTTGGCTTTCGCCTTGTAAAGGGCCGACCACAATAGCAAAGTGAAAGAGTGCGAGAGAGTGAGAGTGAAGACAATTGAGCGCCAGCCGAGAGAAATGGGCCGAATGGGTAGCGCCAATGAAGAGAGTGCCAGTGCAAGTGAGGGAGACAAGTGCCAAGTAGAGCATCGCGGTGATGCTCCACTGTCCGGGCCTAGACTGTGCTGACTGTGCTGCGGTAGACAAAGAAGATGCGACCAGTGGCAAGCAGTCCACACAACGACAACGACGACAAACGCGCTAATAAGCGCGCGCGCCAAGCCGCGTCGGCAATCACAAGTTATCCGCCGCTTTGTGGGTCCATGATGACAAAGAAGCAAGGGAGAGGAGGGGAGAATGGAAAAGAAGAGAAAGACCAACACAAACAGACAATCAATGGGCGGAATGAATCGAAGAAAATCAAATCAAGGGAGGAATTGAATTAATTCGCTAATATTTGTCTCATTATTATTAAATTTACAATCGCCACTGTTATAATGATAATGACAGTGAACAATGGGCCAGTGTCACAGTGGCACAGTCTTCCTATCTCCCTTTCTCCTTTTTTCCTTTCACCCTCTCTCTCTCACTCTCTCTCTCTCTCTTCCTCTTTCAGTGCACCGCTACACTGTGTATGTTGGTCTAGCCTTAGTGTTAATTCGATTTAGGCTCTCCTTTCACTGCGGTTACTGCTGCTCGATTCTTCGATTCCGAATTACTGGGCGCACACCAGCGGCATTATCTGCTTTATATTTGGACAAGGGTAGGAAGAAAGAGAGGCCATGTCATTACTGCCATTGTTAGTCGCTGCTACATTGCCTATGCAGAAGCCAATTGCCGCTCAAGAGTCATAACGACTAAAATTCTTTAAAGAACTTGTGTGTGTGTGAGTATGTGTGCTTTCTAAATTGCGGTATGCGGGCGGTATTAGTCTAGGGGCCTCTTCACTGCCTGTCGCTTTGGCAATATTAACAACAATTACAAGGAATATTCTGACGCTCAAATTCTTTAAAGATGCTTTAGCCATCGTAACGTTACGATGTTGTTGCGGCTGAAGCGACTTGCCAAATTGCGGTATGCGGTGCCTGAGTGGCTGTTTGCACTGCCAGTACTGCAGGCAGTAGTAGCAATGGTGATAGTGGTGATGCTAGGGCTGCTGAATGCCTCAAACGGCTTCCAATGGCTGAGCCATTGAGCTGCTCGAAGCACCTACATAATTTGCAGCAACAGCAGCAACACCAACAAAGGCGACGGCGGCATCAACAGCAGAGCACCCTTCCTTGCGTCTTTGCGATTACATAAATACATGAGAGAGAATGTGTGTGTGTGATTTGAATATCGAATATAGGGAAATATACGAGCGTAAAGAATAGCAAATGGGTCTTTCTTTGTCCAGCGCTCTGATGTGTCTGGCGTTCGTTTCTTCCATTATCTCCTTTTTTCTCTGTCCTGCTTGTGTGTGTGCACTCGGCAATTTCCAATTGCAGTCAATTGCCAATTGGCCAATACGCCAATACACACAAACACATACTAAGGACTGGCAAATAGTAGGACACTGGTGATATTTGGAAAGATATGCTTTCTTTGGGTCGTTTTAAGAAATGTCGGCATTGCTGCACAGCAGCAGCAGGCCAACGTGTGCCATACAATACACTGCTGAGGGCACTTGGTGCTCACTCGTTATGAAACACATACACACACACACACTCATATGTACGAAGAAACCGGCGAGTAATTCCCAGTTCGAATGAGCAGTGCAGAAGACTTCAGTTTAGATGGGCAAAAGAAAGATGTGGAGGAAAACTGCAGCAGGATTATATGGGCCCGAGTTGATGGCGCGCAGCGTTTGTGTAAGCTGGGCAATGTAAAATGGTGGCTGCCTCTTGTCATTAATTAGATTTCTGACTAGTGGATCAGCCGTAAAGAATCGCCGATGTATGGGCAGAACTGGTGGAGTACAGTACCAGCTAGCTACGTCGTAGTATAGACGATAAATAAATAAGTTTGCCAAATTAATTGATGATCGAGGCGAATCGATGGCACTTGAGATCTGTGCAAATGACTGCTGCACCAGCAGCTCCTCTTGTCGTTGTCGGTCTTTCCTCCTCCTCCTCTTTTTCATTTCCCCCCCCCTCATTTCATTCCCTTTTCCTTTTGCTCCCTTTTCTCGCCCACCAAAGCATAGGCAGCACAGAGCACAAGCCACTGAGCTTAATGTGCTCTCGAATTAGCTAATTACTGAGCACTGTGAATCAGAAACTGTTCAAGTTGGCAATATTTTTTTAATTTTTAAGTTTTTTCCAGGCAAAGAAAAACACAATGGCATCCAAGTGGCAGTGACTGCTTAGGCAGACTGCAACACTGCTTAAATTGCCTAGTTCAGCATTTGCTAGTGTTTACTGGTGAACTGGCATCGAGGCATCTTGCATGCCTCTGTATGTCAGTGCCCTGCCAGCAGTTCGATCCAGTGCTGTCTTGTCTACTTCCACTTCCCCTTTTGGCCTGCCACTTTCCGCCAATGCCAACAGGCATAGTTAATTTGTCAAACTTATCAAATTAGCTTTGTTTGAGCCCAGGAGAAGTCTAATGGATAGTCAAAAATAACAACACTAACAACCAGCGCGGCTGTGTGAGTGAGTGTGCAAAATATGAAAAAGTGGCAAAGCAAAGATTAGCTATATAGGGGGACAAGGGAAGAAGTAGTGTTTGTGTATGTGTTTGTGCTAGCGAGTAGAATGGCCCAAATGGTAAGATCATTATACCGTCGGAGGGTATCGTCGCTGGCGCCGTTGGACAACAACAATGCCTCCCGTTCGTGAGCTTTACCCTCAGTGCCATTCTCCATCGCATGGCCATCACTACTACCACTGCTGAGGCATCAGGACGCAAATGCATGCGGAGGAGCATTTTACAGGCAAATAAATAATTGAGAGAGAAGAAAGATAGTGAGGGAGTGAGGGCATGATTGGTGGTGAAAGGAAAGCAAGGCTCTGCCAGCGACTGCCTATTCAGCTGCTGTCGTTTAGATCCTCTCAATGTGTTTGCTGCCATTGAAATCGCAGTGCCATTTTATCATTCAACGTTGGTTTAATTTATTCTCAACAAATCGGTGTTATAAATCGGTGTATGTGCATTATAACAATAATAAAAATGGAAAAGAAATTGAAAACACGAACACACAAAGCGACGGTGGTGGTGATGGTGGTGGTGAGCACGGACAAGGGCAATTGTGGTTGCTGCTGTACCACACACTAAGAGCCATGTTCCTTTCACACTCTGCTTTCGATTATCCTAACTGCGCGCAAAAATGGCAACAAAGAATCTAATAGCAGTAATAAGAAGAATAATACTCATGGCAATGGTGATGGTGGAAGTGGGGAAGGCGCAATGCTCTCGGTCACTCCCCGTTCGGGATTGAAGATGCCGAATAACTTTGCCAAATTGTAGAGACTAGAAGAGGCGCAAATGGTACCAGTTCAAATTAATTTACAGTTAAGCATACGGTTTAAAATTAGCAATCTGTGGGCAGTGGACGCAAAGGGAAAGCAAAAGAGTGAGTGGCAAGGCAATCGAAGAAGCTATGAGTGGCGGCAACGATCCGTGGCCAAGTACTCTTCTAATCGCCTGGCTATCGGCAGGCTGAATCTGCACTGTGAGCTTCTCTGCGTGCCATTGTCGCAGTGGCTTCGCTACGCTGTCTGATGCTTGAGTGCCTCGTCTTCAGTTCTGCAATTTGATTCGATTCGTTCCATTTCCATAGTAATACTATTACTAATAGCACAATAAGAGGACTGGCAATTGAATGGCGACGATTGGCACACTGCAACTGCCTCTGAGGCGCCTATTTGAATGAGCCATTGACTAGAGCGGCAGTAAGAGGCCAGTGGGAGCAAAATCAGAGGAAATCTCAGCTTTTCCGTCTTTCCCTCTGTCCACCTTGGAGGCACAATCGTCTGTGGCAAGCCTAATTATACTGAGGCTTGTTCATCAATTGATCACACACCGGAATACAGTCGATAATTGACTCGCCAACAATGACGCTCTTTTTGTGATGCAAACGGCGCTGCAACAATGCACTGCTCTTTTCACTGGCTGCTAAGTGCAGCTGTCGAATGGTGACCACTGCTTTCAACTATCTATTTGTCTGTCGATTGTGTAAACGAATGCTACCGTTTTACTGAACACAGCTACTGTACACTCATTTGAGCTTCAGCTGATTCACTTGCTGAAGCGAACAACGGCGTAACTAGACGTAATCACTTTGGAGCACACAATTAAATCACTCACTGTAGAAACGGTTGTTCAGTCGGTGAGCGCTAAATTACATGGTGTTTGCAAGGGCCAATTTTTGTGGCTACAAACTTTGAACAATAGAACAAACAGAGAGGCAAACAGTGCTGGTAACGGGAAAGAGCGGCAATTGGCGGCACTAGACAAACTGTCACTGACGTGCTCCTCTCCGCTCTTCACACTGCAAGACCTGCATTTCAAGTTGTCGGGAAAAAACATAGTCACGTTTTTTTGTTTATTAACAAGCAAAGCAGTGCTGCTGTGATGTGCCGTACAGGTTTGTGTCTGTCAGATGGACAGAACGGCCTTGTGTGCCTGTGCTAGACATGTAAATAACAGGGACTGTATTACTCAATTCTCCCGAGAGTGCCTTTAAAGTATAGGAAATTAAACTAATTTTTAGGCGGTGATAGGAAGAAAATGCCAATCACTGATATATAGCCAACTCATGTGTCTCAGCTTGGTGCCTGGTCTGCTTGCCTGCCTGCCTGCCCGATGCTGTCCACAGTGCAGTTAGCACAAGAAAAAGCACCGGGGATGATTCGAAAGCAAGGAAAAGTTGGTTTCGCCGCTTAGTGAACAGCACCACTTTGTCTGGCTTAGTTGGCAGAGTCTGCCCGTCTGGGACTCCTTCTCTCAAGACTGTAAGATGGAGAAAGAGTAATAGTAATAGTAGTCGCAGCAGTGGCCGCACAAACAGTCTCAGTCTCAGTGGTCGTCGCTGAGGGGTAAACCCGTCTCTGGCGGACAGAGCCACTTCGACGCTGCGGAGACATAGTCAGAGAAAGTGATGCCGCCAAGTTGCTATTTCGCCTAATTAATGCTGACAGACTGGACAGTGGTGCCTTTGCATATGCTGACATTAAGGGTACATTCCACAGATGCAAACACACACTCAGACAGACAGTGCGTCCGTTCAGTCATCGATCAGATGCTCTGTGCATATGCTAAATTGCCGCGATTGTCTTTTCTTTGGCAAAGGCGATGATTTATTTAGATGACACAGTGTCACACTGAACGTCAGCAACTCTAGCCAAGAAAGTCAGACTGTCCGACTGTTTTCTGGTGCTGCAAAGTGTTCACAGTGCCCAGCATTCTAGCTTTTAGATTAAACGATCGCATTAAGCTCTCAGTCAGGCAAACTGACGCCTTTGTGAATCTTTGCACTTAAGAGTAGAGCATTGCGCCGACAACTAGTGTCACTGAAAGTTGTAGTATTAGCAGGAGCAATGGTTGTAGTAATAGTAGTGAATATGTTAGTAATTAGTAATTAGTTAGTAATAAGAGAGCCTCCACCAAGTGGTTCACCAAGCGCCGGTGTTAATTAAATGAAAGAGCCACAGTGGAGCAAAAGCTTTCTCATTAAATGACTTTTGCCAGGCATTGTACCGAAGAAAAAAGAGGAAAAAGTAAGTGTCGACTGAGGCCACTGTGCAATCAGTATGGAATGAGCAAAATTAAATTATGCCATTAGCGCGCACACTGAAAGAACAAGAGAGAGAGAGAGAGAGAGAGAGAGAGAGAAAGTCTTCTGTTTTTACAACAGTAGTTCTATTCTATAACTTTTATATTCTTTGCACACTTTTGCACCCAATGCAGTGCTCTAATTGCTTTCGAACAATTTGCAAAAACACATAAGACAAGTGGGTAGCTCTCCCTTTTCCCCTGTGCTGTCAATCGACTGACGCGCCATGAAAGAAACTACAAGAAACATGGTAAAAGAAGGGGAAAAGCAAAGCACCAATGCCGGCCAGAAAATGCCAAAGGACACAGAGGATGAGAGAGGCAAGTCAACGCAGCAGCCAAGTCAATTTCAAGATGACTCGCAGAACTTGACACTGGTCGCCGAATGTCAGTCAGGCAAGTGGAACATCAGCGAGTCACCGCCACCCACGCCACCGCCATCATCATCATTAGAGGAGAGCGAACAACCTCAACAAGCGGAAAATCAGACGTTGAGGATTGCGCTGCCCAAGGGCGCCTGTTTGACGGTTCGACTGCGTGAGGAGCTGCGTAAGCCAGAGGATGGCACCTCACCCTACCGAGTGGTGTACAAGTTTCCGGCCCCAGAGACTGAGTTGGCGGCGCCGACTACGACAACTTCGGCGGCGGCGTCACCCGCTCAGTCCCAGTCGACGTCAAGTGAAGCGAAGCAGAGCACGACAAATGAGCACTCGGCTGAGGAGCAGCAGCATCAGAAGCGCATTTGAAGAGGCGGTGGTGGTGGTGGTGGTGGTGGCAACAGCCAAAAAAGCAACCAACATGAGCATCAGTGGAATCGATGCTCGAGCACTCGATCAGTGCCAGTGATTGCTATCAATTAAAAGGCTCATTACCGCTCTCCCCATTGTCTGTGCCTCCTGAGTGCGTTTGTGCATGTACAACACATCCTTCTGACTGCTCGGGTACAAAATTTAAAACAGCTCGATTAAAACTGCTTAAAGTTGCTGACTTAATTAAGCTTGAACGGCGGCAAAATGCGGGCTCGCGCGTCGTTGCCGTCTCATTCGATTTCTCTCGATTGTCTCTCACTTTTGCTTTTTCTCTTTTTCTTCTTTCTTCCCTTTCCCTTCTTTCTTTTTCTTTCCTTTTCTTCTTCTTTTCTTCCCTACAGCCTCCATTCTGTACACAGCTGTCGATGGCGGAAAGGTAAGCAGTAGAGCGTATAATACGGTCGTGTTATATTATTGCAAAAGGCCTATTAATTGCCCACTTGGAGAAAGGCAAAGAAAGTGAGTCTCTGTGTGGCTGAGTCCAATCGCTGACTTGCACGTTACTGCGCCACTGGCAAACTGGATGTCTGCCTTATCGCTCTGGCCAACTCCTCCGTTGCGGGCCCATTAGCCATTGATGTCATTAATGGGCATGTTAATTTGGCTCCGATTACATCCGCTCTCGGTGGCTGATGCTGCTGCTGTCGCCGTCACTGTGCTTTCCGGCCGTTTGTCTTCGCCGAGGCAGTAGCAGCAGCAGCAAAGAAGACAGCGGCGGTGCTCTCCTTCTCCTTATGCCCACTGCCTCTTTCTTTAATCTGCATTTCCCATGCTACCTTTTCTTTGTTTTCCAACACTATTGTTCAGGTTGCCCTGCCTTGTAACGTTCAGCCACCGGGAATCGATGATCATGTCGTGCTTATCTTGTGGTACAAGGACGAAGAGGTAAGACACCGCTTCACAACAGCTCTAATAACTTGCAATCCTTTCCCCTTTGTTCTTAAGTTTGAGCCCATTTTCACAATTGACGCCAGAGCCAAAGGTATTTGTCAGTAGATTAGTGCCAGCGAGTAGACAATTAATAAATCGATTGCATCCATCTTTTTCTTCTTCTTGTACACGGCTTCCTCGTTGTTCTTTGTGAACACCAAAAACACATACACAGATTCACTGGAGCAAGCAAAAATCAGCAGCTCGCCCAACTTGGCAGGTGAGTGAGTGGGCACTTAATATCAATTTACCTTGCTCGGCAGATTACACTGTCGTGTCGCAATTAGTTGACATTTTTAGCAAACACACACACACACACACCTAACCAAAGCATTCTCTGTGGCACCTGTCCTCTTGCCCCACACAGAACGAGTCTACTTTAACCAGCACAACATGCCAGCTTTCCTGCAGATCGATCCAGTGCAGGTAAAGGACGCCGGCGAGTACCGTTGTCGGGTGGACTTTAAGAAGGCACGAACAGTCAACACCGTAATACAGCTCAAAGTTATTGGTAAGTGCTGCTGATGGCGTCTCGGCTGGTGACGCCACTGCTGACACCACGTGCCACTGCAACACACTCACCTCCTGCTACTTTGAATACCCACACAAACACACACATTGACAGTGCCGCCAGAAGAGCCCATCATTTCCTATAGGTACCCGCAGAGTAGTCAGCAACACCTCAAAGGCCTCATCGGACCATTCGATGAAGGGGAAAAGCTGGTGCTGCTTTGCACCACACTCGGTGGTAAGTGTTTCACTAACCGGTGAAGTGTCATCACTGATTTTGAGTGTTAATTCGGCCCTCTTAGGCAAACCTCGACCGACCCTAACCTGGTGGAAGGACTACACGGTTATAGACGACACCTTTGAGTATAAAAGCAAAGATGGTAACTCTAAACCCCCCTTATTACACAACAAAAAGTAGTATTTCTGACCATTTCGCTTTATTAACCACAGTTACGACTAACGAGCTGGTAATAGAGTCGCTTGCTCGTCATCACCTTTTGTCCATTTTCACGTGCCAAGCATCAAACAACAACATCACTCTGGCATCAAGTGCCAGCATTAGATTGGACATGAATTTAAAGCCGCTGGAGGTGAAAATTAAGCAACTGTCGCCCTTCCTGCTGGCTGGTGGGGAGTCCAAGTTTGAGTGCAGCACTTTTGGCTCCAAGCCAAAAGCGAAACTGTACTGGATGTTTGACGGAAAGCGAATAGACACAACATTCAATGGTCGGTGTCAGTAGAAGCTGTAGTGGTAGTGCTTGGTAGTCGTGATGGTAGTTGGTAGTTGGTAGTTGGTAGAGAAGCAGGCGACGATCAATTTCGATTATCCGCAAACTGTCCACTGAACGGAACTGCACTTGCCCATAGGTGATATGCAAACGATATCGATCATCAGTTTGCCCCTGAAGCGGCAGCAGAACAATCACATTCTCTCCTGTTACGCGGAGAATCCTAAAATCGGCAACTCGACCACGTCGGACAACCTCGTGCTGAATGTGCAATGTGAGATGGCTGAGCGGTGATAAGCCATGTCAGGCAGTGCAATAATAAATCTTCTATTCTTCTCTTCTCTTCTCCATTCGCCCGTCTCCCTTTTATCCTATTCTGCTCGTCGTCGCCACCGCCACCGCAGACCGTCCGGAGCTTTCACTGCAGCTCGGCACTACTACCCTCTCCCTGCAGTCGATCCAGGAAGGGAATGACATCTATTTCGATTGTGTCGTGGACGCCAGTCCTATGCCCGTTGGCTCGATTGTCTGGCGCTTTAATGAAGAAATATTAGAGCCGCGACAAGGTAGGGTTGCGGCTTGCCGCTTAATTTGTCTCAATTAGTCCTGGACACGCTTTAGCAGACAGGCGAACACATGCACACACACACTCTCTCTCCCTCTCTTTCTCTTTCGCCCGTGATGTCGTGCTAAGCTGCTGTTGAAAAGGATGCTGATGCTGTCATCATCTGGCGCAACAGCATCACCATCAACAGCACCGTCTGTCTGTGTAATGCGATAGTAATGGTCATGTCCTCTCTTGTTCCTCTCTTGTCCTTCTCTCTCTTGTCTGGCGATCAGGCATCATCTTGAGCAACTACTCCCTGGTGCTGCAGAACGTCCGCCGGCACATGTCAGGCAGGTACCAGTGTCAGGCGGGCAATCAGCACGGCATTGCAACGAGCAACTCCATTATGCTCAATATCCGCTACGCGCCTTACTGTAAATTCACAGCAACGTAAGTGCAAAGGCAGCTCACCTAATCGCGGGACAATCAACTTGTAATGTACACCTTTTTTCATTTTTGTTTGCTTGTACTGTAGACTTGCCTATGGACTGTCACTCTTTGAGTCGGCCAAGTTGGTGTGCGAAGTGGAGGCCAATCCCATGCCGTCCTCTTTTCGCTGGAAATTTGAACGCGAACTGGAGCTGTCCTCCTTTCGGTCGCACAACTTTAGGTAACACAAACAATGGAACAACGAGCCTCGCTAACAGGCTCTTCCAAACTAACCGCTCACAATGCCACTTTGCAGTTCGGTGGTCCTCTATCGACCCAACTCAACCCAACATTACGGCACCATCGAGTGCACTGCCAAGAATGACGTCGGCATTCAGGTGATTCCCTGCAAATATCACATCATCGACTCTGGTCAGTCAATAGTTGTCTTGAGGGGAGCTATCTAAGTTAACCATTTCAACTTCTGTTCAATAGGGCCACCTAATTTTCCGTTTCACTGTCTGTTGCACAATCAAAGCGTAACCCAAGTGAGCATTCAGTGCAGCAGCGAGAGACATGGCAACGATGTAAACTATGCGTAAGCTACTGCCGCTGATCGATGTGTGATACTGCTGCGGAAAGCACTAACTCGATATTTCTCATCCTCCATCATCATTCATCATAGACTCAACAGCAAAACGGCAGTCTCACAAACGATTTTCGTTCACCCAATCACGTTCTATGTGGCAGAAGTGTACGATAAATCGGGTAGTCTTGTACAGAACCTCACCTTATCACCGCCAATGCCTCGTATCTTTCCAAGTAAGCCATTAATTTAGTCCCGCTCTGCTTTTTTGCATTTTCCATTTCTAAATCTAAACATTGCACCCCCTCAGCTGATGACAATCGACAGACGCCTGCCTCATCTGCAGCCAACTCTTCGGCGTTCAACTTTTTAATTGGCCACCTGGCTGAGTCGAGCATCTACAAGGTGCGAATCTACGCCACCAACTCCAAGGGAAAGAGTGATCAAATATGGATTAGCGCGCCTACCTTACGCAAGGCGGAGAAGTACATCGACAGCAACACCACCGAGTCCAGTCTTGTGTTCTCCACGTACTCCTTAAGTCATATCAAGTGGTTCGTCACCAGTCTGTGCGTCTTTCTTCTCATCCTCCTCGTCGTCATTGTCACTGCAATCACCTATATGTCACGTCTCTGTCAGCGCATCAGACGCAACTCGCCCAAGGGCAATGCCAGTGAAGCTGTAGCGGCACCCGAGGAGATGATGGCTGCTGGAGTGAGCGAAACCAGTGCAAACTATGCGCTGGAGAGCCTGGGCATTCAGACGGTGTACACTGAGACCAATGACGCCATCTGCAATGAATACTACAGCAACTTGCTGGCCACACAGTACAGTCCAAAGACCACCGAAGACATGCAACTGCTCAGTTTAGATTTGTACAAAATCAACAAAGGTCCGCCAGATTTAATACCTACGTTTTATTTCAACGAAGACGGCGCTAACAATGACATTCTGCACCTCAACAGCTGAAACGGACTAAAAGCGAAAGACGTAAAAGGAGATCTTCCAGAAGATGATCATATAACAGCCAAATGCCGCTGCAAAAAGAAAAGACAACAGATGACAACTGATGTAAAAATAAAAAACACAAAATGAAAACAAACCATGAAGGTCAAAGTATTTTGCGCACTTTCGACGACGACTGGACGTCGTTGGACCGATGTTGGCGACAGCATCAACGAGAGGTGCTCTGCTCTCCTCGGGCAGCTCCTGTCGACATGATGCCTGCATGATGCACATGATGAGTGAATGAATGCCTTTGAAGCAGTGTGGACGATGTCTTCCCTCAAATTTTCTCCTCTCAGTTCACTACCGCCGATGATCTTCAGCAGCGCTCGTGTGTGAGTGTGTGGTGTGCCGCGCTGTGCTCAGCAAAAAATATATTCCACTGTTCAACTCCAAATCCTGTGATAACCTGCGACAATGTTCGTTATAATATTTGTTGTACACTACAATCCAATGCTGTGGTAAAACAAAAAACTACAAATAATAATAAAAGAGAAACGTTACGTCACTTTGAGCACCGAATCAGTGCACCGTTGGAGTTGGCTTCTCCGGGAATGACAGCAGTGGTTGCGCTTGCAGATGACTCAGATTAGAGGCACCTGATAGACGGACACGGGCAGGTTTCTCAGCGGCAGCTCCGCGTCAATTACGTAATTCGTCAGGCCGCAGACATTAATTATTGAATGCTGCTCATTAATAAGTGATGGCGAGCAGAGAAGTACAATGAACCCTTATTTAACGGCAAGGGGTGCACTTGGCCAGAGGAGTTCAGGGCACGCAGTGGACAGGAAGAGCAGCACCAAGAGCAGCAGTGAGCGAGTGAGTGAGCGAGTGAGTGCCCGTGGTGTCTCCTTTGGACAAGTGGCGCTCTGTGGCGCCGGCGATCTGTCGTTAAGGAATCTGCTGACTTGCAACCAGTATTTGCGCTGCACTGCAGCCCACTGTCACTTTTCGGCCCTCTTCTTAGCGCGCACTTTTCCTTTTTTTGAAGAAGACTGCCTCCTCTTTGCCCCTGTGTTTGTCTGTGTCAGCCTGTGTCTGCGTGTCTGTTGCCGCTGAGGCTTGCAATCATTGCTTAGATTATTGTTTTGCGTCTCGTTATTTGCTGTTTCCATAGCAAAGTGCAGCATGCTCATCGATCGCCAAGTGCCCGCGTAGTGTAAAGTGCCGATGAGGGTGCTAGTGTTCAGTGTGCTCAGACGGTGCTGCACTCTACCTCCGCTTCAGCAATAAGACGCACAAGTAAGCGAACCGGAAGAGGGCCCTTGCTCTGAGATTCACAAGACTGCTGGTTGACCATTTTGCCTTCCCTTTCCTTCCCAACAGATGAACCAAAACGAAATCGAAAATGTGTTTGTTGCCATTCGAGTTCGACCGTTTAGCCAGCGAGAGAGTAAACGCAACGCCAAACCAATTGTCTTTTTGCAAGATAAAAAGTCGATAGTGTTGCGGCATCCCGAGGATGGCGAGATTAATAAAAAGTTCACCTTTGATCAGGTGTACTGGTCTCATGACGGTTTCACCGAGGCGAACAACGGCCTGCTGGTACCTGACATGCACCATCCGAATGGCGCTGCATACGTTGACCAGCAGCAGCTGTACCAGCACCTTGCCCTGCCGCTGATAAACAACGCCTGGAAAGGATACAACGTTTCACTGTTTACCTACGGACAGACCGGCTCGGGGAAATCCTTCACCATGATAGGCTACGGACCGAACAAAGGAATCGTCCCCCGAGTGTGCGAAGAGCTCTTCAACACTATTGAAAACCGAAAAGACCTCAACATCAACATTGAAGTGAGCCTTTCACTGCTAGAACTGTACTCTGAAGTAGTGCGAGACCTGCTTGATGCAGACCCTAGTTCGCGAGAAAAGAGAAAAGGCCTGAAAATTCGCGAACACCCAACAAAAGGATTCTTCGGTGAGTACAATGCCTCTTTAGCGATAAATTAATGACCGCCACTTTCTCTCTTTCTCTTGTTATTAGCTGAAGGATTGCAAAGCTTTCTCGTAACTTCGTATGGAGAATTGAGTGAAAAGATCGAACAAGGAGTCACTAATCGCAGCATTTCGGCAACGAACATGAATGAAACTTCATCACGATCGCACATGATTATTCTGATCAACATAAAGCAGCGCTTCCTGAACGCATCAGGACATGAGGAGACGAAAATGTCAACGATAAACTTGGTTGACTTGGCTGGAAGGTAACACACACCTTGGCACCTACCTTCATATGGATGCTGTTTACCAATGCGCTACCATTTCTTGCAGTGAACGATTAAGTGATCTGGCGGGAGGCAGAAACTCGGTGACGGGTGATCGGTTCAAGGAGAGCGTGGCAATCAATCAGTCTTTGTCCTGTCTGGGAAACTGCATTCACGCTCTTGCGGAGAAGGCGATGGGAAAGAATGTGAAAGTACCGTACAGAGAATCGGTGCTAACGAGGCTGCTAATGAATTCACTGGGTGGCAACAGCAAGACGGCGATGATTGCCAACATCAGTCCAGCTGATATCAACTACGACGAGACTCTGTCCACTTTGCGATATGGTATGCAGTTTCCACTTGATGTTTTGTCTGTTTTCATTCATACGTTTGTTTACCTTCACCAGCTGATCGAGCCAAACAAATACAGAATTTTGCAAAGATTAACACGGACTCTACAGAGAAAATTATTCGCGATCTAAAGGAGGAAAATGAAAAGTTAAAAAGATTGTTAGAGCAGGAAACTGCAATTAGTCAGAGCGCCTCACCAACCGAGTACTACGGTATGTTTAAATATATTGATTGTGTTTCGTGAGTAAGACCACCTTTCGTTTGTTAGATGAAGCAAAGGTGAAATTGGAAGAAGAAATTGAGGCCATTCTTCAAGAAAATGAACGCAAAATGAATGAACTGAAAGCTTCGTATGAAGATCGTTTAAAGGAAGAGAAAAGGACGCACACGCTGATGCAATTGGATGAAAGCAAGCGAAAACAGCTGGATCGCGAAAAAGACAACTGTCCACATTTGTCAAACCTCAACTTTGATGAACAGCTGATTGACAAGATCATCTTTCTGATCAAACCCGGCATAAACACAATTGGCAAAAGTGAAGAGTGCTCTATTCAGCTAATGGGACCGCTGATTCAGGAGCACCACGCAGTGATCAACCGAACCGACAGCAACAAAATCATCCTCGATCGTAGTGAAGATGACTGTCGAATTCTGCTGAATGGAGACCAAGTGACGCACAAGGTCAATCTAACGCACAATGACAGGTATTTTGCCTTTTTTCAGTATTGATTTTCTTTTAACCAGCTTCTCTCTCACAGACTCTTGTTCGGCACTTCTCAGTTGTTTGTCTTCAAGAACCCTCTAGACAGAGACAATGACACTGGCTGGGGCAATGTGACATTCGAGCTGGCACAGGAGGAAATTGCCTCTAAAGCTGGGTACAGCTTCAACAATGAAGACCACTCGATAGAGCAGGCACTGCTCAATCAGGAGTTGCTCGAGTTAATTCCCTCAGTGGATGAGGCAAATGCAATTAGCGAGGAACTCGAGAAGATGGTTCACTTTGATATCATTCTCGTTTCGCCAATTTTCCTTGGCCGCATCGGCCGTAAGCCGGAGGTAATTCAATTGCAAGTTGGCAGAGTTTTACGGAAGACATTAAGTGCTGCTATTTAATCAAATCGTCTTTTGTCTTAATTTAGCCCTACGTAAAAGTGGTCAACTCAAACACTGGCCAGGAGTTTGAGTGGACCAGTCAAAAGTTTTTGGACAGGCTCTATTTGATGAAGGAGATGTACCACAACTATGAAACTGGCGAAGAAGAGTGGGATTTGCCTTTCGTAAGTTGGCATATACAGTTTGCTTGACATTACTTTTGTTGAACTTTTTTGCTGCCTTTTCAGGACCAAGACCCATTCATGGAGGACCTGCAGAGCGAGTGTCTAGTGGGCACTGCTCAACTTTATTTGCAGCCGTTAGCGTACAGAGTTGAACTGAAGGAGCAACTTTCATTGACTGACTTTAGCGGTCAAGAGATTGGCATTATCAATTTAGAAGTGATACCCTGTAACGAACACGGAAATGAGTACCAAGAGCACGACGACGTTTACGTGGATAGTCCTCAAGAACTGCTCGGAAAGCCATTTAACTTTATTGTAAAGATTCTCGGCTGTCGAGGACTGCCACCAAAGTTCACGGTTGGTTAATTTAATTTCTTTTATTGATTTGTTCGCCACTAACTGTTTACCTTTAGGACATTTATGTTCGTTTTCGCGTATTTGTCGACGAGCAATACTCAGTTTCAGAAAAAGTGTCTACCTCAGTGAATCCAAATATGAATTTCCGAAAACTGTTTCGCTTTTCCCATGCTACACAGCAACTAATTGAGTACCTAAAGGACGGAATTCTCAATATTGAGGTTTTGGGAAGGCAACTACTAAAGTCAGGTTACTCGATTCCGAAAAACTTGGGCCAAGACAAGGCACCAAATCAGCAAATGCTCCAAGAAGAGCTAGCCAAGCACGGTTACGAGTTGATGAATGGCTTCAAAATGAATGGCAGAGTGATTGACCCGAACAAGCAGAGCATCATTGTCGAGCTGCTGTTGATGAAGAAGCAGCAGGCGAGAATGCACCAGCGAATTGTAAGTAATGCAATGTTTGAGTTTACTATTAACCAGGCATTTATACCTTTCAGGACAACATTAAGAAGCTAATTGATATTGCAGAGAAGCAAAAACGGCGACTCATTCCAGTGCCCCTTCTAAAAGAGCTCATCTTCACCACCACCTCTGAGTCAGCAGACTCAATTCTCTCGCAGATGCTCAATGGTAGGTGGCAATGGTTAGTTGCGCTTTCTCTCTTTCTCTTTTCCCCATTTCACTAATCCAATCTTTCTTTCGTAGATGACCACTATCTGGGAAAAGACATGACCAGTTCGGCGACTTGTTCCATTTCTTAACAAATTAAAATATACAAAAGTTAACTGTTATATAATGTGGAGATAATTGTTTTTTACAGAGAGAAATTCAAAGGTGTGAAAGGCGAAACAGTTTTTAGAGTTTAGAGGGAGAGAGTGAAATAGTAAAATAAAGTGTAGATAATGTTAGGGTAAAATTGAAAATTATAAAAGTTTGCCAATCGTGCAAAAGTATAGAGATAATGCGAAATAGAAATTGTTGTGTGAAATATGCCAAAGCAGCTGATTTAAAATAAGCAGTTTTAGCCGCTTTGATTAAAATTCAACGGGCACCAAGGCTTGGTGTGACCTGTATCATAGCATCTGAAGCACAGCAGTTTCTTGATGTTGGGGCAGTGCTCCCTGTCGTGGTCAGTACACTTGCAGTACTTGCAAAAGGGGATCGAATAACCTTGACGAAGCGCCACCGGCATGCAGGAGAACAAATTACTTGGTCGCTCAGCTCTTTTCATATTGAGATGCTGTATTGTTTTCATCAGATTGACCTTCTTGGTGTGCTGAGCGACAATCTCTGCCTCAAGAAGAGCGACGAGATTCTCCAGATTGATCCCATTTGGAAGAAACCCGTACATTGAGAGAAAATGTTCACGAAAATTCAGCGATAACTTGCTAAACGCCATGTTAAAAATGTTGAAATGCAGGTGGGTGTCTTTCGGGTAACGGGATAGTTCATATTTGGCCCGAGCCGTAACGCGAAGCAGTTCTTTGATTCCTTCCACATCGACACCGCTCTCCACCACTTTGAGGCCAGCAAACGATTTCTCAAAGAACTGTCGTAGTTCGAAGCGCCAATCGAAAGTATCTTCAGCATATACAGTTCGAGCATTTGGAAGCAAACGACGCTTGGGTAGAGTGGAAAAATTGAAAAACGACAAAGTTTCATCATTTTTTGGAATCGGTTCTATTTTGTTTGAAGAAATTGAATCGTTTTTCAAATCACTTTTAGAACCACCGTTTTCTTTCCCTTCTTCAGAGCTGTTACTGCCCTTTTCCAGCATGCTGTCTTTACCAGAGTCTTCCGATTCAGATAAACTTTTTTGCGAAGAGCTTGCAGAATTGTAAAAGCGATACCACATCGAGACGACTTTGTCACGAGCCTCATCAGCCAAGTTCTTTGCGGAATCCGGATAAAGAGCAATCATGTCTTCGAATTGAGCCAACTTCTTTTCGATGAGGATGTTAGTGCTGGAGTTTGACATCTCAAAGAAAAGATTTATAATTTTCTCAATGTTTGCAAGGCGAAGCGATATTTCGCTGGTTTTATTTGTGTCAGACATGATGTCAAAGTTTCAGAACCATACAATTTAGAAGTAGTCACAAAGAAGATGCGATCGCGAGGAGAGTGGGAGCGCAAATGAAAGATCAGTTCTATTTGTCAAAGTGATGTGTGGAGAAGACCAGTTTCGATTTTCATTGGCGCATGCTCTCAATGACTCATTTGCGCATCATCATTTTCACCAAAAAAGGATGACTGTAAAATTACCAATATTACGGAATTGTTAGTCATTTTCGAAATTTTTAAACTGCACAAAAAGTGATTCATTTACGTTTCACTACATCTTTTTCTAGAATGGCTTCTTCCAAGACAAGCGCGAGCAAGTTTGTCACACCCACCGCTGATGACTGGGCGCCAATCAACGAGTCAATAGACCTTCTGCCGTTGCCGCCCTCTAAAGATGCCTGGCTAAACGATCCGGAAAACTGGGAAATTGTGGACGACGCTATAGTGCAGCTAGATGACCGCAGTGGTGTTCCCTGGTACCACCTGAACGAGGACAATGATGGCTGCCTGCAGTGTCCCCTCACGCGAAACGTGTTTCACCTGCAATCTGGGCTGCTTTTCGTTCACCAGGTTCGTATGAGCTTTGACGAGTCGACTAAGAAGGTTCTGATGGCAGAGCCAGGTCCTTCAGACCCAAAGAAGAAGCCTGTCGAGGTGGAGATGGGCGACAACAAGGTCTACGATGCCAGCACTTTTCATGTCTACGAGCGCTGTCTGGCTCTCATTTGCAGCTCACCTTCAGTGAACGCTTGGAAGCTGTCTCGTTATCCAGTGGCCGCAACTCCATTTCCGCCCATTCGACGCGCTCAACCGGAGGAGCTGCCGAAGAAGTTTCGCCAGCAGTATGCCGCTCTTCTGGCAGCTGCCATCGGCTCTCCGGGAGGGGTGGTTTTGCCCCACCCTATTGTCGAATGTGCTGGCAAAAGTGAAGACGTCAAAGTCACTTCCAACCAGAACAAGGAAGTTTCAGAGAAGAGCACTTTCTCCATGTAACTCTAATGGGAGTTTTCAGCGTATTACTCTACGCCTTTTTTCAAATTTTCCCAATCTCTTTTGGATTTTAATTTACCATTCATTTATTCGGCAGTGTTGTAACTTTAAAATTAAAAATGGTAGATGGCGCCGCCATCTTGGTTCCTCACAAATTAAAAAAATCTGCAAATGCAAAAGAAAACAGAATGGACTGGTCACTGAAGCGAACGGTTACGGAAATAGAGAAAACCAAAGGAGAGTGAACATTTATTGCAAGTGTACAACAACAATTTACAAAGAGATCAAGGACAAGTGAAATCTGTGACGTTCTGAAGGAAGTAAGAGAAAAGAAAGGGAGGAAACAGGAACAGGCTTACGGTGTGCAGGTTACACTGTGCCACTGCAGGCAGATCACATGCGGAAGGCTGAAGTTCTGAGCGGTCACTTCAGCAGACTGCGCGACAAGTTCGTTGATTGCCACACTCCCCTCACTAACTGAGGGAGATGAAGTTGTCTCGGTCAAAGAAGCGAGATCGAAATGCATGGGAGGGAAGAGGAGGAGGAAGGGGACGAGGATTTGGATGAGGATGAGGGCGGGCCATTGAGTTGGTGGGCCTTGAAAAGTCCAGCGAACAGGCATCTCCGTCGTGGTACGCCGAGCTGAACCTCTCCATCGGCGAAGTGGGCTCCATCGAGGGTGGACAGTGCGCAAGACGCGAGTTGACCCTTAGCGGAAACAGACTGCCACGACCATTCGCCATTGAACTGGGGGTGTAGAGGGTGTTCGAGGCAGTCATACCGCCACTACCACCACTACCGTTATACAAATGTCGCTCAAACTCGTATTTGTAGAGATGCTTAGGCGACTCGTAAAGATGCGATGATGGATTGCCGTTTCGAGCATAAGTAGAGGATGATCGATGAGGCGAAGGATAGATCTTCGGAGAGTCGAGCATCTTCGCCAGTGATATCTGCCCGGGCAGCGTGAGGAAGGTCTTGCTGGACTCGGAGAGTATGCTGATGGAATTGTCTCGCATTGAACTGGAGGAGGACAGGTCCTTGCTTGAGCAATGAGTGGGCATCGATGAGTGCTGGTGCTGGCCGCTGCACTTGGCACAGGCCAAGTACACGTACTTCAGACGGGCGAAGAGCAAAAACGACAGCGACAGGCCCACGTCAAGGCCGATCAGGCTGATTGATAGATTGGCCGAGCAGAGGGCCACCGTGTGCGGCACCAGAACACCGAACAAGTAGACGCAGGTAGCCAGACTCCACAGTGCACATTGCTGCCGTCTGCAAGGACGAAAGACAATGAGTTGGGCAAATAGTACTGATGAGCATGATTGAACACGTTCCCCTTCTCCACCGCGGACACGTACCTACTGCGGGAGACGTCTTTGACGTGCTTCTCAAAGAGTGTTGTTTGCAGAGTGATGCAGTGCAGGTTCGGGTACCCGTACTCGGAGAACACCTTCTGACTGCAGTGCAAGAAGGCAAAGCCAGCAATGGCCACCTAGTGATAGGAAAGAACTTGTCAGAACGAGGCAAGTTTAGGCGCCCAATATGTTTTCCTACCGTTGACAGTTGAAGGAGTGGCGAGATGACAAGAAGAACACTGATCAGTCCAGTGGAGACAAGTTCTCCGAGAGCAGGCCAGCAAACACTGCTTGGCGCAGCTGAGAAGAGCAGTGCAAGCTGAATGGGCGCAAAGACTATGGCAGTTACCGTCTGTATCTGTCTGGTCTTGGTCATTGCGTGAAGACTGGTGGCGTAGTTTTTGCTCAGATAGATCTTTGAAGCAAGCACTGCGAGCAGTGTGTTCTGGAAAACAAACACCAAAAGCATCGAGGAGATTGTCTGCAGCTGAACGAGAACGAGAAAAAGCCCTGCCTGACACCAATGGGAGGTCTGTTCAGGCCAGAGAGCAGTGCTGAGGATACACAGCTCGAGAACGGTGCGACCGATGCAGGCGACGAGCATTGGTCCAAAGTTGTAGTCATTGAAGAAGCTTCGGTGACATCTAACATTCGCGAACAATGGAATGATGAAACAGGCGGAACTACACACAAAGAGAAGGTCACTGTTTACCTGGTCAGCAGCAGAACAATCCACATGTAGGCAATGAGAGCGGCAGTAAAGATGCTGCCATTGCCTCGATACGGCAGAAGCGTCAGCATGTAGCCAGTCTGCGGAAGAGAGTATAAAGAGAAAGGCGATTATGTCGTGTTCGAGCCGATTACGATGGTCAGCACAGTCTCCTTTCTGTGAGCCGCACCAAAATTATGGCTAATTTGAGTTCTGCTTTGCTCTGTTTACTTGCTAGCTGTCGTCGGGAAGGAAGCGGTAAATGGGATATTTGCACGTCTATATTAATTGAATGTGCATGCGATCTATGGGCACGATGATGGAGCTGTTCGTGTCTTGTCTGTCCGCTGAAGCATGAACTGAACTGAACAGAAAAGTGCACTGTCTGTCTGTGTCTGTGTGGGCACGATGGCCATGCTCCGACTAATGACAAGGCAAACATACGTCCGATTTGTTGGCTACGGAGTGCTGCTGCCTCTGCTGGTGATGTTGCTGTTCAGCGGCCAGCAGGCTGCAAGTGGACACCGAGCCACAACGACACACCGAGTGCGTCTCATTGCTTCGAAGCAGTGTGCACTGCTCGTTTGACCATTCGCTAATTTGAAGAGATGAGAAAGAAGAGGCAGAGAAAGAGAATAGTAAAGACCACATTAGTACACAATTGCTATTGATGCTTCGCTTTAGTGAAAATGACATCAGATAGAGGAGTACTCACTGGCGGTGGTTGTCCCAGTGTACACACTCGTGCCACAGTCCTGCCGATGGCACCATGTGCTTGAACTCGATCTCCAATTGATACCAGTGCACGTACTCGCCGGGCACCACTTGACTGCCATTGACGACGAGAAAACGCATCAGATTGGCGTTGAGGAAAAGTCGCGGTTTCTTCAGCTTCAACTGGACCACCTTGGCCAGGGCTGCCTCAAGGCGCAGTTCAGTCGTCCGATTGGCATTCACCTCAAAGTACTGCTGCAGGTTGCTGGGCATTATTGCGCCAAAGTGCACGTCCCCTGTTACACATCAGTCAATCGGTTAATTGCCCAGATGGCTGTGCACTCCATCTCCGTCTGCAGCTCTATCTCTCTACTGCTCTCTTTTCCTTCTATCTCCTCCTCCTCCTTCTCCTCCCCAGTGTGGTTTACCATTAATGATGGTCGTCAGGTTGGCCGCCTTCAGCAACACAGTTGCAGTCACGTTGGACGCAGACACTGCTGGCAGTAGGTACTGCTGCGCTGTTGGCTGCAGTGGCAATTTGAATTCTCGCGAAACATTGAAGCGTGGTTGGGAGCTTAATTGGAGACTGAGCAAAACTTTGGAAGCAGAGTAACACGAGACGACTACAAAAAAGGGAGAGAGAGGAAAAGAGAAAGTCAGGGCAGGGTGGATGAGTGAAAGTCAAGTGCACAGTTGGCGACAGGCGGCGACGACGACAACGGCAAACTTACCCAAATTCGAGGAGTACTTGACTAAACTGTCTCTGTTTGAGTGGCGCGCATCAAGACAGATGAGCGTCGCGTATTTGCTGGCAATATCGAGCAAATCGAGCGCTGTCACTTCTCGTTTGAGTGCAGGTAAATCGAGCCAAGCGTTGTCGTCTCCCAGCAGATGTGATACCGTCTCAAGAAGAGCCTGCCAACAGGGCAGAAAATTGAATTTATTATAAAAGGCAAAGAAGTTATAGCACAGTTTGAAAAGTGCACCGAAAAACGCACGTCAAGATTGCTTAAAGATGGCTGCTGCTGTTGCTGCTGCTGATGCACACTTTCAAAGTTGACACTGCCAGCTTGGTTGCTGCCACTGCTACTGTTAAGTGTAAAAGCGATGGTGTCGAAAATACTCTGCAGAGAAGTGTGCAGCAGTGAGTTAAGCTCGACAAGGTCGGCGCCGAAAAGTGTCGACTGGTGCAGTGTGGTCAAAATTGACTTCCAGATGTCATTGCGGAAATTATTTACATTCTAAAAATAATTAATGAACTCGAGTCGGTTAGGGCTGTACTGATAGGCTGTGCCGCTGCTGCTGCTGCTGTTGCAAATCAATCAGCACTCAAGGCAGCAAAAGACTACCACTGTAATGCTTACTTGGAAAGAGTGCAGCTCTAGCAGCCAGCGTGAGTGGCACCGCGATAGATCGGGCAAGTTGCTCCACAGTGCTAGCTGGCCGTCTGCTTCCGCCGGCGAGTCCGTGCACTGCCATTGTGCGAGGCCTGTGTAAGTGTGAGTGTATAATTTAATTAAAAAATTGTATTTCCCAGTGCAGAAGCCTCATGCGCCATGCTGCTGCTGCTGTTCTTGGTGGCCATTAGTGAGGTTCTGCCGAGTTGCTGGTAGCAGCAGTATTACAAACAGCCAAGTCAATGGCCATATTATTGCCATCTCTTTCCCCTCTACTTTTCTTTACTGTCGAATGACGCTTTCGTCGCCTTCTTATGGCACTGCTCTGCCTACTTTTCCTGACCGTCGACAGCATTTCGTTTCCATCGAAAGCTATTAATATTTCTATTATTGGCTCATGCATCATCCCGTGTCTATTAAATTGGAGCAGTATTCAAGTACTGTTTTCTCACTTTTTCTACTGCCTTTCAAACTTTCTACTCTACCCTGGCACTCCTGCTGTTGATGGCCTTCATTAAATGAAAATTCACTAATAATTTGCAATTTTACAGACATGTTTGCCAACCAAGTGCATTGGCAGGCAATTAAGAGGCTCTTCTTCAAAGGAGGCGCAAAAAAGGTTATCACTGATACGAGTACTAAGGGTGACTTTAATGGGCAAATAGCGTCTGTTTAGCTGTAGCTAATCGCCACTAATAAGCAATAATAAATTGCCTAAACGTTGTTTTCATACCGGAAGCATCCTGCGGACAGGGCCGAATTGCCAGTGAGCCAGCCACTGTTGGTGGCCAGTCGATTCCGCGATGCTTCACTGCACTGCACATTGACGTGAAACCTCCGTCAAAAGAGGAGGAAATGGTTGAAGGCCACTGCTGCTGTACCACCTCCCCAGATGCGCTGAGGACGACTGTCTCCTGTGGGGAGTGGTGGTGTAACCGAGCAGTCTGATCATCCTCAGACTGATTATTCTCCTTGTCATTGTAATTGTTGTTGATGTTGTTTTTGTTTTTGTTGTCGTCGTCGTGCCACAGAGCAGGCAAAATGGTAGTCTGTACTTGGTGTGACCATCGGTCACGAGAAGATGACTCTGCTGAAGAAGAAGGAGATTGGTTGAAGAGAACAGGCTGCCTGGTCTTTGCCTCCTGCTTCTTATTTGCAGAGTCGAGTGCGTCCATTTGTTTGCATTTGGCACTTGCGAATTGGTTGCCACTGCTGCTGCTGCTTTCACTATCAGGTTGATTACACTCGACGTTTAAATAATTTGAATAATTTGAAGTCGACAATAAATCTTGATTTAAGCCATGCGTCGGCGGAGCTGCAGCAGACGCAGCAGCAGCCCAGTTGTCTTGTTCAGCTAATACAGCCGACTCGCCCATGCTTGACTGCGTCGGAGTCAACACTTGGCCTGATAATGAGTTCTCTGGAGATATTAGCTCTTCGCCTGGCGTCCTGGCGCCGCTGTTGCTCCATAGTGCATTGTCATTATCGGCCACTGCAGTGGCGCTTCGATTTGAATCGATCGCTTGTTCTGTTGGAGAGAGGGAGAGAGAAAAGGAGAAAAATGTTTGCTCAAATTGGATTGTGAGTGCTCAGAGAAAAAGGGAAATGCTAAGAAATGGCTCTGCCCAGTGCTCCTTTGCCCCCACTGCTCACTGCACCAGTGCTCGTGCTCGTGATTTATTTGCCCGCTCACCTACTCAAACAGTTGCACTTGGTTGGATAAAATGTGCAGGATGAGAAAACGAATGGAGAGAAGATAAAAGTGGCAACGAGGGCGCCAATGGAGTTGGCATAATTCACATTGGTTCTCTGATGCAGTATAATTAAAACTGAACTATATTAGCAACTCCGATTAGGTAGTGAGGTCTAGATCTCTTTTTGCCAACACACAAATTTTCTTTTCAAAAAACATACTCAACTTGCACTGAGCCTTTGAATGCAAATCGAATTCGCATCAGTGCCACTGCTACCCCCTCTCCGACTTATGGAGATGAGTTGCAGCCTTTTTAATTAAAAAGTACACAGGAGTGTGGCAGTGTTTGCAATTTGCAATTATAATTGGTCTAATTGTCGAACGAAATGAGCCAAGCAAGCGGCAAATTAATCACATTTGCACTTTTTCCAAGAGTTAATGTGACGACAAAGCAACCACTAAAGCGGACCAGTAACTGCTAAAGCATAACTTTACATTGCCTAAAGTTTGCGCTGATCAATCGAATGTTTTCAATTATTTCAACTTTTTTACACGGCGTTCACTTCCTCTAACAATCCCCGAATGTGACAGTAGTAGGCAAATGGCGCCAAGTTGAAATGGCACGGCATACTTTTCTCTCACAAAACTCTTCAGATGAGGGCTAACGTTCAAACGTTTTTTCCTCCTGACGTCGGTGACACTTTGAAAGGGTCCACCACTATGTGTGCTGGTGTGCAAGGCACAATCGGCCAAATCAATAAAAAGTCGCTTTCGGTGAGTTCTGAATGAAGCAGCAACAGCAACAGCAGCTCAGGCAATCCGAGATCCTCAACGGCTTGGCCGCTGTGCCGATTGGCGGCGAGTGTTGGCGTTTTTGGCCAAAGTTGCCCGGCGCCTCTTGATTGATCGCTCCATTCTAATTGGCGCCACTCGGAAAGTCGCACTGCCTAGTCCGACCATTGAACTAAGGATTGGATAGACATTGGCTAGTGCACCAACGGCAATTGAACCAGTTGGAATTGCCTCTGCTGCCACTGCTGTTGTGGTTGTTGCCAGCCACGTCGCTGCATCTGTGCCACTTTCCGGTGACCCACCGCTGCACCGCGGGACACGACCAGACTGCGCCGAGCGGCGAGCTGCTATGACTTCTCTAGGGCAATTAGCACCAAAGCCAATTAGAGTGTGGCAATATTGCAATTATTGAATCGCAAACATTGCCTAGTGGAAGTGGCCGCAGTTGACTTGCCGTCCAATGCTTACATCCGGATATTTACATTGTTACACTTGATGGCTTCACTTGGCTGCCGTATGCAATCTCCTTGATTGTGTGCATTGTGGCCCATTGTGAGCTGGCGCGCAGTGCTCATTCAAAGCAGTCCTACTCCATTTGGCTAGGCGGAAATTGCCAAATTGTCAAATAGAAAAACCGACAAACTAAGAAATATAAATCACTCGTAAACTAGGCGTCTTGGTAGCGCCGTAGTCGCGAAAACTTTTCTCTGTGCGCTCTCTGCTAGTGGCCATAGCACTGCCGCTGCAAGTTGCTTTTAAAGTTGTCCTCTTTTCCTGGTAATCTAATTTAATTTAAAATTCGATTCATGGGTAATTATAAAAAGCCATTTCTGAAAATAGGGTAGAGACAGCAAAGGCGGCCAAGGATGAATAGGCCGAGGCGAAGCAGATTCGAGAAATCGAATGGTCGTGTCAGTGATGGCTTTGTGAGGATGGCGGTAGTGCCGCTTGGTCGAGTAGTGAATAGGCGACCAAAAACAAAGCCACTGTCCGGGTAAAAGAGGCTCAGAGATATGGAAAGTAATGAATAATGAATTAATTTGATTTATTACGAGCGCTGGGAATCGACATAATTGATCGGCCATAGCGGCAGTGCTGGCGACCGAGAGAGAAAAAGTGAAAGGGAGAGAGAGGGAATGAGGAAAGAATAAAGAAAAAGGGAGAGTTGGCCAGCGAATGGGGCAGTGGTCGCACGCGCCGCAAACACAACCAAACATAACCAAACACATCAGAGCGCCCAGCTCATCAGCGACCTCATCTCAATTGGGACGTCATTAAAAATTCAATGAATAAACAATAATTTGGCAAAGCATCTAAATATAATATTTGGACAGCAATCCATTATTAATGCACGCCTCTGCGCGTCGGCTTATGTAAGCGATCAATTATTGATTGAGGTGATAACTTGTCCGACCCATTCGATGATCTCTACCGCTAGCTACTACTTTGCTTGCTTGCTGCCATTCATTCTTCTCATTGCCGCCAGTGCCGTCCTCAGTAACGAGATTACCGCGAAAGCAAAACCGATCAAGTGATTATGACAAGAATGATAAATTAAACGAATCCAATTGGAACGATGAGGCAAACACTGTGATATGCACTGAAACAGAGACGAGTGAGAGATTGTGTTGGTGCGATCAGGTTGCTGATCAGGAGGAGAGTGGGCACACGAGGCGCTAGGGATTCGATTAGCAGCGATTGCCAGCGGAGAGTGACTAGCAGTTCTGATGGAATGCAATCATGACCTGACTGGGACACTGTTTGACGCCTGCCCTTCACTGCCAGACCTGCATACCTGATGATTCAGAAGAAGGCGGTGGCGCTCCAGAGATACAGCGGTAGTGCACTTCGAGGTATTTGGACGTCATCGGGCACGGGTCAGGGCCAAAGATTGAGCTGGACGCCTCCACGGCACAGTCGACTCGGCCAGAGCATCTGCAAATAAAAAAACAAGAGAAACAGAAGAAAAACGTTAATATGGTTTGCTATATGCGGCAGTGGCTGCAACTGCCTTTCTATTAGTAATCTATAAATTATTGCCAGCGCCAGTTGTTTCTGCACTTCAAACTTAATTATCGACACACGCTTCCGATGTCGGTGGCAACGGTGGTGGGGATGGTGTCGGCACGAATGGTGCCGTGCCTGAACAGCCACCACCAGCCACTACCACCGGTGTGTGTATGGTTATGTGTATGTGCTTTCCACTGGAATGACCAGGAAGACTTGCTGTGCTCACCAGGCGGACCACCCATTTGGACGCGTTAATTAATGGTGAGACATGCCACGTCAGACACGAACGGATGCAGACAGTGTCTTGCATCTGCTGATTGAACTGATGGCAGTTGGCACTGGCTCATGCCATCACTTGGCGCAGATCACTCAAATTGGCAATTGCCTCTGCTTCAGTGTGCTACACACTCACACAATACAAGTGATAAAAGTGAGAAAGAAAAGGAAAACAGTAATTGAATAGGCAAATTGCTCTAATCGACGAGGCAAGACACTTGCAGACATCGACAGTGACGAGCAAACAAGAGACGCAAAGAAAAACAGAAGACTTTTGTCAGCTGTCCAGTGGCCAGTGGCAGGCCATGTGTGGCCAATCGATACTTTTTCCTTTCATTGACAACTGCTCCTCTCCCTACCAGTCTGGCACGTCTCAGAAATGTTTATTTTATTGAAATTTTATTATTTCTAATATTATTGTGTGTATTTGTACTTGGGTGCAAGGATCGAAGTCATTCGTCTATATTGGCCTTTGTCGGGCGCAGCAAATGGAAGCCAATGGGAGCCAGCCATCAGCACTACCCAGCAGCAGTACTCAGTTTGTCCGGACAAAGAGAGAGAGAAAGAGAGAGAGAGAGAGAGAGAGCGAGAGAGAGAGCGAGCAACCCGAAACGAGACAATCTGCTGTGCCAAGCTGCCAATCGGTCGACAGGCGACTGCCTGCCAGATAATGCAACGCCACCAGTCGTCCGTCTCAACGTTCGCGTTTGATATTGAGGCATTAAGACAAAGGAAAGTAATGAAAAGTTGGCTCTCAGTCGTAGTCGTCGTCGTCGGTGTCTGTGTTGAAAGCTGCTCAGAGTGCTATGCAAGCGTGATAGTGAGTAGGCAAATTTTCTCCTTCGTTCTCTCGTTTTGATTTGCCAACTTATCAACGCCAATTCCCCGATGACTTAGAGGCGCCAGCTCTACCCGGGCACCTCTGCACCATGTTTATCTTTAACCAGCTGCTTTTCTCTTTTTTCCTTCCTTTTTGGGCTTTATTTTTGAATTAATCGCAGTGAACAGAGACGAGAACATAGACTGGTGATGCAGTTAGTGCCAGTGTTAGCAGAGCAGTCCAACTGTGTTCAGCAAGTCGAATACGAAAATGCTGATGAAAAGCGATGGAACAAGATAAATTAAAGACAACTTGACTCACTGAAGGCGCCAAATGGAGCAGACTGCAGCAGACGGCGTTGAAAAGTGAGAGCAACTGGGCAGTGTCGATCGATTGGCGCCAACGAAATCAATCGTAATTAAAAGTTTGGATGGCCATTTTTGCAGCAACCGGCTTTAATTTGATTACAACTTTTGGGTAAACAGCACTTGTGTTTTTTGCAGCAGAGCTCAAATTCGATTTGACAGCAACGAACTAACTTTTAGATAAAAAGAAGACTGAAGTAAAAGCAGCAGCAGCAGATTCTGGGCCCAGTGCATCAGCAGCTGCACCGGTAAGTGCACTGTACTCAATGTGGTCTTGTTGTGCGCTTAATTGAGCCTTGCAAATGAACAGCAGCGTGAATGCAAATGGGCAAAACCACAAGTGTGGAATGTTGCCACCAAGTAAAGTATGCTTTCCAGGCACTGTGTCTGTGTGTGGCAAGTCGGTCTACCCAAATGGTTCCGTCAAGGGAGCCTCTGACGTGTGTGTGTTTGTCTATGTGCATTCAACGATCGAAACGGTTCTTCTGTGTGTGCGCCAGGCAGTCTTATTCAAACTTGCAATTTCGATTGTGTGATTGTGCGAATATTAATTGCTTAATTAGAGCGCAAGACAGTGTGAACACGCCGGGTGTCGAGTGCCGGGCACGACGAAAAGGGCCCGAACGACAGGCCGTTTCACTTTGTGTGTCTCAAGCTGAATAGACCGAGAATAATAACTGAGTATAAGTAGGAGTAAGGGAAAGTGCACTTTCGATTAGTGTTTTAATTAGTCGCAAATCAAATCAGTGCTAGGCTCTAATTAGGCCGCAAATAATGGATGGCAATCAGGGCAAAATACACTGAAGCTTACTGTGCACTCGGCAGCTAGGGCGGTCTGCTGACGCCTGCTGCCCCTGTGCCTTGCTTCCCACAAAGGCGACATTTAGCTGAGAGAAGGCCAGCAGTACAGTATCGTGCCCCACTGTAAGGAGAATTCAGCAATTTGATAATTATGAAACCATACAATGGCAGTAATGAATGGGTACACCAGTTAAAGCATGCCTAGAATAGAACGATAAAAATAAAGAAATGGCGAAATTTAATTTAAGTGCCGCATTTGCAGGCATCAGCTTAGCCGGGCGACACTGAAACAAAGTAACAAGCGACCAGGCCACAGGCGAGACCTTAAATGGTTGCCCGCCGACTTAAGTACACGGCCGAGCCGGCGGATTGGCACAATCGAGCGAAACGAATGGAAAGCAACGGCAAAATGGGAGGCAGAAGCCGATTGTTTGCACTTCTTGGGCTCTCCTCTACCAACCAGCCCAACACCGACTCGGTGTGCTGTGACAATGGAGCAATGTGTGTCTGTGTGTGTGTTTGCAGCTCAACTACTATTTTGGTGACTATCTCAGCTAAGCGAACAATCAGCACCAGCTCGTTGAGCAGAAGCAGCAGCAGCAGTGGCAGTAGTGTAAACTCTCAGCGCAAGTCATTAGGGCACAATTGTCAAATTGTCCCGACGTGATGCTCTTGCGCTAATAACTGCAGCCTCTTCTTCTTCTTCTCTTTTCCTGTCTGTCATTTTTGCCAATAATCTCAACATCTAAATTGAACTTTAAAAATTAAGCAAATTTGTTGCCTCTATTCTTCTTTGCTTTTCTAGCGTAAAGGGTTCTTTGATACTGATGTCGCTACGATGCCTTCCTGAAAAGTTAGTTGTACTTAGTGAGTTTGTATCGGACACTTTGATCAAATGATAGAGCTGCCAAATTATCCGCAGTCACTGTAAATGGCCCATAAAAGTGTGTCGACCAAGCAAATAGATTTAAATGAGCAAATGAATTTTAAATTCGCATACTAGGGCAACGGGTCTGAAGACAGCAGGTTTAGGGCAATGTCTTAATCAAACCGCAATTTGCACAGCCACAGCTGACTGCCACCAGCAAACACACACGCTCACACTCCAAAGGGATATTAAGTGGGCAAAGTGTCCACATTCGTTCAGGCGATACTGCTGCGCACCCGAGAATGCCCAGGAAAATAGGAGTAGTAGAGCAATAATCGGGCAGCCTTCGTTTGCTCAACGGCTACTACTGGTACTACTTGCCTTGGTACTGGCTCACAAAGTGCGGCACTGGTAACGGAGGACACATTAGCAGCGGCGGCAATGGCGAGACAATTAAGTGGCCGCCTTCTGCATATATATTAGAAAATTATTTGCTTCTCCGTTGCACTTTACCCACTGCCACTGACTTGCTAGCATCGACGGTCTGCTGCTACTAACCTAAGTAAGTGTGCTCGACAGACGACCGAGACGAAACACAACACTGCAACAATGTTTGAAGTCATTCGAAGTCGGCGACTCACAAATAGCCGGGCGACCCTTTTTGCTGCCCTCGTCTTTCCGTCGGAGAATTATCATTTCATCTTAGATTAGTTCTCGCCACGTTGACCACTTTATGGTAACACCTAGACTTTAGCTGAAGAAAGCTTTGTTTTGGTAACGCCAATTCCAAAAGTGCACTGCAATGTATGCCAACTCAGCTCGTCTGACTCTTTTCCTTTTGCATCTCCCTGTACTGACAGAGCAATTAAGCAAAACATCGTTGCAAACATGTTATGATCATAATCGGATACACTGTGTACACAAATGCCCTTGTAATGGTGTGCAGCAGATGATTTCACGACCAGTTACTGCTGGCAATTCAAATGTGTGCACTACTTGGAAGACCATCATCAACATCACTGCTACACATTTGATTGCACAACTTGTCCGTTTATGACCTTTGACACGGACCAGAGGACGCGCCAACAAGGCTTTTTTATTTCACGATGTTGTCCGTCTGATGGGGCAAAAAGCGTCTAGCACCGATTCCTGCGGCAGGAGCATTAAAGTCGACCAACTGAAAACGTGCTTGCCATAGCGGCCATGATGTTTCAGCCACAGCACTGCCTCGACAGAAACCCAACTGGAGAAACAGCTCCGGTGAGACTGTTGGTTGGACATTACGCTAGGGCCAGCACATAAGCACACTCAAATACACATACAAACTAATAAAGCAAACGTATTTGGCATTAACTTTTTATTATCCCAATTTACAATAGTGAAATGGCGCCTGGAACAATCTAATAAAAGACGTAATATCCATAATGTAATGCACGAATTATGGTCTAATACTCGATTAATATTAGAAATGGAACTAGCGCTCATGAATTAGTGGCAGCAGAGTAAGGGAGAACCGGAGACCAGTGACAAGAACTATATGTAGCAAAGCTTTAGAGCAACAAATTTAAAAACACTCAACTCTGAAAGTGGAGAGGATCGGCGACTTTCACAAAAAGTCTTTTTCATTCTTTTCAGTTTCACTTTTGTGGTGGCAGTGACCAATGGCATTTCGAGATGGCATTTTATCCAGAGCAGTCCCGGGCATGTCCAAACCGCTGCCGCTTCTGCTGTTCAGCAGATCAGTTCAAATTATTATTCGATTATGTGGCATCGGTGTATAATTTCCATATTCTCATTGCGATTCCATAATTGTCTTTTATTGTGCCGAATGAAAATATTGGTTCAATAAAAGAGCGAACAGGGGGCCTGTTTGAGCAATAATGGCAAAAAAGAACAACAATGCAGTCCTCCAGCATAGTGGCAGAGAGATCGAATGAATTGCACTCGACGACCACTGGCAGCGAGTGGTTGCCGATATCGTCGGACAAACGTGCTGCCAAAGTAGCCAGAGCTACTTGCGATATCACGGTGAGTGTGTGTGTGTGTTTGTGTGGGCATGTTCCTTTTCACTTTCTCACTGGGTGAACACTTCAATGCCACTGTCTCTCTGTCTTTCTTTCCTTTCCTATCTGTGTATGACGATTGTAATGTCTTTTCGATTTCAGTAGTAAAAATAGTTTTTTTTCTTTTTCAATTGGACCCCTCACCGCACACTTGGCTCGTCACTGGGTGAGCTTTAAAGAAGGCACCAGCAAATTATGTGTGTTCTGTGTGTGTTTCTTGTGAGCAATGGCGGCGATGCGTCTGCGGCCATTGCCGCTAATGGCATTAGTGCTAGGGCTATTGTTGCGATTGTTCGCGATCTCGATCAACACTAACGACACTCGGCCTCTGCCTGCCCGTCTTTGTCTGTCTCCATGTCTCTTTCTCTTTCTCTTTTTCTTTTCCCATTCTCTCAGCCTCATTCTCTGCAGAAGTGGCGGTGGTGGTGATGTACAGTGGCCAGCAAGCAAGTGCTCTCCTTACCACCACTACTCGAGGTCTTTCTATTTGCTCTATTTGCAAATATTATCACAGATATGTTGTGATAAATGGCATCCAATGATTAAACTTGGCCTGTGTGTCTGTGAGTGCCTCCAATTGGACGCTTCATTCACACGCACATTCACACTGGCCCAGCAAGCATCAAGCATCATTATGGTAGTGGTGCACACATTACAGACGTACTTTGCTGCACTGCAGCACCCTACTTACAGCCTCGAGATGATGCACAGTGGTCATCGGACGGATTGAGGACAGACGACAACCAAGTGAAGAGTCACTCGGAAAGACTGGGTTCGGTCAACTGGTGATGGCCCAGCAAAAAACCGAGCAAAATACCAGCAGAGAGGCCCGAGAGTGGGAGACGGAGTCATCTGTCTAATTGATGTGCCGCCATTAAGTTGCCTTCTCTGCTCGGATCGGTGCATGCCGTCTCGATTAGGTGCAAATCTGCCGAGTGGCCAATTAAGTGCTGCCAGAAAGAACAGCACAAGCATTGGCAGCAGCAAAGTCCGTAGCCTGCCCGGTGCCCAGTGAAGCGATCGAGCCATCATTAGCAATCATTTCCTAGCATTTCCTGCATTGGCATAATTACGGCTCGCCAAGCGAGTCATTTATTAATAAGCCGACCAGCAGCTACAGTGAACACATGCGCCACAGCAGTGTACTGCAGTCACTGACATTAGTTCAGTCAACAACAACAACAACAGTGTGCAGGCAGACTCTGGTGACCAAGGAGAAAGGAAAGGAGAGGTGATGCCAAAGTGGTCGAGCCAGTGCAATGAAGCACTGGCACAGCAGCAGCGGCAGCACTTTAAAGGCAAACTGTCCTGGTCAGTCTGGTTTGTGCTTGCGATGGCAACTTAATCATCGGCCGACATTAGGGCTCGTTAGAGCAGCAACATGAGTCCTTGTTCTTAGATTAAGACTTAATTGATTCTATCTAAATGCTGAATTTAGCCCGGTCAGCGAGAGGAACGACCAAGAACGAGTGAAAGATGCGGCCCGATTGGCAATTTAGTGGAACAGTCTGCAGGCGGCAGTCTGGCAGCGTTGGGGATGAAATTGCAAACCAGTCATCGGGCCATGTGTAGAGCATCTCACCAGCACTGGCACTGTTTGCATTTCTAATTAGTGCACTTGGCCTCGCTTGGCGACACAGAGAGTCCACCACAGAAAGACCATTGTTAAGATAAAAACAAGCCGTCTGAACAGGCCAATTTAGCAACACTGTCGCCTCGTTGGTACACAAGCGGCTAGTGACAGTGTTTGTTGGAAAGAGCCCTATCCACTAGTGCTTCTTGCTGCCAAGAGCAATCTATCAATTTAGATTGCCAATTTTCCAGCACAGACGACTTGCTTCTAACCAAAAAATGGCCTCTAGTTTGCCAAGGCCCAATGGCCTCAATGCGCCTTTAGATTAAATTCGATTTGATCAATTATTAATTTCGCAAATTATTGAGCCTGACACATGGAAGCACTTAGGCGAACAAAGTGCAGCAGTCCTTTTTTGGGGCCTAAGTGAAAGGTTGACACAGCGCAGTTCTTTTCTGTTTGCAAGTTTTCAACTTATGAAGCTGTCTAAAAATAAAGACAGTGCACTCATCCACTTGCAGATGCACAGTCTCCACTACTGCAAAAGCTGACTACGACGGGCCATCAAAGAAAAAAGAGACAACATCAGGCAATTAGGCATCCAAGCGGAATGGGTGGCCATTGGCAGAGTTTGCCAAACAAGTGAGCCAACTGTTACCTTCTCAACCGTCCTTTTGTTCAACTTGAAGCTTGAAAGAAGCTTTAGAATTCGAGGTGGCAGCAGATTTAGCAAATAAAAGAGTAGTAGCAGACGGCCAGCAGGAATGCAGTGCCCAGTTGTGTGTGCGTTCCTGTGTGCAACTGTGTCACTGTGAGTGCTCCATTAAACGGGATAACAATAATTACCAATTTATTCGAATCGTCGTGTAAATTAAATTTGCTCATCGAGCTGATCGCCCTTATTAGTGCTCCTATTAACAATGTTGTAGCAGAAAAGACAGAAGAAAAGTCATCTGGGACAGTGCAATGGTGCACTAGAGTGCGCTTTGCCACTTGCTCATGGCGTCTTTAATTTGCTCATGCTGAGAGCTGTAAAATTTGTTTAATTTAAATGTCAATTCGAGTGCTGGCACACCAGTGGAAAAGGGCTCTGCTGGGACAAAGATGCTGCTGTGGGCTCTCTTCTGTTCCATCTCTCTCCTTGCGCCACTGAAACTGTCACTGGAATGCATTTCTGCAAAATATGCAAATTCAATTTAAATTATTTTTCTCTGCTGAAGGCCTCGTGTGGAATGGCAAGTTGCGCGACAAAGGCTCAGAGAGCTTTTTAAAACTGTTCTAATTCTCGCCCCCATGAACAGTACAGCAGCACAGCAATGTGCTTCAATCAGGAGTTGTCCTACTTGACTACTGAATCGCTTTAATTATCGGTTCAAACACAGAACTTGTACACCAAACTTGAAAACCCCGTTTCTTCCTACTGTTTGTGATTAGCATTGCCAAGTTGTCAAATTACAGCAAAGTTGCAGTTTTCGGCAACTACCTTTTTAACATGAGTTCCCTCAGTGGCAATTCAATTGAACTGGCAGCCACTTTCGTTTACTTAGTGATCTCGCTTGGTCGGTTAGCACATTGCATTTGTCCAGGTTTACTGTCCGTGCCACCAGTGTGACACCAGTAGCGGAAAGGCAATGCCGGCAAGTCAATATTTGCTTGGCCATTGAAGATAGAAGAAGACAGCCAGGCGGCAAGAGCAGATTTGAGCAGAGGATCGAAGCTGTAGCTGCCGATTCTCATTAGCCGAGAGAGACTAGCCCGAATCGATGTCAAGCTTTCCCAGTCAATCTCTTCATGCCTTTTTGAACTTGTGTAAATCAACACTTTCCCTTGCTTTGGAAAGCCATTTAATACGAGGCCCTCTGGGATTGGTGGCTCTGGGTGCTCGCAGGCCTGGCCTGATGCACACTAAAAGGCATTGCTCAAGCAAGAAGACACATTGAAAGACGCACAGCACCAGTGCACTGGCCCAGACGGAACCAAACTAGCCGAAAGCAAAGCTCATTTCTTGCCATTACACTGACGGAGTGGCAAGAAAGTGCGTAAGAGGAAACGAGAACTGGGAATCGAAATCGAAAGTGGCACGGATTAGACCTAGCAGATTAATTATGGCCAAGATGGCCTGCCCCATTAGGCTCCTGCTGCTGCTTCTACTGCAATTTCTCAGTCACTGATTCTTCTGTCAAATTAATTAAAAGTGAATACTCTTGAAATCGAAAACGGCAAAGATGTCTTCTAATTAAAACGTAATCTATTGGCACACTTGTTCCTATGCAAATAGTGGCACAGGGAAATGCTTTCCTGTCTGACTCTCAGTTTGTCTGGTTCTGCCATCACAGTGTGTGGCAGCCTTGTGTGGATGTCAGGCCAAAGATGGTTCCCTCCTAGGCACATGATACCGATTGCCCGCTGTCTGCTGTCAGGCCGTGGTTGCCCAGACCCAAAGCCCAGAGCATATCAAGTTCGGAGAAAGGAAGTACCAGGGAAATGCAACGCCTGAGCCTGTCTCCACGGGCGTATAGCCCACAACAAATTGGTCCTTCTCTCTGTTTGTCCGTCTGTTGCCTCACTCTGGCACACTGTATCCGCTCTCTGACAGTAATTGATATCGAGGAATTAATGTCTAATCAAGAAATAAATTAATTTGTAGAATTAACTAATTTGGCTCGCTTTTTACGCTTCAAATATCTTTAATATCGCCATATTCGCCATATTAGTGCGGCAGACTGTAGAGTCAGGGTAGTCTCTCGGTGTCTGTGTTTTGTGTGCGTGTAAGCGGCGTCAGTTCGACACAGCACTTCTGGCGGCACGGGTCGCACAAAACAATTCCGCCTCACTAGTTCTGATTAAATAACTGGCTAGTTCGTATTCAATCGGGGATTGTCGGAGATTTTTAATTAAAAGCAGTCGCGCTGTACAGTTTTCTTGTTAGCTAGTTTGTTGCTGATTTGAACAGCTGAACTGTGGTGACTGCCTAGAATGTGATGGCTGCTGCTGCTGCTGCTGCCTCAACTGTTATCTGCTGCCTGGACGAGGTCGGCTTAACGAGCCGATTGACCCAAACGCAGCAGCGATTAATTGGGCCCATAATGTGATATTTATTGAGCAGCCATTGCTAGCTAGTTAGACGGTTTAGGACAGTTTACAGTAAAAAAAAGTGTAGAAGACATGGACACTAGGAAGCTAGTAAGCGAGGTTGTGCGGACATGTTCAAAGACTGCAGCAATGAAGTGTATCCTTCCATCCGTCCAGCTACTTTGGCAAATGGTCATAATTCATTAAATAAATGGCACAGTCAACAGTCAACGACTGTATAGGAGCCATCTCTGCCTCGCTCAATAGATAAATAGATAGATGGGCTCGGACAGAGGGGGAGGGGGAAGGGGAGGAAAGACGAAACGGTAGTGCGGCAGACTGGGAAGACACTGGCGGCGACAGTAGTCAACGTGGCCAGCAGGCAAGTGAACCAGGGACTCTCTCGCCCTGTTTCCCCTCATCAACTGCCTTTATTTGCTTGATTAAATTTTTATTATTAATAAAAGAGAGACTGCCACTTGCGCGGACTGCCACTGACGCTGATGGCGTCTGTTTGTCAACAGTCACAGGGAGAAGGAAAAGAAGATGATGGGGAAGGAGGGGGGGGGGCAGGGGAAAAAGAGCGGACAGAATCAGACAGGCAGAACGAACGGACGAGTTTAATTTAAAAATTTAATTTTCTGTCCGCAAGCTAAGGAATGGTGGCGCTTGTGTGTGTGTGCCAGTTGTGCAAATAGATCTGCGTCTGGCGTCAATGGCTGCCAGCAAAGCAAACAGTAAATTTGCTGCATCTGAATAGTAGTGCAAGATGGCGGTAACAAACCTTTGCGTGAGGACGGAGAGCGAATTGCCGGAAGCACAATTTACGGACCAGTCGAGTGTGCCACTTGGGTTGCAGAGTGTGATGCTAAATCTGCCAAAATTAGCACGCAGGACATCGATATGTTTGCCGGCAGTGCATGACAATCGAAGAGTGCCGTCCTGGCAGACGAAGGCCGACTTGCGAATGTCACCAGAGCCGCCTTTGCCGGTCGGTGGCGGCGACCGACGACCCCGAACAGAAGGAGGCGAAACGTGCCAGTCCACTGAGCCAACGAAATCACGTCCCGCAACATTGCCGTCTTCAGTCATCAGCAGATTTTAATTCAAAGTCCATCCAGCAGTGTTGGCCAGTTGGCGGTGTTGTTGTTGTTATTATTGTTGTTGTTCGTTGTGTGCGGTCGATGGCGAAGAGGCGAGGAGGTTGAAGTCGGTTGTCAGAGTTGTCGTCCGTCATATCGCGCAATCGGTTACATGGTGGAGAACAAAGGAAGAAGAAAAAGAAAAACAGAGCACAAATTAGAATGGTCAAACACACACTCTCAGAGAAACAGACATTGCAAGACACTTTGTGCCTTTCACTGTACAGCAAGTGCAATAGCTCTCTCACTGCAAATAGTGCTTGTCCGATCGGGGCTGCCTGGCACTCATCGTCCTGCAGCACAGCCATAGCCGGCCATTGACAAGGTTGGCAAGCGTCTTCTCCCAAGGTTCACCCAACTTGACACTTATTAAACTGCAAATCGGAAACACTGAGAACGCAGTAGGCGCAGTGCAATTGTCCGGAATTAGTGCACTTCCCTCAAGTCGCCGACCAGTCTGTGCAGCAGTGGGCACAGTGGGGAACAGAGGGCGAAGGAGAGGGAGAAAAAGAGCGAATCGATTTTTTAATTCTTTCAGCTTCTGTCTGTATGTCATAAAAATATCGATGTCAGTAAATGGAGAAAACAATCGACCGACTGTGGGATACGAGCTTGTGTGCGGGAGATGTTGGCATGTGTGTGTGTGTGTATGTGGATGTTGTGGGCTGTGTATAGCCGGCCGCGCAAAACAGTGGCCTTCAGATGATTTGAATACGACTGCCCTCAGCGGCGGCGGCGGCGGCAGTCAGCTAGTGACCGGAGTCCGGACGCTCGACGATCGCTCGTGGCAGGACATGTACATTGTTCACTTTGTACAACTGAGGACAACTGAGACTGCTGGACACTGGGCAAGGAGGACGTCAGCAGTGTTCGACATCAATGTGAGGAACTCTTTCAGTTTCTCTACCACTGCCGCCTAATCTGCCTGGTCATGTACCATTAGCACTGCATTGGCATTGTTCGAGCAATGGGTGATGCATCAACAGAATGAAAGAGGCCACGACCTCCAGCCAGTCCTTGCTTATTATTGGCAAATATAAATTAATTTAAAATAAAATGCAATTATTAGACGTGCAACAATAAATCATTGGTTAGTGACACCACTGGAGCACAGCAGAACAGTGGATGTCTGATGCACTGCCATTGCACGCTAATATCAAAGTTACAGTTTGCCATCTGATGGACTGCTCGCCCTCCACTGTTTTCAACTGCTGAACTGGGCGCGCAAGGGCAGCCTTTTATCGCCAACATGAGACAGGGAGTGAAAGAGGGGGGAGAAAGAATAAGAGCGATGGGGGCAAATGGGTCGCAGAGAATGCCGTGGAAGCACACAGTGCACTAAGCAACAACAGCAGCATCAGCAGCAAGTGCAATGATGACGATAATAACAATACTGCGCTGCAATGATGGCACAAGAGGAGAGAGAGAAGGCCGCGCGAGCACGAGTGTGGATGGAGCTGCTTGAGTAACTGAGTGAGCAGACAGTGGCAACAGCAGCAAACATCGAACATAAAAAATTGTCGATATCACGATTGGGCGAATTGTCAAGTAGTCATTGGCGGTGTGAGAGGCTGCCTACTTAATTTATTGCTCCTGCCAGAAGCACGGCACTGGGCAATTCCACATGGGCTAGCACCAGTCCGCCAGGGCCTCTCCGATGCCCACGGATAGCCACTGGTCACTGAGGCTGCTCCAGGAAGGATTGCCCTGCCAGACAAAGGCTCATTCTCTCATTCTCTCTTTTTCGCTTCTCCACTGACATTGCAACTTCTCCGCTGAATGTGATTTTAATTAAACCCTTGCCGAAACTGGAGAGAAAGCAGCGAGCATATCAACACCGCTAATAACACAGTGCACTGGGAGCATCAGACAGCATCGATAGATTGCAGCAAGTTAATCAATTAAATGACGCCGTGCACCCGCTTTACAAGCTTAGCGATGGCTTTGTTCTCCGGAACCGATCAGCCGCCAGAGCTCAAATACAGCTTCGTCAGGATGCCATTATTTGGTGCACAGTTTTTGAAACTCGTTTTTTCTACTGCAATGCAGGCAAGCAGGCAGGCAGGAGTAGTGTGCCTTGTTTTAGTGTGTAAGCTATGGTAAAAAATAAATTTGCCTTATCAAACTATATCAAGCTATCGACGCGAATTTAAAAACTATTATAGACGAATGAAAAGAGAAAAGCGTGAAGTAAAGTACTGCAGTATGTAGTGTAGCTACTAACTAGTAAACTTGGTGTAAAAATCAAAAATTAAATTGCTACTAAATTTTGGCAACTTTTTGACAGAAAAGAGAGAAAGGGCTCAGTGAATTATGCCGTGGCTGGCTGGTTCGTTGTTGACTTAATCAACTTAGTTTCGATGCAATTGGCGAGTAATGAAATATAATTTAGGGCAATTCAATCAATTCAGGCACTGGCAGTGGTGCACTGCACTCACTACTGCAGTTACTGCCACTAAACTGCAGTAGTCGCCGGCGAAGGGATTGATTTCACTGGCCGCGCACTGAGCTGGCGGTGGAGCCGATGCGCCAATGGCCCTCTCAGTCAGGGCACGTCCGCGTGAAATTCAAAGCAAAATGGCAGCTTCATCGCCTCGCCTCGCGCCTCACCAAGTGCCAAATCTGTTGGCACCCCTTGACTGGCGGGTTACCACCACTGCCTCTGCTCTCCACTACGGGCCACTACGACAACAAAAAGTGCCCGACAACTTTGCAGCCAGTCGTGAGCTGATTTCAATTTAGCATTGAACCTAAAGTGCCGAGTGTGAGGGGGTTCACCACTTCTTACGGTGGTGCACAGTCTGTGAGTGTGGCCGATCAAGGGATGCCTTCTGCGAAGGAGGCTGTGCACTACTTGCGCGACCAACTAATTTGGAAATGCATTTGCATAGCCACACAGCCCCCAACAGTAACAGCAGCAGAAGTACCAGAGCGAGGGACATGGCATCACGCAATCGGCCGCTTAGTGCCAACACCAAAGTCGCAGTGTCGCCCGGCGAAGCATGCAATAAGCCAATGAGACAGACGATTGCCCGGTACTAGAACCGAGGCCACACAGTTGCAGTAGAGCTGATGCACTGACCACCACCATCACCACCATCACCATCACTAGCACCACTACCAGCAGCACCTTCTTAGCAAAGTTCTCTGTGCGTTAGACTAATTGGCTAGCAATTGACCTCTTATTGGGAGAAAGACTGCAGAGTATTGCGCCACGTCTCCACACCGCCTAGCCCAGTGCTAGTGCCGCTGTTCAATGCAATCGTTTAGTAGAGGAGAAAAAAAGGCAAGTGGTAGAAAAGCGCCAGCAAAGCAGCCATCGTATTGACTAGTAGGGCCAAGTAGAAAAGTGAGGACTCAAATTTGATTTCGAATCAGAGCACGTTGCCTACGCGACGACAATTGTCCCTCCTGCAATGGCCTTTGCTTTCCTCTCCCTCTCTTTCACTTTCTATCATTTCTTCTCAGTGAAGGCACATCTTCGACGACCACTGCTGAGCAGTGAGCGTGCATCAGCGAGCAAAGCATGATTTTATTATTAGATTATTCAGCCAACAAGGGCAACAATTTGCCTAAAAGTTTTATCTGTTCAGTGCCTTTGTTTACCGAAAGGCAATCAACGGTAATAATGAAGAAGCAGAGAGAATAGAAAAGAGGCAAAGAGAAAGAGAATGGGAAAGAGAGAATGGGCGACACTCGTCGACAGTCTGAAGGGGCAAGAGGGAGAGCAAACGTTGGAGGCAAATGTTGAATCATCAGAGAGAACAGAATCATCAGAAGCAGGCGGTGGTACTAACCAAGCAAGTGCATTGGCAGTGGTAGAGCCAGGCCGAGCAGAGGGCAGCAAATGAAGCACCAGTGCAGTGCAGTCTAGTGCAATGTAAATAATCATAAATTCAAACACAATAAAAATGTAAACGAACCATTGCCTAAAGTGATCGCTCCCAAGTCTACTTTGTAATCGGCCAGTCATTAATAAACTATGTACATATACAGAGTGAGAAGGAAAGAAGAGAGACTTTGCCAGCTTTAGCTTGAGGAATGCACTGGCTCGTGGCCACTCGGCTAGTCGCACTGTTCACTTTGAGACAGGCATCCAGCAGGCAGCAGCTAGAGCTCTCAAGGCGCGACTCATCGAACCGGCGGAGCATCAATAATCGATGCGTGGTGACAAAAACAAGACAAATTGAATGGATTTAATATTCGAATAATAATGGCGAGTATATGAGCAGCAGTAGAAAGACTGCAGCGAGGAAGAGAATGCGAGAAAGAAAATGGAGTGCAGTAAAGAGAGGCAAAAGTATATATTCATGCCGCTAAAAGCCGATCGCAGGCGGACAACTTCAAGTGGTACTTGGGCGCGAGCCAGAACTCTCTGCCGACTCGTTCCGTAAACACAGCGACGTGCTGCAGCCAAAAATCTGCGCCGAAATGAGCAGCCTCAGCCAAGTGAATCGATTGTTTGGCCAAGCCATTGACGACTGATAGGGCCTTAGGCCGGCAAACAGGGGCCACCGACGAAGGAGGAGGGGAGGGAGTGCTGTCGTGCGGCTACGCAAAAAGCCCTCTTCTCTCCGAGTGAAGTGTCACTCGGCAGCAGCACTTGGCGGGGATGTCTGTTGACTATGTGTGTTCTCTTTACATGCAAACACATTCACACAGTACCCCTTTAACTGATTACCATTGGCAGTGCCCAAGTTGAGCAGCTCAAACACTGTCGATAAATAATAATTTATGGAGTTATGGAACTGCCAAGTGATTCCTAATTGCCACTCACTGGCTCGTGTCGCGCGCGCCGGAACAATAGCATGACAGCTACACGGCAAGGACACTGGGGCAAAAACGGTGGCGGTGGCATGAGCTCAAACTCGCCGATCTTTCAGTGGAGTTCTCCTCTCTAACTCCTCGTATTGACTTAATTCAAAGCTAAACCAAGTGCAACTAGCAAAAAAGAATGACAGAGGAAAATGTCCTCAGATCGATGCCATTGGTTCAATATACTTAAGTATTAAGTATCAATGAAGCCCCACAGAAGAATCCGATGATATTTAGTGGAGGACGATAATGATGATGGTGCCTGCGCGGCAGTGCACAGGCAGACCGCCAGGCAGGCAGTAAAGGAAACTGTCGTCATCGTTTGCTGGCCATTACATTAGACTCTGTAGCAGAAGTCAGTTTCGCTGTTCTACTGTCAACTACAAACACACACAGACATTGCTTCCACAGAGAATGCATGCACTGGTACACACTGCTGCAGTCGTGGTAATTGGCACTACCCGAGCATCACCAAAGCCAAGCGCAGTCAGTCAGGGCCTGTCTGCTGAGCTTCCGCTGCTGGCAGAATGAATCATTTTTCTTCACGTTTCCAATCTAATATAGCATAATTTGTTTTAAGATATTCCTCTACAAAGTCCCATTTTATAAATTGACATTTTCTAAATAAAAATAGATTGCCGCCACTCTAATGTCAATGTCTTTGCTCTGCCTTCTCGCAAGCATGCCTACACTACACTGCCATTGTCATCTATGCATGGAGTGGCATTCATAATCGACTGGTGCACTTCCACAGAAAAACACACAGAATACAGCACACAGCACACACTGTGCTCCAGTAAATGGTCTGCAAATTAAGACTGCGCCCGGTGTGAACGTCGAGAAGGGGCAGTGCAGTGCAGCGATGCTCAGTCCCTCCTCTTTTCCCATTCCTCTCCATCTCCATTTGCCGAAACCAAGCAAAGTGCTGCTGAGTTAAACAACGCCCAACTGCGATCAGAGTGTCAATCGAAGTCATGGCATGACGCCGTTGTAAACATGTACCAAGGCAACAATTAACAAAGTGCACTAGTCACTGGAATGCAAGTCAAAAAGCCTGAAAAAAGTGAAATGTCATTCTCGTCTCATTCCACTGCGTGGCAGATGGAACACTTGTACCTCTGTTGACTCAAAGAACTTGTCTGGTAGAAACGATATCAGAAGATGACAATGTATTCAAACAAACATTCCACATGCGATCGAATGTCAATTTCTGAGATGGCCAGACAAAGGGCACCACTACTGACAATTTGAACACACTCACCCACACACTTTGGTCAGTTGGCAATCGCTTTCAATTACACGAGCAATTGCCAATGCTTGGGTGTAGGCGTTGTCCGAAAACGCAATGGCAATGGTTTGTTAGTGGTAGTGGCAAAAATGAAAATATTTGCCCATTTGGTGGTTTGCTTTGATTTCGAAATTTATATACTTTTTAGGGCAGAAACTTAATGGCACCGTCTGGATTGTCATGAAGGCTCGATAAAATATCTATATGGAAAACGGTAGTTAGCGGGTAAATGACAGCAAATGTGAGTCCGTCAGTGGCATCAAGTTGCCTTTTAAATTTGAATTCAAATTAGCGCAGTGCAGTGGCCAGAAGTGCTGCTGCAAACACACTCTGGCAGACAAGCAAGCACATTGATTGGCGCAGCTTGGAAGGAGCATCAATACAGAGCAGTTCAGCGTAAATGTAGCAAGCGTCAAAGTCTGATGCGTCAAGGCTGCTCATTAAAAAGTGTTCACGAAGCGTGACAATTTCGATTTAGTAGCGAAAGATGCGCTGGCACTTCCTCCACTGTCAGACCGGGCCCAATTACACAATCGGGCTGGCCAGCACAGTGGCCCAATTATGTCGCCACTTAATTGGCTTTCCTGCCGCCCTAATCCGCCAAATGTTCCGCCGAGAAGCAGCCGTCTCAATTAATAACCGCCAGCTCTGTACCGCCTTTTGCACCATTTGGCGCGCCGATCAGTAGCCATTAGCCGGAATTGCAGAGTTGTAGAGTAAAAGTGCGAGGAGAGAGAACGCCCGCAATTGAATTAGTGGTGAATTAGTAGTGCACAGTGGCAGTGAACAGGTTGCCCTTTCTAAACGGGCACCAGAACAGATACAGACAGACACACTGAAAACGCTCCTACCAATGAACTAATTTAAATTAAATTAACTCCTTTTAAAAGTGATGCTCCTTCTTTGTGGTCTAAAAGTCAAGAAACGGAAAAGTTCAGTACAAAGACTGCGCTACTACTGCCCACTGCACTGCACAACAGCCAAACTCCAGTGTGGAGCAAATATTCTCTGAGTAGCCTCAGGAGCATTAAACAGATGATGAATGTTGGCAAACTAGCTTCATTTGATTTGGCTGACTAACTACTACTACTACCGCAGTGCAGTTAGAAATAAAATTTAGCCTTGGGACGGGCAGAACAGACACGCTCAACTAGGCACAACGGGGAAGGACCGTTCTTCCTTGGCCCATGATTTGGTTGGTAATTATTAAGACACATTCAAATTAGAGCCATCTCCGCAGCGCCAAACAACGACAGTAGTCGGTTAATTTGCCGAGAAGAAAGTAGAGTGGGCAAGTCAATCAATTAACCGCAAAGAGTTTGTTTGCCTGGGGCACATGGTACAGTGAAGTGAAGCAAAAGTGGCAGACACGGGGGAACGTACCTGAGGAGTCATTGAGGAGGGAGGAGGGAGTGAAGAAAGTGGTGAAGTCGCTTTGGGTGGCCACTGCCGGCACAGGGTGCTGGTGGCAGTGGACAGAGAGGGCAGAAGAGAGGCAGAAGATGGCCGCTACGGCTGTGGCTACGACGGTGATTGTCCTGGCCGGCGTCGATGGGATTAGAGGCGCCATGGACACTGCTGACTGCATGGCACGCATTCGTCGATGTCCGAGTCAGCGAGTGAGGCAGGCGAGGCACCGCTCAGCAAAGTGGCTCGCTTCGCTTTGTTTGCCTTCTCGACCACAGGCACTGGACATAATAATAGATCGGTTTCGCTTGCTAATTTACTGAGCTGCAACTACTGCCGAAGCGCTGGTGGTAGTTGCTGCTGATGCTGTTGCCTCGCTACAGTTTGTCGTGACTGCGCCCATTACGGAAGGCGGCCCGCGGGAGACGATGGCGATAGACAAAACGACAAACGGAACTGAATTGCCGACGAGGTGCTCTTGGTGTTGCGACTTGCTCAGACTGGCTGCACTTGCTGCACTTTCACCAGACACAGCCGTGGTCGTAGTGACACTGAACACTGGATATGGCTCTTCGCATTGCAATCACGTAAGATGGACACACACACTTTTAATTCATCGCAATCTGATGGACTCGATGGCGGTGGGTGGTGGCGGTGGCGGTGACGATGACGACTGCTGCCACTGCTGTTGCTGCTAGCGGACTAGCAGACTAGCAGTGGTGAATGATATCGACATGTGGTGATTGGTCTGTCAGCCAGGCAAATGTATGGGTCGTGATTAACGCCATATGAGAGTGGAAGAGGAAGAGAAACGAAACGGCGAATAATAAGAATGAGTAAGTGAGAGTGACAAAGCTGACAGTGATGCAGGCTATTCGCAGAATGGCCAGAGAGTGGGCCAGTTCGAGTCACAGCAGTAGAGGACATTGAAATGCAAATGGACAAAGCAGTTCGGACTGAGTTGGGCTTTGTAGCAAATGACACTGGGGCACAGTGAACACACACACACTCACACACACATGGACACCTCGCACTGAGAATGACAATTATGAGTGGAGCTGCTTTACGATTACTGCTGCTGGCACACACTGCTGGTCGCAGATCGGCGGATCTGCGAGGAGCTGCTGCTGCCTACTGGCTTCTGGCGCGTCGCCTGTTCGAATGACGCCGAGGAAGGCGGCAAGCACACACTGGCCCACTGCACACTGGCACTTTCGAACGCGGACGCTTTCATGGGTGATGCGCACTGAAGTCGGCCACTGCTGCCACTCCACCAACAGTGGGGCCAGTCTGGGCGCAGTGCATCGCCAGGAGGTGCCAGACGGAGAGAAGGAGAAGTAGAACGCTGGGGAGGAGAGTGCCACCAGTGGCTGACACCAGCCGCTGCCGCTTCTATTGCTGCTGCGTCTGCTTCGATCTTCAGCCGTCTGACCAGCTGGAGTCATCGATTGTTCGCCAGCGAGGAAAGTCTGCAGCAAATCAAAAGTGCAGCCTGTCCAGCCGAAAGATGACGACCGCGGCAGCAGCCCTAGTGGCAGTAAAAAATTCTGCAGTGAAGCGAGTCGATACGGCACAAGCTCGTGGGCACAATCAAACTCTAATTAGCATCACAAAGATCAGAGAACATGAAAACTGTGCTCCTGCCACTGACTAGCATGAATAACGGGTTCCAGGGAGAGACATTACTATGATTATTAATATAAATAGCATTCAAATAGGCAAATTATGCATTATACGGAGATGGAGACTCCATATAGACTTTGGGCACATGACACACACTCACACATAACCTGGGCACAGAGCTGCGACCGCGACACAGTCGAGACGATGCGGACGCCACTGGGCCAGAATCTGCAGTCGATCTCAATTGGAGCAAAGAGAGTTGTCAGTGGTGCTGCTGCACTCACAATTCCGACAGATAAATTATTTGCGTCATAAATTTCCAGGCAAATTACCGAATGACAGTGCTACGGCATGAAGAGACAGAGGGAGAGGGAGAGAGAGAATGGCATGAGTTATCACTGGCGACACGACAAGTCACTCCATCGTCGTCTTCGCGACAAATGGGTGGTGATGGTTGTGGTAGTGATGGTGGTGAGAAGAAGGGGCCAAAGAGACCATCAGCAACTGCCACCGGCGAATCAACAAAGGCCATCTGTCTACGGCAATTTGTTGATTACCATTGAAGCACTGTCCCACAGACTGCACAGTCACTTTGCAACTGTCGTTCTCCGACGACCTACTGAGAAGACTTGGACTTACCAGCGTCGGCCATGTTTTCTCTCTATTCGGATAGCTGGATGATCATCGTCGTCTTCAGTTGCATGGTCCTTTCGCTGTCTCTCAGTTGCTTCTTCCTCGTCTGGCAAGCGCGATCCAGTCGTGCCCAAACCATTCAACTTCCATTTGGTCCGACATTTCAATTGCTCTATTCAGAGGAGCAGTGGGGCGGCAACACTGGAAGAGAAAGAAACATATTCTAAACAACTTACACGCCTGATTTTGATCCAGACCGAGATACTTTTTTTCAAAAATCACAATTTTTTTCACTATTATCTCAGTCGCTCCACCTGCTGGGAGCAAAACTAGTTTTGATCGTCGATAGTGCCGGCAACCATCGATACACACGTGCGAAAATTCCACACGCCTTTGAGAAGGCATTTTCTGGCAAGTTCTCCCTCCTGCTATTGTTTATGAAGCAGTGCCTGATTTGAAGCCGCCGCTGTTGCACTATCGCATCGTCTGCGCCCACTTACCAGTCTTCACTTGAGAGTGCCAGTAGATACTTCGGCAATATACCTCTTCCAACACAGCCTCCCATTGAACCATGGCCAGCGTTGGTACTCTCGCCTTCGATGAGTTCGGCAGGCCATTCTTTATTCTCAAGGACCAGGACAAGCAGAAGCGTATGGTCGGCAATGAAGCTATCAAGGTAAGCAAATCTTGTGATGTACTTCGACCGTGATAATCATAATGCCTCCATTCACAGAGTCATATCTTGGCGGGCATGAGCGTCTCCAAGACACTGCGGACATCGCTCGGTCCAAAGGGGCTTGATAAGATCATGATCTCCCCTGATGGTGACGTGACAATCACCAACGACGGTGCGACCATTCTGAAGATGATGGACATGGAACATCAGATTGCAAAGCTGCTCGTGCAGCTGTCCCAGTCGCAGGACGATGAAATCGGTGATGGAACCACCGGTGTTGTGGGTTAGTTTATCTCTGTTCTCTGGGAAAGAAATTGACTCGATTGTTAATGTTTGTTTTGCATCTTTTTAGTTTTGGCCGGTGCTTTGCTCGAACAAGCTGAACAACTGCTTGACAAGGGCATCCACCCTATCCGAATTGCCGATGGCTTTGAGATGGCAGCTCGTCACGCAATGGAGCATCTCAACAAGATCAGCGAAAGCTTTCCCATTGCCAAGGACAACTTGGAGCCACTGATTCAAACGGCTATGACAACTTTGAACTCAAAGATCGTCAACCGCTGTCTTCGTCAATTTGCCGAGATCGCTGTGAACGCCGTCATTTCGGTTGCCGATCTGGATCGAAAGGACGTGTCGTTTGAGCTGATCAAGGTCGAGGGAAAGACTGGCGGCAAGCTGGAGGACACCCTCTTGGTGAAAGGTGTGATTGTCGACAAGAATTTCAGTCACCCGCAGATGCCTACTGAGCTGAAGAACGTCAAGTTGGCCATTCTGACCTGCCCGTTTGAGCCCCCGAAGCCAAAGACCAAGCACAAGCTGGACATTACCTCGGTGGAGGACTATCGCCAGCTGCGAAAGTACGAGATTGAAAAGTTTGAAGGAATCGTGAATAAGGTGAAGGAAGCCGGTGCCAATTTAGTCATCTGCCAGTGGGGCTTTGACGATGAGGCCAATCATCTGCTGCTGCAGAAGGAGCTGCCCGCCGTCCGATGGGTCGGTGGTCCGGAGATTGAGCTGATTGCAATTGCCACTGGTGGCCGCATTGTGCCTCGCTTTGAAGAGCTAACACCCGAGAAGCTCGGCAAAGCCGGCATAGTACGCGAGCTGTCTTTCGGAACGACTCGCGAGAAGATGCTTGTGATTGAAGAGTGTGAGAACACCAAGGCTGTGACTATCTTCATTCGCGGCGGCAACAAAATGATCGTCGAGGAGGCGAAGCGCAGCTTGAATGATGCCATTTGCGTCGTCCGAAACCTGATCAAGGATAACCGCATCGTCTATGGCGGCGGTGCCTCTGAGATCTCCTGCGCTCTGGCCGTCTCTGAGGAGGCTGACAAGATCACCTCCCTGGAACAGTACGCCTTCCGTGCTTTCGCTGATGCTCTGGAGTCGATTCCACTGGCTCTGGCTGAGAACAGTGGTCTCTCGCCCATTGAAACAGTGGCTGAAGTGAAGGCTCGCCAGCTGAAGGAATCCAAGCCCCATCTGGGCATTGACTGTATGCTTAAGGGAACCAATGGTGAGTTGCTCATTAGGCCTAATGTTCTAAACAACCATATTCTGACAAATTCCCTTGCTTTCTTTACAGACATGAAGGCGCAGAATGTTATTGAGACTCTGAACAGCAAGAAGCAGCAGCTCAGTCTGGCGACTCAACTCGTCAAAATGATACTTAAGATTGATGACATCCGATCATCAGAAGGCTCTGGCATGTACTAATCCTTTCCCTGCTACTACTCAGCAACAACTCATTGGGTCCTGTATTACTAATTACAATTATTGTACGGTTATTTAATAAATTGCTTTGCTTTGATTATTCTGTTTGTTTCACTTTTTGTTTCAAACCTAAAAGCCATTGCGACTCACCGTGTCTTCTCACTGTGCAAATAGGTGAGCGTGCGCATTGAGCAAAAATGGGCTTGGCCATCCACCATTTTGGGCAGCCCACTCACGTTGATGCAGCAGCAGCAGTAGAACCAAGGGTGGGAATCGAGTCCACTTTTCCGCTGTAGCTACACAGCCAACGCTAGAGGGCGCGTAACGTTGGCTGTGTAGCTACTGCGGAAAAGTGGACTCGATTCCCACCCTTGAGTAGAACTGTGTGTGTGCTATCATCATTCTCTCCTCTTCTCTCTTCTCTTTTCCCTCTGCTCCTTTGTTTGTCCCGGCATTCATCCTGAATCGGCGTCCTCTCGCGCACTGTCTCGAATTCCTGTGTGTCAGCATCAACTTCCAGCTCCTCACCACACTCATCGACTACTTCTGGTCAAGACGAGAGTATAATGACTGGAACTGAAGTAAGTAATTCACCCTACAAGCGCGTGCAACCTTAACCGTAAACACTGTGTTTCCCTAGTCAAACGGTCATTCCGAAGCTAAACTGGAAGAGCAATCAATGGATCAACCGCAAGATCTGCTTAACGATCTCAACGACGAGAACGGCGACGCGAATGGCGACCCCGAGGAAGAGCCCGAGCAGTTTCGAAAGCTGTTCATCGGCGGCCTAGACTACAAGACCACCGAAGATACGTTGAAGGCGCACTTTGCACAATGGGGTGATATCGTCGACTGCGTGGTGATGCGTGATCCCCAAACCAAGCGATCCCGCGGCTTTGGCTTTATCACCTACTGCAAGTCCTCAATGGTGGATGCCGCCCAGAAGGCTCGCCCACACAAAGTTGATGGTCGTGAAGTGGAACCGAAGCGCGCCGTCCCTCGAGAGGTAAGGGAATTTCTATTTTGAGTGTTATCTATTTTTTCCCTGTGCCTCATATTTATATTTTCATCTTTCTTCAACCAGGACTCTGGCAAACCCGAAGCACAGGCAACGGTGAAGAAAATCTTTCTTGGCGGTCTCAAGGAAGACGTCGAAGAGATCGATCTGCGCGACTACTTCATCGAGTATGGAGCAGTCATCAACGTAAACATCGTCACTGAGAAGGACACCGGCAAGAAGCGAGGTTTTGCTTTCGTCGAGTTCGATGACTACGACCCCGTGGACAAGATTGTCTGTAAGTGCACTTTAGTTTTAAACTTCTGCAATGCCTCATTTTACAATTTGCTATCATCGAATCTAGTGAAGAGACATCATGTGATCAAAGGCAAGAGGACAGAAGTGAAGAAAGCTCTGTCCAAGCAAGAGATGGACACCATGAAGCGCAAGACCGAGGCACGCAATGTCGGTCGCGGTGGTGGCCGAAACGCTCCTGTTTGGGATTCTGGCCCCAGCGGGTACGGCGGAAACCAAGGCGGGTACGGAGGATACAACCAATGTAAGTGCTTACTCTTCCCGGGATCGCTGTACCATGGTAGTTAATGATTGCATTTTCCCTGATCAGACGGCAACTATGGAGGTGGCGGCGGTGGTGGCGGAGCTGGGTACGGCCAAAACAGCGGCTACAACCAGAGCTGGAACAACCAGAGCCAAGGTGGCTGGAGCTCGGACTACGGAAACGCCGGCTACGGAAGCAGCTATGGGGGCGGTCCGATGCGAGGAGGTAATAACTATACCCACCGTAGTGGCGGACCATACGGAGGTAAGCCCAGCTGGCCTGGTGGCGCTGACTCCCTTCTCACTTCATTTCTCTCGCAATAATTAGGAGCAGGTGGTTATGGAAGTCAGTACGGCGGCGGGTACGGCTCGCGCCGAGGATAAACCGGTCGATGTTTTATATAAAGGGGTAAGTAGGCACATTCCTTTTTTTTGCTTGCTTCCATTTGATGTCTCTTCAACCGATCATAATAATGCTTACCTGTTAACCTTTTCTTTATTCGTTGCATTCTCTAGGGTTTACAGACTTAATGAGATCTTATCGATGTGTAAGGGCTAATTAAGATACAGTCAAATCGAGTCAGTCAAGTGTGATTAATCTCGTTAAGTAACTCGAACCATATTAGGTGCGCGTTGCAAAGAACAACAAACCAGCCAGCAGCCAATGTCAGCAGAGTTGCAAAAAGTTGCAGGAACACAGTTGCAGACTCGATCTTGAAGAACTATCTTTTCTCTAATTATGCGTAAGCGTTTACGTAAGCGAAGTTAACGTCAGTCCAGTTCACTAATAAACCCCCGGAATATAAATCGACTCGTCATTATTATTTATCTCTTATACTCTTACCCACTACTATTACTATTACTTCAATATTATTTGAGATAGTATCGATGTAACCAAACTTTGAAGGTGTGCACTTTATATACGATAAGAAACATGTAACAAGTTAATCGAACCAAGCTTTACTATATTATTCATCCCTCACCACTTGCAACTTATGTACCCATTTTTTTCGTTTACCTCCAACTGAGTGAATGAACTCAACCAATTTTTATGTAACAAGACAAGACGTTTTCATTCTAAAAACAGTCGCAATTTCCCCATTTTTCAGCATGCACCTTTCTCACTTTTTCGACTTTTTTCATGTAGCCAATAAAGTGTAGCACACAATCAGTTTTTCAGCTCCTTGATCATGTTTTGCCTCTCTTTATCATGTGTAGTTTTACTGAACTTGTTTTGTAAATTCTATGACAGCTCTTTCTCAGCAAGAGTATAGGAGGTAACCGAAGTCGCGCGCAGTGTCCGAGCACAGGCGTTTTTTTCGATCTTTCCGCTTACCGTCTCGCAGTACTCGTCTTCTTCTACACAAATTAAATCTTGTATTCTTTTTCTCCATTTTCAGTTCGTAGACGTACCCCACACCACCCCATCAAGATGACCAAGCACTTGGCAAGCCAAGGAACTGGGCGATGAAGATGGCCTGGACTGGCTGATTGGAACAGCGGCACTTCTAGACGCTACAGAAGGCAGCTACTCTTTTAGAAATGTGTACATTCTTTGGCGCTCCAGTGTCGTCCTGTTTTGTTCAACCCCTTTCGGATCGACCTCCTGCGCACACTTTTGACCATGATCTCTGACAATGCTCAACCACTCTTTGATTGATCTCTCAGTTTGCTGTGATATTGCCGACAATAAGAGTAATAAATAAAGAAATGATTCGTTCAACTTTGAATAAAAGTTTAATGACAGGTCTTGGTGTTTCATTACAAAATAAGCCCAAAAGCTTAACGCTTTCGGCGGAGCTGGAGGATGTTGCGTCTGCGCCAGTTGCCACGACGAGAGCCGCCAATGGTCTTCGAATAGCCAACACCAGATCCTCGCAGACCACGATGCTTCTTGCCGGCGCTGGTCAGGCCGCGCAGTTCTCGGTGCTTCTGCACAGCGGCGCAGATCCAGTTGATTTTGGGGTCGCGACGGATTGCCTTGTGGAAGGGATCGATGCAGATGACCTGAAAGCAAAGTGGAGTTCGAAATTAGCAAATGTATATTTTGCAAGGTTTTGGAAACGCATACCTCGTAGAACTTGAAGGTGGAGTCCTGGCCAACCCAGTAGGAGCCGAGGATTCGCAGGGCCTTGGCCACACGACGACCAACACGCTCCTCAGCGATAGCCTGGTGGTTTCGCTTGGGCTTCAGCTCGTTCACACCGTGGTTCTTGGGCTTACCATAAGTGGCACCTGAAAGCGTGTGTGTATTGCCAAGTTATAGCTTTGTCAGTCTCTTTGGAAGAAAGCAAAACACTTACCCTTGGGAGCCTGGCGCTTGCGACCACCACGGCGGATTCGGATGCGGTAGACGAGGACGCCCTGCTTGGCCTTGTATCCCAGGCGGCGAGCCTTCTCGGGACGAGTCGGGCGAGGGCACCGGTGGACGACGTTCAGTTGGCGGTACTGCCAGGTGCGGACGCGCAGCAGGAAGCGCATCACATCCGACTGCTTGTGACGCCAAATCTCTTGCATGTACTTGTATGCACCCATGATGGAGCGGTTGGGTCAAGAGGGATCCAGCAAGGAGAGCAACTTTTGGATGAAAACACGAGGGATCCTCGCAGGAAGGGAAAAGGCTGAGCGGACGCTACAAAAAAGAACTGCACGTTTTCACTGGCAGGCTGCACGGGAAATCCGTAGAAGACGTAACCAATCGATTGTGCGCCGCCAGCATCGATACTCACCAGTCGAGATTCCTCAAAATTCAAAGGATTTGCTGCCATTTTGCCGCCAAGTATTTGGGCGTGGCCTGGTTTCTCGGCTCTGGTTTGCAAGAGTAGATTTGTACAAAGCAAAAGTGATGGTACTTTGACAGGTCATGTCATCAGTGCTGATGAAGGCTTATGAATATTGCCTTCAAACTGTCAGACGTGCACTGTTGATTGACAGGCTCAAATGAAGATTTTCCATTGGCGGCCTCGGCGCCCATTACTACCAGCCATTGGCGGTGAAGAGGCCCTCTGGACTTGGTGGATTGCCGCACATCCTGGTGCGAAGATGATGACGATAGTGATGAAGATGATGCTGTTGAAACTGCATTCATTAGCTTCGACAGTGTTGTTATTGTCTCTCCGCCCGGCGGTGGTATCTAATCAGTCAGCCTGGCGATGTCACTTGATACCGCCTGGTGGTGGTGTCGCCGTGCGAAGAGGCCGAAAGCCGACAGAAGCATCCCTCGCGCTCCGAGTCTTGGCAGTGGCGACGATGACGATCTTCATATCGTCCTTGTCCATCACAGTGGCACAGTGGAGAGTGCATGTTGTGTGCAGTGTGCTGAAATACGGTTTAGCGGTGTGCAGCCGTCTCTGGCGAATCCATTCGGCACCAAACCATGCCATGTTCGGCTGTGAAGTTCTGCACGACCACTGCTCTTCACTGCCTGAGCGGACCAGACACCAGCGTTCCAGTGCGCCATGTCACTGCTGGACCCCCACCGATTCAACAGCAAACATGCCGGCGAGAGTGATCGAGTGAATGTGGGCGAGGAGGATGAGTTTGTGCTGGAGGGCTACGTGCCCTCACTGCTGCGGCTAGCCCTTCTGGTCATTCTCTCCATCCTCAGCGGTGGCATCCTCGTCATTCTTTTCTCCTGGCGGCCCTCGCTCAAGGCGCGCATCTCCAACCGACGGTGCTCTCTGGAGCAGGCACGACTGCTTATTCTAAGGGCAAGTAGGCGTCACCGGTAGCACTGTAACACCTACCTGCACATGACCTCACCAGTTTAACCGGTAGTTGCTGTTTGCAGAGTAAACAGGGACAGGAATTCCTTGAAGCAGTGCACACTTCACAACGCGATCGCTCATTCAGCTTTCGCTACTTCACCCACAAGAAGCTCAAATACATTTGGAATAGTGAATACAAACAGTTTGATCGACTCAAGTAGGAAGTGCGGTTCACTGCTTATCTTCTCTCCTTCTCACCACGATACTTTACTTCCTTCTTCAGAGGTCTCGAAGCTGAGCGCTGCAGTGTCATCTACAGCCAAGTGGAGGGCGCCACATCATCGGAAGCGGCTCTAAAGTTAGACCTGTACGGCTCAAACTCAATTGAAATTGAAGTGCGACCTCTACTCTGGCTGATCATTGATGAAGTTAGTCAAACCCTAATGTTTTAACTGACACCAACTAACACCTTTTTTCATTTATTTGAACTACTTAAGATCACAGGGCCTTTTTACCTATATCAGTTTTTCATCTGTTCTATTTGGCTTATACAACTTTACTATCAGTTTGCAACGTGCATTCTCCTGCTTTCTGCCGTTTCGGTACGTCTGATTAATTGCAAGGCTTTTGTTTCACTTTACCAGTCCCAATATTTTACAGGTGGCCACGCATGTTTGGCAAACTCGGAAGGTTCGGTTTACTGAGATTGTATACAGACAGGTTTAACTATAACATCTTTGCAGCAATCAATTGCTCTTCGAGAGCAAGTTCAGTCGGCGTCCAGTGTGCAGGTGATTCGCGATGGAAATGAGCTGACCATCAGCTCAGTCCAACTGGTGCCCGGTGATGTGCTGGTATTGCCCCGTCACAGTGCCGGCACAATGCTCGAGTGTGATGCCGTCCTCATGACGGGCTCGTGCATTGTCGACGAGAGCATGCTCACCGGCGAGTCGGTGCCCACGCCCAAAGTGGCCCTGGTCGAGGACTCCAGCTCCTTCTACTCACCGGCACTGCACAAAAGCAACACGCTCTTCTCGGGAACTCGAGTGCTGACGGTGCAGGGCGCCAAGGAGAGCCAGGGAAAGGTGAAGGCAGTGGTGGTGCGCACTGGGTTCGCCACTGCAAAGGGCGAACTGGCTCGAAGTATTCTCTTTCCACTAACGGCGAACAACAACTTGAAGAAACAGCTAATTAAAATGTCCGCCATCTTCTTTGTCATTGGCATTCCTTGCATGGCCTACACAGTGTACGCCCTGTCTCGCTTTAAGGTGAGCAGTTTTGGTACGAGTAATCAATTCTCTAATCATTGCATCTGTTACAGTACGCCAGTCATGACATCTTCATCATCGTCCTCGATGTGGCCACTTTTCTCATTCCACCGGTGCTGCCAGCTGTGCTGACTAGCATAAATGTGCACGCTCAGAGGCGGCTAAAGACAAAGGACATCTACTGTCTCAATCCTCGAATGATCAGCTGTTCAGGAGAGGTTGATGTGATGTGCTTCGACAAGACGGGTACACTTACCGACGACACAATCGAATTTGCTGGTGTCGTTCCAGTCAGTGATGGTCACTTTGAGGAGATGCAGACTGACCTCGAGCAGTCCAATATTGACGACCACGCGATAGTGCGCTCAATGGCAGCCTGTAACTCGCTGGTCGAGTATGAAGACAAGGTCGAGGGTGATGACCTCGACTTGAAGCTATTTACAGTCACTGGGTGGAAATTTACGGCCGATTATGATGCAGCTCTTTTTGAGAAGGCCCCTGAACGCGTGGTGACCAGTGGAAGTGGCGCTCATACAGTGGCCATCATGAAGCAGTTTCCATTCGAGTCTTTTTTGCAGCGAATGTTGGTCATTGTTCGAGACACGCAGAGGTCCTCTAATGTGGCCATCGTCAAAGGGGCACCGGAAATAGTTGCCTCCTTTTGTACTTCGGAAAGCATTCCAAAAGACTTTTTAGAAGTCTTTGAATCGTACACTCGTCGTGGCTTTCGAGTGCTCGCCACTGCAATCAAGGTGATTCCTGATGATGGCGTGGACATGAGTCGAAGTGAAATCGAGTGCCAGATGGAATTCGTCGGACTGTTTCTTTTCAAGAACAAACTCAAAGAGGCAACCTTTGATGTGCTGCAGGAGCTTCGCAGGGCAAACATCAGATGCATCATGGCAACGGGCGACAGTCTTCTCACTGGCATCAGTGTCGCCGAGGAGTGTCAACTGGTGGACAAATCAGACGCCATCATCAGAGTGCGAGCCCACCTGGACAAGTCGTCGAAAAAGGTGCAGGTGCAGTACAGCTACATCAAGTACCCCGACTTTGTGCTGAAGAACGACAACAATGCCAACTTTGAGCAGGCCAGTGGTGGTCATTTCAGGTACCACTTTGCCATTGAGGGCGACTCCTTTAACACCATCCGCGCGGCTGATTCACAGCTAATCGAGCGGATAGTCCACAAGGGCACCATCTTTGCGAGAATGTCTCCTGACCAAAAGCTGAGTCTAGTGAATCTGCTGCAGAAGCAGAATCACAACGTGGGCATGTGTGGTGATGGTGAGTTCTAGACTATCATCAGGTAACTTCTCCATTAGTTCCCTTGTTCACTGTTGTTTGATGTGCCCTGACAGGTGCCAATGACTGCGGCGCTCTGCGAGCAGCCGACGCGGGAATCGCCCTCTCTGTGGCGGAAGCTTCCGTGGCCTCTCCCTTTACCTTCAAGCAGAAGGACATCTCCTGTGTGCCCTCACTGCTGAAGGAAGGTCGATGCACACTGGCGGCCATTTTCGGCGCCTTCAAGTACCAGGTCTGCTACTGTTTCATCCTCCTCGGCACGGTGCTCATTCTCTTCTGGCACGGCACTAAACCGGCAGAAGGCACCTACGTCTTTGTGGACATCATCCTCAACATTCTCCCGCCGATGCTCTTTGGCACGACGAAGCCCTTTCGAACTCTCGTTCCGACAATGCCTTTTCGGAACATTCTCAGCGCTGTTCCGCAGCTTTCCATGTACTCCTTCATTCTGGTGCAAGTGGCCATTTACTACTACGTCAGTCGGTCTCTGACACAACAACCATGGCAAGTGAGCTTTTTCGGTCATCTCAATGTTCACTGACACCATCCTTTCTCAATTATTAGGTATGAGCCAATGAAACCAAATCTAAACAATATCATGGAACCTCCGACCAATCATCTTGCCTATGCAGTTTTTTCTGCAAACATGATGTCCTATGTCATTTCTGCTATTATTTTTGCTCCAGGCCCACCGTACAGAGAAAGCTTCTTTTCAAATAGTAAGTTTATAAATCTTTACTTTATTAATGTTCCCATTTCTAATATGAGCACTTTACAGAGAAATACATCGCTGTAGTAGTGATAAACTTCCTCCTAATTGGTACAGCTACCTTAATCGCACCTTCATTTCTCATCGACTACCTCCAGGTATGGAAAACAGTTCATATCAATCAATGTAGGCTGAAACGTGTCACCATTTGTTCAATTGTCCATTTAGTTCAATGCAATGCCATTTGATTTTCGACTGAAGATATTCCTCATTTCGATGGGCAACTTTGTGTTCAGCTTCATTTGGGAAAAGATCTTCCTGGAGCAGGTGCTAAGACAGGCAATAGTGCGTCTGAAGAGGCGACTAAAGGTAAAGTCCTCCAAGCGATTCAAGGCGATTGAAGAGGAAATCAGAGCAGAGAGCTGGCCTTTCAATAACGTCATCGCCAGTGAACGACACCGGAAGGACAATGAGCCGAACGCAGTTGGACGACAGCTGACTCGATTTTCCAGCGAAGACCGACTCTAGACTCGACACTTGTAGACTAGAAAGTGTGAATATGTGCGATTTTTTTATTTTTCAGTCAAAGAATTGAAAATTGGGACGATTGAAGGAAGGAATAATAATAAATATAAAAATACAAATGTAACACGTCAGCTTCTTTCCCGGCGAGAGTACAAGTTACTTGACCTTTTTGCTGGCGGTAGATGCCTGCGCCTTTCCGTGTTTCTCCTTTTTTACCAGTTTCGATTTCTTCTTTTCTTCACGCTTTTTCTCTTTCTCCAGCATACTTTGAATTAGCTTGTAGCCAAAGAACACTGCAAAGAAAAAAACAATACAAAAATCAAGTCACTCAATTGGCAACCATGATGAAAGGGAATATGAAAACAATTGGACAACGCTATGAGAGAAAGAGAGAGAGAGTGCTATGTGTAAACGAACCTAGAACCAGGACTGGCACAAAGATGAGTAGGAGGTTAAACATTTTCGGTACTAGTAATAGAGGACTCAGAAAATGAGACAAACAGCGGCAGGCGACACAGGTTGCACAGGTAAGAGAATGCTGTGATGTGATGGACACGTGTAAAGCGTCGGTGGCAATGAGAGCCGCAGTGGTAGTCAAGTGCTGATCAGACAACTCTACACTGCTCGACCAGTGGCAGCATCGCCTGCAGCTGCAGATGCCACAGCCTAGCCATCACAACTTCAACGTCAGCTCGTCTTGTGCCTTGGAGAGAGAGAGAGAGAGAGAGAGAGAGAGAGAGAGAGAGCGGGGAGATAGCGTCGGAGTGGGTGCCACCACAAACCGCCACCACCACCACCACCTGTCAGACGGCACTGTATCTGCAGCAGCTCTGTATCGGTGGATCCATCCTCTATCCACAACCTAGACAATCTCCCTATCTCCGTCAGTGCTGTGTGTAGTCTCTGGAAACAGTTCTCTTTGCACAATCAGCCAATCTAAACCACACATGCACATGCATCAGATGTATAAAAATAATGCAAAAGCACAATTTCCTACAGTTTAACATATGTAAAACAATCATTGAACTTTACCGATTAAGGGAACTATGCCGGCGGGAATAATAAACACCCAATTGCTAAATCCGTGTTGGTAAACACCATGGGGCAGGTGCAGTTCACGGGGCGGCGCGAAGCGCCGCCCCGTGAACTGCACCTGCCCCGGCCATTTTACTATTTTTGGGGCGCTGAATCGATTGGCAGCGTCGAAATTTCAAAAAAGTACCTCCTTCCGTTCCAAATGGAACTTTTGGGCGGCAGCGCCCCCGCGGCCAAAAAATTGCCTTGACGCATTAGGGCAGTGGGGGCACTGCTGCCCACTGACCAAATGAGTGACGCTCGCAAATGCAGTAACCTGAAATTGCGAGGCGGCCGAAGGCCGCCGAGCAAAAAGGTGAACTCTCCTCAGTGGAGATCAGCGAAGTGGACATGTGAGTTTGTGCAGGTCTATTTTTAGATTGGCCGTCCACAATCCGGCTATCCAAGTGGATTTTTTAAGATAAACCGGCGCGGCGGAGGCCGCGCCGGTTAGGGCGGTGGTGCCGGCCGCGGCGGCGGCCGGCGTAGGTCGTATACTACAGAGT
>JAALOO010000126.1_pt1 | contig 64549 bp, 81 predicted proteins | sample 7257641 | NCBI WGS metagenome assembly JAALOO01 (sample SAMN14085613, study PRJNA598686) | mite metagenome | biome: ENVO:01001000; feature: ENVO:01001002; material: ENVO:01001226; isolation source: single female mite from University of Michigan culture on fish food culture... ...
AGGATTGGATGAAAAACAGATGTTTCAATTGATCAAGAAAACCTCTTATTCGACAAAAGTATCGAACTTACCGAAAAACGAGGTTTACAAAAAACCAGAAAAGTTTATTGATTTGGTCTTCTTTACACATTCAATGACACCAAATACAATTTCCCTCCAATACCCCAACGAACTACGTGACATGACCATTCAGCCCATCGAGCCATTTGATGATGATCATTACGTCAACATGTTCATTGAATCCGCCATCAAATTTCGTATGTTCAATGTAAACGGCGATTTCGGCGGGTTTAAAACACTCAGTGGTCTTGCAAATAAAATATCTACGATCGAGTTTAAATTTCCGTGTTTTCGATGGTCGCATAAATTTATTGACTTATTGTAAACTCACCGACCACATGTGCAAGTAAACCTATGTTGTCGCAATTTTATATTTTCTTTAACTTTTAATATTATTTTAATTTATTTAATTAATTTGCTTTATTAACTTTAATATATTTTTTTTCATTAAATAAATGTGTATGACTTTTTTAAAAATGATGTTTTGTGTGTTGTTTTTAGCAAACAAAAGACAGCTATGATGTCAATGTTTATCGACTTTCAACATTAATCTTAGTACACACACATCACAGGTGGTGGACAATGAACGTCTACAGAACAATTAGGACACTACAAAATATTTTTTGCTGCTTAGTTTGTACAATGCTTATTTTTTCACAACTTTACAAACATCTTCCACAGCGTTTTAACTCTAAAAATTAGTTTATAGCAAACATCGTACAGTTGATTAGGTTCGATAATATCATAATTTTCCACCTCACAATCAATACCTGTTACAAGAATTATTGAACTTTTATTTGTTTATTATTTTCATTTATTATTCTCCATATAAGGCCTTTATTTTTGGCCCTTATTCCATTTAGTTTAACACTCCCCGCTACCCTCTGAGCAAGTAAGGTGAGCTAGAAACCCGGCACGAACCTAAGCTAGCAAAACGTAGCTTCGGACACCATCAAACAGATCCCGCCACAGTTTTCTTTTTGGTTTGGATTTTTGCTACATACCACAGAACGATTTGCAGATCGCCCGCTGAGACACGTAATCAATGTACTGTTGAACGCTGCAGTTGGTGGTGCAAAACTTGATGTTCGAGGAGTTCATTTTTGGCGAGTGACTGTCGAAGAGGGCGAGAAGGTCCTTGGTGACTAGCACGTTGGGGTTGATGCACTCCCTCTGCAGGTCGTTTTGCAACTGGCAGATGCTCATGGACTCATTAGACGATCGAGGTTCTGGAGATGTTAAAAAAGTATTTAAAAATATTTTTCAAAGCACTCCAAAAAAACTTTTACTCGTTTTCTTCGAGTACTCGCGACACTTGGTCTGAAAGGGCGGCGGCTTGAGGGTGGTAATCTGCTTGGAGAAGTGTATCTGATAGTCGACGCCCAGGTCGATGCTCATGTAGTCGGCCTCGAGGAGGCTGGGCACGGCGTTGGGCGTGTGCAGTGCCAGCAGCACGTCACTGTCCAGCAGCTTGGACTTGTAATCGTCCATATTCGGTTGACTGTCGTCGAAGTCAGAGGTGCTGCTGCTGCTGCTGTTGATTACATTAGCGATGTTAACGTCCACATTGTTCCCATCATACGGCTGACTCATGTTGAGCTCCAGGTAGACGTACCAGGTGTACTGCTCAGTGTTGGTCATCTTCATGTTCATGCTGGAGCTGCGATTGTTCGCCGTCAGCGTCCAGTGTCGGTTTTGGCGGTGATGCAGCTTGTGGAAGTTGATGGTGTGGTGCTTGAAAAGCTTGTTCAGTCTGAAAGCAAGTAAAAAGCTGCAAGTTTTTGCGTTTTAACTGAATTAAAAAGGCCTCAAACCTCGTAAAGTAGGTCAAACAGCGGCGGCCATTTTGCAGACTGGCCAGGGGCGGCTCCACTTCGCTGCAGGGCACCTTGAACTCCGGCTGGCGCGAGTCGTAGATGAAGTGACAGACGGAGACGAGATAGTGCTCCGGAAAGGAGTAGCTGGTCAGCACCTGGCGCACCGTCAGATCGGCGATCTCACTGTCGCTGTCGCCCAGTGTGCTAAAGTCGCAGAACTTCTCCGCCAGACTGCAGCCACAGATTGTGAGGCCGGGAAAGTAGATCGTCTCCGGCGTTTCGTAGCGGATCACCACGGTGGTGTTGAAGCGGAAGAAGGCGCTGGTCAGCGTTTTGACGTTGGTGTAGAAGAGGTACAGACAGATTAGGTAGAGGATGATTTTGGGCAGCAGCCAGCAGAACTTGATGGTCCAATCTTTCAGGGGTAGGCTGCGAAAGGAGACTTTCATTTTCATTTTTACTTTTTTCTTGTGTGTTAATGTCAGTGCAATGTCAAACTGTGTTTGTGCTCTCTAAAGAGGTAGGTAGAAAACACTTCAAAAACATTGGTTGGAAAATACCCAACTTAGGAACGAAAGTGCTGATGTTTTTGATGTTTCAGAAAGCGATGTTCTGTTGACTTTGGGAAAAAGTAGAAAAGTTGTTGCAGGTCACTGTAGTTACCTGTTTTATCGCTGTCGCCATTGACACTGCTGACATTTGCCAAAAAATATACTTGGTGTGCGGAAACAATCATATAAAATGTTTTTAGAAGTTACTCGTTTTTGCTGATAAACTTTCGCCTAAAAAGAGCACAAAACTGAAGTTAAACGTTGCTAGTAAAAATCCAAAATAAAGTGCTTACTTAAAAATATTTTTTTCAATTATTACATGTAATCGTCATTTTTCCTAACAAACTTTTCACAAAAGTAAAAGTAACATCATTTCTGTAACAAAAACACAAAGTAGACGTAGAGAAATGCCAATTTCCAAATGAATGACCAGTTCATTGTTGGGCCCATCTGGCCAGCAGTGAACGTCAACTGATTGTCCACTCGCCAAATCATTTCATAGCAAGTGGCTAGCTTGATTGCCTCTCGGCTCCAAGATGTCTCTGAATCTCTGGCCACCCACGTATTGGAAAGTGGTCGCCTCTTTTTTACGGATACTAGAACTCCCTTCTTTGCAAAGATCGCCCCTAAAGTCGGTCCTGATTTGCAGATTTCATTGTTGACCTTTGGTACGACAACGGGGAGCACCAGTAGAAAGAACCACACAGTGGTCATCAACAGAACGTTGTAGATGACAGTTTTTTGCAATAGGTTGCTCTGTTCTGAGACCCTGTACCCTGTAGTGTAAATGTGGAAAGGAAGTACGTAGTGCAGGTAGTAGGCAATTATTTTGGAGACGATGCTGTTGTTGTACCTCAGAACGAAGGCCGTCAGACGAGTGTGAGAAGTTCTGAATTTTCTGGCAGACTGGGTTATGTAGTCATCAGCCCCTTTTTCAGCGTTTTTCAATTTTCCCAACAACACAGTCAGTTTTCTGTTTGCTTTTCGGTACTGTATGGCGTAAATGCAGCACACCAGATAGAGAATTAGAGGTGCCAGAAGGTGGAGCACATAGATGAAGTAGCTGTACAAACATAATGTGAAACTGACCACAATGTAGAAGAGCTGTTGAACGCCGTTCAGCCATTGCCAGAAACTGCCAACGATGCTGATGTAGTTCACAAAAAGACCGGCAATGTACGACAAAAAAAGAATCGTTATCAACTCAAAGATGTAGTACACTAGTAGACACCAAATGCGCAAAATTTGCTCTAGAAACGGATAGTATTTCAGTTTAGAGGACGTGTGCACTGTGAAACGGAGACAGAAAATCGCAATAAATCGACTAAACCATCCGTCTGAAGTTGTTCTCTGGTTATCTTTTTTCAATTTTAGCTGCCATTTAACTTGTCCCTTATTGCGTATAATCAAATCAAACAGATGCTCCCACACAACTTTATCTACATTGAGGCAGAGAAAACAGAAGAAACGAGCTGTTAAGAGTGTGACAAAAAACAGGTAAAAGTAGATAATTATAATGTATATACGACGTTCTTGTCGGTAAATTTGATGCTGTAGTTCAACGACAATTTCAAAATAATCAGAATAGTAATAATAGCCACAAAAAGATGAAATTGGCGATCGGAAAAAGATGAAAAAGTAGGATAGATAAATAAGAAGTCTAAAAGACAATGACAGGAGGTTTTTGATAAAGAAGTGAACAATGGTTTTTATAATATTCATTGTGAAATAAAAAAAGTTTGCTCTTAATTGAATGATTTTATGTGAGAATGAAAAAAGTAATGCTTGTGGGAGTAGAATGGTATTTCTGGTTTAGTATCAAAATGGCCCTACTGTCTTATTGGATTGAGTCTTTCACTTTGCACTCTACATCTTTTGTTCTGTTGGACCCTTTTCTACTAGATTTTCAATGTTCGACGTTAGCAGTTTAACAGAGTGATTGGTTTGTTTTGGGAGATTAAAAAGTGTAAGTTTTCTTTTTTACGATTTTCTAAGTTACACTGTTTTAGTGGCTCACTACCGACTTCCTTTTATACCTCGTTCGGTTGTGGTGTTTAATCGGTGTTGCGTTTATTTAGATCGCATGATTTTTAGGTAGGTGTGCGGCATTTTTGTCATTCTTTTGGTCACGCCCAGAAATAGTGGTATGCAACAACCTTTAAATGTCACCATCAAGGGAAAATTCTGTTTCCCTAAATGCTTTGTTCTAAAAACCAAATGACTTGACATTTTTAAAAAACAGTCGTGCATTAATGATCTCCAAGCAACGCAATTAAAATTGGTAGTTTATAAGTAAATAAAATTTTTTACTTTAAAAGCATGTTTTTTATTCTAATACTTGCAATAAACTGTTTGAATATTAACTGCAAGTTGCTTAGTTTTAATGAGACTTGTAAATCAAGTAAAATTAAAAAAAAATACGCTTTGACTTTTAGTGTATAAGAGTTTTATTATTTTGCAAAAGTTATAAAAGCCAATTAAACGTTCTCATTGTGTAGTTTTTAAAAACAAATATTTTTGCAATTACATGTAATCGTCATCCTTGCTAACAAACTTTCCACAAAATAAAAACACAAAAGAAGTGTAGAGATATGTCAACTCCCAAATGAATGACCAGTTCATTGTTAGGTTTATCTGGCCAGCAGTGAACGTAAGCTGATTGTCCACTCGCCAAATCATTTCATAGCAAGTGGCCAGCTTTATTGCCTCTCGGCTCCAGGAGGTTTCTGAATTAGCCACCCAGATACTGGAAAGTCGTCGCCTCTTAGAGAACATCAGCACTCCCTTCTTTGCAAACACTGAACCTAAAATCGGTCCTGATTTGCAGATTTCATCGTTGACCTTTGCGACGACAATGGTGATCACCATAAGAAAGAACCATAAAAGGCTCATCACCAGAACGTTGTAGATGGCAGTTTTTCGCGATAGGTTGCTTTGTCGAAAGACGTTGTACACAATACAGTATGCGTGGAAAGGTAGTACGTAGTGCAGGTAGTAGGCAATTACTTTAGAAACAATGCTATTGTTGTATCGCAGAATGAAAACCGTCAGATGAGTGTGAGAAGTTCTGAACTCGCTGGAAAACTGGTTTATCTGGTCATCACCTCCTTCTTCAGTACTCTTCAGCTTTCCCATCAACATTGTCAATTTTCTGTTTACTTTTCTGTACTGAATAGCGTAAATGTAACAAACCAGATAAAATATAAGAGGTACCAAAAAGTAAAGAACGTAGTTGAAATAGCTGTACAAAATGAACGTGAAAATGACCACAATGTAGAAGAGCCGTTGAACGTCGTTTAGCCATTGCCAGAAACTGCCAACAATAAAGATGTAGTTCACAAAAAGACCGGCAATGTACGACAAAAAGAGGGTCGTCATCAGCTCAAAAACGTAGTAAACTAGTAGGCAACGAACGCGCAAACTTTGTTCCAAAAACGGATAGTATTTCAGTTTGGAGGATGTGTGCACTGTGAAACGGAGACGGAAAAGCACAATTAATTGACAAAACCATCCTGAAGTCTGTCGCTGATTATCTCTTTTCAGCTGCAATTTAATTTGCTCTTCGTTGCAGATAATTAAATCATACAAATGCTCCCAGACTACTTTATCTACATTGAGGTAGAGAAGACAGAAAAGGCGAGCTGTGAAAAGGGTGACGTAAAGCAGGGCAAAATAGGTAATGTATGTACGACGGGCTTGTCGGTAAATTCGATGCCGAAGTTCAACGTCAATTTCAAAGTATTCAGAGTAGTTGTAATACGCGCAAAAGGATGAAATTGAAGATCGAAAGAAAATGAAAAAGTATGATAGATAAATAAGAAGTCTAAAAAATTGTGACAATCCTTTGCCGTGAATGGTCACCACTTGAGAGTGGAGGTTACGGAAAAAGAAATGGACAATAGTTTTTAGAGTACTCATAGTGAGATAAAAGAAAGATTTGTTTTAGATGAGTGATTTTACGTCAAAATGAAGAAGAGTAATGCTTGTTGTCAAAATACAAATGTTTTGACATTTCAAAAAACAGTTGTGCATACCTGATCTCCAAGCAACGCAATTAAAATTGGTCGTTTTCAAGTGAATAAATTTTATATATTCTAAGCATGTTTTTTATTCTAATACTTGCAATAAACTGTTTGCATATTAATTGCAAGTTGCTTAGTTTTTCATGATAATTTTACATCAAGTTAAAATTTTAAAAAAATGCATTTTGCAATTTTTTGTCTAAGAGATTTATTATTTACAAAAAGTAACTAACGGCAATTAAACGTTCTAATTGTGTAGTTTTTGTTGAACTTTTAGCACTCACTTAGACACAACAAAGGAACATCTACAATGCTGTTTTTCTTTTGTTAGCAAATTGTCGCCAAAATCGAACACTAGTGAAGCTATTAGAAACTGTCGCCACATCAGCTCAAACTTTTATACACTTTGAACTTTGCACTCTCAACTTGTTGTTAATTACTCAGCACTTCACCCACATCACCACAACAAGCTCAAGAACATGGCAGACAAAAGCAAGTCAAACAAGTCGGCCACCTCGAAAAAGTCCACCGGAGCAGCCAAGCCGGCGCCACCAAAGAAGACAGCTCCAGCTGCTCCAGCTGCCGCTCCAGCCGCTCCCAAAGAGGCGACCGACAATCAGAAGAAGAAACCGCCCGCTCAGGTGGTGCCTCAAAAGGCAGCTGCTCCTGCTGGTGGTGAAACCAAAGATGCCCCAAAGAAGCCGGCGGACAACACTAAAAGCGGAAAGGGCGCGGCAAAAGGCCGAGGCTCGACGAAGGAGCCCGGTCCCGGCCCGGGCGGCCTTTCCATCAACGCCAAAGAGGTGGCCAAAGAGGCGGCAAAGGAGGCGGCCGACCTGGGCGACCCCGACGCAAAGCTGTACACCGAGCAGACGGCGGAGACGACGCTGCTCCCAGAGGGCGACCTGCACTCAAGTACGGGCAAGTACGACTGCCACGCCTTCTTCATCCTCTGCCCCGCCCACGAGAAGGTGCTGGTGACGAAACGGGCGAACGTCCGCTGGATGCCCTTCATTGAGATGCCGCCAAAGCGGAGCTGGGAGGATGGCGCTCTCGTCGGCTTCTGTTTGGTGCTGGCCGCCTCCGACAAGGCCCGTTTTGAGGAGCTGAAGAAGGCGCCGCCCTTTCGCTCGTATAAGTGCATGCACCTGTTGCGCATTCAAGTGCCGCAGACGCTGAAATTCATCAAGCGGACGACCTACTTCTTCACGCTCAATCCCGAGGCGGAGAACTTCTCCAAGTGCTGCTCCACAGAGATCGCCGCCCACCTCGAGTGGCTGCCGCTGGCCGACGTGAAGGCCGGCAAGGTGACCGGTCTGTGGGGGCCAGAACTGGTGGAGTGCAGCAAGCACATCGGCGACACGGCCGTCAAGGAGAAGATTGCCGAGTACAGGTGAGTCAAAAATGATACTTTTATTTAAAAAACTCTTGATAACTTTCTCCCATTTTCAGCCTGGAGGAGATGTACAAGTACGTGCCGCGAGACCCACCGCGCAACACCGAAGAGGAGTTGCTCAAATCGCTTTCACTGACGCAGACCGACGTGGAGCGTCTCTACGCCGACTTTATCGCCCACTGCTACCCTAGCTTCTACCTCTCGCCGGCCTCTTTTGCCGCCTACCTCTCCGCCCACGGTCTGGTGAAGGAGGAGGCAAAGGCGGCGAAACTCTTCACTGCCTTCAACGCCGCCCGCAACGGCTACCTCTCCTTTCACGAGCTGCTGCTGGGCCTGGCGGCAATGGAGCCGGCCGCAAAACAAGGCGAGCACCGGGCAAAACTGATCTTTCGCTACTACGACGCCGACGGGGCCGGGAAGCTGAACGAGGAGAAGGTGAAGGCGCTGGTAGCCGACTTGGGCGACGGGGGCGCCGAGCTGGGTAAAACGGTGGGCGAAGCATCCGAGAAAGACTTTGCCGCGGCGGTGGGCAAGAGTGAGGCGGCTGGGAAGCTGTGTCGCCTGCCGAAGCCGATCTTTGCGGAGATCAGTCGCGCCCTGGCGATGCAGCACTTGAAGCGGTACGACACGGCGAAGAAGGGCGGAGGCAGTGTGGCGGCCGCGTTGGCCAACGTCCTCCCCAAACGAGCCCACAAGGGCGTCTGCCCCACCTGTGTGGAGAAAAAGTTTGAACTTGCCGCCCACCTGGTGACGGTCGATCTGAGCGGGAAGGTGACGCCCAAGCGACTGGCCGCCGTAAAGCCGCCGGCCAAGGGCAAGGGAGAAGGTGGTCCGACGGCGGGGCAGTACTCCGCCGAAGTGGTCTTTCGTCCGTACTCTGTGGGCAACGTCATGCTGCGCCTCATTCGCCAGCTGGCCAAGGCGAAGGGCACGGTGGCGGAGCCGAAGGCGCTGCTGATGGGCGACCGCAAGGAGGACTTTTGGAAGTTGATCCTCCGCCTCTACCGAGACCTACTGATCCTCCTCGAGGCGGAGACCAAGTGCCAGAAGGCATACTCGCCCTGCTACGTCATCGGGTAAGGGTTGAACTTCATTTTTCTATTTTTTAACTTCTTTTCACCCTCTCCAGTGACATTCACGGCAACATCGAGGCAAGGACAATTTAATTATTGTCAATTACCAGTTTGCCTAATAATTCCCATTACCATTTTCACCAGGACCTGTTGCAGATGGAGCGCACCCTTTGGCCGCTGGCGCCGGTGATGGGCGCCGGGTGTCTCTTTCTGGGCGACTACGTCGACCGCGGCGTCTGGTCGCTAGAGTGCACGCTGTACATTGCCGCGCTGAAGCTGCTCGCCCCCAATCGGATCACCATGCTGCGGGGCAATCACGAGGAGCGCACCACGCAGAAGCACTACAGCTACCTAAAAGAGTGCGTGCAAAAGTACGGCGAGGAGATGGGCCTAAAGGTCTGGGAGCTCACAAACCGCATCTACGACCAGCTGCCCGTCTGCGGCCTGGTCGACGACGCCATCTACTGCGCCCACGGCGGCCTGCCCAAATCGGCAAAAACTGTCGAGCAGATCGTCGAGGTGAAGCGAGACATTCGCAACCCCGAGAAGGAGTCGGACATCGCCTGGGAGATCCTCTGGTCCGATCCGGCGAATGAGCAGGAGTTTGTGGACACCTGCGAGCAGAAAGGGGTGGATCCAAAGACTTCTGGCGGTTTCGTCTTCAACACCAAACGCGGCACTGCCTTCAAGTTCAATGAGGCCGGGGCAGACAGCTTTTTGAAGGCCAACGGCCTGACGCACATCATTCGCGCTCATGAGGTGGCACCGGTAGGTTTTATTGCTTTTGAAATGAGATTGTGAGCCATTTTTTACTTTTTTCTGCAGCCTGGCTACGTCTTTCACTTTATCAACAAATGCGTCACCATTTTCAGGTTTGTCGTACACAAAGGGGTCACAACAAAAAAGTGGTTACTTTCTCTAATCACATTTTGATCACTTTCCCTAGTACGTCCCACTACTGCGGCAACAACAACCTCTGCGGCTTCATCCTCGCCGACAACCAGCGCTTGCGTGTCATTCACCTGGACACTGCCGCCAATGGATCGGCCACTGATTGAACAACAGATGAACACTCACACACACTCCTCACCGTTTCACATTTTGCTGCTTTTGTTTGTTTGCAGAATTTGCTGCCTGTTGATTTTTGGTTTATGTAGCAATATTTAAAATTGTTGTTTTCAACAGCAAAAACGGGTTTGAAATTGTTTGAAATTGAGATGCAAAAAAGTTTATGATTTGACCCAAGTGTAGGCGTACATAAGGCATTCCATATACAGAAACAAGCACTGTTAAATGTTTGAAGTAGGAAAAATTATTTAGAATAGTGAAAATACTTTTCACAAGTACATACTTTGAGAAAAGAAGTTCTAGTTACAAGTATATCAAGAGCTATAAAACGAAAGCATCTTTAGTAAAGGCAAAGGTCACACAAAAACAAACACTTACCGCCATAATTGATGCCGTACCTTTTGTCGACCACCAGTCGATTGATGTGCGTCCAAACGGTCAGCTGCAGTCTTATTGGAAGACACCGCCTGTTAGTGATAACGCTACTTCTTGCGCTAAACTGAAGCAGTAGAGCGCCACTTTTGTGAATGAAGTTTGAGATGAAAGCAGCGTAGAGGTGTGTGCCCAGCGTGCCCACCAGTGCCTCGACAATCAGGCCAGCAATGATCAGCAACATCAGCCCGTCCACTAAGCCAAAGGCAACTATCACAATGTAGTAAGCTGAAAAATAGAATTTGGTTATACTGATTGATTTCATTAAAAAAATAAATAAAACAGTAACTGGTTTTACCTGCTGCCGGAATATGAAGTGCAAGGTAAACAAGCAAAATTTGCCCAAAGAAAGTGTCTCCAAGGAAAAACATTTCAAAAAGGTGGAGGTTGTCTTTCAGTGCTACTTCTAAGTCATTAGGACGATTTTTTGCTCTAGATAGTGCTTTTTGAATTTTTCTGTAGTTTTGCCAAAACAAAAACTGAAAGTACAATAGTCCTGTTACAGCAAACGTTGCTACCCAGCTAAACTAAAAAAGTTATTAGTTGAGTGACAAACAAAAAACAAAATGATTTAATAATTACCATTTGTGCAAATGAGCACCAGAAGATGAAAAAGAAACAAAAATGTAAAACGAAAACAGGTGCTAATGCAATAAAACTGAAAATTGACTGAAAAAGGGAATTGGTAGTTAAGAAGACAATCAAAACAATGGTGAATGCGGCCAAACACAGATCCAAAAAAGCGATAAAAAGCTGAATAAAATTAGTGACGATCATGGCTATCCGGCGAAATAGAACTTGGTTGACAGTGGAGGATAAAAAGGTCGCTGGAGGCAGTGGCATCGACACGCCACTGCACCCAAAGAAAGCGTGCTCTGCAAGGACGCCCAACTTGGTGATGCTGCGAAAGTACATTGCCCAGTAAAGGTAACCAGAGAAGCACAGTAGGCCAATGATGAAGAAGCAAAACTGCGGGTGAATGTTCAGTATGAAGATTGTGTCAAGGAGGACAGCTCTGGCGAGTGGACTGAGTGGAAGGAAGTAGAAGGCAAGATACAGCAGAACCATGTACCCCAGAAAGAGAAAATAGGCGTAAAAGAAACGCAATGTGCCCGGGTCTTTCTGCTCGACCACCAGGGCACAGGTGGCAAAGTATTGACGACTGTGGCCTAGCTTCTTGTACGGAACCACTGACTGGAGGAACATGATGGCAGCTTTCTTCATGATGGGCTTCATTCTGACAAAGTAAAACTGAAACGAAACTTGCAATTTAGACATTGTAAGTGACATTTAAAGGCGACTTTTCACAATTAATTAAAAAATGTGCAGCACAATTTAGCTAATGTGACTTCAATCTATCAATCTAAGTCAATTCAGACTTTCTTTCTATTTACGGTGCGTTTAGTATTTGTGCAAAAAAACATAAATATTTGAAAATGTAATTAATGAAACTTTAATGAGTTCCGGCTTGAGGAAATTGAAAACAAAATTGATTTGTAGTTACACACACCGCACAACAATAACAAAAATGCATTGCTAACATTGTAAAGTGCTTTCCGTTTAACAAAAGTACTTTTAAAAAATCTATACTGTGACAGTTTTACTACACTAGACAAAAATCTTTGGCTTCCAGAAGGCGTCACATGTTTGCTGGTAAAACTTGGGCACCTGAATTTTAGACAAAAAATAGTTAAGAATTTTAACTTTGAATCAAACAAATCAGTTCCCTTACCATTTGATAGGCGGCAGGGTCGAGGGACATGTACGTGGTGGTGACCGCTTGTGTCCGCTCAAAAGCCTCTGACCAATGGACGTCGCCCATTTTTCCGGGGTGACCCGTCTTGGCAAAGTGCGTCCACGCGTGGATCATGTCAGTGCTCAGCTTCATCAGCTCGGCATTGGAGCTAAGCGCCGGAATGACAAACAGGTAGAAAATGTCCTCTGCGTGGCACACTGGCTGCCAGCCGGTGCAGTTCATCTGTCCGGTGGGTTTCATCAGGCGGTAGGCAAAGAACTGCCGTTTTGGACTGATCAGATGGACTGTCTTGGCAAACTCCTCAGCAAAGAGAATGGTTGGGCTGATATGTTTGTTGTAGAAGAAGTATCGAAAGTTAACAAAACATATTTAGTAGTTTCTAGATTTCTTACCAGACGAGGTGGTAGTCACCAAAGGAGTCGGCAATTGCCAGTCTGAAAATTAAACAGTAAAAACTTTGTTTATTTTGTTTACCAAAAAAACTCACTTTAGTTGATCTTGTGTAGCATTGGCGGGCAGTTTTCCTGTGTAGTACTGGGCAATCTCCGTCTCATAGCCAGCATGGAAGAACTTCATTTGCTCCTTGATAGCATCCTTTGTGGTGTTCACCGTCAACTTCTGGTTGGAGTGAACCTCTGGAGAGAGCCAGAGGACAAAACCTACAATGACAGGGTTTGAGTTTTTTGCCTCTAAACCTTAAAAAAACTAAATCTCTTACCTGATCCTTCATGTGAGGTGGTGCCAAACTAAAAACAAAAAAGTTTGCAAAAAATGTAACTTAAAAATTTTTCCAACATACCATCAGATCAACATCATGATTAAACTTGCCACCCTTCAGCGCCTCAACCGGTCTGATTGGCAGCAGCGACTCTGGGTAGACGGGCTTAAAGTTCTGATTTTGGGTAGTCAGCCATTGGTAACCGTCGACCAGTTCCTGAACCGTCTTTCCCTTCAGACAGTCGACCAGCTGGGCGGCGGTCTCATTGTTGCAGTGCACTCGGCCCCCGAGCCACTTGCCCACCTCACCGTTCTCTTTGTACGTCTGAACGCCAAAGTAGCTGTTCGGGGCGCCCGACTGCATGATCGCCCGGTGGAAGAGACCCTTGGAGAGGGGCGACAACAATAGAGAACCGACAGCAAAGGAGCCCGCCGACTCTCCGAAGATGGTCACATCGTGCGGGTTTCCTCCAAAATGGGCAATGTTCTCGTGCACCCAGCGCAGGGCGAGCAGGGCGTCATAGAGGCCCAAGTTACCCGGGTGGTCCTTCTTGGTGCTGCTCTCCTCGGCGAGGAAGCCGAATGGGCCCAATCTTAAATTAGTAAAGATAAAAATTAAACTCTTTTTATTTTTTGATATATTCAAACGACTGACCGGTACTGGACCGTGACGACGATTACATCGCCTTGACTGGCCAGGTAGCGGCCATCGTAGGCCATTGTGAAAATGGAGCCAGAGTTGTAGCCACCTAAACCAAAATGATAAATTTGTTTTTGTATAAACCTTTATCATCAACCATAACTGTTACCTCCGTGAATCCAGAACATCACCGAGCGGTTGGTGTGGTGCGAGTTGTGCGGTCTGGTCACCGTCAGGTAGAGGCAGTCCTCGCTGATTGTTTCAGTGTGGAAGGGCAACTTGTTGGGCGCCACACCGACGCCGTGCTGGGGACAGGCGTCACGCCAGTGGGTGGCATTGTACGTTTCAGTCCACGGCTCAACGGAGGTGGCCTTTTCGAAACGTTTTGCGTGACCGTAGCGGATTCCTGGGAATATTAAAAACTGTTATGAAAATGTACAACAAAGATAGTGTTGTGCTTACCAATGTAAGAGTCCACTTTGTGGCCATGAGCAGCCTCCTCAATGACGCCCTGCACCTTGCCGTCCTTTAGCTTAATGACGTGCGACAGTTTGGTGGAATCAGCTTCTGCAGCAAACGCCCAGCTGATGACGCCGATGAGCAAACAAAAGGTAATTGAAAACTTCATCTTCTTCCCTTGACACCAAAAAATCTAGTGTCACAGTCAACAAAGTCTGAAAAGTGCTGATACACTCTGTCAGCTACTGCTGAAGAGGGCAATGGTATTTATTGTTGCCATTTTCTCAACAGGAGCATTGAAGATGATTAATTGTTGAGGCACCTAATGTCTCCTTACGATGAAATTATTTTAGTTGTCTGCAGCACTATCAGCGCCCCAAAAATAAACTAATGCTTTTCTAATCAATAATGCTAATTATTTGGTGCACTAAGTGACAAAAAAGAGAAAAGCAAAATGTAGGTAAAGAAAACAAAAACTAACTTTTTTTATTTTTATTTATCTGCTCAACGATAAAATTCTGCTATTGCCTAGTTTCATCACCGCCGGTAAACAGCAACAATCTACAACTTTGAGCTAAAGAGGATGTGTCATCCCTGCACCTAAAATTAAACCTAAGCAATCAATCAATCGGCAAAGATCCTCGGCTTCCAGAAGGCATCACAATTGGCCTTGTACCGCCCATCTACCATTCGGTACTTGTGGGCGTTCAGTTCAATGTAGCTGGTAGCTGGCGCTGACAAAGTTCCGTCAGCACTTCTACTGAAAGCCTCTTTCCACTCGACTGAGCCAACAGTGCCCGGATGTCCACTCTTGGCAAAGTTAGTCCACGCCCGAATCATGTCCCGACTGAGCGTCGCCTCCTCGTCCGTGTACACGATTCCCTGCAGCTCGATGGGCACTCCAAAAGTGGGCGGCACGTCGATGGCGTGACAGACGACGCCTTCGCCCGCCGGACAACCAAAGGCCGGCACTGAAGAGGGCTGCACCAGGCGGTAGCTGTAGTACCGGGTTTTCGGTTGCTGTCGGGCGATCTCTTCACCGAAAAGAATTGTCGGACTGACATTTTTATAATAAAAAATATAAAAAGTTAGCAATAGAAGCATTAGGTGGCATTTCTTTTTCTTACCAGACAAGATAATAGTCTCCAAAAGCGTCAGAAACTGCCTTCCGCACGGCAAACGGATCCGAAGCGTTGCGCACCGCCTTCAGGTAGAAGTCAATGATCTCCGTTGTGTTTCCCAAATGACTGTCAAGCGGCCCTGACAGTGTGCTGAAAACTAAGTTCATCACCAGCCTCGCCTTCTCCAGAGACAGGTCGGCAGAGGTGCTGTTCCGGGTGAGGTTGAACATGTTGGCAAAGACGGACATGCCCTCGTCGTTGACGACGCCAAAGAGCAGGTCAATGTCGCGATTGAACTTGCCCGTCTTCACCGCCTGAACCGGTCTCAGCGGCAGGAGCTCCGTTTCGTGAGTGGGACGAAGGGCCAGTTCGGCGTCGGTCATGGCAGTGGCGACGGCAGTCAGCTCCGGTACGGTTTTGTCGCGAATGCAGGCAATAGAGTGGGCGATGCTGTCAGTGTTTGGGCAGTTCAGCCGCCTGGCCACCACCTGAGTCGCCTTCAGCGAGTCGGCCTTCGATTGTGAGCCGACGGCGGAAGTGGGCGCTCCTGACTGCATGATGGCTCGGTGGAAGAGGCCGTTTGCCAGCGGAGAGAGCACCAGCGAGCCGACGGACATTGAGCCGGCACTCTCGCCGAAGATGGTAACCTGCAGTTTAAATTTTTGGTTAATAAAACCTTTTTATTAGTTTTTCATTTACTGACCTGTTTGGGATCGCCGCCAAAAGCGGCAGCGTTTGCCTGCACCCATTTGAGGGCAAAGATCTAAAGAAGTTAAAAAAGAACAAAATAAAAACAAACAAAATTGTTCTAAAAGATAATCCTACCTGATCGTAGAGGCCTAGATTGGGCGGCACCAAGTCATCGCCGCCGTAGAGGAGGCCCAAAACTCCAAGTCGATAGTTTATAGTGACAACGACCACGTCGCCTAAACTAGCCAGCATCTTTCCGTCATTGGTGAAGGTGAACTCGCTGCCGATGAGAAAGCCACCGCCGTGAATCCACACCATCACCGGACGCAGTTTGCCTGCTGGTTTTGCCGGCGCAAAGACGGACACAAAAAGGCAGTCCTCGTTGGTGGCCTGGGCCATGTACCCGCCCACAGGGTGTTGACCGTAGGGAATTCCCGGCTGAGGACAGGCAAACTGAAATTGGGTCGCATTGTACACGCCGCTCCAAGGTTCAGGCAATTTAGGTTTGGCAAAACGGTCCGCTCGAGCTTATTAAGAAAAAGGTTTTGTCAAACTTTTTTGGTTTGAGTTTTACCTCATTTTTATCCTTACCATATCGGATGCCTGTCAGATAAAAATAAATAAAGGTTAGATTTGAGTTTAAAAAAAACTTTTTTACAACAACTTACCATGAAAAACATTCACACTTTGTTCGTTCTCCACATCAACCACAACTCCTTGCACTTTTCCGCCGCTCAACTGTACTATAGGTGATGGCTTTACTGATGCAGCAACAGCATGACAATAGAAAATAAAAGCCAAAATGGCGACAGTTTTGGCTGTAATCATTGTGCTTCAATTAACTAAACTTTGTACCTATGTAAAAAGGCAAAATGTAGCTCACAAACTTAAATACTCATTGTTAATTTATTAAAAATAATCAGCTACGATTTCCTTTGGGGTGTAGGCGCTTCAACAATGAGCACTACAGCAGATTAAAAGCAGATTAAAAGTTTTGCATTGCCTAATAAGGCAACAGATTAAAGTGCAGTTTTTGGAGTGCAGGGCTGATACCACTTGATAAGTTTCATGATCGATATCATCACCACCCAATCAACAACCTAAGTAAAAATAATCGGCTTCCAAATCTTCTCACATGTCTCCTTGAAATGCCCAGAGACTAGTCTGAAGTGTCCCACCTCTAGGTGAATGTAGCGAGTGTTGAAGTCATTTGTTTCTCGATGGAAAGACTCCCTCCAGAGGGCGTTTTGGGGGTGACCAACCTTGGCAAAGGTGGTCCAGTCCTCGATCATGCGGTGACTGAGCTGATGGGCGGCCGGAATATTCTTCGCCAGCTGAGGGAGGAAGAGGTAGAAGATGTCCTGACCGTGACTGACGCCCATCCACTTGTAGGTGGGAAAGCCAAGGTCGCCCATGGGCGCGACCTGCATCAGGCGGTAGGCGTAGACGTGACTGGTCATCGGCAGCTGTCGGATCAGTTCTTCGCCGAAAATGACGCTAGGGCAGACGATGTTAAGGTCACCCCAAACAGCGCTTATGGCTAGTCTGAATTGGTAGACAAAAAAACGGAAAATTTTGTAGTACAATTTCGAAGTCCAAAACACTTCCCCAAACTTACTTGAAATCATCCTGACTGGCGGTACTGTGCAGCTTGTCGACGTAGTAGTCGGCGATCTCCTTTCCATGACTGGCCAGTCCGTACAGTGCCATGATCCGGTTGATGTAGCCCTTGGCCGTCTGCACTGTCAAATTAGTTCCTCCCTCCTTGCCCAGCTCCGGGAAAAGCATCGGGGCGAAAAGGGTGCCCTCATCTCGGGTGACGCCGTAGATGTAGTCGACGTGGTTTACCTGTCCCGCCTCCAGGGCTACCTTGGGTCGGAGTGGCAGCAGCTCATCGCCGAAAACGGGCAGAAAGAGGTCGTTGGTGGCGAGGTCGTTCAGCGTGGCCGGAAGCAGCTGGGCGGGCGTTTTCCCTTTGATGCACTTCATCGTTTCTTTCAAACCAGCGTCCACCGTACAGTTCACCTTTTTGGCGAATTTCTTTGTCTGCTCAAAAGAGCTGTTCAGTGAGGTGGAGAAGCTGAGCGCTGAGCCTGACTGGGCGATGGCTCGGTGGAAAAGTCCCTTGGCGAGGGGAGACAGGACGAGCAGAGAGACGCTCATGCCGCCGGCACTCTCCCCGAAAATGGTCACCTTTGATGGGTCACCACCAAAAGCGGCAATATTTTCCTGCACCCATTTGAGGGCGAGGATCTGTTTAGAAAAGGTGAAGAAATTGGTAAAATAAAACAAAAAATTTTAAACAAAAGCTAATCACACCTGATCATGCAGTCCCAGATTTGGCGGCACATCCCCGCCAGTGATAAAACCGAGTGGGCCCAGGCGGTAGGCGATGGAGACAAAAATGACGTCCTCATCAGTGGCAAAGTGCTGGCCGTTGTAGATGAAAGAGAAGATGCTTCCGAGCTAAAACATGTTAGGGTTAGTTATTGAAAGCTATAAATCAGCAAAGTTATTTGTCGCGTACCTCAAAAGCACCACCATGAATCCAGACCATGACTGCTCGATTGGCCTTTGCCTCCACCGGTCGGTAGAGGTTGAGGAAAAGACAGTCCTCACTGATGCTCACATTTTTCATGGACGCATCCAGTTGATTTCCAAACTGAGGACAGGCGTTACGCTGCTGGGTGGCATTGTACGTGTCAGACCAAGAGGCCACGGGATGTGGTTTCTCAAAGCGGGCCGCAATTCCTAAAAAATACTCAAGATTAAAACATGTGAAACAGTCATTAAATTTCAAACTTACCGTATCGAATAGCCTGAAAAAATTCCACTTTCTTCTGGTCGCCGGCATCAACCACCAGACCTCGCACCTTTCCACTCTTCAACTGTACAGTTTGAGTGTAGCTAGGTTCGGCAGCAGCAGCTGGTGAAGGCTGCTGAAGCAGTGCAAGGGCCACTGCAAGGGCGCACAAAGGGAGCAGGAAAACCTCCTTTTTAATCATCTTTCCAGCTTTTTAAAAACACAACTCTATTATCCAAACTAGCAGCTGCATCAACTTTATATCAATAACTCACAGGTGCACAACAGAGATAATCATCTGTACAAACACACAAACACACTCAATCAAAGGTGAAGTGGGGCCTGGCTTTATCACCCAATCAGACCATTTAGTGTCAGCGTTGATGCGTGTGTTTACATTACACCAGTGTTTGGATGAACGGAAATTAAATCACATTTGTACTAAACAGCCTTCAATTACAGTTGCATTACATCACTTACAAAAACAAAAACACACCCCTAGGGAAAGATGATCGGCCTCCAAAGGCGACCGCACAGTTCGGTGAAGCCGCCGGAAACGAACTTCATATTGCCGGACTCAAAGTGCAGATAGGTGGTGTTGAAGTCGCCCGCCTCCCGGTTCACCGCCTCCTTCCACAGGGCATTCTCCGGACGGCCGGCGCCGGCAAAGGCCGCCCAGTCCTCGACCATTCGGTGGCTGAGCAGACGGGCCTCCCTGAAGGGCGCCAACAGCTGCGGCATAAAGAGGTAGAAGACGTCCTGGCCGTGGCTGACGCCCATCCAGGGGGGAATGTGAAAGCCGGGCACCATATTTTCCGGCACCGGCTGCATCAGTCGGTAGGCGTAGACGCGGTTGGAGGGGGGCAGCCGCCGGGCCAGCTCCTCGCCGAAGATGATGCTCGGACAGACGAGGATCATGTCGCCCCAGACGGCGCTGATGGCCGCTCTGAAGTTGGGAGGTAGTAAAAGTATGTAGAAGCTTTAAACAAAAACTGCTAAAACTTACTTGAAATCATCCTGACTGGGGTTTTGCAGCTTGTCGATGTAATAGTCAGCAATGGTCTGGCTGTGAGCCGCCCTCCCGTACAGCGTCATCAGCCGACCAATGTACTCCTTCGCCGACTGCGCCGTCAGATTGGCCTTGGCCAGTTCAGGGAAGAACATCAGCAGGAAGAAGGTGCCCTCATCTCGGGTCACTCCGTAGACGAAGTCGACTTGATTGAACTGGCCGGTGGTCAGCGCTGCCGAGGGCTTGCTGGGCAGCAGCTCGTCGCCCCACACCGGTCGGAACAGCTCGTCGCTGGCCAGGTCATTGAGCGTAGCCGGGAACAGCTCGGCCGGTGTCTTCCCCTTGATGCACTGCACCGCCGCCTGCAGGTCTTTGTCCACGGAGCAGTTGACCTTGGGGGCAAATCTTTTGGTTCGCTCGAGCGACTGCTCTAGGGAGTCGGTAAAGGCCAGCGGTACGCCTGACTGGGCAATGGCGCGCTTGAAGAGCCCCCTTGCTAGGGGTGACAGCACCAGAGCTCCGACGCTCATGCCGCCGGCACTCTCCCCGAAGATGGTCACCTTTGAAGGGTCACCACCGAAAGCGACGATATTTTCTTGCACCCATTTGAGGGCGAGGATCTGTTCAGAAGAGGTGTGGAAAGTGGTAAAATAAAGCAAAACAAACAAATCAAATAAAAGCAAATCCTACCTGATCATGCAGTCCCAGATTTGGCGGCACGCCTCCTCCAGAGAGGAAACCGAGTGGGCCGAGGCGGTAGGCGATGGAGACGAAGATGACGCCCTCTTCGGAGGCAAAATGCTGGCCATTGTAGAGGCGGGAGAAGATGCTTCCAACCTAGAGAAGAACAAAGTTAAGTGTTATCAAGTGCTCAAACAGATCAAAATTTTTGCAAATATTACCTCAAAAGCGCCGCCGTGAATCCAGACCATGACTGCCCTCGGATTGGGCCGCTCTTCCACCGGTCGGGCGAGGTTGAGGAAGAGGCAGTCCTCACTCTTGTTCACGCTCTCCATCGACCTGTCCATCCGGGGCATGCCAAACAGGCGTCTCGCTGGTGGGTGGCATTGTACGTGTCGGGCCAGGGCTCTACTGGACGAGCTTTTTCAAAGCGGGCCGCCGTTCCGTAGCGAATCGCCTGAAAGAACTGCACCTCCTTCTTCTGGTCGCCGATGCTAACATTGACCACCAGGCCCCGTACGTTGCCATTCTTCAACTGTACAATTGGGGTGGAGCGAGGGGATTCAGGTACAGTTGTGTTAGCCGCCGCCGCCGCCACCAGAGCAAGGGCAACCAAAGTCAGCCTAAAGGTGATTTGCTTCGGCATCTTCTTCTGCTTCTTTTTCTCAAAGATGAAACTTATCATCAGCTTGCCAGCCAATTTATAGCCAATCCAATCGCCTTGGCCTTCTAGTTTATCAGCGAAAAGCACTCAATCAGAAGTGAAGTGTTTTATTATTGATATCAACAGCAGAGCAATCAAGAAGTCTTGTAACATCTGTTATTATCTTCACTTTTCAGCTAAAATTTGGCTGAAATGTGCAGGCACAAACTTGATGTCGCTTGGTGCAGTTTTTATCATATGACGTGTTTAAGAAAATCCAAAACCACAACTTTCTTTAATATTCACAATTGGCAAAGATTCAAATAAGCAAAAAACAAAAATAAATTGCTATTGTGTACGAAGCAAACTGAAAAGAAGGACTTAATTACGCTGAGCAATTAATGTGCATTTTAATGTGCTTCTCACACGAAAGAAAGGTACAACCTTAAGACATTTAGCAGTTTCTTTAATTAGCTTTGCACTCACCAAAAATCAATATTCAGTCTACTCCCAGAGTCTTTGCTAGATTCTACAGTCTTCAAAGCGATAACATAAAAACATAATGTGCAGTAAGAAACAGTACATACGTGTGGATAGAAAGGAAACAGTCCAGTACTTTCAGAGTAAGGGTTTGACTACTATTTGACCAGCACCACCAAAACTTGATGAGATGATAAAGTCATCTGGGGCGGTGAACAGGCGAACTCTGGTGCTGCACACTCTGACGGCCTCCGCCGAGAGGATCATCTCGATCAGGGTGCGCGGCATTCCGTGGCCGTAGTGAAGGCGTCTGATGTGACAGCGAATCTGGTAGCGGTAGGAGGCCTTGAAGGAGCACCCGGGCCAGATGCAGACGTGATAGAGAAATCGAGCCGGCCAGTGCATCCTCAGAAGACGATGGCAGAGGACGGCGTTCTCGCTGCCGAACAGCTCCAAACACTGCGGACAGCCGTGGACTTGATGGTGATGGTGTTCATGAGAAGGTAATGGTGATAATGGAGGTGGTAACTCCGAAGAAACGGCGGAACTCATCTTGGGAGAGAGAGTTTTGAGAAGCAAAACAGAGTTGCCGATGAGAGGATAAAAGAAAAACAAAATAGAAAAACAGAACCGAGCGAAAAAACAACGTGCTTTTTACGTAAAGGCGGAAATCGTGACTCATCGCACACGTGTTCATTCACGCGCAAACTCGAAGCACACTTTTTCAAACCGCCGTTTAGAATGTTGTTGATAAGGAATTTGATAAGAAAAAGGCTTTATAATTACACTCAAGAAGATTCCGTGCAGAACATTTGCTCAATCTTCATCGCCAACTCCTGGTGTCTATCTCTGGCCAGTATTCTCTCTGATGCAGCCGCCAGCCTGCTTTTCAAGCGTTCATCTCCTAGAAGCTTCTCAATGGCGGTCAACAGCTGTTCTTCGGTGAAGGAGTAGGTGTGAAGGCGGACGCCGTAGCCTAGTTCGCCCAGTCTTTGAGCACTGAAAAAAGGAGGAAGAAAGTTGTCAAAGACTGTCAACGCATTGTGCAAGTTTCGTTGTTGTTGCCTTCCACTCACTTGTCAAACTGATCGGAGTAAATTGGAAACACAATCATCGGCTTTCCGAGGGCAAAGACTTCTGTGACGGTGTTGCTATTGGAATTTCGAAGGTTAGCAATTTGAGAATCATTTGAACAAAAAACGGTTCTTACTTTCCACCATGGGTGATCACCAGATCCACCAGAGGAAGAATGGAGGTCTGCGGAAGGTACCGCTCTCCCCACATGTTCTCCGCCAGACTGAACTCAGAATGTCTTGGGCCCTTCGAGACGATGTACTTGTGGGGAGTGGCGCTCAAAATGCTCACAAAGCGACGCATCAACTCAAGATCGTAACCGCCCATTGAGCCCAAAGAAAGGTACACTATCTTCCCGCTAAACTTCCCACCCAAGGTATCATTTAGAAAACTCTCCGGAGCACCGAGCTTCTTCAGCTGATCTTCTCTATTATCATCAGTCATTTTAGAAGAAGAGGTCACCCGCTGAAAGACCTCCAAGTTGAACCACTCTTTCTTCCTAACTTCCTCGTAGTTGAGCTCCTCTGGGTAGGCGTAAACGGTAAGTGCCTGCGTCCAGGGAACGGTGACATCTCCCGGGTAGCGCCGGTAGCCTATTCTCTCGATGAAGTCATTGAACATTGGGGAAACAAAAACCTGCCGCCGCAACTTGTTGAACTCAATCCACTTGCTTCGATCGCTGTTGCTGGGCAAACCTGTAGACGGCAAAAACACTGTCATTTTCTAAAACTTTAATATGCTAAGTTCACTTGCCTGAATGCGCCGGCGGATGGCTGGCCTCGTCGTCGACGATGTAGCTGATGGGCGTGCAGCTGACCTGGCGCACCCAGGGAATGCCCGAGTAGTAGATGGAGGGCCAGAGGACGCCGCAGTCGGCGTAGATTAAATCAGGCCGGTACCGCTCGATGGCCTCCTTCAGCCCTCGCTCAAAGACCTCTATCTCCGCATAGTTTCCGCTGGTCTTGCAGAAGGCAATAAAGTTCTGCAGCTTCTCCGTCGGCGAGTACGGGCCGAAGACCTTGCTCGCGAAGAGGTCCCGAGCGATGACCTCGCCCGGCCTCTCCTCTTCCCGCTTGCTGACACTCTCGATGAGGTGCTCCTCGTAGCCGTACGGTGCCAGCTTTCCCCTGAACGTCTGGTTCACCACAAAGATCACCCGGTGGCCTCGGCCGGGCAGGGCGGCCAGGGCGCCGGTGGCGGCGTTCACCGGGCCGACGACGTTGTACGGCGCCGCTAGGATGGTCAGGGACTTGTTTCGCTTGTTTGCCATTGTTTAGAGTGCGGAGTAAACTGAGGTGAAAACTGTTACGACGTCTGAAGAAGGCTCATTTATAAAACTGTCGTTTACTGACGCCCTACTGTTGCTATTTTTGTGAATATGAGATAATTTGCTGCAATAGTGTGCTGAGATTGTGCACTATCCCACTGATGCTGCTGCTGCTTACGCAACTTTAGGTGCGAACGCCCAAAGATAAAAACCTGTTCGTTCAAATAACGAATAACCTTTTCACCATCAAACAGCGCAAAGTACACATTCATTACAGTATGATTACTTTATTTTTTTTGTGACACACTTTCGCTTCTAACCCAAAAGTGAACTGCTGCTGTTGCTGCACTGATAACTTTTTTTTGCAACAAAGTGCACTGTGAGGGGTTTGATTTTAGAAAGCCTGTATCAACAAGAAGACAGTTTACTTCACTGAACTTGGCGATTGATAGTCAGTGAGGGAGCCAAAGCAAAGCAAACCAAAAAACAGTCATGCATGATAAGCATGGTAGTCTGCGACCGGTGCCAAAAAAATATAAGAACAACAAGGATAGACAACAAAAAGTGGTAGTCCCAGGAGCGGCTAATGATAACAGTGGCCCAACAGTAGTCAACGGTAGTGGCAAAAAATTAAATAACAACAACAACAGCAGCTAATCTTAGGCAAATCATAAGCTACTGCTGCTGCTGCTGCTACTGCCGCATCTTTTTTGGCCAACTGTCATAGGCGAGGAAAACACCAGAAACAGAGAGCATCGCAGTTAGACAGTTTAGACGAGAAAAAAGACAGGGGAAATGTCCATCACGAAAATGGCATCTAATGTCCCGCAGATCATCTACACAAACAAAGTGGAGGCCATTCGCTTCACCGTGGTGCTGTCATTTGAGAGCTTCAGCAGTCGCCTCAATCGGGATTCATTCTACGACAGCAAGATCTTCTCACCGCCGGGCAAACCCGAAGGGCCGCACTTTTTCCTGCGATTGAAGCCAAAGCGGTACTTCAACTACACAAACACGCACTACGTCAAACTGGAGTTTCACCTAGCAAATTCGGCAGTTGCAGAAAAGTGCTTTAGAGTGCACCACAGCACGGCAATTGTCAGTCAGAGTGGAGAAAAGTACGGACAGCCTAAAGGTAAAACGGATGAAAATACTTTTGCAATTAACCCAAATTTACTCAACTCAACAGAATCAACCTTCACAACCAACGACGACAAATCGTGGCTGCTCTTTGAGCACCCTCACCAGGAGCTGTTTGACCCTTCCAAAGGCCTGCTGCCCGATGACACGCTGACGTTTTGCAGTGAGGTAAAAGGACATTTTTGCTAAATTAATTTGATTTAGTTTTGCTTATTTTTTTCCTGTTCAAACACCGTTCAGCTCACATTTTACCTTGAACACGACACCGAGGAGGTGCTCTTCTCCTGCAGAGACAGATACGAAAGCAGAGGATTTTTCGGCGTCGACCACCAGCAGCAGCAACAGCTAGTCACCGATCTGAAGCGCCTCTACGAGAGCAAGGCTTTTGCCGATGTGATCCTTCAGAGTGGTGGCGAGCAATTCCCCGCCCACAAGGCACTGCTCACCGCTCGATCTCCCGTCTTTGCGGCCATGTTTGAGCACCCAACGACAAAGGAGTCGATGGAAGGCCGAGTGGTAATCGAGGACGTCAGTGCGGAGGTGCTTCACCTACTGTTGACTTTTCTCTACACCGGTGCAGTTGATTTTAAAAGTGAGAATTTGACGGTGGAACTGCTGGCAGCTGCTGACAAGTACCAAGTGGACAGTTTGAAGGCGATCTGCGCGGAACGCATTGCAGCCGGACTCACCGTTCAGACAATGTTTCCCACCTTGCTCATCGCCGACCTGTACAGCGCACCGGAGCTAAAGTCAAGAACGATGGACTTTATTGCGCAGTAAGTGCTACATTACAATCCGTTTACAACTTTCACTAAAGCAAATCCCTTTTCCTCAGTCAAACTTCAATTCAGGATAGGGTGAAAGCGTTGCTCAACGTCAACGATTCGCCGGAGAAGGTGATTGCACTGCTTCAAAAGGTGGCTCAGCTGTGATGGCAGAAAGTGTTCTTGTGTTACTGTTTTTTTTCATAATTAGCTTTATTATACAATAAAACCACTGCAATTTTTCTAGAGCTTTACAGCAGTAAATTAAATCATCTTACGATTGTTAGTACAATTTGTTCATCATTTAACAAAAAAATTCAGCATTTACAATGTGTTCTTTTAGAATAGTTTCTCACTCATCCAATTTATCATTTTTGAGGTCTTAAAACTAAATCCATCATATCAAAAACTGCAGTTTATCTCATTCTTGGCCTTTCTACTTGTGCTATTGTTGTTTTTCTTGAAAACCCTTTCAATAAAAATACATTTTCTTGACATTTGCAAAAAACAAAACGGAAAAAAAGTGTGGCACAGAATCAGTTCCTTTGCGCGCACATGTCAATGTTTCCCCTCTGTTTTGGCTTCTTACCCTTCCTTATCTTATCATCACCCTGACGCTCACTAATCTTCGCTCTCCACTTCACTCTGATTCTGATTGCCTGTATTGCGTCTTTGCTCTGTGTTTGTGTCTGTGTGCTATTCCCACACATTGCACACTCTGTCGAGATTACGGTCCATTTTACGGTCAGCTGTGTGTTGTGACTTCTGTCAACCTAAATTTCACTTGGCCACCACCACCACAAACATGGCCACCAGTGAAAGCAGCCCAATTGAGAGCAACGGCGGCCAGCGATTTAGCACCGCCGGCGGCCGCAGTCTGACCTCCTTCGTCTGGGCGGTGGAGGACTTTGAACGGCTGGATCAGACTCGTTACGATTCACCCACCTTCATTGCGCCGCAGAACACCCGGCTCTTCCTTGCCCTTCACCCTCGAGGCTCCAACGCCTTCTGGAGCAACTCGCACACCCTCCTCTACCTGTACCTCAAGTCGACGGATCGAGAGAAGCACCTTCAGCTCACCTACTCACTGTCGCTGCTGAACGTTGACAAGCAGGAGTGTGACATTCAAGGTGAATGCTCCAAAATTCGATACAAACAGAAAAACCTTTGTTTTAACCATTTTCCTTTTAAACACTACCTTAGAGGGAAAGGCCGCTTTCTTCAAGCAGTCTTCCAAGTGGGTGATGAGGCTGAACTGGCAGTACAACATTCTGCGAGACTACCTGCTGGATGGCCAGAATAAGTTTTTTCACCGAGATGGAAGACTGCGGGTTGTCTGTAAAGTAAAGTAAAACTTGTGTGCACTGTTTGCCGTACGACAACTTTAAAACTCTTGTCCTAACACTAAACACATTGCAGGTAAAAATATTTGAGCAAGATTACGTCCGCTTTGAGTCACTAACAATACCCAGAATAGCTTCGTCGTTGGGGGCTCTGCTTGCCGGGGAGAAGCTGACCGATGTGACGCTGAAGTTTGTCGGGGAAGCTTCTCAGGAAGGTCACATTCATCACCAAGGGGAACAATCTCAAGAGCTGAAGGCGCACATGGCCATTCTGGCGGCCAGTTCGCCCATTTTCAGCGCTATGTTCGAAAATGACACTGCGGAGAGAAAGAGCGGTGTGGTGGAGATCACCGACTTTGACTACGACACAATGGAGCAGCTGCTCACCTTCCTCTACACGGGCAAGGTCCCGCCGATGGAAACCTTTGCCGAACAGCTCCTCGCTGCTTCTGATAAGGTACTGACGATTTAAAAAAACTTTGTTGTAAATAAAAACTTTATTTTTTTCCATTTGCAGTACCAAGTGGACGCCTTGAAGGACATTTGCGAGGACTACCTGGTAAGTGTGCTGGCGGCAGACACCGTCGCCGGCCTGCTCCTTCTCGCCGACCTGCACACTGCCGCTGACCTCCGGCTAAAATGCATCAACTTCATTGTCCGCCAGCCAGAGGCGGTGATGGCCACTGAAGGGTGGAAGAAGATACGCTTTGTCAGACCGGAGCTAGGTATGGAGCTGTTTCAGCACCTGGCCAAACATGTCAAAACGGAGGGGAATTGATGATCTGATGAATGCGTTTTATTATTTTGTTTAACTACCAAGCTTTAAGTTTTTAGTTAATTGGAGTCAAGTTTACAGCAAGTTGATGTAATTCAAAAAAAATTTATTAGATTAATGAAAACAGTACAATCTAAAATAACGACAAAAACTTTTTAATTAAATCATGTGGTAGATAAAAAGATGTCTCAAAACAGTTACATTAGTTGAGATATCTTACAGTTATTTAGGAGTATGCCACTCGAAGAAGAAGGTACCTGAAGTACCGTTGTTTTCATTCTCAATGCTTCTATTAAAATGTTCTGGGTATTTGAACAAGGTGGCCACAGTAAATACGGTTCCGCCTACATAACCCATTTCATAGTCTGAATCTCGTGACCAAATTTCGACCACTAGCTCTGAGGAGGCGTTGAAGGTGCCAGGCAAACCGTCGGTGATTGCCCAGGTTGGATTGTCAGTTTCATCTGTAGGTGGTAGTTCGTACTTAAAGTAGTTTACATGATGAAGTTTAGTCGAGTCTAAGGGCAACAACTGCCAAATAACAGAAACAATGATAGTACAAATTTTAAACGAAGCAAAAGTAGAAAACTCGTTAATAATTTACCTTGAGAGGAACTGGAGGGTCAAGGACGTACACTATTAAAATTGCTTCAATGGCCTCTTCAAGTTGAGCAGAGCTGACTTTGAAATTGACCAAAGTGTCATTTTTGGCTCCCACAAAAACCAAAGCGCAGACAGTGACAAAAAAGAAAATGGTTAACTTCATTTTGTAGTTTTTAATGGTTTATAAAATTAGTTGAGTTTGAAACCCTTATTGTGTGAATATTTATACTGACTTTTAACCGCATGATTACATCTTATACATGTTTACAAAGTAAAGGAAGTTTAAACAAGCAAAAATTGCATTGCAAATAATTGTTGCATACTCTCGACTTGTTTGTCAATATATAAAACGTAGCTTAATAAAAAATTTTGCAAAGATCGGTATTTCAGGATTAACAAAAAAAGAGAAATTAACATCAAAGAGGAAGAGAAAAATGCGCAAAAACCTGTCAGCAAAACATTACAATAAATCATACGCACACACAATTCAAACAGGAACAGTGGAAAGTAAACGGTTTTATCCCATCTAATCTGCCTTTGTCATCTACCTCTGAGGTCGCAAAGGTCAAATCGGAGACCAATTGACGATCTGATAAATGCGTTTTACTGTTTTTTAACCACAAAGCTTTTAATTGAATTCAACTAACATTTCTGCTTGATGCAACTCAAAAAACTTTTTAAAATCAATGAAAAAGTACATTTAAAACGCCGACAAAAACTTTTTTATTAAATCATGTGGATAGATAAAAAGATGTTTTAAAACAAATACATTGGTTTAGAAATATCTTACAGTTATTTAGAAGCATGCCACTCAAAGAAGAAAGTGCCTACAATTCTATTGTTTTTCGAATTGTGGGGATTTTCAATGCTTCGATTAAAGTGAGCCGGGTACTTGAGCAAGGTGCCCACAGTGAACTGGGTGCCTCCTACATAAAGCCCTGCTTCGTCTGACAATCGTTGCCAAATTTCGACCACCATTTCTGAAGAAGCGTTGAAGGTGCTCGGCAAACCGTCGGTGATTGCCCAGGTCGGATGGGCTGTTTTAATTGTCGGCGGTAGCTCGTACTCAAAGTAGTTAACTCTTAGAAATGGTGGGTAGCGTATTTACAAAAAAACTGTGTTTGGTAAACTCATTTACCATTTTTAAAAAATATATTTTTTAAATTGACTTTTTAGAAAACACATTTTAAAAAAATTAGTTTCGGGAAATATTCACAGCCGCAAAAACACGGCGTAACGTTGTTTATGAACAGTTTTCAGAAAGCACGCTTTTTCTGCTAGCTCAATGTTTGCGTTTTCTCGACAAGTTTCACACGTTGCCTCATCGCCAAAACTTCTCTCCATTTGAAGACAATTTTCTTCATCTGAAGATCTTTTTTCTTTCAAGATGTCTCACCCACCAGGTAATCTAAGTGTTTGTTTTCCTGTTTTAACTAAAGTTTTTTCTAGATTTGACAGCAACGCTTAAAGCGATTATGGATAGACTTTTGCTTTTGGAGCGGTCTACTGAAACTAAAGCTACTTATCCAAATTTTCTTAACTCTGGCCAGTCGCGGCAGGATTTTACTATCCAGGGGTATTGTTGTAAAATGTTTACATTACAGTTATATTAAAGTTCTAAATTGTTAAACAGTGATGTTATGTTAGGTTAGGTTAGTGTAGGGCGTCGGGTGGGTGTAGGGTAATCGTAGGGTGGGTTAGGTAACAAGAACAAGTAAATGCATTCAGCAGTTTGTAGTGCACAATAAAACAGTGATGTTATGTTAGGTTAGTTGAGGTTAGGGTGTCGGGTGGGTGTAGGGTAGTCGTAGGGTGGGTTAGGTAACAAGAACAAGTAAATGCATTTAGCAGTTTGCAGTGCACAATAAAACAGTGATGTTATGTTAGGTTAGTTGAGGTTAGGGTGTCGGGTGGGTGTAGGGTAGTCGTAGGGTGGGTTAGGTAACAAGAACAAGTAAATGCATTTAGCAGTTTGCAGTGCACAATAAAACAGTGATGTTATGTTAGGTTAGTTGAGGTTAGGGTGTCGGGTGGGTGTAGGGTAGTCGTAGGGTGGGTTAGGTAACAAGAACAAGTAAATGCATTTAATCTTTAACATTACGTTAAACATTGTAAGTTTGCCCTTCTATTTCATATGTCCATGGTGTGTAAAAACGAGGAGGCTCAACTTGATTTGGATCCCCAGGATAATAAAGCTTTAGGTGGTCCAAAAAAACTCTTAAACGTTCGCCAGGGGAAGTTAATGGAGTCAAAAACTTTCGCTTATAAACGTACCAATAAACTGCCAGCTTTAAATCTTCTACATCACATCCGTGACCAGTAGAAAATAGTTCTTTGAGCCACCGCCACACTCCCTCAATCAGATTAGTCGAGACAGTCTCTCCAGTCTCGTCATCTTTCTTACTGTATTCTCCAATACTATGGTTCACTGAAGAGTGGTGGCGAAAATTGAAACCAAAGTCTTTCCCTTCTTTTTTTGTCATGTTCTTGTAGATTTGTGCGCCATCTGTGTATATAGTAGAGCCAGGAAGGCAATACTCAAGAATCATTGGCCAGATGGCTTCTTTCGTGAGGTTAGGCAGTACCAGAACAAAGATTTCTTTATTTTCTCTGCAAACACCACCAAATATTTTGAACTTGTGCTTCTCCCACCAAGTTTGCTTTCCTCTGCCGTACTTTCTTTTAACGAACGTCTCGTCCAATTCAATTGTACAGCCTGGTCCCCCAATCGGTTTCATTGTTGATCTAGCCACCCAGGTGCATACTTCCTTGCAAAAACGGTAGTGATTGATGACAGTGGCTGATGATGCTCCAATGTTAGAAATAGTAGTCGTAACTTTAATGCCCTCGACGAAATAAATGAATATTGACAGGTAGTCAAAAAAACTCATTTTTCCTATTTAAAAATATCGTTACTTAACATATCGTATAAATCTTGCCCTTACCATTAGCGAACCAACTGTTTTTAGAAGGAGAGAGAGTTGCTTTACACGATTTGTTATTGCACCGATAACGAAACCCCAGAAGAGAAGGTTCCGAGCAAACACACATTCGCCCGTTGCATTTATAACAGGGTGGAGGTGAAGACTTTTTTGGTGGAATCAGAGAAAGCTGCTCGAAAAACAAACGAATGTGTTCGTCTGTAGGGAAAATGCGTCCCAAAGAATGAATAGCTACGAATGGCCAAATTAGATCTAAAGAACCTTCAAAAACCGGAATAACTTTTCGTTTGGACATTTTGAAACTCTGAACTCTCATTCTGAACTCAAAAAATCAAATATCAACACTTTACGTTATAAAATCGAACTATTGATGTGTTTTTTTATTTTAGAATGTTAAAATATTTATTTTACAACAATACCCCTGGATAGTAAAATTTTGCCCCAGTCGCCACCTTTGTTGACCCGATCCACTGAAACTAAAGCTACTTATTCGAGTTTACCTAAACTAGGCAAATCGACATCTATGTTGGAGCGGTCTGCGGAAACTAAAGCTACATATCCAAATTTTCTTAACTCGTGCGAGTTGTCATCTTTGTTGGAGCAATCCGCTAAATCTAAAGCTACTAATTCGACTTATCCTAACGTGAAAGAGTCGCCATCTAATTCATTTTCATTGTTGAGCCCACAATACACTAGTGTAGATCAAGTTTCAAAAAATTACTCATTCAATCAAGACAATTTTTCTAATGTTGATCATTATTCTCAAAGTTTTTCACCAAATTCTCAAAATGCAGATGCAGACCTGTATTCTGACAATCTTGTTTTTAAAGGTATGTTTTTACACTTGCATTTTATTTTACTAACTAGATAATTATTTATAGAAAACTCAAATGATCAAGCTAATCTTCAGGATCAAGATCTTCCCAAATGGATTGTGCGGGTGCACACAGAAAATCAGTTTAAAAATTTTTTCTTTGATTGTTCTCAGTTTAACATAAAGCTACTATTCGTCAATTCCCCATTTTTAACTTGGTATGAAGAAAAGTTGGACACTACAAACTGGAAAGATTTTAATACTAACATCAACTATCTTGCTGATTTTTGTGTTACCCAACTTGAAATTTTCTACTCAACTAAACAAAAACCAAAGCAAACAAGAATGATGCATTCTACAGAGCGTCATCATTTGTCCGCAAGTGTAGCCATTCAATTCCCTCAACTTGTGATAAAATATTCAGAGTTTCAATTCCTGCATCAACAAGAAAATCTTAATAATCCTAAAGCCAACACTTCAACAAAACGTCCAACTTTTATGGTAATTGTATATAAAAATTACAATATCATTTGTTTAATTCTTATTTTAAGGACTTCTTTTTCAACAAGTTATCAAAACGCTTGGATTATTCATATAAAGGTAAAAATGACCAAGACCGAGAAGATGTTCCTCTTCGCAAACCTCTTGTAAGCCAAGCAATGAAGAGAAACAAAAAGGATCATTCTCAAAACGTAAAGAAGATGAGGCTTGTTTAGTTCTGTTATTGTAAATTTTTTTAACTAAATATCTAAAAATAAATTTTCTTATTTTGAAAGTGTATTTCTTTTTGTATGATTTCGGACGTAGATTTACCACTTGAAAAACGGGATAATATATTTCCAATATATCATAAGAAAATATATTTTCGTTTTCTATGTTTTTGGAAATAGATTTACCACTTGAAAGACGGGATAATATATTTACAAACTTTTTCTAAGAGTGTTCAGATGACGAAGTTTAGTCGCATTTAGGGGCAGCAACTGACAAACAAAAAAATAAAGATACAGAGTTTAATTGAACCAAAAGTAGAGAATTTATTAATAATTTACCTCAAGAGTAACTGGAGCGTCAACGATGTACACTTTCAAAATTGATTCAATGGCTTCTTTAAGTTTAGCAGAGCTGACTTTGAAATTAACCAAAGTGTCATTGTTAGTTGCGGCCACAAGGGCCAGAGTACAGGCAGTAGAAAAAAAACAAATGGTAAACTTCATTTTGTAGTTTTTAGTAATTTAGAAAGTGAGTTGATTTTTATTATTTTTGTGTGAATATTTATACTGATCATTAATCACATGATGACATCAATTACCTCTAACAAAAGAAATTACTAAAACTGACATTGCCTAATAAATTAAAAACAGTTTTTTATATGCAAAGTGATAAAAGTTTAGAAAACAAATTAATTACAAGTGTTAAGTTAAATTTAATTAAAACCTTTTTTCTCACTTAAAAAATTAAAATTTTTAGTTTTTAAAAGCGCTTTATTAGAAGTAAAAGTATAGCCATATCAAAGAAGTAAATGTAAAAAATAGTTTCTGTCAGCTAGTTCTTGTAGACAACATTAGCAGTCCCGGTGAAGAGACCAGTTGAATCCTGAAGGGCCAAAGTTTGAATGGGATTCTGAGCAATCTGCTTCAGCGTGAGAATAGATCCGCCGACAAACTTTTCAACGACCTGCTCGTCCCAAATCTCTACAACAACATTGCTGGACAGGCTGAAAAAGTCATTCGATGGACCGAGTCCGGTGTGCGGAAATTGAGGGTTGGTAGTGATGGCCGATGTGTTCTGGCTCACCTCAACGTAACTAGCTTTGGAAAGTTGGACAGAATCGATTGGCAGCTAAAAATTAGAAAAGTCAGTTAATACTTGACAGTTTAGTTGTAGCAGTGATAAATTAAAAAACTTACCTTTAGCTTTTCACCACTTCGAGGAACAATGACGTAGATTCTCAGCTGAGCTTTGGCTTCCTTGAGCAGCGTTGCCTGTGGCACTCTGATCAGTCCCAGTTTTTCAGAGTCAGCACCTGGTGAGATGACTGCAGCAGAGGCAAGTGCAAGGAGAGAAGCCAGGCAAATGATGAACTTCATTTTGATTTTTAGTTGTTTTTGTTGTTTAGTTTGGATTACTTGAAGGTTTTGAGTTTTGGATGATGATTTTCAGCCAAATTGACTGCAAGTATTTATACTCAAAGTGTGACTCAGAGAAAATGTGATTTGAACTTGTGTTTTGGCAAACTGCGAGTGACCGATTGTCAAATACATAATTAAAGCAAAAACGTAGATTTTAAAATACTCAATTTGATAAACAAAAGCAAACAAACCCTGTTTAATTTTGAAATTAGTCATCAAAAAGTGTGAATCATATGCTAACACACAGTAGCTCAATAAACTACAAGTTAATGATATTAAAACACTGTTTTACAAGTTGTAAGTGCTCTGATAAGATAAATTTTGTTCATTTGGTTTTTTGAGAGTTCAATTTACAAAAATGATGACTAATTATGTGCCTGGCACAAAAGCACACCTGTTGAGACCGAGCAGATGTTACAGAAGCACAGCAATTAAGTGTTTTATTAGTAATGATGGTTTTTATATAGATGAAACACTTTTAGATAAATAGAAATTTAAAGTTTACCTAAACAACTAGTTACGTGCAGTTTCCAAAATGCTTACAACTTTTTAGCAACTTTTATTTTTGAGTATAAATGTAGTTTGCTTGTGTAAAAATCATTTTGCAAACAAATGACAAAGAAACTAATATTTAAAAAAGTAAAAAACAAAAACAACTTACAAATTAAAATGAAGTCCATTCTTTGCCTGACTACGGTGTGCCTGTTTGCATTTGCTTCTGCTGCTGCTGTTGACACCTTTTCCAACACTGACTCAGGTTATATGGGAACGATCAGTGTTCCACAGGTGTTTCTCGTTCATAAGTTTCCAGCCAAGCTTAAAATTTACATCATCAATCCTCGTGCAAAGATTACGGTACGATTGAAACAAACATTCACTACTATAAACAGCTAATAACTTGCTTTTCCAAAACTAAACAATTTCAGTTGCCGCTAGATGCTGAGCAGCTAGTGGACACCATTTACTTTGAGGTCAGTGCAGTGGACGCTACCATCACTGACAACCCCAAGTTTCCCAACACCGCTCTGGAGCCATCGACTGCACTTTACAGCCTCTCCAGCAATGTCGTCATTGAGATCTGGGACCAGCACCTGACCTCATTTGTCGGTGGGTCGGTTCTCACCTTTGGGCAAGCCGAGCAGCTGGCCCTGCAGACGCTGACTCTTCAGAACGAAAGTGGCACTTTTGTCGGCGTCGCACAGCTCGCCTATGAGCCGCCTAGCAAATAAAAAAATAAACGTTTGGCTTAAGAAAGTTTTAATCATGATCCAGATGTTGTTGTAATAAAATGCTTTACAAAGTCAAGTAGTTAGTGACTGATAACGGTGTCGAGCTGTTAGAACGGTCTTTAATGGCATTTGCATCCTTTAATGCTTCTAAAAAGGGAAAAAGTTGCATTTGTTAAAAACTGTTAAAGACGGGCACTAATAGCCTGTGTACTACCTAGGAAGGCCCAAGCCCAGCACGAGCCACAGAAGAAGAGCACCCAGAGGATGAGAAAGAGGAGAAAGAGGTAAAACTGAGTTAGATTGTGCCGGCCAACGCAGTTGCCAATCCACAGACAGTGATGGTCGAGTGAGGGGATGCAGGCATTGCAGGTGGAGCAGTGGGTGCACTCCAGAGGCCGGTAGAGGTGGCACTCACTGCAGTAGTGGCAACTGCTGTCGTCACTTTTCTTTTGACCACTTTTAGCAGATGGTAAAAACTCTAAAAGTTGAGAAATGATAAGTGTTAAATTGATGAGTTTTCGGGGTAGCCTTTTGCCACTTGCCTTCAATCGCTTGCTCCTCTTCTTCGCCTCCTCTGGTTGCCGGAAACCGCTTGCCCGGGTCAGAGTAGTGAGCGTTCAGGTGCAGGGCAAACTGTGCAATGTAAATGAGCTGCGATAGTATAAACAGTGAGAAGTGAAAGCGTTTGATGTAGAAACTGGCGAAGAGGAAGAGGTAAAAGACGTTGAGGGTGGCGAGGAAGAGGATGGCGATGAAAAAAGGAAAGTCCTTCAGAAGCCATCTGGAAGAGCAGAAGCGCCCAGATTTGTTTTGTAGACTTTTGGTAGACATTGCAGACTAGAAGACGTGTTGCAATCAATGTGACACAGCTTTTTCTGCTAAACTGCTTTGCCCTTTATGCCCGTCATCATAACGCTCTGTTTTCTAAAACTTTGAACAATACACTTTATTTAGAAAAATCAGAAACACACAAAATTATTTGAAAGGCAGCAAATAAATCGTTTTCTTCTTCAGTACCCCAACTTGGCAAACGGACTCAGACAGTGGCCGTTTTTGCGCTGCTCCGAGGCGAGGTACTCCTTGAGCGGCGGCAGCTCCTCAAAACGGCCCATGTACGCGGCCATCAGAGGAAACTTCTCCAGGCAGTCCACCTGCACAAAAACCCGGTACCAATCGAGATACTCAAAGGCGAGAAAGTCCACGTAACTGAGGCGATCGCCGGTGAACCACTGCTGTTCGCCGAGCCAGCTTTCCAGCTGCGCCAGCCAAAGGGCCAGCGACTGCCGGGTCAGCTCCAGCTGCGCTTCAAAGTCCTCATCGGTGGGGCAGTTCTTCTCGTAGAGGGTGATGATCAGCCGATTTCGAATGTCCACCAGCTGCCCCTCTAGCATCTCCTCGGTGGCCTGGGCGGCCAGGCCGTCGGCGTCGTTGGCTATCAGCTTTCCGCTGGCGTGCTTGCGAGCGAGATACTTTAGAATGGCCACACTCTGCAACAAAAAGGTGGTAAAGTTGTGTGTTAAAATTTATGGAAGCAGTGTTAGTTACCTGAGTCAGACGAAAGGAGCCATCTTGAAGCCAGGGCAGATTGGGAAAGGCCAGTCCCAGAGTGTGCTTCTGGTCGAGCCACTCTTTTCGAGTGGGAAACTCCTCGCCCGTTCCGTAGCCGTAGCGGACCTCATCGAAGGGAACCTCGCAGTAGCGCAGCAGCAGGCGGATGGGCTCAGCGAAGCCCTTAATGTCCCAGTAGCCAAGTTTAATCTTGTCAGCCATTTTCAGCAAAGCAAAAGTTAGTGTTGTCAGTTTAAAGAAGCCGGCCGGCAAAGAAAGAAGCGGCAAATGACGGCTCAGTACTACTTCAACCGGCGACTAAATAGCTGCAGTAGAGGATGGGCAGCGAAACTGCATGTTTGAAAACGAAAAGGTAGTGGGCACTGAAAGAATGAACGAATGAAGAGAAAGAGGAAACTACTACTATTACTTAAAAAATAACATTTGGGCTAGCTGACAGCAACACTGTCTCTCTCATCTTAGCGAATGAGTCATGTCTCCAAAAGGAGATCAGTGATCTCTCTCACAGCGGGCATCGACCGCCGCTGCAGCTAAGCTAAGCTAACCAAAGGCATTTCCTCCTCCTCTTCTTTTTCCTTCTCCGTTTGTGACGACCCACGCAAATACGACTTGCGACACGATGTTGTGAAAACTGTCTCAACTAAAGACAAATATGGCCTGACACTACTTGCCACCACCACTACTGCCATTTAACATTTTTCAGTCGATAATTTAATTTATCTTTCCGCTATCATTATTTTGACGACAAACGATGGCGGCAGCAACAGCAGCAGACATTTTATGATTGAATAACACAACACAGTCTGAAAACGATTTGCTGATTTGATGATTTATTGTCTGATTGGTCTGTCAAAATATTCGTTTTTATTTCTTTCAAAATAAATGACTGATTGTGCTGATTGTGTTCTACTCCTCCTCCTCCTTCACTTCAAATAATTTGTTTCAGTCGATGTCTGATTTCCGTTCTAGCCACAAAGGGATTGACACAGTATGCGTCCAGGTGGGTGTCTGACAACAGGTACGCCTGAAGACGAGGCAACGCCTCAAAGCGGCTCATGTAGGCGGACATTTGGGGAAAAGCGGCAAAAACGTCCTTCCGGTGCAGAAAGGTCCGATACCAGTCAAGCACTTCGTAAGCCATAAAGTCCACATAAGAAGGCTTTTGTTGACTGAGCAGCCACAGTTTATCGCTGATCCACTTTTCAAAGTCTGCCAAAATGCTGGAAAAGTAAAAGTGGAGTTTGTGCTCAAGCTCCTCTTTACTGGAGAAGTTTTGAAAGTAAATGGTGGCAATAAAGTGATAGCGCACATCGGTGATTACTCCCTCGAGCATCTCTTCAACTGCCGTCTCTTCAGTGTTTGCCGCATTTAGACCGTACTTTTGGGCAAGGTATTTTAAAATAGCTGTGCTCTGCAAAAACAAAATGAATCGATTTATTTATAAGCAAAAAAACAACAAAACTGAACTTTACCTTAGTAATCTTGCATTGCCCGTCAATGAGGAATGGAAAACTGGGAAAGTCAAAATTGAGTTGAAATCGTTTTAGAAGAAACATTTTCCGTACATCAGTCGGTCCGGTGTCGCCAAAAGTAAAACGATAGTCTTCAAAAGGAACATCACAGTAAAGAAGGAGATAGCGAATCGGTTCGGCAAAACCGCGAATGTGGCACCAGGATCCTAGCTTAAAAGTGGACATTTGTGAAACAAACTTTCATATCTAAAAAACATTTTCATAATAACAGACTGCGTTTTTCATTTTTTGTTAGATGTTTTCAAAACACGAAAACAACTAAATTGAATAAGAGCTTGTTAGCATTCATTTTCTGAGCAAATAACATTTTCTGAACATCTCAAATCAACTTTCATTAAAGATTAAATTAAAACGACCTTCAGTTTAGAGCACATATCTTTATTTATTGTTCACAAAAAGTATAGCAAAATTGCAGGGATAGTTAGATAAATGTTAGATAAAAGAAAACAAAGCATAAGCAAAGTCAAGAATATCTGCTGAGTTGCACCACTAAAGTAAGAAAACTTTTTAGTTCAAAAAAGTAATTCACATGCTCACTTGTGATCAGGTGCTGCTGAATTAGGCTTCATTTGGCATGTGAAGCGATTTGATGTGCAAATCAAGATTTGCCCACTTATTGTACTTGTAGATCTTGCCAACACTAGCACATTCAGTGCACCGGTACGGCTTCTCATTGGTGTGCGCCATCCAAATGTGCTCCTTCATAGTCTGCAGATCTTTTGCCCAAGTACCGCACATTGGTGCCTGACATCGATAAAGACTGCCCTTTACTGGATCAGGATGAGTGGCAAAGAAAAAGTTTATATCTTCGGTGACGCTCTCTCTAAACTGGCTCCATCGCATTTTGGCTCGAGCAAACTCAGCAGCTCGGTTAGTGTCAAAGACGCAGTGCTTAAAGTGATTGAAGAAGTAAGTCGACGCGAACCACAGTTTGCAGTACTGGCACTGATTAGCCTTAGCCCGAGTGGCCTTGAGCTCGCCTCGTACAAACTTGTACTCGCCATCGTCCTTGTCCACTTTTGACCAAATAAAGTGATCCCAAAAGTGCGAATCTTTGCCCAAAGGAGTGCCGTCTTCCACTGAGCTCTCCTTGTCGTCGGCCAAGTCAATGCTATCGTACAAAGAGAGATTTTTCATGTTGCTCGTCATTGAAATGAGCGAATTGCCGCTTTTGCGAGTACTCTTAACTGCCTTCTCAGTGAAGCATCTAATCATGAATTCTCTTTCTTGATGAGGCTCATAAGTGGAAGGTACAATGCAGTATCGACCTGTTGGTCAGCACAAAAAAGTAATTAGATCAAGTGAGCTATTTTCAAATGACACTGTTTTTGCTTACCCGGCTTCAAACGAAAGCGCTCACAGATTCCACGACGATAAACCTGCTCTGATTCGGCCACTAGATTGTTTTGTCGGAAAAACTTGGCGTCAAAAATTTGAGCGCCAGGCTTTGATTGGCTTGAGTAAAGAAAGAATAGAGAAATTTTAGTTGCGTCGACAAACATTTTTCACAAAACTAACCTAACTGCAAGTGACTCCTTCACTTTGTAAATAGAAAACCCAATTTTCAAGTTTTCGAGACCCTTTTTACGGGTATACTCCTGCATTACTGACACCACAAAGGTGCACAGGTCGTCGTCGTCGTCTTCATCCGGGTCATTCAACGTGACAATGTACTGCGGATTCATGAAGAAGGTGTCGCGAAACTTGCGGCTACCACCAGCGCTCACACCGGAAACCCACTGACCTTCGAAGCACTTTTCCTCCCATCGACGAGTGCTGATTTTATCCTCCAGTTGGTCAGGAGACAAGTTGGTGACCTCAACGTCGTCAAAGTACCGTTTAAAATCCTCAAATGACATCCAGAACTCTCCATCAGAGGCAATTGAAAGGCCAAGCCGCTTCTTGTCTGCCGAGCTCACACTGGCCCACTCAGCTGATCTAAAATTAAACAGTACTGTTAGTTTAGACCATTTGAAAAGGAGGAAAATCTTAAATCTTACCTGTCACTCCAAGGGCCATTCCACTCCTTTTCATCGCCCCATGGATTGCGAATTCGAATTAGTTTAATGGTGTTCTCAAAGTCCTGCTGCTCTTCTGAGCGGTTGATCTGCACCACCTGTTTCACCGAAGTAATCGAGTAGGCGTGTTGATCAAAAAGGCCTTTCAATTGCAAAGCAACACGCTGCTGGTAAGTTGCTTTGGCGTTAATTTCGCATCCGATAAAAGAGCCACGATGGTAGGCAGTCTGCAGAATGCTGAACAGGTTTGCTGGACAGCTTTCCCCCTGAACTAGATAGTGCTCTGAAAGGCCGCCTGTGAAATCCTCCATTGCTTCTGCTGTGTGACCTCCAACCAGAGCTTTGTAGCTGCCGTGCAGTTTGGCGTAGGCCTTCTCCAGCAGCGCCGACCAGAATTCATTGTTCTCCGCCGAGTGCATCAACACCAGTTGGCCCTTTGCAGTGGGAAGACGATCATCGATGACCACATCAACCCACTTGCCGTACTGCCAAAAGCGAAAGTGGAAGATGCCTAATAACAAAACAAGCAAAGTTAGTCAGTGTTGAATAAATTAATGCAAAACAGCAAGGAGTATACCTGCATAGTCGCCTTTCTCAAAGCTTTGGCCACTAGGCACGACGTGCTCCAGGTACTCCTTGTGAAGAGTCAAGTTTGCGACAGCTGTTTTTGGATGAGTAAAAGGTGTCAATTATTAATGTAACATGAACTGTAAACTGAAATTACCTGCCAGCAGCCAGCAATCTCCAATCTGGCCTTGCTGCACGTCAAACCGCTGTGCTCCATCGCTAAAAAACTTTGGCTTTTTGACAATGTTTCCAGGACGCTTCCATTTTAAGTCCCTTGGTGATACGCCAAGGTCGTAAATGAAGTAGTCATTGTTAGGAAATTTTTCATCTTTGAAGAGTGTTTTTTTCTTTAAGTGATGTTGTTTCAACTGTTCGTAATCTTGCTCTGGTTCATTCTTGTAAGTGAACAATAAAAAATTAACAGTTTAGAGTAGCAGTTCAATAGCGCATTGGTAAGCTGAGATGCTGATACATACCGAAGACATTTTCGCCGGACTGGTCAGTCACTCTTCTTTAACGATAGTAAAAAATGGTGGCCGGTGTGCGATTGAAACCCAATTTGTACAACTCGCAAGATGAAAATCACCAATACGCAAATAGACTGATTTGAGATAAGCTGAGTGAGTAGCACAACTGAACTGAAGTGCTTCCTCAAATCCAGTCCAATCTCACTAGTCAAACAAACTGAACTGATCACACATAAATGGCTGAAAGGACAGGAAGAAAGACGTTGCAGGCTATCTCTCTAGAGACAAGGGCCAGTTATCCTCTTCTTTTTCTGTCCTCTGCCTCGGCTGTGTCGAGCGATTTCTGCTGCTCAAGGGTGCGGCAGTTTGATGGTGCTCAGTGCGCAGAACTGGTAGCTCGGTGATTTGAGCTCCACAGGATAGCAGCCGAAGAGTGCCCATGGAATGCAGATAAAGTGACATCATCAGGGCGGGGGAAAGCATTCGCAACAGGCAGTGGTACCGTTGGCTGTGAAAAAGCAGCCACATCGATGATTCACCAGTTGATGATTGGGATGTGCACAACCTAAAAGTGGCTACCGTTCTCTTTTTCCAAGTGTCACCAGTGTTTATGCAAAGCCTCCTCTGTCTGACTGCCAGTGCTTTCACCCGTTTAACCAGTGATGCACTGTGCTGCAGAAAATGATGTTGGTAATTAAAAGCACTTTCTCTCTTGTACCCACAATTGATGTTTTCAAAACAAAAACGTTAGGCAAACAGCCACCGGTTGAACTCTTGTTAGCCACAGAAAGACAATCCTCTATAGCTGTGACGGCTACTGATAAACGGCCGAAGAACGATACACAGTAAAGCTCGGTTGATTAGCTAGGAAATCCACAAAAAATTCCTTTACATTTTGGGTCTAGGTTGCAACGGTGCTTAACTACTGAATACTTTTGATTAGCTAAAAAGATTGCAAAAGTTAACTGCACTCTTGCCGCATTTCATTTCACATTCGCTAGCCACCTCAGCGACAAACCAGGTTTTTACATGAAAACGATTTTGACACGTTTAAAAATCTGGTAACGTGTGACTAATCACTGAAACTGCGTGCTTAACTGGTGGTCCCTTGCTGGAGCAGTGTTGATGCACATTGAGCAACAATTAGATAGAAAACAACAAAAATAGTGTATCATAGTTTAATCAGTAGTAAAACGCCCTAGGTGGACTCTGGGATGCTTGGGCAAGTTCTGGACAGTTGTTTGCAATCAGCAGACAATTGCAATCACTCTTGCACTGTGTGTGACTGGACTAATTAGATAATGTAGGTTTGTAGCTACTTTACCGCCTCCAAGTGAAACTGCGTGATAGATCAACTGGTCGATATCAGAATACTGCAATGTCATCATCATCACTTTATCTGACGGAGGTGATTTTAAATGGCTATCTGTTTTTAATTAAAATGGTCATTTAAGTTTAATTTGAGTTTAAAACCGCTCAAATTTTAGTTGTCCACAGCAGTTGGAACAAACTTTTTCCTTTTTTCTTTTTTTTTCAAGTTAACCGTTTCATTTTCACTAATATTTTCTGATTGTTTTTTCACTTAAACTTTTAAAATGAGGCGTCTCAGGCACCTGACACCGGCGTTTCTGGTGTTGTTGAGTGCCCTGTTAGCCGTTTCCCTCAGGTCAACCACATCTGCTAAAGATGCTTCACTTATAAGCAAAACGACACGAGAATTAAGGAATTACAGTTCTCTAGTTGAGGATGATGATGACCTGAGCATGGACCCATGGCCACAAATTTCGCAAATAATTCGCGGCAATCCATTCCATTCCTATCCTCCATCTTCCTCGTTTAGTAAGCAAAAACATTTTTTTAACCTCAATTAATCACAGTGATTTTCACCTTTTTCTGCAGACAATTTGGGTTGTAACTTTCAAACGAAAAACTGCCCCGGATGGGCCGGCCTGGCCACCAACCAGTGGTACTGGGTGACGCCGTCCTTTAGTCAGCTGAAAAAGGACGGCCCAGAGTATGAGGACAGCGGTAAGTAGTCTTCAGACACTACCTGCAAACAAAACCATTTTATTTCCCAATGTTTTGCCACTAACCCTTACTAATAAAAAACAAATCATTTTTACCTGCCATAATTAGATGCCAGCACCTACCCGCTGCAGGTCAACTTTACCGGCTCCAGCTCACACCGGTTCAACCTCACATCGCCACAGTTTAACACTGCGAATTCAAACGTTTCTTGCTTCTCCTTCAACTACTACTTTCTGATGGATTCAACCAGAGAGAATAGTCTCGACGTGGCCCTTTCCGACCAAGCCCAAAACAACACCAAAAACACCGTCCTCATCTGGTCAACGGCCGGCGTCGACTTTGACGGCTGGAAGCGAGCAGAGGCGCAGATTGACGGGCGAGGATCGTACAAGGTAGGAAGGAGATGGACCATTTAACTTCAGTACCTCCTCCTCTTCTTAACCTCCTCCTCGTCACATGTTTTGTTTTGTTTTGTTTTGTTTTGTTTTGTTTTGTTTTGTTTTGTTTTGTTTTTGTTTTGGAATTAGATTATCCTAAGCGCCTACGCTTCAAAGGATTCAGCCGGTTTTATTGCCGTGAAGAACTTCACACTGGCCAGCGGGCTCTGTCCCACCAACATCTGCACCTTTGAGAACGGGCCGTGCGGTTTCAGCACGGCGAGCAACACTGATGACGCCGCCTTCTACCTCGTTCCCGGCTCCAGTGCTATAGGCTATAATCGGAACGGTAGGAAAACAGTGCAGTGCAGTCAAAAACTATTTTAAAATTTTTCATAAACACTCCTTTTTTAAACATAAAAAACTGCGCTTTTATAACCACTCAATCACGGCGGCAGATCACACGACGCACACCATGTACGGCCACGTGATGTGGGCCGGCCTGCGCGACCCTGGGAACAAGGTGACGCTGACCAGCCCAAAGATGGCCAACCTGCAGACGCAGTGCCTGAAATTTTACTTTTTACGCGGGGACGAGAGCATCAGTCTGCGCCTGTACGAGCACTATCCCTCAGCAGGAAGCAGTCGAACTGATCGCGTCCTTTGGCACTCAAATGACACCCACCTGTTGAGCGAGTGGATCAGAGTGCAGCAGACGGTGCTCTTCACCTCCGAACCGATCACCTTGAACTGGGAGGCGGAGATGCACGGCACATCGCCTGCTAAGATTGAGATTGACGACATCTCGCTGACGCCGTTCCAGTGCGATCCGCCAATTACCTGCAGGTAGGTGAACCGGTTTTTTATTCCTAATTTGAAAAGTTAAAATCATAGATCAATTGACCTGATGATACTTTTTTAACATTTGATAACTTCACTAGCTTTGCGACTGATCTCTGCGGCTGGAAGGCGGAGACCACGAAGAGCTCGCTTCTCTGGGGCCTGGGCCTTGGCCGCGTCCTTGACCCAAGCAAGCTGAAGACTAGGACGCCGCTGATTACCTACCGAAATGTGCTGTACACTGATTTTACTGAAGTTACCACTTCAAGCCACGGAAGCATGGAGCTGCTGAGTGAGGTGGTGGACGCGCCGGCGCTGGGCGCCTGTGTCACCTTCAGCTACAAGGTCTTCTCCATGTCGCTGGACACTGATTCGGTAGAGTTTTCTTAGAAGTCACCTTTTATTATTATTTTTTCACTATACTAACTCTCCGCTTTTTTCAATTGTTCCCGGTCAAAATCAGCTTACACTAAATCAAATTGACCTGTCCGGAAACCGCACCGTACTGTGGAGCTTCAAGGACAGCACTAAAATCGGCTACTGGGCCTGGACTGATGTGAAGGTGTTTGTAGCAGCACCAAAAACGCTCTCGAGCGACGCCTCCGCCTACCGCCTGTCACTGTTGGCCAGCTCGGCAAACGCCGGCACCTACCTGGGAGTAAGTACGGCACCCACCGAACCAGTTTACCTACCTGGACCGGAAGTAAACATCAACCATTTTTTTTTACCTTTACTAGGTACGCGACGTCGTCTACAGCACCACCAACCTGAGGGTGTGCGGTGGCCACAGCAGTGGCGGGTCAACCACCAGCAAACCAGCAACTACCACTGCAAAGACCGTTGCCACCATTTCCCCCTCAAAGACGCTGAACTGCGACTTTGAGCGGGGCAATCTGTGCAACTGGCGGTCGAGCGACTTCCAGGTGACCAGTCCGTCGAGCATCATCTTCAAGACGACCTTCTTCCCCTGGGCCGACCACACCACCGGCTCGCGGTACGGCAAAATAGTCTACGCCCAGGGCAGCTACCGGAACGACGCGGTGAAGAGCACCATGTACGCCGAGAATCCCTTTCCTCCAGGCAGTCGATCTCTCTGCTTCTCCTTCTACTACTACTTCTACGCAAATGGGCCCTCGAGCTTTTTGCTGACCATGAACCGGGTGGACAGCGCTAACAACCTTCGGCAGGAGCCCGTCTTCAGCGGTTTTGGCGGCAATGAGGACGTCTGGCGACAAGGTTGTGGGGAGGGGGGGGGGTTTAAGAATACTCAAAAAAAATTTCTGTTAATCTTTATCATCTTTGTATTTTCGTTTGCCACCAGCCATCTTCACTATCACTCCAAACGACACCTACAGTAAATTCACCTTTACAGCTCTGCTTCAAAATGGTAACAAAAGCAGTGTTAAAAAGCCGCTAATCGGTACTTTTACAGTGCAAAGTTCTAATAAACTTTTTGGTTTTGCAGCCGTCCTCTCACTTGATGACATAGTCGTGCGAGAAGGCGAGTGCCACCCTTTTCAACTGGAAGCCGGCAAAAAGGTGTGCGACTTTGAGCAACCCAACCGAAGCTGCATCTTTGAGCCCATTTTTGCCGCTGGCCAACCCACTTGGAAGGTCTACCAGGGCGCCGCCCAGGGCATAGCCGACCACACGACGCACACCGCCGATGGCCACTTCTACGGCCTCGACCTGGCCGCCGCCTTTGGCGGCCAGAACAATAGGGGCGTTTTCCGGCAGGCCTCAGTGCAGGCCCAAGCGGTAGACGGCACCGTCTACCGCTGTCTGCACTTCAGCTACCTGATGGCCAATGTCCACCCGAACACTACGTTGAGCTACACCATCAGCAGTACTAGGACTGGTGCTGACCAGCAGCAGCAGACTGATCTCTGGTCGGTGGGCGGCTCCACGCTGGGACTGTGGTTCAGCCGGCGGGTGCCGCTGCGCACCGCCCCCTCCATCACCCTCTCACTGAGCATCCGGACGCTGCCAGGCGAGTCGGGGGCAGAAACAGGCATGATCTTCGTCGATGATATCAAGTTTTTGAAGAGCGACTGCCTCAACCCGTACAGCTGTGATTTTGAGGTACGAGCAAAAAAGGTCAAAAAGACTAAAAAATCTAGTACTAAACATATCTATCCTTTTTTATTTCGACCACACAGAACGGCGACACCTGCAGCCTGGGCGTGATCGGCTTGACCCGAAATCAGCTGAACTCCGCCGCCCGGAGCGACTTCCTCGCCGCCAGCCCCAACGGCACCGCCCTCACCGTCCTTTACCTGACTGACTACGCTGACCAGATCTGGCACGTGCTCACGCCCTGTCAGTCACTGCGGGACTATGTCCCGCGCGACCACACCGTCGGCAACGAGTACGGCCACTACCTGCTGCTCACCGCCGAGAACGTCGGCGACCGCGGCATCCTCCTCACCGAGAAGTACAACCTGGCAGAAAACGGTGGAAAAATCTGCCTCAGCTTTGCCCTCTACAAGCCTTCCGCGCAGAGTGTCTTGGAGGTCTACCAGGGCGAGTCCGCCAATGAGACGCACGGCACCAAGATCTGGGCAATTACCCGGACGACCGGTGGTCGCTGGGAGAGCTTCGAAGTTCTCGCCACGCCCCTCTTTCACAGCTCCAGCGTTGATCTCTTCTTCTTCATTGTCGGAACGCTGAACGACGAGACCACCTACCTCGGCCTTGATGACCTGACCATCAAGGAGTCCTGCCGCAATCCTTCAAACGTGTGGCCTCCCACTACCTCGACGACGACTACCCTGCCGCCTGGCGCCAGCACGACGACGCCCAACCCAGATCTGTACTTTACCTGCAAAAACGGCCGCCGGATTTCCGCTGATCTCACCTGCAACTACGTCGATAACTGCGGTGACAACAGCGATGAGAGCGCCTTTGTTTGTGGTTCATGTAAGTTCTGCGGAACGTTCATAAATGCCGTTCAAGTTCATGTTTACCTTTTTTTTCACCTTCACCTCAGGCGACTTCACCCCCCACTCCTTGTGCCGCTACAAGCCCAGTTCAGCTCTGGGCGACTTCGCCTTCCGCTTCCGCAACGACGTCACCGCCGGCCCGCGCACCGGCTCTGACGGCGACGTGAACTTTCTGGTGGCGAGTGGCCACACCGGCACCGCCTTCCTCCGCTCGCCCACCATCCACCAGAGCTACCTGTGCCGCTTCTCCTTCTACTACTACTGGTACGCTTCCTCCAGTGAGCCGGTGAACAACGTCAGCTCGACGGCGATGAAGCTGTACATCCAGCGGACGGACCTCAGTGGCAGTTTGGTGCTGCTCTGGGAGAGCTCCTTCCAGCGCCTGCGCAGCGGCACCTGGCGATCGGTGTCCGTGGGGCTGCAGCGAGTTCGCCATCCTTTCAAGCTGTTCTTTACCGCCAACCAGTTCAGTGACCATCCGGGCAAGGTGCACGCACTGGACGACCTCAGCCTGGGAAACTGCCAGCCGCCACCTTCCTCAAGTTCCTGCAGCAGCTCCTACTTCCGCTGTGGCAATGGCGTTTGCGTTTTGCGGCTGTACCTGTGCGACTTTGAGGTAAAAATGGAAAAAATGTGCTTAAAAAATGTTTGTTTTTTTGCCTCTTTTTAGGATGACTGCGGAAATGGGGATGACGAGCGGAACTGCCCGGTGAACTCAATGACCAGCTTCGAGTCAGGACTCGGACTTTGGGGCAAAGGTAGGAGAGAAAGAGGAGAGGAGGGAAAAAATCAAAATGCGTGAAAGAATCTAATTTTAAAAAATTATTTTTATTTAAACATACACACACACTCCTCCTCTCCATCACAGGCGTCAACCGAAACTGGCAAGTGGTCCGCTCCACCCAGTTCCACTCTCTCCGGGACGGGCCCACTTACGACCACTCCACCGAGCAGTTCGGTTCGTACCTTTACGCGAAGGCGCAGATGACCACCGCCTCCCACAACGTCACCACCACCACGGCGGAAATCGACAGTCCGCCCTTCACTGCAGCGGCCAGCGGCTGTCAGATTCGCTACTACGTCTTCAAGAACTCCCGCAACTCCTCGCTGCTGGTCATCCTCCAGAACGTCGCCACCGGCCAGCGGTACAAGCTGGAGGAGATCGCCGGCTGGGACAACAACTGGGTCAACCACGACGCCCCCCTCTACAGAGACTCCGCCCCAAACTCTGCCCTCTTTCAAGTCATTTTCACGGCCACGCTGAACGCCTCGCAGAGTCAGTTCGTCCAGCCGTACATTGCCATCGACGACATCAGCTTCACGCCCGAGTGTCTGATTCACACCGGTGGTCCGGTGGTGATACCGACGTTGCCCAATGGTCACAGTACCATGACCACGCCCAAGGCGAACAACAGTTGTCCCGGCCTGCCCTGTATTTCACCGGCAGGACACACCGTCTGCCTGTCGGCGGTTGATGTGAGTACACAGTTCCATATTTCCTATTTGTTTAAAATAATTGTTTTAATTTTTTAGCTTTGCGATTTCGTCCAAGACTGCAAAGGTAGGACTACATTTTAAATAAATTTTAATTTGTGTTTTAACTCAAAAAACTTCATTTCACTCTACAGACATGTCTGACGAGCAGAACTGCGGCAACTGCACCTTTGACGGCGGCTCAATGTGCGAATGGGTGAACTACCAGTCGAGCAATCCCTGGACGGTGGTCAAACCGGCGCGCCTCTCCGCAGGGGCGTTCCCAAAGAGAGACGCCGGTGGACAAGCGGACGGCGGTTTTCTTGCCGTGAAGATGCTCACTTTCAGCAGCACCGTTCGTAAGTCTACAAAAAACAAAAAACTCATGTTCATTTTTAATCCTTTAACTCTTTTTCAGCAAACTCCCGCCTGCAGAGTCCCAGCATCAACGGGCACACGGCCGCCACCTGCAAACTGCGGTTCTCTTACTTCTCTTCAAGAAGAAGTTTCCTCTCAGTACGGCGCTTCCGCTGGGGCGTTGCCACCTTGCTCTTCAGCCTCAACAGAGCCTCCGTCAACCAGCAGTGGCAGTCTTTCCAGGTGGACGTGGGCGCCAACGACGCCGGTTTCAACCTCGAATTTTACGGTTCCTCCCTTTACAGCTTCAGCTCCTTTGAGGACATGGCCATTGATAACGTCCAGCTGTTGTACTGCGACCCGCACCAGGTCTACCCGACACCGCCCCCTTCCACCGGGTCACTCAATTGTAGGTTTTTAAAAAAAGTTGTTTTTGATACTAACGGAATTTTATATATATTTTTTAGGTACGTTTGAGCAGGACCTCTGCGGCTGGTCGGTGACCGGGCCCCAGCAGCAGCGCAGTAACTGGCTGCGCACGAGCAGCTCCACCAAAGAGCCGGGCAATGACGCCGATTCGCTCCGGTACCCGAAACCGTCCCGTTACGGCACTTGGATGACCACTCAGAGCAGTTCAGGCGACAGCCTGATGCCCGGGAAGGACTACCTGATCAGCACTGTACGGCTGACCGGAAGTACCACCTACTGTTTCTCCTTCTGGACGTACTTCATGTCCGTCAATCGGTACTCCTTCTTCGGTCTGTACGCCTCTAAGACGGGCAAAGCCTCATCGAGTCCGGACACCGATGCCGACTATATGGCACTCTGGAGAACTGACACTCCGCTAAGCCGCAACTGGAACAGGAAGTACGTGGAGATTAGCCCGCAGTCAAACTCCTTCTACCTGCTCTTCATTGCCGCCGTCGACTCTTTGGGAATTGTCGGTTTGGACTCTACCGAACTGATTCCAGGAAAGTGCCCCACAGTGAGCACCGAGTTTTGCGACTTTGAGATCAACAACTGTGACTGGAAGTTGCAGTCGAATGGTTTTCAGCGGAATCCAAATTCAATTAAATTTCGTGACCACACCACGGGCACCACTTCCGGTCATTTTCTTCAAGACACGTCCACCGGAAATACCGCAGTGATTACCAAGGCGATGTCCTCGGTGCCCATTTTCAACAACTCGAATGCTGGCTCACAGTACTTTTGCCTCCAGTTTTACTACTACATGTCGACCGGATTTGTGAACTCTGGCACAATGGATGACAGCACCTCGATGTTGAGCGTCAAAATCCGCCGAGACAGTACCAACAACTACCTAACCACCTCAAACATCTCCATCCTGGAGACCTACAACGAGGGACAGCTGAACAGCTGGGCGCTCTACCAGCAGTCATTCTACGCCGGCAGAACAGGTAAAGTTGAAACTTTTTTTTTTATTGACAAATTCTAAAAGAGATCATTACACAGGCAACATCGAAATCGACGCCCTGCAGGAAAAGTCACAAACAAAGCTGCTCCTGGACGACATCAGCGTCACCCAGCGCTACTGCCAGACAGGGGGCAGCTGCGACTTTGAGTTCGACAACTGCGGCTGGGACAATCTGCAGACGAGCAGCAGTGGTCGGAGTAATTCTGTCCTTTGGCTTCGAGTTCAGCCCACCTCCCGGTACATCAAGGGCAGCCTGCTGCACTACGACCACACGACGCAGTCGAACCGCGGCAATTACCTGCTGATGCCGGCGATGATGGCGGCCAACGCCCGGTCGGTGCTGGCCAGTCCACTGATCAGACAACGGCAGTCGCCGATCGCCTGCTTTACCATGTACTACTTTGCCCAGGGGGCGAACACCTCAGTGGTAGCACTTACAGTGCGGCTGGTCGATATTGGAAAGCAGAAGAGCACCGCCGCCTACACGCTCAACGCCACCACTTCGCTGTACTGGGTGAAGGCCGAGCTGGAGTTTGAGAAGGCTCCGACGACGTATGCCTTCCAAATTGAGGGTTCGTTTTTTCACTATTTGAAGTGTTCAATGAAACGGTCTAAATTATTTCTTTTTAGGCTCCTACACCAACGGCCTCAGCAGCGACATTGGCATCGACGATATTCGCATCACGCCGGGAAAGTGCTCCGGTCGAACGCTGCCGCCCACCACGACGACAACACCGGCTCCGCCCAGCGAGAAGAGACTCGACTGTACGTTAACAAAAATATTATAGACTAAAAAGGTAATCATTAAATTTTTTAGGTACATTTGACAACGGCCCCTGCGCTTGGAAGTACGACACTTCGGCTTGGAAAACAGGCTCCTTCTCCACTCTGGGCAACAACTACGCGCCCCTCCGTGACCACAGCTCAATGACCACCGCCGGAAAGTACCTTTTGTTTCAGGCGAATGCTTCGACGGCACAAACTACCTATACAATCTCCTCGACGGTGAACATCACTGCCTACGACAAGGACCACTGTCTGACGATGTGGTACTTTGAGGACGGCGAGAGCACCTTCGACCTCGACGTGTTCCTAGTCACGCCAAAGTTTAACGTAGTGGCGAACCGCTTCAGCTCGGCCATTGAAAACCGCCGCCGGTGGAATCTGCTCAAGGCGGACATTGAGTACAATCCGTCCTATAAGACCAACTGTAAGAGAAAAACTGACAGACTGACGGAGTGAAGAGAGTGGTGGGACGCAAAAATCACTGCTTTTTCTTACCAACATCTTTTCTCCTGTGTTTTTTCCCAGCAATCGGCCTGCAAATTCTCTATACGCCTACCATCAGCCGCCCGAAAGAGTTCTCCATCTTTGCCCTGGACGACATCAAGGTTCACCCTGGGAGCTGTCAACACCGGCACGACTACGTCTACACGATGGAGTTTGGCATTGAGGACCTCGAGCTGGAGTTCATCCAGCCGCTGGCCAACGCCATTGGCCAGATCTACAAACCTTTCTGGAGCTCAGTGACGGGGGCGCCCCCGGTGGACCACACCACGGAGACAAACAAGGGCAGCTACTTCCTCTTCATGAACCGGAACATCCGAGCGCCCACCGCCTACATCTCTACCCTGGCAATGGTGGACATTCCGAAAGACAGCTTTTCCACTACCTCCTGCGTCCGCTTTGCCTACCAGGTGGCGGGGAACGCCACGCTGAAGGTGTTTGTGGCGCCGAACAACGCCTTCTCCTACTACTACAACTATGCCAAGCCAATTTGGGTGTCGAAATAGTAAGAGCTGTGCTGGTGATAAAAAACGAGGTTTTCACTTTGAATTTTTGTATTTTCATTAGCTCCAAAGACGTCTGGACAATTGGCGAACTGAACATACGGGCACTGTATCTGCACAAAGTCGTCTTCTACATGGAGAAGCAGCCCGACCCGAGTTCGTACATTGCACTGGACGACCTGACGATGCTTTCACACCGCTGCCAGACGCCGGTCAGTCTCACGCGGGAAAAACTCCCGTCGTTTTTACTTTCACATTTTTTCACAACTTTAAAAATTTAGATTGATTGCGACTTTGACGGCGGTCGCGTCTGCTCTTACTCGCCGTTTGTCAATAAAGCTACCACCAAACAGTCCTTCATCTGGGGCCTCTTCACCGCCCCGCCGGCGGACCCGAACTGGCCGGGGCCTAAAATAGATCACACTGGAACTTCCATCTACGACGGTGGCTACCTCTACCTCTCTGCCTACCACAGTGTGGGCGCCTTCAGCTCGGCCATCGTCTCCACGGTGGTCTCGGGCCCTAGGACTGTGAATCCAAACCAGAAATACTGCCTCTCACTGTGGACGGTGCTGAGCAGCAAGGACTTAGGGCTGAAGCTGTCTCTGATCCGGTACGGACCCAGCTGGGTGGACAGCAATCGAACGACGACAACTATTGCCTCAAAAGCAAACACAGTGGAGAGCAATTGGACGAGGATGGCCGTGTCCATCGACCAGACGATGCTGGTGGGCACCTATGAGCTGCAGCTAGTGATTGAGGGGACGATCGGCGTCAACTCACAGGGAGGCATTTTCATAGATGACATTTTCCTGGTGGAGGGCGCCTGTCAGCAGGCTAACCTGGTCTGTGAGAATGGAACGCCAATAAGGCCGGAACAGATCTGCAACTTTGTTAAGGTGAGTTTTTACAATTTTATGTAAAAACGTTTTAAACTTACTTTTTCATTTTAGGACTGTAAATCAGGCCTGGACGAGCTGAACTGCGGCACCGCCCTCTGCAACTTTGAGACCAACAGTTGCGGCTGGGGCAACATGACCAGCTATCCTCAACGATGGCTGCTGACAAGTGCAAATCAAGCACGTATCGCCAACCGAAACGCCCCCTCGGTCGACGGCGACGCCAGGCGCTCCGGGCACTACCTGCTGGTGAGCAACGACGCCCAGTCTGGCGCCTTCAGCAACGCCGAGGCGGCGCTGAACTTCCCGCACCCGGCCCTGTACCTGAAAAACGCCTACCAGAGCTGTGTGATGCAGTTTGACTACTACATCAGCAGTCCAAAATTAAACTACTTTAGCTATAGTTTGTCAGTTCGAATAGGGCGTGACCGAACCGACTGGTCCACCGTGTACTACATTGGCCAGGCGTGGTCGTTGAACGCCTGGAGCAGGGCGTATGCGCACATTGGCGAGCGAAACGGCCAGTTCATGGCTGACATACTGGGCCATCTGGACAACAGCCAAACGAGCTCCATGGCCGTGGACAATATTCAGTTTGTGAACTGCTCGATGCCGGCGCCGCTGGGACCGAGCCGGCAATGTCCAGCCGGGCAGTTCATGTGCCGGAAGTACCGCTTCTGTGTGAGCAACGACGCCCTCTGCAACTACAAGAATGACTGGTAAGAAGGAATGCTTAAAAAACACTAAAAACAAATTTTTTAATTTTATTTTAATTCAACAGCGGCGACGCTTCCGACGAGGTCGGCTGCAGCCGCTACACTCGCTGCAACTTTGAGCTTTCCCTCCAGGCGTGTCACATTAAAACGGACGACATGGAGGCCAATAATCAGTTGCTGGACATCAACGTCCAGTGGAGCGTTCGACGAGGGCGCTCCGGAGATCTTTTCGAACCGAAAATCGACAACACCCTGCGCACTGGAAGTGGCCAGTACTTGGCGCTGGAGAACTTTGCCAGTTTTGGCCAAAAGCTCAAGCAAACCTTCACCTCGGAGTTTTACTCGCCGATGATGACCTCCAAGGTGAACGCCTGTCGAATGCGCTTCTTCTACTTCATCAACGGCGAGCCGGCGACCATCTCAGCGACTCATCTGGAGATTTTCATTCGCTACGCCAACAAGCGAACGGCGGAGCCAAAGTCGATTCTCAGCTTGCGCCTGAACATCAGGGGAGACCTGCAGCAACGGTGGAACTTTGCCGCCGCGCAGTTCACCTCCACGGCGCCGTTCCAATTTGTATTCCGTGGGGTCCTTGGGACGAATCGCTCCCGCATTGCCGTCGATGACATCAGCTTCGATCCGAGTGGCTGCCAGGCGTCGGCTGTCAGCCCGGTGACGCCCACCACTACCACTACAGCCGCCACCGGTCAACCGGTGACCGCTCAGAGTGGAGTGACAGATGGACCCACGCCAGCGACAGTGACGCCTAAACCGGGCGTTGGTCACCGCCAGTCACCGAACGGCAACATCGGCGGCAAGATCGCCGCCGGCATCCTCGTACCGCTTTTCCTTTTGCTGGGCGCCATCGGCGGCTACTTTGCCTATCAAAAATACCGGAAGCGGACTCGAGGGGATGATGAGCACATTACCCTGTCAATGAGGAACATTCAAGAGAAAGAGGAGAAAAAAGAGAGGGAGTGATTTTTGTAATTTTATTCTTTTGTAGTAACTATTTTGTTTTTTTCATTTTTTTTATTTTTGTTTTTTACTGTAAATAAGCACACACATGCTAGTCACTTTTTATAAATTAACGTTAATTACTGATATCCTAAGTAAAACATTAAAAGTAGTCACATTTTGACTAAATTATCAAATCACGACCTAGACATTATCAATCTGACGCTCAAACATTAAACACCAGAATTTTAGCCTTGCGGACAAATCGTGCACCAGAAGCAGCAGCAGCAACTGCCGTACTATCTTATCAACGTTGTACCAAGTTTCGAAAACCAAACGACCAATGCGAAAACTGATACCTACTCATCAACTACTCACACTACTTATGTAACAGTACATCCTGAGATAAGATCAATGATTGGCAGTGCGGCATTGGTGGCGGTGGTATATAAAGGAAAACGACAAACCTGAACAACTCACCCTCACAACTACAAACAAGAAAAAACCTTTTTTCATTAATAAAAAACCTAGATTTTTTACGATGACTTCTAAAACTTACACCATCCTTGTCACGCCCCTCTGGGCGGTGGGCCACGTGAACGCTTGCACCGGCGCCCTTGCGCCTCTTCTTCGTCGAAACTCCCTTTACCCAGCAGCAAATCAACCTTGGTTCCGCATCATTTTCCTCATCGAGTCGCAGTTTGCCGACAAGGTCGCTCCTCTCGGTTTTGAGGAGCGCATTGTTGAGTTTCCAAAAGAAGCAGAAGATCAAAACGCCGGCGACACGGCCGCTCTGCTGTTGCGTCAGTCCAAAGTTCTCGGCGATTATCCCTTCTACGAGAAGTTCCAGTCGCTGATTGCCATGCAGCAGAGTGATCAGTGGCTGCAGAAGTTTGCCCTTTACAATCGAGCTGTTGAGAAAGCAATAGCCGAGTTTAAGCCCGACCTGATCTACTACGACGACGTCACGCTCTACCCGGCCGTCCACTACTCGGGCATTCCCTGGATCAAGAACATTAGTACGGTAATTGGAAAGAAATAATAAAAAAATATTTTTGAAAAAGAAGGTACATTAAAATTCCTTTTTCTGCAGAGTCCACCCTACTACCTCCTCACACCGGAAGTGCCACCAGGCTGCTCGGGCCTCCCCTCCAAAGGCGCCGATCCACAGGAGGTAGACCGATTCAACGCCCTCCGACAGAAGCTTTTCTTCAACACCACCCGCTACAATGACCTCTTTGAGGAGCTCGGCTACGCCCGCTACCCCGGTGACGCCCTCTGGATCGATTCGCATGTGTTGACGGTGTACGCCTACCCTGAAGAGATTGACTACAAGCACGTCAAGGGTTTGGTGAAAAGGGGAGACTGGTTCAACCTGGAGGTGTTCAACAAACCGATTGAATCGATTGAAAAGGCTGGTGGTGGCGACAGCCTGGCAAAGTACCTTCCGCGGGAGTTTTTGGCCGACGACTTAGACGGTCGTTTTAGCGGCAAATACATCTACCTGTCGATGGGTTCTATGGGGTAAAAACTATAAAACTTCTAAATTTTTTTCAATTAATCAGATTTTTTATTGTTGAAGATCAATCGACCTCGAGCTGATGCGCCGTTTGGTGGCCGTCCTGGCCACCTCCCGCCACAAGTACATCGTCTCCAAGGGGTCCCGACATGCGGAACTGGAGTTGCCGCAAAACGCTTGGGGCCAGCGCTTTTTGCCGCAGCTGGCCCTAGTCCCTCTGGTGGATCTGGTCATAACGCATGGCGGAAAGTGAGTCTTTTACATCTGCAACTGAAAACTTTATTTATTCTAAACAATCTCTTTTTTTCACCTTCTCAGCAACACCGTCACTGAAACCTTTGCCCTGGGAAAACCGATGCTGGTGCTGCCACGTAAGAACTTATCAGTTTGTGTTTTTTTAAAAATACTAAAAAGAATCCCAACAATTTTTTTTGTTTAACTTTTTTCTAGTCTTTGGAGATCAACCCGACAAGTGAGTACTCTTTACCAAAGGCTTTTAATCACTTTCACTAAAACTAAACTTTTTTTATCTTCGAACAAACCATCCTAGCGCCCAACGTCTGCAGGAAACTGGTTTCGGTCGCCGCCTGCCCGCCTACTCCTTCACCGAACAGGAAATGACTTCTACAGTAGACAGTCTGCTCGTGGACACTGGCCTGCAGCAAAGATTGAAGGCGGCAGCCAGGCGGATTTACTCCAACAATCGCCATGAGCTGCTGGCGGACAAAATTGAGCAAATTTTAGAGCAGAAAGCTCAAAAGGCAAAAAGCTCATAAAAGTCCTTTATTTGCCTTTGGTTGACTGTTTGTTGGCTATGATGTTCATAAAAGATGTACTTAATAAAAATTGTTAAAAATTTCATATAGAACAGTTTAATGTTGATACTATGGTCCTTTGATGAGTGGGTTGCTGTTGGTAACGACACCAATGTTCTGACCATTTAGGTTCCATTATCTTCAAAACGAGTTGTACCGAAAAATTAATCAAGGTGTCAGATAAAATGTGACTAAATTGTCTAGATTTTGTCTGACTCGAAATATTTTTAAGTAGTTTGACGTCTCAGATAATGATTTTTGAATGATAGTGAAAAACGAAAACTGAGTATGTAAAGATTTTAAATATTTTTTAAATATAAAACAAAGTTGAAATTTAAAAATCCGAGCCAGACAAAATTTAAATAGCTTTGTCATCTCTCATATGACACCTTGATCATTTTTGTAGTATTACCCGTTTTGAAGATAATGGAACCTGTGTGATTCAAGATCTTGCTGAAAAAAGTTGTTAATTTGAAAAAAACCAAAAATTAGAAAAAAAAGTTGTTATGTGCGCGTTGTCCCCCTTAAACATTAAATTTGCAATAAACGAACATTTATTAATCCTTCAAAATTTTTGCTTAAAGTTTGATCGAAAACCGTATTACTTTTTCTCAATAGTAAATGCACCTCATATTAACCAAAAAAATTTATTTTCTCAACCTGCCATCTTGTTTATTCAATTAGACTCTACAAAACAAAACTTGAAACTTTGAAAAACTGCTTAAAAATGTTCATCAAAATCTCTCCCGTTTTTCGATTTGTCGTTCCAGACACCTCTGCTGAGACCTCTGCATTTTCAGTTCTGATTCAAAACGCTCTTTTGTCTCCCTCTGCCACAAAACCCACTATCAGTAAACTGCAATTTTTTGAGTACATCAAACGTCAAGAGAAGATTGAGCGTGCCCGCATGAATGCCACTTTGGCCAACATCTCCCAGCTGTTTTTTGACTCCATTGATGCGCCTCCTCTTTTTATGTCTTCAACCTTTGCAGCGCATGGACTGTCACGCTCACCATCGTTTGATTTTGAAGTAAAAATTGAAGAAGTTCGCCCCCCGCCGGTGGTAACAAATTTCAGTTTACTGATAGTGGTTTTTGTAGCAGAGGGAGACAAAAGAGTGTTTTGAATTAGAACTGAATTTGCAGAGGTCTCAGCAGAAGTGTCTGGAAAGCACACTAAACCAAGCAGTTTTTGTTCAGGCGTACAGGTGCTGAAACTAATTTGCGGTGAATGCAAGTTACCTGTCGCCGGTGAATTAGAGCTGAAAGTTCACCTACTGAAACGGCACCAAATTCATCAACCGTACCGGTGCCTTCATCAAAACTGCCAGCACTCTTCTATGAATAAGTAGGTTTTGGAAATTAAAAAAAATGATTAGAAACTATTGTGAAAGTTTAATACTGATAACATATATTTTCTATGACAATTTTTAGACCTCTTCTTGGCCACCACGTCAAAACAGTACATAACGGCAAGCTGAGTTGTAGAGACTGTTTAAAGAAATACAAAATGCTCACCAGTTTGGCAAAACACTACGCAATGGAACACCAAACCGGCTATTACCAGTGCAGTCGTTGTCGGAAAGTCAAGATAATACCAAAGGATGCGATTGATCACTGGAAAAAATGCCTGAAATCTAAAAAAACTTCACTTTTGCATCAGCAGCAGCATCAGAAGACAAACTTTGTAAAGCAAGTTAAGCCACCGATGAAATTGCGTAGCCACCATGCAACTTTGAGCAGATAGAAAGGCAAACATTATCATTTTGATAAACACATAAATAAAAATTGACTGCATGTTTTTTTATGTAAAAAAAGAAAAAAGAAAATAAAAATGTTTTTTGTTTGATACTTAACAAAAGGTGAACTTCTAAAAAGAAAGTTGAGACAAAAACAAGGTCAAAATTAATTATGCTCCAAGAGTTATCGTCAATCAAAACATGTATAGAAGTAAAAGTTGGTGTTTTGATTGACAAATCATTTAGCGCGCCAAATGATCACAGCACATTGCTCGGCTAAAGCCATTTTATCCCCCTATAAACAATCATTGCCCGAAGGATCATCTGCACAGTGTCGCCACAAGAGGTTTTTCTAATGGTCTGATTAATTTAATTAAAAGTTTTATGTATATAAAATTAGCATCAACCACTACCTGTCAACGTTTGCACAGGCATAAACACTGTAGCCACTTGCCAGATGCAAATGCACTAGAAAAGTACATCGTGATCGACCAAGATAGGATCTTCAAATCTGTCATAAACAAGCCACCACAGCACAACGAAGGATCGCGCCCAAAAGAACAGCACTGTATTGCTAGCTGCTACCCGAACATGCTAAACAGTTAAGCCGTTAAATGCTCAGCAGGAGCACAGGAAGAGAGAACGACCACACTTTGACAAACCCTCATTTTGTCATAAGAATGCAAAAAATCATCAACAAAAATAAGCAAACATGTTGATAATGTTGATAAAGGAGTGGTGGTTGTTACTAACAACACAACAGATTAGAAACCATGATCACTCAACAACATTTTTTATGATTTTTACAGTTTTCTGCATTTTTAACAACTATACAAATGTGCAACACATTTAAAAATTACTTTATTTTAAAAAGCAGTTATAAGTTGTCTACATAAATACAAAAATTTTTTAAACACAAAAATGTTTGCCGAAAACACCTCTGCTTCCACTTCTTGTTTTTCTGAAGCACAGAATGAGTTTTCTGCCATTACAGCTTTAGCACAAAACGCCCTTTCCTCTCCTTCTGCTTCAGCACCTACAATCAGTAAACTGCAGTTTTTTAAGTACTTTAAACGACAAGAGGAAATTGATCGTGTTCGTATGAATGATACACTGGCCAATGTCTCTCAACTGCTTTTTGGATCCGATGAACCGACTACTGCATCCACTTTGCCATCGATACCTGTATCACTAGGCGGAAACAATAATGAAATCAAAATTGAAGAAGTTCACTCAACGACGACGACTGCCACGTCTAATACAATTCCTGCTGGGCAGAAAACTAACTCTGTTAAGCTAAACACGGCGGGAAATAGTTTCACTAAGCCAGTGTTTAACTCTAGTTTTAGTCGAGGAAAATCTTCTTTTTCAACTAATTTTTCTGCTGCTTCTGGAAAAAGTGGACTTATCCGTCGACAAGAGCTCCCTCAAAGCGGAACGCAAACCCAACGAAGTCGACATTGTGGAGGTGTAGAAGTGCTTCAGTTAAACTGTAGCGATTGTCTGACGACCGTTTCGTCTGACGCTCAGCTTAAGGCTCATATGCAACGTGAACACAAATTTTATTCTTTCCGTTGTTTGCATCAAAACTGTCGCCATTCTTTTGTTTCCAGGTAAATAAGTAAAAAATAAAAAAATTAAAAAGTTTAATTTTTTTCCTTTTTAGTTATCATCTAACTCAGCACGTTCAAGAAGATCACGATGGCAAGCTGAATTGTCGAGACTGCTCAAAAAAGTACAAAACGCATAGTGGAATGACAAAACACTACGCAATTTTTCACCAAAAAGGCTTTTACCAGTGTAGTCGCTGTCGGGTGATTAAAGAAATGCTAAAAGAAGCAATTGATCATTGGAAAAGATGCATGCGCAGAGGAATATCTGTCTCAAAGCAACAACCAAACTTTGTCAGTCAAACAAAACCACCAATGAAGTTGCGTTGTCACACAGTTTCAAACTAATTAGTTGATCATTAAATAAAAATATTTTGTTTTTTTGCAAAAAACTCAAAAGTTTGATATTTTGATAAATATTCTGTAAATATTTTGCATTTTTTTTATATTATTTTAATAAACGTGATTTTTGGTAAATTTTTATAATTTTGATATTGTAAAAAGTAATGTAAAAACTGGTAACAACAGTACTATTTTTTTATTTACCACAAAAAGTGTGATTAGATTACCAAAAAACAAGTTTACCATTAACAACGCCTAAACAAACATTTATATTGTGCGATAAATTGCAATTTTTTGGTAACACTTAAATTTGTACATTTTTAACGTTAACCTGCTCAACATTAGTAAAGTAAAGTACAATATAAATGCTCAAAACTCAAATGAATATATAAAAAACACAGGTTTTAAAAAATAGGTGTTACTATTTTATTAAATTTATCGTAATTTTTTATTTTAATATATATAAAACAAAATACAAAAAATGACTTTTAACAACAATAAATCACAACTGCAGTTGTTGGCAAATCTTAACATGACAACGCCCCACATCAGCCTAGAGCAATTTGTACAGTACCAACTTCGTCAAGAAGAAATTGAACGCAACCGGATGCGAGAAACAATGAATAATATGATGCAAATGCTGTTACCCGGTTCCAATATTGATGTCAACTCAATGTTGCCTACTTCTAACCCGCAATCGCAACCGTCTATTGTAACTGCTGCTGCAACTTCTGTTTTTCAAGCGACCACAGTGTCTTCATCAACCCTAAGACCACTTCCTGGCGGAAGCAAAAGCGGAAATAAAAACAACATTAGCAAACACATTCCTTGGGCAAACGTACTTTTACTGAAATGCACTGAACTAACGAGTGAAGGAGTACTTTGTGGTAAAGAAGTGGTAACGGAAGATGAACTATTCCGGCATCAGCGTTCTCGGCACGGCATACTAAAGTACCGCTGTTTGAACAAAGGATGCAATAGATCTTTTGATAGACGGTAAATGTTCAAGTAAAAAATTAACTTTTTTACTAATACTAATTTTACTAATGATTACAGCATGTATCGTGAGGCGCACGTCGCCACTGCTCACAATAATAGTCTGCATTGTCGCGATTGCCCAAAACATGTGCAAACCAGTCACGGCCTTGAAGGTCATTTTCAGCTGTACCATCAAAAAGGATTATATCAATGCATTCGCTGTGACAAGGTCAAAGAATACCTAGTAGAAATGCGCAAGCACACTAAAATGTGTTCAAAAAATAGTGCTAACAATTTTATTGAGCCTCCGAGAAACTTGCGAAGCAGTGGAGGAAGCATTTCAACACATGTTAACTAAAATTTTTTATTTTGTATGGTAAAATTTGTTTACCTATTTAACCATTTGACAAAATAACTTTTTGATTAAATTGTTATTGACATTCTCCGTTTAAACTAAATTGTCAAACTTTTTGAGTATGTTCGTAGCTTGATTACCAGTTTAAAAGCGTACAGTATATAGGCAACATTAAAAGTTAGCAACTGTTAAAATATTTTAAAAAATTAAAACTTTAAAAATAAAATTGCAAAACATTGCTTACATCTAACAACCACTTCTTTGTGATTTTCCCGTAAGTTCCAGCATTGAAAGTGACCCTCTCTTGAGTTGCCATCAGTTCATGGTAAGTCATCAGCTTAATCTTATCTTTCAAATGACCTTTAACTTGCAATTGACAGTCGTACAGCGCCTGTTGACCTCCGTACAGTGTCTCCGAGACGGCGGGCAGGTACTGCAACAGTAGCAGTTTGAGCGACTGAAAAACAATGCCTGATAACACTAGGTAGAAGTCTACTTTTGAATCATGTTTCTCAAAAACAAGTACTGAGCCATTGTAGATGTCGCCCACTACCACGGGAAGGATACTGGAGAAGATGAAGAGAGAGGCAAAACGGGAGTCAAAAGTGATCAGATCAATCAGCAGTTTTGAGTGCAGCTGACGGAATGCCTCAGCAGAGTGGATCATTTTCTGAGCAACTGGTGAGCAACTACCACTTCTTTTTAAAACAAGAGCTCGCTTGAAGGTACGCGTCGCCTCTGTGGAGCCACTGTAGAGGGCGAAAGTGACAGTTGCAAAATGCAGCATTGAGTAGAACATGTTGAGGAAGGTGCGTCGGGTGTAGGCGAGGTTCAGCGACATGTCAAGCACAAAAACCGCTGCTGAGTAGTAGCTTATACTGGGATGATGTTGGAAAAAGGTGATGAATATTATCCAAAAAGCAAATATTGCTGTGTAGGATCTCATGGCGCAGTAGGCGGCCACTGGCGGCGTGATCAGCTGGCGAAAGAGAGCACACTTTTGCTGTTGGGCGGCGGAGAGGTGGCGGAAGTGAGTGAGAGAGAGTTTAGGCAACAGCAGTGGTGGCAATGTGCCCCACCACACTGAATGCACTCTGTCCCACCATCGCAGAGGACATGTCAAGTCAATCAGTAGCTCTTTCATGGCAGAGGCACTAAACCGATTGGGCGCCAGGTAGAGCAGGTAATCGACGACAATGTAGTTGACGCTGTACGAGGCAAAGACGGCGCCGATAAAGTGATTGCAGTTTACCAGGCGGTGAACCGACCAGAAGTAGCCGTCAAAACGAGTGTAAGGGCCACCAGATATGCTGTACAGTAGGCTACGGAGAAGAAAGGTGAGCCCATAGGAGAGCATCACTAGGTCCCACTTTGTGGAAAGCAAGTTCTGATGCCATCTTTTTCCCGAGTCAGCTCTGAAGATGTAGGCGTTGATAAAGATTTTGGGCTGCTGGTAAAAAGGAAGGCCAAGTATTTTAAACACAAAGGAGGATACAGTTTTGAAAACCATTATTAAAGTTTTCAGTTTATTTTTTTGAATTGCAAATAATGCTAAAAATTATACGTTTTGTCAACAAATGTTGTACTGAAAAAATATGCAACCATTAGCAAATGACATTAAATAAAAATGTGTGACTTCACATAAATTGCATTTATTAATGTTCATTTAAAATAAACAAGGGCTCAGTTACGCTCGCTTCGCTCGCCACTAACCATTTTACTGTTTA
>JAALOO010000127.1_pt1 | contig 64187 bp, 58 predicted proteins | sample 7257641 | NCBI WGS metagenome assembly JAALOO01 (sample SAMN14085613, study PRJNA598686) | mite metagenome | biome: ENVO:01001000; feature: ENVO:01001002; material: ENVO:01001226; isolation source: single female mite from University of Michigan culture on fish food culture... ...
GCGGCAGAGTCAGCCCCATGATGCTGAGCCCGAAATAGGACAGGAACAGGATCACCAGCAAAGGCGTGCCTTGAATGATCTGAATGTACGCAATGGCCAGATAGCGCAGGGGGCGCCATGAGCTGATACGGGCCAGGGCCACCAGGGCACCGCCTAGTCCACCACCGATAAAGGAAATCAGGGACAGCACGACCGTCCACAGTGCACCTTCCAGCAGGAAGTTCAGATGATTGGCATTGAATCCGCTTGTGAACATGGCTTAACTCCGGCCGCGCAGCGCACGCTGACGAGAAAAAACTAGTTGCCCGCTTAGCCACAGAACCAGTCGCATCAGTAAGGACAGGGCCAGATACAGGACGGCGACCAGAATGTAGGCCTCGAAAGGGCGGAAGGTATCGGCCTGAATATGGTTGGCCATGGCCGTCAGTTCTTCCACCGAAATCTGCGAGGTCACGGACGACGCCAGCATCAGCAGTACATACTGGCTGCACAAGGACGGGTACACACGCTCCAGCGCGGGCAGTAAAATCACATGCCAGTAAGTTTGGGCGCGAGTCAGGCCCAGACATTCAGCCGCTTCCAATTGGCCTTTATGAATGGAGTCCATGCCAGCGCGCATGATCTCGCAGGTGTACGCCGCCACGTTGATGACCAAGGCGGCCAGAGCCGCGCCAAAGGCGCTGACTTTCCAACCCAGGGTGGCCAAACCAAAAAAGACCAGGAAAATCTGCACCAGCAGCGGCGTATTGCGGATGATCTCCACATAGAAACCGCAAAGGCGGGCAATTAGACTGGATGAGCTGCGGCGTCCAATGGCCAGAAAAGTGCCTGCTATAAAACCGAGCACGGTGGCCGGAACGGACAATTTGATTGTCATCCAGGCCCCTTGCAGCAGTTGCGGCCACTGAAGCAGCACGCTTGAAAAGTCAAAGGTATAAGTCATGGCTGGACGGGTGGAGCCGACGGCATCAGACAGAATCAGAGCGTGCTGATTCCGGAATGCTGCTGGCCTTGTCTCCCTATGGTTTACATGTTTTTATGATGTTTTTTGCTGTGCTGTTGCGCTAGCCTTTTTGTATGGTATAGAAGCCACTTAAAGCCTGTCCAGCCAATCCAATGATGGTTTTTGATTGACTAATAAAATCCCTAAAATCAGCGATATTGCCCGCTTGGCGGGTGTTTCTACTGCGACTGTGGATCGGGTGCTGAACCAGCGTCCCGGTGTGCGTCCCGGTACGGTACAGCACGTGCTCAAAGCCGCGCGACGACTGAACTACATCAGCGATACGCAGCTGAACGTGGATCGAGACATCAAGCCCATGCGCATCACTTTTTTGCTGCCTGCTGGCAGCAATCGGGTGATCCATATGTTTGGCGACGCAATCGACTATTCGCACGCCCAGTTGCAGCCCTTCAATGTAGATTGCCGTACCGAGGTTTTTAGTGGCTTTGACCATGAGTCTTTGGCGCAGGCTTTGCTGGGTTTACGGGGGCGTACCGATGGGGTGGTGTTCATGGCTTTGGAGCATCCCTTGGTTCGCGAGGCGGTGAACACTTTGGCAAGCGACGGAATTCCGGTCGTGACCTTGATCTCGGACTTGTCGGCCTCGGCACGCTGCGCTTATGTGGGGCTGGATAATGTGGCAACCGGTCGCCTGGCCGCGTATTTGCTAAGCCGCTTGAGTGCAGGGCAAACCGGAACGTTTGGTTTGATTGCCGGTAGTCTCTGTTATCGGGCGCATTGCGATAGAGAGTCCGGTTTCCTGCAATTGATGCAGGAGAAAAACTGGGCAGACCGGGTGATGGGAGTGCGAGAAGGGCACGACGATCCGGAGAGCAATTATCGTCAGGCCCGACTGTTGCTGGAGCAACATCCCGACCTGATTGGTATCTACAACATTGGCGGTGCACCAGAAGGTGTGGCAAGAGCGCTTAAAGAGGTGCGGCGCGACAAGAAAATTGTTTTTGTCGGCCATGGGCTGACGTCAGATGTGCGTGCCTTGCTGATTGAAGGCACCCTGGATGCCATCATCATGCAGGACCCGCAGCAGTCCATTTTGAACTGTGTGCGTGTGTTGACCGCCTCCCGGCAGTCAGGCGAGGCAACACCGAAGCTCAAGCCCATGAATAGCATCGTGGTGTTTCGAGAAAATCTTCCCTGAGCGTGTTTACCGTGCGGGCTGGACCTCGTTGTACTCCTTGCCGTATTTATAAGATGTATTTAATATATATCTTTATGGGCGGTGGCGATTTCATCAACTGCCTCACCTCATGTTAAAGGGATAAAAAATGCAAGTTGGAATGCTGAAACTGGCGGGTCTGCGACACCCTGAATGTGCCGATAAAGTGGCCATTGCCTTGGCGGCTATCGACGGCGTGCAAGCGGCAGATGCCTCGTTCGAAAACGCAAAAGCGTCGGTTCGCTTTGATGAAACCCAGGTCTCACTGGAAGATCTGCATGCTGCCGTTGAGCGGGCTGGCTATCAGATTGCCAAACCTGCGCATGGTGAAGACGGTGCATGTTGCGGTGGTTGCGGCGGTTAAATCCACTACATCCTGAAGCTGAAAACCGATTGTCGAAACACAGTCGGTTTTTTTATGGCTGCGCAAAGCAGGGGGCCAGGTTTGAGTGTGGTGCGTTGAGCGTGTCGCCTTGGCTCCACTGGTGCCAGTTCCAAGGCGCATTCACAAGCCTGTAAAGAAAGCAGCCGATCATGCGGTGATGAGTCTTTATATGGAAATGGCTGTGTTCAAAAAAGAAGAGAGTCGTAGTGCTGCTCGTTTTCTGTCACAGTTAGATTTAATTGCATTGCTGCTGAAGGATAATAAATGTGTGGAGCCACAAAATAAAAAAGGCCGATCATTGAGAAATGATCGGCCTTTCGGAATTTTGGTGCCCAGAAGAGGACTCGGTCACACAGGCGCGACCCCGGTCGGGCTTGCATGCCCGACCTTTCTCGTCCCCACGTCAGGTGCTCAAGCACCTGACTTTCCGTGCTGGAATGCAAAAAGCCGACCATCTTGCGATGATCGGCTTTTTGGGAATTTGGTGCCCAGAAGAGGACTCGAACCTCCACACCCGAAGGCACATGGACCTGAACCATGCGCGTCTACCAATTCCGCCACCTGGGCATATCGTTGTATGCTTATGGCTGTGCCAAAAGCTTCCAACATCTTTACTGCGTGAGCAGCAAAGAAAAAGGATTATAGGCATACTTTATTAATAATGGAAGTGTCCTTTTGAATAAAAAACGTCAAGACAGTACTGAGGACCGTATTCAATCAACGGGCCGTTATGAGTTGCCGCCTGACTTCGACCCGGATACCCCGACGCGGGAAGTGATCCTGGCGGGGCTGCGCGAAGATGCAGACGGCCTGACCATGCAGGCTCTGGCGAAAAAGCTGGGCCTGGGCAAAGAAATTACGGTGGGTTTCGAGCGGCGTGTGCGCGCAATGGAGCGCGATGGCCAGCTGCTGATTTCCCCCGAAGGCAAAATTCGCAAAAACAGCCAAACTGGGTTTATCGCGGGCAAAGTGTTGGGCCATCGCGACGGCTTTGGTTTCCTGCAGCGCGACGACGGGCAGCCTGATCTGTTCCTGTCGCCACGGGAAATGGCCAAAGTGTTGCACGGCGACCACGTTATGGTTCGCATCGTCGGTGAATACCGCGGCAAGCCAGATGCTTCGATCGTAGAAGTTACCGCGCGTCATACCAGCAAGCTGGTGGGCCGTTTCCTGCGTGAGCGTGGCACGTTTATCGTGGTGCCCGAAGATCAACGTATCAAGCACGACATCCTGATCCCGAACGGGGACCAGGGCGAGGCCGAGCCCGGCCAGGTCGTGACGGTAGAGATCACTCAGCAGCCCGAGCGTCATCGCCAGCCTTTGGGGCGTGTGATTGAGGTGCTGGGGGAAATTGACGACCCCGGCATGGAAATCGAAATTGCCGTGCGCAAGTTTGAAGTGCCGGTCGATTTCTCCGAGAAGGCGCTCAAGCAGGCCGCTCGCATTCCTGCCAAGGTCAAACCCTCGGAATACAAAGGCCGCGTTGATTTGCGCGATGTGCCTTTCATCACCATTGACGGTGAAGACGCACGAGATTTTGACGATGCGGTGTATTGCGAACGCGTGGACATCGGCACGGGCAAACGCTCGCGCTGGGCATGGCGCTTGCTGGTTGCGATTGCCGATGTTAGCCATTACGTGCGCTCGGGCGATGCCCTGGACGAGGACGCGCTGGAGCGTGGCACCAGCGTGTATTTCCCGCGCCGCGTGATCCCCATGCTGCCAGAAAGCCTGTCTAACGGGATCTGTTCTCTGAACCCGTCGGTAGACCGTCTGGTCATGGTGTGCGATATGGTCGTCTTGGCCGATGGTGCCAAATCCGGCACCGTATCGGCCTATCAGTTTTACGAAGCGGTCATCCACTCACATGCGCGCACCACGTATTCCGATATCTGGAGCGCCTTGCAGCAGCCTACTGGCCCTGCTGCCACCCAGATTCAGCACGTGCTGGAGCCTGTGCAGAACCTGTACTCCTTGTACCGCCTGCTGGCCGAGCGCCGTACTGCACGTGGCGCAATTGATTTCGATACGGTTGAAACCAAGATTGTGTGCAACCCCTTGGGTCGCATCGAACGCATTGAGCCCTTGGTCCGTAACGACGCGCACAAGCTGATTGAAGAGTGCATGCTGGCAGCCAATACATGTGCTGCCGACTTTATCGCTCGGAGCCGTCGCAACGGTCTGTACCGTGTGCACGAAGGCCCCACGCCGCCCAAGCTGGAAGCCTTGCGCGAGTACTTGCGTAGCTTGGGGCTGACCCTGGAAGGGGGCGATGAGCCTACTTCTGCCGATTACGCCAAAGTCGTGGCCGCGGCCCGTGGTCGTTCCGACTTCGCCGTCATTCAGACCATGTGTTTGCGTTCCATGCAGCAGGCCATTTACAGCCCGGAAAAAACGGGCCACTTTGGTCTGGCCTATTCGCAATACGCTCACTTCACCTCGCCGATACGCCGTTACCCGGACTTGCTGGTGCACCGCGTCATCAAGGGGATATTGAAGGGCCAGCGCTACGTTCCGGCTATCGACGAAGATCCGGGCGATGCCGCCTTGCCAGCCAGCAAGCGCGACTTTGCTCGCTGGGAGAAACTGGGTGCCTTGTTGTCGGCGCGCGAGCGTCGTGCTGACGAGGCCTCCAAAGACGTGGAAGCCTGGCTCAAGTGCTGGTTTGTTAAAGAGCACGTGGGCGAGGAGTACTCTGGCAAGATTAGCGGCGTGACCAGCTTCGGTCTGTTCGTGACGCTGGATACCTTGTATGTGGAAGGTCTGGTCCATGTTTCCGAGCTGGGTGCGGACTACTTCCAGTACAACGAAACCTCGAACGAGCTGCGTGGTGAGCGCACCGGTCTGCGTTATCGCCTGACCGATGCGGTGCAAGTGCAAGTCGCTCGCGTTGATCTGGAAGCGCGCCGTATCGAGTTCCGCCTGGTCAAGGGTGTGGGCTACAAGGCGGTGAAGGCAGCGGCAGAAGGGGCTGAGCCATCCGAGCGTCCTATCAAGAAAGCAGCGTCTACCAAGCCGCTGGCCTTGAAGGGCACCACGGCCTCCCAACGACGTGCTTCGCAAAAGCAGGCCGAGCGGGACGAAAAACGCAGTACGGAGAAGGCGGCCAAGTCCGCAAAATCCACGCGCAGCCCTAGAGGACGGCGCCGATAGGCGTACAATGCCAAGCCGGGCTTTTTGCCCGGCTTTCTTTATTTGCTCTTATTTCCCCCAAGGATTGTTATGCCTCAGCAGGTTTTGGCCGGTTTCCATGCCGTTATTGCCCGAGTTCGTTTTAGCGCCGCTTCGGTGCGCGAGGTCTATGTGGATCAGACCCGGCGCGATAAACGGATGCTGGCCTTTATCGAACAGGTAGAACAGGCTGGCTTGAAAGTCATGGCCGTGCCGGTCGAACGTCTGGATGGCCTGGCCAAGGGTACTCGCCACCAGGGCGTGGTGGCTTTGGCTCTGGAGCAAGAGCTGGCTGTCGATGTCAACGAATTGCTGGATGATCTGGAAGAGGCCGGTCAGGTTCCTTTCCTGTTGATTCTGGACGGGGTGACAGATCCCCACAATCTGGGCGCTTGCTTGCGTAGTGCCAATGCGGCGGGGGCCCATGCCGTGATTGCACCTCGTGATCGTGCGGTGGGTTTGAATGCCACCGTATCGCGTGTGGCTTGTGGTGCTGCGGAATCGACGCCTTACATTACGGTGACGAACTTGGCCCGTACCATGCGCATGCTGCGCGAGCGCGATGTCTGGCTGGTCGGCACGAGCGATCAGGCCACCCATACCTTCCACCAGGTGGATGCCCGTCGCCCCATGGCCTGGGTAATGGGTGCCGAGGGCGAGGGCATGCGCCGTCTGACCCGTGAAACCTGCGACGAGCTGGTGTCCATCCCCATGATGGGCGCGGTAGAAAGCCTGAACGTCAGTGTGGCCAGCGCAGTCTGTCTGTACGAAACCCTGCGTCAACGCAGTCAGGCTTAATTTCTTTTAAGTCTTGTTACTTGCTTAATTACTTATTTGTATAAAAAACGGCGGGTTTCATCCGCCGCTTCACCAGATAATAGGTAATTGGCCGTCAGCCGTGCAAAACTCAATCGGCGCTGACGGTGTGTACACGCATTATGGGCTTGGAAACGATCATGGAAGAAAACGGCTTTATTACCTCCACCTTGCACTCTGACCGTCGCTTGGGCACGCAGCATGGCGCTATTCATCAGCCATTGCACCCGTCGACCGAGTTCGGGTTTCAGGATGCGCGTGAGCTGGCTGCGGTCTTTCAGGGCAAGTCCGGCTTTACTTATTCCCGCCAGGGCACGCCTACCACGGCGGCGCTGGAAGCCAAGATTACACGCATGGAAAAAGGGGTAGGCAGCGTCAGCTTTGCAACCGGCATGGCTGCCTTGAGTGCCACCTTGTTTACCTTGTTGCGTCAGGGCGATCACTTGATTGCCAGCAAATACCTGTTCGGCAATACCAACAGCCTCTTGGGTACCTTGCGCGATCTGGGTGTGCAGACCACGCTGGTGGATGCAACCGATCTGGCCCAGGTACAAGCGGCACGCCAGCCCAATACCCGTATGGTCTTTGTTGAAACCATTGCCAATCCGGGTACACAGGTAGCCGATCTGAAAGGGGTGGGGCAATGGTGTCAGGACGAGGGCTTGTTGTATGTGGTCGATGCCACCCTGTCCTCGCCTTACCTGTCGCCCGGTCGTGAGTTCAAAGCCTCTTTGGTTGTGAACTCCTTGTCCAAGCATATCGGCGGTCACGGCAATGCCCTGGGTGGCATGGTGACGGATACCGGCCTGTTTGACTGGACTACGTACCCCAATATTGCCGAGGTATACCGCAACGGCAATACGCAGAACTGGGGCCTGGTGCAGATCCGAAAAAAGGGCTTGCGCGATATGGGCGGCACCTTGTCGTCCGACGTGGCTCACCGTTTGGCCGTAGGCTCGGAAACCTTGCCTTTGCGTATGGAGCGCATCTGTTCCAACGCACTGGCGTTGGCGCGCCATTTGAAGGCCCATCCCAAGGTCAAGCACGTGCAGTATCCGGGCTTGGAGGATCACCCGCAACATGAGCGTACGGCTCAGTTGTTCGGCAATCGCTTCGGTGGCCTGATGAGCGTGGTGCTGGAAGAGGGCATCGAAATCTTCGACTTCCTGAATCGCCTGGAAGTCTTTGTATTGGCCACGCATTTGGGCGACAACCGCAGTCTGGTGCTGCCCGTTGCCCACACCATTTACTACGAAATGGGTGCCGAGCAGCGCGCTCTGATGGGCATTGCCGACAATCAGCTGCGTATCTCCGTGGGTATCGAAGAGATTATCGATCTGACCTCGGACTTTGATCAGGCCTTGGCCCTGTCTTGAGTTCTTCGCGCATCTAGCCATGGTTCAGCCTGGGCTGTATCAGGGCTAGATGCTGCATCGCTTGTTGCAACTCCCTGGATTCCAGATTTGCATAGCCAAACAGCAGATGGCGCGGGTTTGTGCTGTCCACTTCCTGGCTGGCAGCCTGTGCCAGAGGGTATAGCCGTATGCCATAGCGAAGTGCCCCCGCTGCAACGTGATGGGCGTCTGGACTGTGTGGCGGCAGGTGAAAAGCCAGATGCATGCCGGCATTGTGCCCGCTGACCACTCCCGTATTTCCCCACACTTTTTTCAGTCCTTGCAGCAGCGTATTGCGTTGCTCCATATAACGGCGGCGCAAGTATTGCAGGTGACGTGGATAGTCATACTCATCAAAAAAACGAGCTAGAACAGCTTGCGTTAACCAAGGCGAACCATTGTTCAGCAAGGCCTTGCGGGCGATAAAGTCCTGACTAAGATGGGGTGGGCAGACCATATAGCCCAAACGCAAACCAGGTCCCAGGGTTTTGGAGAACGAACCCAGGTAAATGACCTGGCCGGGGCTCATGGCCTTGAGTGCTGCGGGCAAGGCCGGACCATAGCAGAAGTCTCCATCGTAGTCGTCCTCAATAATCAAAGCTCCACTGGAACTGGCCCACGCCAGCAGCTCCTGCCTGCGACTCACTGTCAGAGTGTGCCCCAAGGGGTATTGATGGGAGGGCGTGACAAAGGCCAACTGGACTGCCTTGTCCGGTAATTGATCCGTACGCAGGCCGTATTGGTCTACCGGCACAGGAATGCCTTTTGCACGGTGCCGCGCCAGCAAATTGCTAAAGCCTGTATAGCCAGGCGATTCATGTACCGCACAGCTGTTTTCATCCAGAAAGTGAGCCGCGATCAGGCTCAAGGACTCCTGCGTCCCTGCTGTAATGATGATGTGGTCCGGGTCAGCCAATATGCCCTTGCTGGCCGCCAAATAATCTGCAATCTGTAGCCGTAACCCCCATAGGCCCTCAGGCGGTGGATAGTCCGCCATCGCGGAGCCTGCGTATCGGAGCAGCTGATTGGACAGAGAAATGAACTGGCGCAGCGGAAAAGCATGAACCGAGGGGCGTCCAATCTTGAAATCAAAACGAACTGGCACGCTGGCAGCGGGCACATGCACACCGCTGGCCAGTGCCGTGCTGGTACGCGGGTTGCGTGCACAGTGGGCGGTTTCCAGTACAAAGTCCGGTGCCAGTCGGCTGCGTCCATTGCGGGTGGGCGTAGCCACAAAAAATCCCCGGCTCGGTTCGCTATGAATCAGGTTGGAATCGATCAGCAAATCATAGGCACCCATGATCGTATTTTTAGAAACCTGCAATAGAGACGCCATTCGGTTGATCGAAGGCAAGCGATTACCTTCTTGCAAACGCCCTGAACAGATCAGGGTTTCGATTTGACGTGCAATTTGGCGTTTATACGGTGGGCTATGAGTATGAGAAAGCGTAATCGGTAAAGAAAACATGGCGGGACCGGAAAAATAATCAAAACCATCAAGGGCGAGCCAAGCCGGGCCACTATAGGCAGCAGCCTCTAGTTTTAACTTGAGTTAGGTCAAAATGATTATTCGTTCGTGATAAATTTGTCCCGCTTATTGATCTGCCAACTGGCGCCTTGTCATGGATGTTTTTATCTAGGTAAGAGTATTTAATTTCTCGTAATTACGATATAAAAAAACCATCCCCATTATCTAATCTGTATCCATACCTTCTCAGTAAAAAATAACAATCGTTATAGTTTGCTTGGTCTTGCCGTTTAGCAAGGCAATTGTTGGAGGTAATGGAATGTATAGAAAAATGATGACCCTGGCCTTCCTGTCTACCACCGTCAGCGCGGCTTTGGCGGCCCCGACGGAAGAGCAAGTGCGGGTAGATAACTTGTTTCAGCAAAACTGTGCGGTGTGTCACGCAGCCGACCGGGGAGGGTATATCGCACCGGGTTTACACAGTGATCGCCTGGTTCAAAGCGAGATTGCCTTGCGCGGCACCATCATGACCGGAATCCCGGATACCTTGATGCCGCCCTTTGTAGGACGTCTGCCCGATGAGGACATTCGCGCACTGGCCAAGATGATCAAGAACGAGCCCGTGGTGGAGCGTAGCTGGGACATGGACCAGATTCGTGCCAGCGTGAAAGTGCTGGTGGACGAATCCACCTTGCCTGGCAAGCCCAATTACGAGATTGACTCTGTCTATGACCTGATGGTCATCATGGCCCGCGGACGCTACGGCCGGGGAGATGGTTCCAATCAGGCTCGTGCCGTTTTCATCAATGGCAAGAACAACCAGAAGGTGGGTGAAATTGCCACGGTTGGCGCGCCTCACATCATGGAGTTCAGTCCCAGCCACGAACGCTGGGGTTACCTGAAAAGTGATGATGGCCACGTCTACAAAATCGACCTGTATACCTTGCAGATTGTGCGTCAGGCCAAAGTGGGGCTGACCGGTACGGGTATTGCCTTGTCCAAAGATGGCAAGTGGCTGGCGCTGAGTTCCTTCGTGCCCAACAGCATGGTCATCCTGAAAGCCGACACGCTGGAGCCGGTGAAATATATCGCTCTGGAGGGCGAGGACCCGGATGGCAATTTCATCAAATCCGCCGGTGGTCCCATCATTGGTAGTCGCATCAATAACAAGTTTGCGCTGACACTGCGCCAAGCCGGGCAGATCTGGATTATTGATCCGGACAAGCCGGATATGCCGGTCACCAAACTGGCCAAGGTCGGACGCATGTTGCACGACACCTTCCTGACGCCGGATGGCCGCTACTCCATGGTCGCTTCTTACGATGACAACAAATACGTGGCCATCGACCTGAAAGACGACAAGGTGGTGCGTGATATTCCGGCCGGTTGTCAGCCCCACGCAGGCTCGGGTGCTGTCACTGAGGTGAATGGCCGCATGCTGGCCTTCGGCACCAATATGGGCACTTGCAAGCTGGGTTCTGTGGTCACGGCCTGGGATGTCAAAGACTTCTCTGTGGTGAAGCAAATCCCTGTCGCCGGGGCGACAGAGTCGCCCGCCGCACATCCTAATGCTCCGTATGTGGCGGTGGACATTATCGACAAGGACAAGCGCGCTTCCTGGATTCAGCTGATCGACAAAAACACCTTGTCCGTGGTGAAGACCCTGGATGTGGGTGGCCATGCTTTCTTCCCCAACTACAACCGCACGGGCGATTACCTCTACGTCAGTTCGGGTTACTGGGGCGATCGCTTGAAGATTTATGACAGCCGCAGTCTGGAGCTGGTAGCCGAACACAAGATGGAAAGCCCATCGGGCATTTTCTCTCGTGCCCGTACCCGTTGGCTCACCATCGGTCAGCCTGAAACCCAAAAATTTTAAGCAAAGGAACGTCATGAAAAAGCTTTTTATGGGTGTGGCTCTGATGGGCCTCTTGGGGTCTGGTGCAGCTTGGGCAGCAGACAAACCAGTGGGTTTGCAAGGCTCGCACGGGCAGTCGCAATTGTCGGCACAGGCCTCGTCCATGCTGCCTTTGTGCGCGTCCTGCCATGGGCTGGAAGGAGTCAGTACGGAAGGCATGTACCCCAATCTGGCGGGTCAGAAGGTGGAGTATCTGGTCAAGCAGTTACAGCAGTTCAAATCGCGAGAGCGTAACGATCCCATCATGAGTCCAATGGCCGAGCCTCTGAGCCCGGAAATGGTGAATGAACTGGCTGCTTACTTTTCCAGCCTGAAGTAAGTGTGAACCGGGCGCCAGTTTCTGCTGGCGCCTCAAGGATGTCGTGCAATGAATGTGTTTCCCTTGTTTTTCAATTTGACCGGCAAGACGGTTGTCGTCGTGGGTGGCGGGACGGTCGCGGAGCGTAAGGTTCGGCTCTTGCTGCGCGCTGGAGCGCGAGTCACTGTAGTCGCGCCGGAGCAAACCTCCTGGTTGCGGGCCAGTGCGCAAGCGGGTGCTTTGAGCAGCCTGTTTACTTCCTTTGTCGCCGAGCATATCCGCGAGGCTTGGCTTGTTATTGCGGCAACAGGAAGACGCGAGATAAACCGTATCGTGGCTCAGGCAGCGGATGCCTTGCGTCTGCCCTGCAATGTGGTCGATGACGGGCAATTGTCCACCGTACAAGTCCCAGCCATGGTTGACCGTTCGCCCTTGATGATTGCGGTTTCCTCCGCCGGTTCTGCCCCCGTGCTGGCGCGGCGCGTTCGGGAGTGGATAGAGAGCGAATTGCCGGAGTCAGTAGGGGACCTGGCCGGTTTGCTGGCCCGTCGCCGGGCCGATATCAAACAGGCTTTTCCCGAGGTGCATACTCGTCGTCATTTCTTTGATTACGTGCTTGATAGCCAGATCCCTGATCTCCTGGCACAAGGCAAGCCCACTGAGGCACTGGCAGCCTTTGATGCTGCCTTGGAGGCGGAAACTCCTCAGCAGCATATTCAGGTCACCATTTTGCCTATCGCCGACCTGGAAGCAGTGGACTTGTTGACGCTGCGTGCCTTGCGCAAATTGAATCAGGCAGATTGGGTCTTGTACCTGCCATTGACTCCGCCCGCAATTCTGGAAAAGGCCCGTCGTGATGCCCGTTTGATGGCCTTGGATCAGGCGGGTGTGGTCTTGCAAGACACCTTGTTGAATCGGGACTTCTGGGCCCCGCTATGCCGTTCCTGGGCGCCTGGAGAACGCATCGTGATTGCGTGGAAATCGTCGTGGGATGTGCAGCCTTTGCTTGAGCTGTTGCAGCAGCAAGGCTTGAGCTGTGAGTTGGCCTAGGTGCGCTATCAGCTTGCATGGGTGAACTGTGTGATGAAGAACTAAGTGAAGTGTTGTTGTTGTTGTTGTTGTTGTTGTTGTTGTTGTTGTTGTTGTTGTTGTTGAGTTTGAGTGAGGCAAGATCGCTTGCCTCACTTTTTTTGGCCCTTCGATTCAGGCCTGTCCAGGCTGGCACTTGAAACTTGCTGTGTTTTGATTCTGCACTCTTTTCCCCAGCAGCCCACCTGATTTATTGGGAGTGCTGGGTGCTATTTGAGGCTTCAGAGGGCAGGGCAGAGGTTCCAGAACTGTGGCTGAGTAAAAATGGTTCTGGGTAATTGCCTTGAGGGCGTTCAGGCAGTGATTTCCTGATCGTTGAGATAGCAGCCCGGATCTTCCGCCCATACATTGCCCGTGCTTTTTTCTGCCCGAGTGCGCGTATTGCCATTGCAGATATCCAGGTAGGCACAGCCCGCGCAGCGTCCCTGTACTGGCCTGGGACGTTGACGCAGCCCTGCCAGCAAGGGTTCTTGATCGTTGGACCAAATCTCTGAGAAAGGCCGTTGCAGCACATTTCCCAAGCTGTAGTGCCACCACATGGTGTCGGGGTGCACATTGCCCCGGTTATCGATGTTCGCAATCCCTTGGCCGGAGGAGTTGCCTCCCCATTGGCGCAGCATATTCAGAATTTTGGGAGCCTGTTCGGGGTAGTGGCGCCTTATCCAATGCAGAAAGAAAACGCCATCAGCATCGTTATTGCCCGAGGTGAACTCCTTGGGTTTGCCGGCTTTCTGATACGCCATACAGGTCGTGAAAAGCTGCTCCATGGCCTGTCGCGTGACAGCGTGGTGACTGGCCAAGGAACGGTTGCCCAGACCTCGACCTGCATAGTTCAAATGAGAGAGATAAAAGCGGTCGATTTGCTCCCGGTCCATCACGGCCAGCAGGCCATTGAGATCAACCGCATTCTCTTGAGTCAGGGTAAAGCGCAGGCCCACTTTCAGTTGTTTCTCACGGCATAGTCTCAAGCCGTGCAAGGAGGCTGCATAGGCTCCTTTTTTACCACGAATTCGGTCATGCCGGGCCTGTAAACCGTCCAGGGAAATGCCTACATAGTCAAAGCCGCAGTCGGCAATCTGATCAATGTTTTGCTCAGTAATCAAGGTGCCGTTGGACGATAGTCCTACATACATGCCCAATGCTTTTGCACGTCGGCCCAAGTCGTAAATATCCGGGCGTAGCAAAGGTTCGCCGCCCGACAGAATCAGGGCGCGTACACCGAACTGATGCAGATCATCCATGACTGTGCAGGCTTGTTTGTAGCTCAGCTCGCCAGGGAAGTCCTTGTTGGTAGAGGCCGAGTAGCAGTGACTGCAATGCAGATTGCAACGACGTATCAGATTCCAGATCACTACCGGCGCCTTGCTGGTTCGGGTGGGTGGAACAGAAGAGTGCAGGGCAGCGACAAAACGAGATATCCGGAACATGCTCAAGGCCTCCGCAGACGCAGGCCGGTCTTTTTGAGAATGGCCGTGGAAAACAAAATATCGTGATCGTGCAGGACGCCAGGAAAGCGCTGCGAGATTTGCAGGCTGATGTTCTGTGCCTGGGCACGTACCGTGTCATGGTCCCTGCCATGCAGCATGGCAAACAGGTTGTATGGCCACTCGGGTAAACGACGCGGGCGACGATAGCAATGACTGACTCCGGCTTGTGTGCCTAGCCACGTACCGACTGCCTCCAGTCTATCGTCCGTGATGTTCCAGACGCACATGCCATTGGCTACATAGCCCAGTGCATAGTGATTGGGGATAGCCGCAATTCGCCGTATCAAGCCTTGATCCAGCATGGTTTGAAACTGCTTCATGACATAGGTTTCGGATACGCCCAATTCTTGTGCCAGTTTCAGGTAGGGCTGTGCTTCTATCGCCAGCCCCAGCTGCGATGCATGAATCAAGGCGGTATAGGCAGGGTTCAACTGCACCATGTCACAGCTCCAGTTTCAGGCTAAGGGCATATTCCTGTTCTTTGGGAAAAGCAAAGACGGGCAAGCCGGTTTCAGCTTCGATTGCAGCCAGGCAGGATTCGATGTCTTGTGGCGTTGCCGTGGCAAGCACAAACCACATATTCAGGGCGTGAGCGCGCCGGTAGTTGTGAGCGACCTCGGGATGGCGGTTCACGGCTTTGACGGTACTGTCCCAGCGTTTTTCCGGTACGGCCATGGCGACCAGACAGTAAGCACCGCCTAGTGCCTCGATCTGAAAGAGGGGGCCAAAGCGGGTCAAGATTCCGGATTGGCGCAGATGCTGGACACGCGCAATCAAGTCGGACTCGCTCAAGGCAAAATCAGGAGCCAGCTGTGCAAAAGGCCGGGAGCAGATGGGGAAACCATCTTGCAGACGATTCAGAATGAGGCGGTCGATGTCATCCAGCTCAGCCGGCGCATGCAATGGTGGGGTGTGAGTATCAGTCATGATGAGCCGGTCTAAGCAGTGCGCCGCGTTGCTTGAAGCAGCGAGTGGAGAACAGCACTTCCTGGGGGAACGGGTTCAGGCCAAAACGGCTATTTAGCTCTGCATGATGGACCAGGACGTGCTGACGGTCTTTGCCGTGAATCATGCAAAACAGATTGTGATTCCAATGCGGCGGGTAGGGCTGCCGTTGATAGCACAGCGTAATGCCGTCTTGCTTGGCCAGTTCCTCACCCACGGTATCGATGTGGTGTTTGTCTACCGTCCAGACACACATGGCATTGGCGCTATAGCCCAGTTTTCGATGACGTAAAACCAGGCCAAATCGTCTGAAAAGACCTTGCTCCAGAAAGCTGCGCAGGTGTTGCAGCACTTGCTTTTCGCTCATCTGAGCATGTTCTGCCCAGGGCTTGAAAGGCTCGGCTTGAATTACCAAACCTGGCAAAGAGCATTCCAGCAGTTTGCGTTCAGCACTGCCCAATGCAGGCAGGCCGTTGCCAGGTGACAAGGGGCTGGTGATCTTGGGATGTGCGGCCAGGCTAAATCCCAGATCAATGTGATAAGCCCGGATCATGGGCAAGGACATGGGCAACAAGCCGGTATGTTCAGCGATGTGGTCCAGAGTCGCCTGCCGTTCTTGTTCACTCGCACAGGTCAGCACAAACCAGAGATTGATCGCGTGTTCGCGTTCGTAATTATGATTCACGGCCGGTAAGGCGCTGATCCAGTCAGCAACTTTGTCCAGATCCTTGGGCGGAACATGCATGCCCACCAAGGTGCTGCTCATGCAGGCTGGGTTCAGTACTGGCCCGATGCGACTGATGATGCCTTGGGCCTGCCAGCGTTGAAGGTAGTCCATCACGGCTTGTTCACTAAGGCCCAATAGCAGTCCCAGCTTGCGGAACGGCCGGGATTCTAGTGGAAAGCCATGTTGCCAGGCATTCAATAGCTGAAAAGCAGAAGGGGAAAGATCAGAAACCAATGCGACCACTCCGATGCGTAAAAAACACTCCACTGGGGTGCTGAATATCCAGGCTTTCCAGACGCTTGAAACTGCGGGTGTCGTACACACTGACCTTGTTGTCGTCTCGCGCTGAAATCCAGACGGCCTCGCCCCGAGGGGTAAATTCCATGTGGAGAACGGCTTTGCCTGCGTCCAGGGTCTGAACCACTTTCAGTGTGGCGACATCAATGACCTGTACCTTGTCGTTGTCAGGAAAAGCGAAGTTCACCCAGACCTGACGGCCATCGGGCTGAGCCATCACAAAAACGGGTTGGCCATGAACGGGAATGCGAGTTTTTTCTTGCCAGTCCAAGGTGCTGGCAACCAGCACCTCATGGCGTCCAATAGCCGGTAAAAACAGGTCCTGACCAGCCAAGGACCAGCCGCGCAAATGCGGCATTTTGTAGACGGGCAGGGCGGTCTCTCCCCGGCCATAGCCTTGCAGGATTTTCCGGACTCCTTTTTCCGGGTTCCATAAATCCAACATGGCCAAGGCGTCCTCGCCAAATAGACCGGCAATGTAGTAGCGCCCATCCGGGGTGACCATGGCATCGTAGGGCTGGCGGCCTGCTGCAAAACGTCGTGTCGTGGGGTGCAGTGGGTCGGACAAATCGGTCAGCCAGATTTCGTCCGCCTCGAACAAGGAGTAGGCGAATTGCTGATTCGGTAGATCCGCCAAGCCAACCACCTTGGCGCGCTTGTTGGGGGCATAGTAGGACGGGACCTCACTGATCAAGTCCAGGGTGTCGGCATCAAAAACCTTGATGCCGCCCGGTTCGTAGTTTTGCACCACGATCAGCTTGCCATCCTGTGAGATTGCCCCACCTATGGCATTGCCGGACTGAATGATGCGACGGACTAGAACCTGTTCAAGCAGATCCACTTTGCTCAGTCCACCATCGCGCCCAAAGACATAGCCATAGCGCCCATCGCGTGAGTAGGTGATATGAGCGTGGGACAGATCGCCCAAACCTTCAATGCGCGCCAAGCGGCTGCGATGACTGGTTTCAACAACGGCCACACTGCCCGTCGCACGTTCAACAACCAGCCCCAGGTCATTGGTGCCGCGTAGTGGGCTGGCACAGCCGCTTAAAGCGACAAGCAGGCCAAGACTCATCAGTGCTTTCATGGTGCTGCATCCGATTCATGGAGAAGAAAATCAGCCAGCCAGAGACTTTCTGCCGGCTGCAAAAAGCGGTTCCAGGCAGGCATGGCTGTTCCGGGACGCCCATGCATGATCGTCAGGGCGATTTGCTCTGCGCTCTGACCCCGCAAGGCATCAGCCGTCAAGGCAGGGCCCAGACCTCCTTTCAGCAGCAGGCCATGGCACGAACCACACTCTTGATGCAGCAGTGTTTGTAGAGAGGCTTGCCGCTCCAAGCTCACAACGGCTTCATCGGCAGTGGCTTGTTGTGGCCAAAGAAGGGAGAGCAGCACGGCCGGCCATATCTTCACCAGAGCCTGCCAGCCACTGAGTTTTGAAGGAAGATGCAGGCCTCTCACATCGCGGCCCCGGAGGGTTCGGGAGCGAGGGCATCTTGGGTATTGGGTATGGGCTGTGGGTAGTCCGGGTGCAACTGCACCACTTGTCCGATGATCAACAAGGCTGGCGGGCTGAATGTCTGTGCAAGCTGAGGGAGTGTTTGCAAGGTACCCAAGCCCCAGCGTTGGCTTTTCAGCGTGGCATCTTGTGCCAAGGCGATAGGCGTATGCGGGCTGCGTCCATGTTGAATCAAGGCCCGGGCAATATGGCTGCAGTTGGCCATGGCCATGTAGAACACCAGCGTACAGGTGGGGTCGGACAAGGAGGCCCAGTTCAGTTCCAGCCCCTTGTTCTCACGCAGGTGCCCAGTGATAAAGCGCACACTACTGGCCAGCCCGCGATGGGTCAGGGGTATGCCTAAAGAAGCTGCGCAGCCTGTAGCCGCGGTAATTCCAGGCACGACTTCAACCTGGACCCCGTGTTGCTGCAGATACAGCTGCTCTTCGCCTCCCCGTCCAAAAATAAAGGGATCACCGCCCTTCAAGCGGACAACGTGTTGGTGTGTTCTGCTCAGCGACAAGAGGATGTCGTTGATGTCGTCCTGTATGCTGGGCTTGCAGGCAGCTACCTTACCGACATCGTGCAAGGTAGCTTCAGGATTGATACAGCTCATGATGGCGCGGCTGACCAGGCGGTCATAGACCACAGCATCTGCATGTTGCAGCAGGTATAAAGCGCGTAGTGTGAGAAGTTCAGGGTCGCCAGGCCCCGCTCCAACCAAATAAACCTTGCCGTGCATCGCTGCGCTCCTTGACGGTAGCAAGTACCGAAATACAGTCGAACAATGCAGAAAATTGTAGGAGGGCAGAGCGCTTTGATATGGGCATGGTTGGCGTTCAAGTCAGGGGTGCAGAAGTGCGGCTTTTGCTCTCTGGCAAGAAGGGTGAGGCCGCTAAGTGCGGGGCATATAAGGGAATTTATGCGGGCGACAGTTTGCCAGGCCGCCGGCAGGTGTACTGAAGTGCTTGAAAAAATGTTCAAAAACGCAGTATCAGTCGGCTAATTTTTGGGTTTTTAAAGCCCAAATAACATATTTGCGACGGCCTGTTAAGTTTCTCGATGCAAAATAGGGAAAGTCCTGCAACTTGTATCAACAGTGAGCAATGATGCGGGTTACAGGGGTTTTTTTGCTTGACACGGGTATTAAACGAAGGCTTAATACGCGGTAGCCAACCGGGGCACTTGTGCGCCCGGTAGCCATGGCAGACGGTAGTGCTTATCAGCCCTGTCGTTTGTCACTATTAAGTCTGACCGCCACAAACTGGTTCCCGCTGGGGGCCCGTAAAATAATTTTCAGGGGTATTTTCTCAATGAATAAAACCGAGCTTATCGAATTCATTTCCACCAAAGCCGATCTGTCCAAAGCTGACGCTGGTCGTGCACTGGATGCGTTTATCGATGCCGTGACCACCACGCTGAAAGAAAAAGATACGGTTACTCTGGTTGGTTTTGGCACCTTCGCTGTGTCGGAACGCGCTGCCCGTTCGGGTCGTAACCCACGTACCGGTGAAACCATCGAGATCGAAGGCGCAAACGTGCCCAAGTTCCGTCCCGGTAAGGCTCTGAAAGACGCTGTGAATTAATTTTTAAATTAATTTACGCAAAAGACTTGCAAAAAGAATTCTTTGGTCCTATAATTCTTTTTCTTCACAAGAAGAACGGCATCACCGAAATGGGTGCTTAGCTCAGCTGGTAGAGCGGCGCCCTTACAAGGCGTAGGTCGGGGGTTCGAACCCCTCAGCACCCACCATTTCTTTTGCTAGTCGAATCAAGCACTTAGGTAAAACTAAGTGCTTTTTTTGTGCCTGTTTGTTTTGTGTATCAGGTCAGACCAGACCAGCGCTGCTTCTCTGATGCGGGCACTTTTTCTGCCAGATTTTCGTCCTGAAAGCCTGTAAGCGTTGGTAAGTGCCCGCTTGAACGGCACAGACTTGTGATTCCTGCGCGCAAGTCATAAAGGCAGAGGGTGGCTCCGCCGTTTAGTTTGTAACGGTGCTATCTATATATGTGGATAGCGTCCATAGTGTGTCCAGGGGCATTTTTCCCCTGATTACTTAGGACATACATTGAAAACAGAAATTGGTATCGTGAAGTGGTTCAATAACGAAAAAGGCTTCGGCTTCATCATGCCGGAGAGTGGTGGTAAAGACCTCTTCGCGCACCACAGTGAAATTCAAGGTTCCGGGTTTAAATCTCTTGATGAGAACCAACGAGTTTCCTTCGTTGCGGGCGTTGGCCAAAAAGGCCCATGCGCTACCCAGATCCAAATCATTTGATCCCCTGCTTGCCTGACTAGGCAAGCGCAGCGTTGATCAATAAAGCCGGGCCCTTTGAAACATTGGGTTCGGCTTTTTCCATTCTGCTTATCTGTTCCAAGACAGGCTGGGGTCGGGATGGTTTCGGGGCTTTGCCAAACTTGTTGCTGCTTTTTTTCTACTCTTGAGCACAGCGACTATTCAGGTAACACTACGCCTTGTCGATATGCGGTCCTCGGGTCTTCATGAGCAAACTTCTCTCTTGCCTGTCCCCACTTGCCACTCTGATTCTGGCGTGGCTGGCCTTCATGTTTCTGCTGTTTTTCCCGCCGTTGTGGATCGTGTGGCCCGTGCTGGTCGTGAGCCTGGGCTGGATCAATTACAGAGGGATTCGCTACGCGTTGGGTAATAGTGACAAGTCCAAGCCGTGGCACCTTTGGTTCAATGTAGGCGAGTGCCTGTTTGCGGCGATTGTTCTGGCTTTGCTGGTCCGTGATCTTAGCGTTCCTGCTGCCTGATTTTTTTCCTTGTCGTACGAGAAGCGCACTTATGTATTCGGACCCTTGGCTTGATCGCTGGTTACCTTTGATCGCTCAACGTGAAATCTCCTCGCTGGTGCTGGAGATAGGCTGTGGTTTTGGCGACGACACGCTGACCTTGACCCGGGCTGGCTGGAAGGTGATGGCCTTTGACCTTTCGCCTGAATGCGTGGAGACCGCGCAGCAGCGTGCGCCCGAGGCGCAGATTGAGTGCAGGGATACGCGCGGTCCCTGGCCGGAAGCGGCGAATAATCTTGAGTTGATTCTGGCCAGCCTGTCTTTGCACTACTTCCCATGGGATGAAACCCGGACCATTGTGCGCAGAATCTGGAACAGCTTGCGGCCCGGAGGCTTATTTCTATGTCGTCTGAACTCGACCGAAGATGTGAATTTCGGTGCCGGGCAGGGCGAGTTGATTGAAGCCAACTTCTATCGCGACCAGGGCAATTGCAAGCGTTTCTTTGATCAGGCTAGCGTAGATCAGTTGTTCGGGGCTGAATGGCACCGTATCTCTGTCCAGCATATGACATCGCACAAATATATAAAGCAAAAGGCGATGTGGGAACTGGTGCTGGAGAAAGGGCCGTTGCCAGACTGATTCCTGGGCTCTGGGCGCCCTTGATCCGGTAGCCATTTTCGCCCCCTCCATCTCCCCGCTATATCTAACCAAAGAATCGGTATTTAGCCGGGTGTAACACCCTTGCTAGACTCGTTCTCATTGCTTGGAAATGGTTTCTAGGGGATGGGAAATGAAGCGGATTCAACAGAAGTGGAAGGGCGTTCGGGCGGGGGCTTTGCTGGCTTTGGTGCTGGCGGCAGCAACGGCTGTTGCGGCCGAGGTCAGTATTCTGAATGTTTCGTACGACCCAACGCGTGAGTTGTACGCCGAATTCAACAAGGCTTTCCAGACCCATTACAAAGAACAGACGGGTGACAGTGTGGTCATCCGTAGTTCCCACGGTGGCTCCAGCAAGCAAGCGCGTACCGTGATTGATGGTGTGCCTGCCGATGTGGTGACGCTGGGTATTTCTTCCGATATTGATCAGATTGCTCAGTCCGGTTTGCTGGACAAGGGCTGGCAAGCTCGTCTGCCAGACAACAGCACGCCTTACACCTCCACGATTGTTCTGCTGGTACGCAAGGGTAATCCCAAGGGGATTCACGACTGGAACGATTTGATTCGCTCTGATGTGAAGGTGGTGACGCCTAATCCTAAAACTTCGGCGGGGGCGCGCTGGAACTATCTGGCCGCCTGGTTGTACGCCTTGAAGCAAGGTAATGGGGACGAAGCGCAGGCTCGTGATTTTGTGGCCAAACTGTATCGCAACGTCAGTGTGCTGGACTCCGGGGCACGTGGATCGACCACAACTTTTGTGGAGCGGGGCATTGGTGATGTATTGATTGCCTGGGAAAACGAGGCGCTCTTGTCGGTGAAGGATCTGGGGCCTGATCGTTTCGATATTGTGGTGCCTTCCAGCAGCATTCTGGCCGAGCCGCCCGTGGCGCTGGTGGATGCCAATGCCGCCAAGCATGGCACGGAAAAAGTGGCCCAGGCTTATCTGGAGTATCTGTACAGCCCAGAGGGTCAGGAAATCGCCGCCCGTCATTTTTACCGTCCTCGCCTGGAGTCGGTGGCCGCCAAGTACCGCGATCAGTTTCCGGCGTTGAAGTTGTACAAGGTCGATGATGAGCTGGGCGGCTGGACTCAGGTTCAGGCCAAGCACTTTGCGGATGGTGGCGTGTTCGACAGCATCTACTTGAGCAAATAACCCCACTATCACCGAGGACCGTTCGATGTCACAGGCTCGTCTTTGGGGATTTCTGCCCGCTGCCCGCAAGCAGCGGGCTTTGCCAGGCTTTGGCTTGACCATGGGTTTGTCTATCAGCTACTTGAGCCTGATTGTCCTGATTCCCTTGTCTGCTGTTTTGCTCAAGACCACCTCCATGGGTTGGTCTGCTTTTTGGGAAACCATTAGTGCCGCGCGCGTCTTGGCTTCTTTGAAATTGACCTTTGGTATGGCCGCGTTGGCGGCTGTGATCAATGGTGTGTTTGGCCTGATTCTGGCCTGGGTCCTGGTGCGCTACCGCTTCCCGGGCCGTCGCATTGTGGATGCCCTGATTGACTTGCCCTTTGCCTTGCCAACGTCGGTGGCCGGGATTTCCTTGGCGGCGATTTATGCGCCTACAGGCTGGATCGGCTCCTGGGCTGAACCGTATGTAGGGCAGATTGCATTTACCCCTTGGGGCGTGCTGATTGCCCTGGTTTTTATTGGTCTGCCTTTTGTTGTGCGTACCGTGCAGCCGGTTCTGGAAGAGCTGGAGCAGGAGCAGGAAGAGGTGAGCGCTTGCCTGGGGGCGGATCGTTTTCAGACGGTCACCAAGGTGATCCTGCCCGCTATCTTGCCCGCCTGCTTGACGGGTGTGGCTCTGGCTTTTGCCCGTGCGGTGGGTGAGTACGGCTCCGTGATTTTCATTGCCGGTAACGTCCCTATGGTCTCGGAAATTACACCTTTGCTTATCGTGATCAAGCTGGAACAGTTTGACTATGCCGGCGCCTCGGCACTGGCTGTCTTGATGATGGTGCTGTCCTTCATTATTTTGTTGGCGATCAATCGCCTGCAGTGGTATCTGCAGTCGCGTCATTCGGGCCAGGCCAATGTCAAAGCGGCCAAGGTGCCAGCGCCTTTATCGTTGGAGGGCGCACGATGAGCAGCCTGACAATGGATTCCACCGTGCAGGTGGTGCCGGTACAGACGGCGCGCTTGCGGGCGGCGCAGGATGACGGTCCGGCCGTCAAAGCCATATTGATTGGCATTGCCTTGCTGTTCTTTGTGCTGTTCTTGCTGCTGCCCTTGATCCTGGTGTTCATGACGGCCTTTAGCCGGGGCATCATGCCGTATCTGTCCGCCCTGAGCGAAAGTGATACTTTGCATGCCGCCAGCCTGACGGTTCTGGTTGCCGTGATTGCCGTGCCGTTGAATATTGCGTTTGGCCTGGCAGCTTCCTGGGCCATTGCCCGGTTTGAGTTTCGTGGCAAGAGCATTCTGACGACGCTGATTGATCTGCCGTTTTCGGTCTCGCCCGTGATTGCCGGCTTGATGTTCTTGCTGATTTTTGGTCGACAGGGCCCGTTTTGGGACTGGCTGGATGCGAATAACATCCGTATCGTCTTTGCTTTGCCCGGTTTGGTCCTGGCGACTTTGTTTGTCACTTTTCCCTTCGTGGCGCGTGAGTTGATTCCGCTGATGCAAATGCAGGGCAGTGAGGAAGAACAGGCCGCGCGGGTGCTGGGGGCCAATGGCAGGCAGATGTTCTGGCGGGTAACGCTGCCCAAGATCAAGTGGGGCCTGCTGTATGGCGTGATTTTGTGTAATGCCCGTGCCATGGGCGAGTTTGGGGCGGTATCGGTGCTGTCGGGCCATATACGGGGCCAGACCAACACGTTGCCCTTGCATGTAGAGATTGAGTACAACGACTATCACACGGTGGGCGCTTTTGCGGCGGCTTCGGTGCTGGCGGTCTTGGCTTTACTGACGTTGGCGCTTAAATTGTGGGCCGAGCGCAAAATGGTTCAAGACGGTCATCGTGGATGATCGCATTCGGAGTTCATTATGAGTATCGAAGTTCGTCATCTATCTAAACAGTTTGGTGCGTTTACGGCACTGGGTGATGTGACATTGGATTTTCCAGCGGGCGAACTGGTGGCTTTGCTGGGGCCGTCAGGCTGCGGCAAGACCACCTTGCTGCGCATCGTGGCTGGCCTGGAACATGCGGATGCGGGCCAGGTGCTGATCAACGGCAAGGATGTGGCCGCCGTGGGTACGCGTGATCGCCAGGTGGGTTTTGTATTTCAGCACTATGCCTTGTTCCGCCACATGACTGTGTTCGAGAACGTCGCCTTTGGTCTGCGCATCAAGCCACGCAAGCAGCGCTTGCCCGAAGCCCAGATTCGTCAGCGTGTACATGAACTTCTGGAGCTGGTGCAGCTGGATTGGCTGGCCGATCGCTATCCAGCGGCCTTGTCGGGCGGTCAGCGGCAGCGTATTGCTTTGGCACGCGCCTTGGCCGTGGAGCCGGGCGTCTTGCTGCTGGATGAGCCCTTCGGTGCCTTGGATGCCAAGGTGCGCAAGGAACTGCGCTCCTGGTTGCGTCGTTTGCATGATGATCTGCATATCAGCACCTTGTTTGTGACGCACGATCAGGAAGAGGCCATTGAAGTGGCTGACCGTATTGTGGTGCTGAACAAGGGGCGGGTTGAGCAGGAGGGTGCTCCGCAGGATGTCTACAATCATCCAGCCAGTCCCTTTGTGTATGAGTTCCTGGGGGCGGCGAATCGTTTGCCGGGACAGTTCCAGCATGGGCGTTTTGTAGCCGATCCTCAGTTGGGTCAATTCGAATCCAGTCAGGCCTTGAATGGGCAGGGTATGGGGCAGGGCGAAGCAGTGGGCTATGTACGCCCGCACGATCTGGATTTGCAGCGTCAACTGGATGGCCAAGGCATCGTCGTGGCCGTGCAGCGCATTATTCCTTTAGGAGCGACGGTGCGGGTTGAGCTGGCTTTGAACGAGGGCGAGCGGGCCTGGGAGGCCGAGTTCGATCACCAGCGGTGGTCGCAGCTGGGCTTGCTGCCCGGAGAGCGTGCGTTGGCCTTGCCGCGCAAATTCAGCGCTTTCCCTATCGAGCCTCAAACAGAAGCGCGATTGTCCTGATTTTTTGCAAATTATTCGCAACAGGCTGACCTCAGGTCAGCCTGTCTGCGTTAGTATCTGGAGGTTTTTTGCAGGGCGGATTGAAGCAGGAAATATTACAGGAATTTAGTATTGAGAATCATTCCTGTTTCTGTTAAGATTCGATACTTCACTGGGCATCCTGTCCGGTCCCGTCATGGTCCATGCGGGTTGCAGAATGTGTAGAACGGATTATGACCGGAATTGCTTCTCAAAAGAATAGTCGCTCGATGCTGGCCTTGAAGGCAACTGGCTTGGCATTAGCACTGGGATTGCACGTTGGTGTCGTGGCTACCATCTTGTGGACGGAAACCCCCAAGATTGTGGGCGAACCTGCCCCTATGGATGTTGTTGGGGTGACGTTGGTGGAAGTGTCGGAGTCCCCGGTTCAGCAAGAGCAGGTCAGCGCCCCTCCTGAAGAGGTGGTGGCCGAGCCGGAGCCTGAACCCGAACCCGAGGTGGAACCTGATCCCGAGCCTGAGCCCGAACCGGTTGTTGAGCCGGAACCCGAGCCAGAGCCTATCGTGGAAAAACCGCCGATTCCCGAGCCGCCCAAGCCCAAACCAAAACCCAAGCCGAAACCCAAGCCCAAGCCACAGCCCAAGCCCGAGGTCCCACCGGCAGAAACCCCGCAGCCTGCTCAACCGGCAGCCCCTGCCGCTCAAGCTGGCCCGGCAACGGACAACACCTCCCAGACCGCCGCGCGCTCTACGGATGGTGATCGGCCCAAGCTGATTGGCCGGGTGGACTATTTGGGACGTCGTCCTGTGCCTGTGTACCCACGGGCTTCCGAGCGCCGTCGTGAGCAGGGCCGCGTGGTGGTTCGTGTAGTGATTTCAACCCAAGGAACCGTGCTGGAAGCCAAAGTACAAAGCTCCTCAGGCTATGAACGTCTGGACGAGTCGGCACTGAAGGCAGTACGCACAGCGCGTTTCAAACCGTATACGGAAAATGGTGTGGCCTATCGTGCCATGGCCGATATTCCTTTCGACTTTGTTTACTAGGATATATCAATGATGCAGGAACTATTTCAAAGCGTATGGGTAAGCCTGGCACAAGTTGCAGGGCCTGTTGCAGATCAGGCTGCCGCCAGTGTTGCTGCCGCTGAGGAAGCGACCGGGGTGCTGCACTTTATCCAGCAAAGTGATGTGGTCGGCAAGACCCTGTTCGTGATTCTGGCCTTGATGTCGGTTGCCAGCTGGTACCTGATCATCGTCAAAGGCGTGTTGTCCTTCCGCCTGAAGCGCCGCTCGCACGGTTTCATGCGCGAGTTCTGGTCCGCCAGTTCCCTGGAGCAGGTTGAAAACGAAATTGCCACCCACGGTGCACGCGATCCGTTCAGCCACCTGGCCAGTCACGCTATTCACGCTCAAAAACACCATGTGAAATACGGCGCCATGCGTCTGGAAGAGAAGGGCTCTACGGATGCCTTTGTCTCGCGCATCATGCGTAAAGTCATGGACGAAGAAACCGCCAAGCTGGAAAACGGCCTGACGCTGCTGGCTTCGGTGGGTTCTACCGCTCCGTTTGTGGGTCTGTTCGGTACGGTTTGGGGTGTGTACCACGCTCTGATCAATATTGGTCTGTCTGACGGTGTGACGCTGAACAAGATCGCCGGCCCCGTGGGTGAAGCGCTGGTGATGACTGGTCTGGGGCTGGCGGTAGCGATCCCTGCCGTGTTGGCCTACAACGCCTTTGTGCGCACCAACCGCGTTTACCTGTCCCAGCTGGACGCGTTTGCCCATGACCTGTTCACCTTCCTGACCACAGGCCAGCCTGTGCAGGATAATCAACCTGTTCTGCGCCGTGTCCCCAGCTCGGGTGGCGGTGCAGCATCGAGCTCGGCAGCGGCTGCCAAGCGGGAGCACTAATCATGGCTTTTGGCAGCTTTGATAATCGCAATTCGGGCTCCGCGCTGTCCGAAATCAATATGGTGCCGTTGATCGACGTGATGCTGGTGTTGCTGGTGATCTTTCTGATCACCGCTCCGCTGCTGTCGCACTCCATCAAGATTCAGCTGCCCCAGGCGACGTCCGAACCGGTTCAGCAAGATCCCAAAACGATTGATCTGGCGATTGATGCAGAAGGGCAGATCTTCGTGAATGAGCAGCCGGTGGCGCTGGAAGACCTGACCGCTACGCTGGCCCCTTATTCCAAGGATCAGCCTCAGCCTGAATTGCGTATCCGTGCTGATACCGATACTCGCTACGAAACTCTGGCCCAGGTCATGAGCCGCTCCAAGGCTTCCGGCCTGACCCGTCTGGGTTTCATCACCCGCCCAGGTCCAACGACCAAGGCAGCGGGTGATGAGGGTGAAGCCCAAGAAGGCGCCGTCGCCGATCAGAAGGCCGTCGAGCCTAAACCAGCTCTGTAATTCCAGGTTCTTCTTCGTGTTGTTTTTTCTGGCCCCTCGCTTTGCATCTGCAACGCGAGGGGCCAGTTTCGTAATAAAATCCCCCGAATGCGTGTACTAGTTATCGAAGACGACGCCATACTGGGCGCCGCACTGCAGGAATTTCTCAACGACCAGGGCTACGCGGTTGATTGGCTCCAGGAAGGCGAAAGCGCCTTGAAGGAGCTGGCTGCCCAGGTCTACGACCTTCTGCTTCTGGACTTGAACTTGCCCGGCATCAGTGGCCTGGATGTGCTGCGCCAATTGCGCCAGCAGGGCAATGCCATTCCCGTTCTGATTCTGACCGCGCGTGATGGCGTTGATGATCGCGTCGGTGGTCTGGACGCCGGTGCGGACGACTATCTGATCAAGCCCTTTGACCTGTCCGAGCTGGCCGCCCGTGTACGCGTATTTGGGCGACGCCGCAGTGGTCAGGTACAGCCCATTATTGATGTGGGTCCCTTGAGTTTTGATACCATTGGCCGCGAGCTGCGTTGTGCCGGTCAGCGTGTGACCTTGTCGGTACGGGAATTGTCCGTACTGGAAATGCTGATGATGCGGGCTGGTCGTGTGGTCACCAAGCAGCAAATTATCAACTCCCTGTCTGCCTGGGATGCGGATTTCAGCGACAATGCGGTCGAAGTCTACGTGTATCGTTTGCGCAAGCGCCTGGAAGGCACCGGGGCTGTCATACAGACTGTGCGCGGCTTTGGCTATTTGCTCGATGTGGAGAGCGTGGCCGGAGCGTAACGGCAGCTAGTGCCCGCTGCCTGAAACCTTAGGTCAACCATGCCCGATCAGCATCTTTCTCCAGCGGTAAAAACCTCCTTGTTGCGAGGCTGGCTGGAGCGCTTTCTTGCTCCCGGTTCTTTGGCCCGCAAGCTGATGGGCCGTCTGTTTCCCCCGATCTCCATTCTGGTGGTGCTCGACCTGAGCGTTACCTGGATACTGACACGCCGCATGAGCCTGGAAGACTGGCTGCTGCGCGATATCTTCTGGACCATGGCGCTCAGTCAGGTCTTGTTGGTCAGTCTGATTGCCTGGGTGTTGCTCTCGGGGATTCGCTCGCAGCTGGCGTCCATTGATGATTTGTCACAACAAATCCGCAACCGCTCCGATGACGACTTCGAACGCCTGGATGCCAGCGCCTTGCCTGCTGAAATAGTGCCGCTGGTAGAGCACTTTAACGAATTGCTGGAACGTCAGCGTGATACGCTGCAGGCGCAAAAGCGTTTTATTGGCCATGCCGCGCATCAGTTACGCACGCCCTTGACGGGTTTGCAACTGGAGTCCGAGCTGATGCTGGCACGACCGTTGCCAGATGACATACGCCAACGGGCCGAGCGCATCAAAAGCGTGTCGGACCGCATGATTCGTTTAGGGCAGCAGTTGCTGGTGCTGGCTCGTACCGATGCGGACAGCAATATTAAAGACAGTTTTGTACGCCTGGATTTGTGCGAATGGGTGCGCGAGGAAGGAGGCGACTGGTTCTTGCAGGCCCGCCAGCATGGGGTGGAAATCCATTTGCTGGCACCTGAAAAGCCGGTGTGGATTGATGCCGCGCCTGTGCTCTTGCGCGAACTGCTGTCGAATTTGATGGATAACGCTTTGCGCTATGGGCTGGGGACAGACCGCATTGTCCTGCGGGTAGCCAGCAATCCACCCTCCTTGTCGGTGGAAGATCATGGACCGGGTATTGAGGCCAGCGAACAGCAGCGCGTGTTTGAGGCCTTTTACCGTTCCCCTGGCACGCAGGCGGGCGGCTCCGGTTTGGGTTTGGCCATTGTGCAGGAAATTGCCCGCGCCCATGGCGCCTGGTGGAGCTTGATGAGTCGTCCTGATTTTCCGGGTACCCGCATCACCATTGTTTTTCCCGGTCCGCGTATTGGCGCGCGTCTGACCCGGCACGATACTTTGATTGGAAACTAAGCCTTGAACACAGCAACAGAAAACCCCAGAAAAGCGGCTCAGGCCGCCTTGTTAATGGGCGCTTTAGGCGTGGTGTACGGCGATATTGGAACCAGCCCGCTCTACACCATGAAAGTGGCCTTGAGCGCGTACGGACAGCCCGGTGCCGAACAGGTCTATGGAGTGCTGTCCTTGCTGTTCTGGTTGCTGACCCTGGTGGTTTCCATCAAGTATGTGACGGTGGTGCTGCGTCTGGATAACAAGGGCGAGGGCGGTACGCTGGCCCTGATGGAGTTGGCTGCACGCGGCATTCAGGGGCCACGTCGCCAGATTATTGTGGTGCTGGGTCTGATCGGTGCTGCCTTGTTTTACGGGGACAGCATTATTACCCCCGCCATTTCCGTGATGTCGGCACTGGAAGGCATAGGCATGGTGTCCCATGTACTTGACCCCTGGGTCGTGCCCTTGGCCCTTGGGGTCTTGCTGGCCTTGTTCCTGATCCAGTCGCACGGCACGGGCACCATGGGCAAGCTGTTCGGTCCCATTATGTTGACCTGGTTTCTGGTGCTGGGCGGCCTGGGATTATGGCGCGTTATTGAACATCCCCAGGTCTTGATGGCCTTGGACCCGCGGTGGGCCGTGGCGTTTATTGCTGAGGCACCCTGGCAAACCTTTTTACTGTTGGGGGCGCTGGTTCTGGCCCTGACTGGTGCCGAGGCTTTGTATGCCGATATGGGCCATTTTGGTCGTCCCTTGATACGCAAAGCCTGGTTCATGATTGTGATGCCTTGCCTGGTCCTGTGTTATTTCGGGCAAGGCGCTTTGTTGATTTCTGATCCATCGGCCATTCGCAATCCGTTCTTCTTTCTGGCACCCAACTGGGCCCTGGTGCCCATGGTCATGCTGGCAACCGTGGCCACGGTGATTGCGTCCCAGTCCGTCATCTCCGGTGCGTTCTCGGTGACTCGCCAGGCGGTGCAGCTTGGATTCTGGCCGCGTATGGTGATTCAACACACTTCGGCCAAAGAAGAAGGGCAGATCTACCTGCCGCGTGTGAACTTGCTGCTATGCGTGGCGGTGATGATTCTGGTGCTGAGCTTTGGCTCCTCGGATCGTCTGGCTCATGCGTATGGTTTTGCGGTCACAGGCACCATGCTGATGACCAGCTTGCTGGCACTGGTACTGTTGCCACGCCGTGCAAGTGGGATCAAACGCTGGGCCTGGTTGGGGCTCTTGGGTATTTTCCTGATTCTGGACATGCTCTTGTTCTCGGCCAATGCGCTCAAGATTCTGGAAGGTGGCTGGCTGCCATTGCTGGTGGGCGCTGTGCTGCTGGGCTTGATGCTGACCTGGCGTCAGGGGCGTGCCGCTTTGCACGAACGCTTGCTGGAAAACAAGCAGCCGTTGAAAGAGTTTTTGCTCAATCTCGAGGAGTACGCTCCTACTCGTGTGCCGGGCACGGCGGTGTTCATGAGCACGATTCCCGATTCGGTCCCCCCCGCCTTATTGCATAACCTGAAACACAATAAAGTCCTGCACGAACAGGTCCTGTTCTTGACTGTAACCAGTGCTGGCGTGCCTTACGTGCCGTTTGGGGAGCGCTATAGCCTGCAACGTCTAAGCCGCGGCAGCTGGCAGGCGGTGGCGTCCTGGGGCTTCAAGCAGGAGCCCAATGTGCCGCAATTGCTGGAGCAGATTACGCTGGAGCATCCAGAGCTGAATCTGGAGCCTATGCAGACGTCCTACTTCCTGTCGCGCCAGACAGTGATGATTCAATCGCGTCAGCCTTGGTATCTGGGCTGGCGTCGCCGCTTGTTTGCTTTCATGGCGCGTAATGCCAGCCGTAGCACGCGCTTTTTCAAGATCCCGCCTAATCGTGTGGTGGAGATGGGGATACAGGTGGAGCTGTAGCAACTGTGCCTGTTGTTCGATACAGAACAACAGGCTGTGCAGTTTGCTCTTAGGCGTGGATGGGTTTTATTAAGCTGGGTAAACGTGCCTGATTGGCGGCTCGGGCAGCACTGTATTCCATGATATGGGCCGTACGTGCAGCGAGCTCTGGCCCCAGGAAGCGTTCCAGCAAGTAGAGCGTCAGGTCCACACATAGGCTAACCCCGCCGCCGGTGATGATGTCTCCTTCGTCAACCAACAAGGCTTCGCGTACAGAACAGTTCATGGTCATTTCGGCCAATGTGCTCAGGGGTGAGGTCTCCGGGGCTGCATAGGCGGCTTTGCTGGTTGCAGTACGGCCATCCAGTAATCGGGCGCTGGCCAGTAGCAGTGCCCCTGTACAGACGCTCACCATGACATCCCCACTAGCATGACGTTGGCGTAAAAAATTTAACAATACGGGGTTGTTGGCCTGTGTTTTCCAGCCTGGACCACCCGTGATGATGGTGACATCGGCGGCGGGAGCTTGTGCAAAGCTGTATTCCGTCTCTAGCTGCAAACCGTTGCGCAATCGTATGACTCCGCCGGTTTCGGAGAGCGTGTGGTACTGCAGCTCTGGGGCCAGGCGTTTTGCCATGGACAGGGTGCCCAAAATACCAATTTCAATGGGCTCTACGTCTTCGTACAGGATGATGCCAATGCGCATAAGGAAACCTCCGTAAAAGTTTCCTAATGATATTTAAATGTTTCCTTTCTGGCAACAAAAATGTCCGGCTCGGTTTCTTATTCCTCGCTGGGTGGTTCGATAATCACTACCAATGCCTGGGCGTCCCCATCCAGCGCGCGGCCTCGGTGGGGCGTGTTGGACTCGAAATACATGCTATCGCCCGCTTCAAGCCGGACTTTGGCCAATTGGCCGTGAATCTTGAATTCGAATTCAACCGTACCAGTTAACAAGTAGACGAACTCTTCGCCGGCATGCTCAAAAAATACTTGAGGATCAGTGTGTTGGGGGAAGGTGAACATGAACGGATCCATGTTTCGGTTGGCTTTTTTATGAGCAAGACTGACGTAGTCGTAGCCGTACTCGCTGCCTCCGCGACTGACCGGTTTGCGTTCCCAACTGTGTACTACAGACACCGGTGAGTCCTGGCTTAGCGGCATGGTGGGATTGTCTTGATCCGGATCGACAAAGAAGACGCTCAAGTCCACTCCCATGGCTCGTGCAATGCGAGCCAAGGTTCCGATGGGAGGGGCTTTGTTGCCATTTTCGATCTTGGATAAATAGCCTTTGGTAAAGCCGGAGCGTTCGGCCAGGGTATCCAGAGTCAGGCGATGTTCACGCCGCAGTTCACGCAGCCGCTTGCAGACGGCTGCTTCCTCTTGTTCGGGCTTGTCGTTATTAGGGCTAAGAGAGCTGAGTTCCTCGGTCACGCCTGATTCCACGTCTGAACGGTATGAAGGAAGATACGGCCCCACTGGGTGAGGCCGTATCTGCGGGCAATGAAAATAGTCTGGTTGCCAGCGTGTTTACGGCGTGCAACCTAGCTTGAATCATACCGTATGAGTGCGAAGGTGCGCAGTGGCTTTCTCAGCGTTGCAGCAAGGCAAGCTTGTTGGTCTGCTCTGACCAGAAGTGCGCGTCTGGATGAGCGGGTGGCCCGCTGAAAGCGACAGGCCAGCTTTGTGCCAGTTCGGCATTGAGCGGGATGTAGTGCCGATGTTCAGGTCCTAACTCATAGTCGGAGGCAATGGCTTGCACGGGACAGGCCAGAATGCACAGCGTGCAATTGATGCAGCTTTGCGGATTGATGACCATGAAGTTCGGGCCGCGATGGAAGGCATCGGCAGGGCAGACCTCCAGGCACTCGCCATATTGGCAGTTGATGCAGGGGTCGGTGACGACGCAGGTCATGACTGCTCCTTGCGGGGTGCTGCGGGGCGTCTTGCGCCCCGCGTAGCGATAGGCCGCTCAGGCGGCTTGAAAACCTGCTGTGCCAAAGAACACATTCGGTTTGCGGTAGACCGCCAGCAAAATGCAGCCTTCGTCGGAATGAGTCTCGTGCAAAGAGCCTGGATGGCGCCACACATACTGACCAGCCCGACAAATACCGTCGTGGTCGTAGAACGAGCCTTGCAGGACGTAGCTTTGTTCAATTTCCGGGTGACGGTGAAAAGGCAAGACGGCGCCGGGTTCCCATTTGAGCAGCACCGTCATCTCTCCTTCAGCATCGTTGCGATACAGCACTTTCATCGAGATTTTTTCGAATTGTGAAGGCTGCCATTCCATGGATTCAGGGTCCACATAGACGGAGCCGCCTTGGGTGGGTTCCAGCTTGCCTTTGAGGCGTTGGGCATAGTGCTTGCTTTCGGTTTGTTCGGTGGTGTTGGTTTCTGTGCTCATGATGTCTCCTTGGTTGGGCCGCCCATGTGGGTCGGTAGGCATAATTTAGTGAGAAGTTTCTTATTAGTCAACTTTTAAGATAAAAATAAGAATAAGTTTACTGATAAACCCTAATTTAAGCTTAAAAAGTTTCCTGTCAGTATTTGTTCACCGTGTGTGGTATTTGCGGGCACATCCATAAGAGGCCCGGATCGATAGCCGGGCCTGACAATCAGGAGACAGGAATGAGCATTTCAGTTAAGGCGGACAGTCTGGGGGACTCCGCCACTCAGGAGCGGCAGGCGCTGGAGGAGGAAAAGTCCATGCGGCGTGTCGTGATGGCCAGCGTGATTGGCACAACGGTGGAGTGGTATGACTTTTTGTTGTATGGCACCGCAGCCGCATTGGTATTTAACAAGATCTTTTTCCCAGGCTTGGATCCGCTGATGGGTACCTTGGCCGCGCTGGGTTCGTTCGCGGTCGGTTTTATTGCGCGCCCTTTGGGAGGTGTAGTGTTTGGGCACTTTGGTGATCGAGTTGGTCGTAAATCCATGCTGATGTTGACCATGTTCTTGATGGGGGGAGGCACATTTGCGATTGGCCTGTTACCTACCTATGAACAAATTGGGATCTGGGCTCCCATTGCCTTGATTTTGTTACGTATTATTCAGGGCTTCGGTATTGGTGGGGAGTGGGGAGGGGCAGCGCTAATGGTCATTGAGCACGCTCCCCGAGATCGACGAGGATTTTACGGTAGTCTGGTACAGGTGGGTTTCCCGCTGGGTATGCTGGCATCGACTGGCATTCTGGCCTGGCTAAGTCGTTTGCCGGAAGCCGAGTTTCTGAGTTGGGGATGGCGGGTGCCGTTCCTGCTGAGTGTGGTGCTGGTTGCCTTGGGTTTTTATATCCGTTTGCAGGTGGTTGAGTCCCCTGTCTTTCAGGTTAGTCAGGATGAGGGCGAAAAAGCCAGTTCGGAGGTAAAAACAGACAAGGCGCCTCTCTGGCAAATTCTGACCAAGCATCGCCTGAATCTTTGCCTCAGCATTGGGCTGAAAGTATGTGAAGTTGCCTGGGTGTATATCCTGACAGTCTTTGTGATTGTCTACGGGACTAACGCGTTGGATCTACCCAAGGGCTTGATTCTGGATGGGGTGCTTCTTGGGGCAGTGCTGGAAATCGGCTTTATTCCCCTTTTTGGCTACCTGTCTGACAAGGTGGGGCGTAAGGCTTTGTACTATTTCGGGTCTTGCTTCGTGTTACTTGCGGTCTATCCTTTGTTTCTCTGTCTGGAAACGCGTGACCCAACACTTATCATCGGAGCGATTGCGGCATGCATGGTTTTTGGCCATGGTCCGATGTACGGCCCTCAGGCTGCCTATTTGCCGGAATTGTTCGGTACCAAAGTACGTTATAGCGGTGCATCTTTAGGCTGCCAGGTAGCTGCCGGGGTGGGCGGCGGTCTGGCACCTATGTTGGCGACATGGCTATTAGCTAGCCAAGGGCACTATTGGGGCGTGGCCGTGATGGTGCTGGTGTTGGCTATGATCACTTTGTGGGCAACATGGCGTAGCCCTGAAACATATAGGGATGATTTGACCAAGACGCAGTAGCAGGTATCAAGGTCAAAAAAACAGCGCCTGATAAAGGCGCTGTTTTTTTGTAAGGATAGCGATTCGCCTTACTGAGCAGGTACTACCGTCGTGGTTTCGCGCAGAATACCGCCGCCTTCCACGCTACCGCGCACGGTTGTGTCCTGGCCGGTCATGGATTTCAGGCAGTCTTGCTGGCGATCCGCGGGTAGACGATGGCAACGTGCCTGACGGTTGGCATCCAGATTGTGATCGCGCTTATCCAGTTTGTTATGTCGCTCGGCTTGCAAGGCCGCACCGGCTTCGCGCCGGCAGGTGGTGCGTTGTTCGCCCTTGAACTGCTCACAGCGCTGAATATCGTGTCGGTAGTCTTGGGACGGGGTTTGAGCCCAGGCAGCGGAGGACAGCAGACCCAGGCTGAGCAAGCTGGCACTCAGAATTCGGGATGGGTGTGTAAGTAGACTCATCGATCTCACTCCTTTACTTGCTAAGGGAATCACCGGCTTGGCGAGCACTGTTACGAGCAGGTATGAGTAGCAGGCCGCAAAGCCCCAAAAGCGACTGCGTATGGGGCAATACCCGATACGCAGTAAACACTTACTAGTATAGGTGGAGCAGTTGCAAGTGAGGGTAATAAAACTTTTCTAAACCCTCATTGCTTGATTTAGCTCTTGTCGCTGGCCTGAGGTTCTGCCAGGTCTTTGGGCAGAGGTGCTTTGTGCGGCATGTCCAGGTAGCCAGGTTCGTCCGGGCCATACTCGGCCAGACGCTGGCGATGCTCGCGTTTGATGGCAGCGCGCATCAGGAAGATGGCGGTGACCGGCGAGGTAATGATCAGGAGCACGCTAAGGATGAGCGGGTGCAGAATAGGGCGGCTCATCAGGTGACTGGCGCTGATGGCTACCGCCAGCACCATGAAAAACGTACCCAGCGTATTCCCCATGGTGGGGGCGTGGATGCGCGAATAAAAGTGCTTGAAGCGCAGCAGGCCAGCCGACCCCACCAGGGCCACGATACCGCTGAGAACCAGCAGGAGGGCGACCGGGATGGCCAACCACAAAGGCAATAAAGGTGTGTTCATGGCTCGATCACCTCGGCGCGCAACAGGAATTTCGCCATGGCTGCCGAGCCTACAAAACCGAACAGGGCAATCAGCAGGGCGATATCAAAGTACAAGGTAGAGTCAAAACGAATGCCCAGAGCCAGCAAGGCCAGCATGCCGTTGATGTACATGGTGTCCAGCGCCAGCACGCGGTCGGCGGCGGAAGGACCTTTGAGCAGGCGGATGACGGCGCAGCCCATGCCCAGGACAAAGCAGCCCAGGGCAAACTGACAGGCCCAGTAAACAATGTCTATCATTGGAAAATCTCCAGTAGCGGTCCTTGGTAGCGCTTCTGAATAGTGTCTAACCAGACCTGTTCGTCTTGCAGATCCAGAATATGCAAGGTCAGGACGCGGGTCTCGTAGTCAAAGCCGGACCAGACGGTCCCTGGGGTGTAGGTAATGATGCACGCCAAGGCTGCCAGAGCATGTGGGTCAGTCAGTTGCAAAGGGATGGCCAGAAAGCCGGGGCGGGGTGCATTGCCGCCTTTCAGGACCAGATGACCCACGGCAATATTGGACAGCACAATATCCCAAGCTACTTGGAAGATCAGTTTCAAGGCCAGAAAGGGGTGTCGAATGCTGGCTTTAACGGGACGAAAGGGAATGGCGGCCAAACTCAGGGCGATGGCCAGGAACAGGCCCAGCACCACATAACCGGCCGAGAGCGAGTCGTTCAGCAGCAGCCACAGACCCAGGAGCAGCAAAGGCAGAAACAGATGTTTGGTGTAGCGTCGCATCAGAATCCCTCCGCTTGAACAGAACGCACAGGGTTTTGTCGCAAGACCGAGCCGATGTAGATACGAGGCTCATCGAGCTGTTGGGCTGTTTGCTCCAGGTAGGTCGTGATTGGACCTGCATACCAGCTCAAGATCCCGCAAGCCACAATAATGCCCGCAATCGGAGCGGCTTCGATCAGTTTCAGGCGGGGAATCGTCAAGGAGCTATTGCTCCAGAACAGACGAATGCCCACACGCACCATGGCGATCAGGCCGGCCACACCCGAAATCAGCACGGCGGCTGTCAGAATCCACGCGTTCAGCGGTTCAGGAGACTGGCCGGAGGCCTTCAGGGCGGCTGTCAGCAGGGACAGTTTGGCCACAAAACCGGACAGGGGGGGCAGGCCCACAATCAGCAGGGCGCAGGCAATGAAGGACATGCCCAGGAACACCATTACGCCGGGGATGGCTACACCCACCACGTCATCACTATTGTCTTCGGATTCCGGGTCGTCCAGATCAAAGACTTCCTGACTCACGGCCAGCAGGTCGGCACCGAAAGGCTTGGTGCGGCTGACCAGTTCCAGCAACAGGAAGAACGCACCCAACGCCAGCACACTGCTCAGCATGTAGTACAGGGCAGGGCCGGTCAGAATGACGCCAGGCATACCCAGAGCGGCCAGCAAGGTGCCCGAGGACACAATGATGCAGTAACTGGCCAGCCGTTCGGGTTGCTGTGCGGCCATCACACCAATCGCACCGAATGCCAGTGTGGCAATCCCGGCGGGGAACATCCAGGCCACGCCAAAGGCGGCAGGCGCCCCCGTCGGAAGCAGCAAGGAGCCAATACGCAGCAGCGCGTAAATGCCCACCTTGGTCATGATGGCAAACATGGCCGCGACTGGCGCACTGGCATTGCCATAAGCATTGGGTAGCCACAAGTTCAGGGGCCAGGCAGCCGCCTTGATCAGGAAGGCAATACCCAGGATGGCCATGGCTGCTTCAAATACCAGGCGGTCCGAGTCTGGCATGGAGCCGGCGCGCAGAGCCAGATCAGCCATGTTCAGGGTGCCGGTGACACCGTAAACCAGGGCAATCGCGATCAGCAGCAGGAAGGAAGAGATCAGGTTGACGGCAATGTAATGCAGGCCGGCACTGACGCGGGCCGCGCCCGAACCGTGCAGCATCAGGCCATAGGACGCTGCCAGCAGCACCTCGAAGAACACAAACAGGTTGAACAGGTCGCCAGTCAGGAAAGCGCCGTTCAGGCCCATTAGAAGCAGTTGGAACAAGGAGTGGAAATGTACCCCTACGCGATCCCAGCGTGCCAGCGAATAGAACCAGCAGCAAAAAGCCAGCACATTGGTCAGCACCAGCAAGAAGGCGGCCAGGCGGTCCACGACCAGCACAATCCCGAAGGGAGCAGGCCAGTCACCGAGCAGGTACACACCGACGGACTGGGGCCAGATCGGGTCCAGCGTGCCATCGGCCAACAAGAGCAGATAGACCGCGCAGAACAACTGGGCCAATAAGGAACTGAAAGCGATCAGCAGCTTGTAGTGACGGCGCTTGTCGCGCAGCATCACCATCAGTGCCGCGGCCATCATGGGGATGGCAACGGGCAATACGGGCAAGTGTTGGTTGAGTAGACTCACAGATCGTCTTCCTCGCGACCATCAACGTGGTCAGTACCGCTCAGGCCACGATTGGCCAGAATGACGACCAGAAACAGGGCGGTGGTGGCAAAGCCAATCACAATAGCGGTCAAGACCAGCGCTTGGGGGAGGGGGTCGGCATAGTCGGCCCCCAGCTTGCCGGCGTTAATAACGGGAGCGGCGCTGATTTTGAGCCTGCCCATACTGAAAATGAACAGGTTCACGGCATAGGACACTAAAGCCAGCCCCATGATGACCTGAAAGGTGCGTGGGCGCAGCAGGAGCCAGACGCCCGAGCCGGCCAGCACACCAATCGCAATTGAAAGCACGATTTCCATTATTTATTCTCCATCCCGGATGCAGCGTTCGAGGCGGATTGCAGCGACGGCAGTTTGCGATAAAAACGTAGGGATTGGTGGGCCAGCGCGACCAGAATCAGGATGGTGGAACCAATCACCAGCATGAATACGCCAATGTCAAAGATCAGTGCGCTGGAAGTATGCACGTCGCCCACCAGGGGCAGATGCAGATCCCAGCTTTGGGCGGACAGGAAGGGCTTGTTGAAGGCCCACACCAGCATGGCGGCCACACCGGCGGTCAGCAGTCCCAAGCCAATCCAGGTTTGAGGCTGAATCAGTGGGCGGGACTCCATCCAGACCACGCCGCTAACCATGTACTGCAAGATAATGCCGGTTGCCATAATCAGGCCGCCCACAAAACCGCCGCCGGGCAGGTTGTGGCCGCGCAGCAGGAAGTACAAGGCAATCAGCGTGGAGATAGGCAGCAGCAAGCGCAGCAAGACGGCTGGAATCTGCATGATGCCTTCGGGCAGCGGGGTCTTGGGATCGGGTTCCACAAAGACGGCTTCACGGCTGTCCTTGACATTCTGGCGACGGGCCAGAGGTTGGGCGATGGCTTCAATGGGTGGACGGAATCGACGCAGCAGGGCGAAGACCGTCAGGGCCACAATACCCAGCACCACAATTTCACCAAAGGTATCAAAACCGCGGAAGTCCACCAGAATCACGTTTACCACGTTGGCACCGCCGCCCAGAGGCAGGGCCTTCTCGACAAAGAAGGGCGAGATGCCGCTGGGGTGAGGGCGCGTCATCATGGCGTAGGCCAGGGCAGCGATACCGCAACCGGCCAGAATGGCAATAATCAAGTCCCGGCTACGGCGGAACAGGGCACGAGCACTATTATCCTGGCCGCCAGGCATATCACTGACGCGTTGCGGCAACCAGCGCAGGCCCAGCAAAATCAACACGACGGTGACTACTTCCACCGCCAGTTGGGTAAGCGCCAGATCAGGGGCGGACAGCCAGGCGAAGGTCAGGCTGGTAACCAGTCCAGCGCCACCAGACAGTAGCAAAGAGGCCGGACGGTGGAACTTGGCTTGACGAGCTGCTCCAATCGCGCAGGCAATCCCGACGGCCCACATCAGGGCAAAGAAGGGATCAATAGGGGTGGAAATGGTGGACTTGAACCAGTTGCCACGAGCCAGAGGCAGGGCGGCAACGCAGATTGTGACCACGATAATCAGCAAGGTTTGACGTTGCAGGCGTGGCGAATACAGCTTGCCCACCGCCCAGTTGGCTGCCACTTCCAGATACTCCATGGCCAGTTCGAAGAAACGTCGGCCATCGGCACGGGTCAGCAAAGGCGTGCGGCCCTGGCGATTCCTGTAGAAGCGGTTGATGATCAGCACGAAGATCACACCCATGCCCGTTGCGACCAGACTCATGATCAGGGGCAGGTTGAAACCGTGCCAGACGGCCAGGTCGTACTGAGGCATTTCAGCACCCAGAATCGCGCCGGCAGCCGTGTGCAGGAATGGACCAAAGGTCAGGCTGGGAATGACGCCGACCAGCAAGCAGGTCAGTACCAGAATGGCACTGGGGATCAACATGCGGCGAGGGGGCTCATGCGGCTCCCGCGGCAAGTCGGTGGCGACGGGGCCAAAAAAGACCTGGGCAATAAAGCGCAAGGAATAGGCCACGCTGAAGGAACCTGCAATGACCGCTACAACGGGTAGGGCGTATTCCCAGGTGTTGCCATTGCTGGCCAGAATGGTCTCGGCAAAGAACATTTCTTTGGAAATAAAGCCATTCAATAGGGGCACTCCGGCCATGGCCGCCGCCGCGACGGTTGCCAAAGTGGCGGTCAAGGGCATGGCGTGGCGCAAACCGGAAAGACGGTTCAGGTTACGGGTACCCGTTTCGTGGTCCACGATACCGGCCGCCATGAACAGGGACGCCTTGAACGTCGCGTGGTTCATCATGTGAAATAGTGCCGCGACCAGAGCAAGCGGGCTGTTCAGGCCCAGCAACAAGGTAATCAGACCCAGATGACTGATGGTGGAATAAGCCAGCACGCCTTTCATGTCGCGCTGGAACATGGCCACATAAGCACCCAGTGTCAGGGAACACAGACCGGCGCCCCCAATAATGACAGCCCATTCCGTCGTGCCCGACAGCGCAGGCCACAAGCGTGCCAGCAGGAATACCCCGGCCTTGACCATAGTGGCCGAGTGCAAATAGGCAGATACGGGGGTCGGGGCGGCCATGGCATGGGGCAGCCAGATATGGAAGGGGAACTGGGCACTTTTAGTTAGCGCACCCAGGGCAATCAGGATCAGCATCCCGGTATACCAGGGGTGGTTGCGAATCTGCTCGCCCGACTCCAGTACCACGCTCAGGTCGTAACTGCCGGCAGCCTGGCCCAGCATGAGCACGCCTGCCAGCAAACAGAAACCGCCCGTACCCGTGATGATCAGCGACATGCGCGCACCGCGACGCGCATCCATGCGGTGATACCAATAGGCAATCAGCATGAAGGAAGACAGACTGGTCAGTTCCCAGAACACGACCAGCTGAATCAGGTTGCCCGACAGCACCACCCCCAGCATCGAGCCCATGAAGGCCTGCAGAAAGGAGAAAAAGCGCCGGACCGGATCCTGGGCGGACAGGTAATAGTGCGCATAAAGGGCAATCAAGGCCCCCATGGCGGTAATGATGATACTGAAGAGCCAGGCATAGCCGTCCATGCGCAGCTTGAAGGTCAAGCCATGGGCGGGTATCCAGGAGCGTGACGACTCCAGCACCTCTCCGCGAGCGATGTCCGGATAGGCGTAGAGAGTGAGTAAGGCGCACGTAACGGCGACAGCGCCTGCAAGAGATGCCTGGAGTTTGCGAGAGTTCGCGGGCATCAGGGAAGATAGCAAGCTACCGATAAACGGTAGAGCTAGGATCACGAGCAAATACATCTGACTCCAACAGGCGGTAATTTAGGCGGCTAGCGCTTAATAATACGATATATGAAGCTAAATTCAGCCCAACGGTGATAAAAAAAGCGTTTTTTTAGTTATTGCGGCCTTGATGCAGGTCAAGCGCATGCGTGAGGTTTTCTCTCACAATGAATGCTTGACTAGAAGAAACAGGTCTTTTGCAGGAGGCCCCTATATGCCGCAAACCTTGGAAGCATCGGACGCCAGCGCCCCGACCGCGCCGGACATTGAAATCTCTGAAGCCCTGATTCGGCGCTTTGATCGTTCCGGACCACGTTACACCTCCTATCCCACCGCAGACCGTTTTTTTCAGGACTTCCCCGCTCAGCCCTATATTCACGAGCTATCGCGCCGGGCCTTGAGCAGCAGCAATCCCCCCTTGTCGGTCTACCTGCATATTCCGTTTTGCCAGTCGCTTTGCTACTTCTGTGCCTGCAACAAGATCATTACCCAGGATCGCAGCAAGAGCGAGCAGTACCTGGATTACCTGCTGTGCGAAATTGATATGGTCACCCAATATATGGGTGAAGATCGGCGCACCGAACAACTGCATTTGGGCGGCGGCTCGCCCACTTTCCTGGACAATGAGCAATTGACCCGCCTGATGGCCAAGCTCAAGGAACAGTTCGCGTTCACGGACGATGCCGAACTGGGCATCGAGATCGACCCTCGTACCTTGGCGGAAGGCACGCTCCAGAACTTGGCGGCTCTGGGCTTTAACCGTACCAGCTTTGGGGTGCAGGATTTTGACCCCAATGTGCAAAAAGCGATCAACCGTATTCAGCCCTTCGAAATGGTCAAACGCGCCATTGAAGAGAGCCGGGCTGCCGGTTTCCAATCCATCAACACCGATCTGATCTACGGTCTGCCTTTGCAGACTCTGGAAAGCTTTGCCATCACCATTGACTCCTTGGTGCAACTGCGGCCAGATCGCATCGCTTTGTATAACTACGCGCACTTGCCTACGCGCTTCAAGGCGCAGCGTTTAATCAACGAGGAAGAACTGCCTGACGCCGACCAGCGCTTGCAGTTGTTCCTGATGTCTTCGCAACGTCTGCTGGATGCGGGGTATGTCTATATTGGTCTGGACCATTTTGCCTTGCCCACGGACGAGCTGAATCTGGCCCGTCTGGACGGCAGCCTGCACCGTAACTTCCAGGGTTACACCACTCGCGCAGCCTGTGATCTGGTTTCCTTTGGCGTGTCGTCTATTGGTCAGGTGGGCACCATGCATGTGCAAAATGCCCGCAGCCTGCGCAATTACTACGCTGATATAGACCGGGGGCGTTTGCCCATCGAGCGGGGTATTGTGATGCAGCAAGACGATCGCCTGCGGGCGGAAGTCATCATGCATTTGATGTGCAGCATGCCAGTGCCTATTTTGCGTCTGGAAGCGCGTTATGGCATTGATTTTGCCAGCTACTTCTCTGCCGAGCTGCAAGAGCTCAACAGCTATGCCGACGCCGGCTTGCTGACTGTCGATGCCCAATCCATCCAGGTTCTGCCCAAAGGCCGTTTGTTTGTGCGCGCCTACAGCATGGTGTTCGACAAGTACTTGAGCCAGGAAAGCGGTGCCCGCTATTCCCGCCTGATTTAACACAGTGGCCGTCCTTGCAGACGGCCACGATTCTATTGCCCTGTTTCTGGTCCCGACGTGGCCGGCAGGTTCTTGCATCAACCTAAGGTATTTACATCGTGCTAAAGACGGATTTACGTCTCATGTCCCTGAAGGGAAAACTGCTTTTGCCTATTGTTCAAGGCGGCATGGGAGTCGGTATTTCGGCGTCCCGACTGGCCGGTACTGTGGCCGCATTGGGCGGGCTGGGGACGATCTCCAGCGTGGATTTACGGCGTCATCACGAAGACCTGATGGACAGCACCGGGGGTGATGTCGAAAAAGGCGTGGTCGATGCGGCCAATTTGCAGGCGCTGGACCGCGAAATCAATCGTGCCCGAGAGCGCTCGGGTGGCAACGGCGGTATCGCCGTCAATATCATGAAGGCCGTCTCGCAGTATCCCGAGTATGTGCGTCAGTCTTGCGAGAGCGGGGCAGACGCGGTGGTGGTGGGCGCTGGCCTGCCCCTGGATTTGCCTGAGCTGGTTCAGGATCACCCTAAAGTGGCCCTGATTCCTATCTTGTCGGATGTACGTGGCGTCACCCTGCTGGTGAAAAAATGGCTGCGTCGCAAGCGTTTGCCGGACGCCGTCGTTCTGGAAAATCCCCGTTATGCCGCCGGTCACCTGGGCGCTGCCGACGATCAGTCCTTGAACAAACCTGAATATGCGTTCCAGCGTGTGCTGGAAGGTTGCCGAGCCTTGTTCCGCGAGCTGGGCCTGGAGGCCGAGCGTATTCCCTTGATCGCCGCAGGCGGGATTCACCGCCCTGAGCAACTGCGTCAGTTAATCGATTGGGGTGCAGACGGCGTGCAAATGGGTACGGCTTTTGCCGTCACCGAAGAGGGGGATGCGCACGAGAACTTCAAGCGCGTCTTGCTGGATGCTGAGCCCAAGGACATCGTGACATTCATGAGTGTGGCTGGCCTGCCTGCCCGTGCCGTGCGTACGCCCTGGCTGGATGCTTACCTGCACAAAGAGCAAAAGCTGCAATCGGTGGCGCGTGAGCGTGCTTGCACGGAAGGCTTTGATTGCCTGGCACATTGCGGCTTGCGCGATGGGGTGCAGCGGCACGGTCAATTCTGCATTGACCGCCAGTTGGCCTATGCCTTGAAAGGGGATGTGGAACGTGGTCTGTTCTTCCGCAGCTCTGAAGCCTTGCCTTTTGGCAAGGCCATGAAGTCGGTGCGCGAATTGATGGACTACATGTTGAATGGCCGCAGCAAAACGCCGGGTGTGGTTCCTGCGGGTTAATACTTTCAGGCTATAGAGAAGTTCAAAGAGATCAGGGGTTTAGCCCCTGATTTCGCGTATCAAACCTTCCTCGCTACCATCAATGGTGTGCACCGCTTCACGTCTTTGTGTTTCCAGTGCCAGGCGGCGGGCAATTTCATAGCATTCTTCAATATGCTGGTTGCCGACTTTGCGCAGCACCACAAAGCTGATGGAAGCAGAAATGGCGCTGCCGATCAAAGGCACATACTTGGCGCCGTATTTCCCCGCCAGTTTCTTCGCTCCCAGACGCACCAGAATATTGATCACGCGATCTGTGGTCAGCACGCGTCCCACCATGCCCAGGCCCATACTGGTTCCACCGACGACCACCAGCTTTTTCAGCTCCGGACTGAGGGCATCCACATCATTGGCAGTCAATCCAAAGCGGGCATTGATGATAGGAATGACCTTCATCAAAATCGCCACGTCCGCGCCCACATCCACGCCGGGAATGGGCACCACGGCAGCGGCTGCCGATAGCAGAGCGCGCCGACTGATCAGTTTGCGACATTCCTCGCGGGTTTTATCCAGTTCCTGCAGTGTCATCGTGCTCATGTGTCTGTCCTGAAATCAAGGCGGATTGATCGTGCAAGCCTTAACACATATGGGGTGGGTACGGTGCTTTTCCAGTGATTGTGTAGATGATTGTGTTTCTTATCGTAGTTGATGTCGTCAGTTTGGGGAAAAAAGCAGGGGATTGGTCTCATTTGAAATTTTTGCTTTCAAATGCCATCAACGTTGCTTCAAACCCCTGCCGCGGACATTTAAAGTCTGGTGTCTTTTTCTGTTGCACTTGGTGGCATTCTTTATGCACTTGCGGGGCAGTTCAGACACGCTCAGAGAGACTGATTTCTATTAAACTGGCGCCGAAAATAGCACATTCCATAGGGGAAGAACGATGCATCGCCAGTCTTTGCTGGGTTTGATGTTCTTGCTGGGTGTCAGTAGCGCCCAAGCCATTACGATAAGCAGTTTCTCGCCTCAAGGGGCGACATCTGATTTGCGGGATGTCAAAGTCACCTTTGCCACGCCTGCTGTTCATTTTGGGGATTCGCAATTGCCTGCGCCTGTCTTGGTGCAGTGTGATGATCCCGCGGTAGTCGGTCAAGGCCGTTGGCTTGATTCGCGTCGCTGGATTTATGAATTTGATGAGCGTCCAGGACCAGGCTTGAGTTGTACGGCCGTCGTGTCCAAAAGCTTTCGCAGTATCAATAACGAAGCGATCAGTGGACCGGCTCAATATCGTTTTAATTCCGGTGGTGCCATTCTGGAAAGCAACCGCCCATACTACAACATTATTGACGAAGACCAAGTCTTTCTATTCAGCTTCAATGCGCCTGTTAATACCGCCTCTTTGGTCAAGAACGGCTATTGCCGGGTAGAGGGTATTGGCGAGCGTATTGGCCTGAAAGCCGTTGAGGGGGCCCAGCGCGATGCCATGGTTCGCGCCGAGTTCTATGTGGACGAGGTCGACGAGCGTTACCAGGCCGTGCAGTGTGCACGCCCCTTGCCAGCGGATGCCACCGTGTCGGTGGTGCTGGAACCGGGCATCATGACCCAGATCGACAATCGTAAGGGCGTCCCGAATACGGATCGCTACACCTACGATTACAACGTGCGTCCCGAATTTACGGCCTCGCTCTCTTGCATGCGCGAGCGCGCAGAAGCGCCTTGCACGCCGGTTGGCAGCTTCGGCGTTCAGTTCTCCGCGCCTGTCGCTTATGAGTACATCAGTCAGATCCGTTTGGAAGCCGGCAAGCAAGTCTGGGAACCCAAGTCTGATAGCGATGAGGCCTGGCAAGATCGTGGCCCCAGCCAATACGTACGTTTCGAAGGCCCTTTCCCTGAAAACGCGAAACTGACGGTCAAGATTCCGGATAACCTGACTGACGACGCTGGCCGCCGCTTGAAGAACCCGCAAGTTCTGAGCAACGGCATGAACACCACGACGTACCCGCCGCTGGTGAAGTTTGCGGTGGAGCCTTTCGGGATTGTGGAGCGTTTCGGCCATGCTGACCGCGACGGTTCGGACGATTCCGATCCGCCAGCCATTGGTTTGAACCTGCGTAATGTCGAGCCTGATCTGACGACCGAGCAAATGCTGGTGTCGGCAGGTGAGGTGGGGGCTTTTGCCGTCAAGGACGATAAAGAAGTCCTAGCCTGGTACTCCCGTCTGCGTCAGCTGAACTACTCCTGGAGAGTGAGTGCCGAGCAGTTGCGCGACATGATGGACCCTGGCTTTCGCATCACCGCTCCTGTTGATGAATACGGTCAACTGGACTTGCGTGGTCAGCCTTTGCTGATCGGCAAAGAGGTCAAGAAGCTGGAACTGCCCGGCATGGATCAAAAAGGTGAGCGTCCTTTTGAGTTGATTGGCGTGCCGCTGAAAGAGCCCGGTTTCCATGTGCTGGAAGTGGCGTCCCCACGTCTGGGGGCTTCCTTGCTGGAATCGGCAGGCACCATGTATGTGCGTAGCTCCGTGCTGGTGACCAACCTGGGCGTGCACATCAAGAAAGGGGGCGATGACTTGCTGGTTTGGGTCACCACCCTGGATGATGCCAAAGTGGTGCCCGGTGCCAAGATCCGTGTCATGAACTGCCGTGGCGAAGAGCTGGTGCAAGGTGAAACGGATAAGGACGGGATGTTCCACCATCCGCAAGCCGTGGATGGCCCCGATTACTGCCAGGACACCGGCTTGTCCGGCTTGTTCGTGACAGCGCGTATCGACAAGAACAACGCCATGGCTCGCGGCAAGGATGATTTCAGCTTCGCCTTGAGCGAGTGGAATTCGGGTATCGAGCCATGGCGTTTTAACGTCCCCTACAACTGGGGCGGTCGTGATGATCCTGTGGCCCATACGGTCATGGATCGCAGCCTGTTCCGTGCTGGTGAAGTGGTGCACATGAAGCACTACGTGCGCGAACGCGTGCGTGACGGTTTCAAGGCTCCCGATCGTTATCCCGACGCCATGATTGTCGAGCATGATGGCAGCGGCAAGCGCATTGAATTGCCCTTGAAGTGGCAGAAGACGGCCGCTGGCAGCGTGTTTGCGCTGACCGACTGGAGTATCCCCAAGGATGCCGAGCTGGGCGTGTACCGCTTGCGTACAGAAGGTGAAAACCAGTACTTCAGCTTTGGCGAATTCCGGGTTGAACAGTTCAAGTTGCCCGTTTTGGGCGGCAGCATCAAGCTGGGTGATGGCCAGGATCGTCCTTATCTGGTCAAGCCTGAAGAGCTGCAAGCTGATCTGCAGCTGAAGTATCTGTCCGGTGGCCCAGCTGACTTCCTGCCCGTGCAGTTGTCGGCCGTGGTGCGCAGCCAGTGGCCGTCCTTCAGTGCCTATGACGACTACACCTTTGCGCCTCCCGAGAAAACCGAGCAGTCTGATGCGTCGGACTCCCGTGTTTTCCTGAACAAGAAGCGCTTCCAGCTGGATGCACAAGGTGGTTTGCGTGCCAAGCTGGATGATCTGCCTGCGGTGGATCGTCCTTCCGAGTTCCTGGTGGAAGCTACCTTTGCCGATCCGAATGGTGAAATTCAAACCCTGACCCAAACCGTGTCTGTATGGCCTGCTGACGTCGTGGCTGGTCTGCGCGCGGGTAGCTGGTTGGCCGCCGGTTCGTCCACCAAGCTCTCCGCTATTGCGGTGAGCCCAGACGGTAAGCCACTAAAAAATGTGCCTGTGCGTATTGAGGCGGCCAATGTGCAGCGTTTTTCGATTCGCAAACGCATGGTGGGTGGCTTCTACAGCTATGACAATCAGGAACAGCGCGAGGACCTGGGCACGATCTGCGAAGGCCGCAGTGATGATCAAGGTCTGGTGCAGTGCGATGTGAAACTGGAGAAGGGCGGTCAGGTCGAGCTGCGTGCCATTGCACGTGATAGCGAAGGCCGTGAGTCCGTTACGGCCAGCACCGTCTGGGTCAGCGGCTCTGGCTACCTGTGGTTTGGCGGTCAGAACGATGACCGTATCGACGTCATTCCGGCGAAAAAGACCTGGGCCCCTGGCGAGACGGCCGAGTTCCAGGTGCGCATGCCTTTCCGCGAAGCTACGGCCCTGGTGTCGGTAGAACGTGAAGGTGTCTTGCAGGCTCAAGTGGTTCAGCTGGAAGGTGACAGTCCTAACGTCAGCGTGGAGATCAAGCCCGAATGGGGGCCGAACGTTTACGTGTCCGTGCTGGTTCTGCGCGGCCGTCTGCGTGAAGTGCCTTGGTACTCCTTCTTTAGCTGGGGCTGGAGTCAGCCGCTGAACTGGTACAAGGCCTACTCGGAAGGCGGTGGCGAATTTGTGGCCCCGACCACGACCGTGGACTTGTCCAAGCCTAGCTATCGTTTTGGTCTGGCCAGCATTGAAGTCAGCAGCCAGCAAGATGCGCTGGATGTGAAGGTGACGACAGACCGCAGCCAGTACGCGATTCGCGAACAGGCCAAAGTTGATATTCAGGTTCTCAAGTCCGATGGCACACCGGCAGCCGGTGCCTCCGTGGCCTTGGCCGCTGTGGATCAGGCCTTGCTGGAACTGAGCCCGAACAATAGCTGGAACCTGCTTAACGCCATGCGAGCCTTGCGCGGCTACAACGTGCAGACCGCAACGGCGCAGTCTGAAATCGTGGGTCGTCGTCACTACGGTCGCAAGGCCGTAGCGGCCGGTGGTGGCGGAGGCAAGAGCCCCACTCGTGAACTGCTGGATACCTTGCTGCTCTGGAAGGGCAATGTGGAGCTGGATGCACAAGGTCGCGCAACCGTGACCGTGCCGCTGAAAGACTCCCTGACCCAGTATCGCATTGTGGCCGTGGCCGATCTGGCGGGTGATCGCTTTGGCAGCGGTTCGGCCCAGATCGTCACCACGCAAGACCTGCAAATTATTTCCGGTTTGCCAGCCATTGCTCGTGAGGGCGATGACTACCAGGCCCAGGTGACGCTGCGTAACAGCAGCCCACGTGCCATGAACGTGAAGGTGCAGGCGCAGTACCGTGGAAAAGGCTTGCCCTCGGCAGAGTTGCCCGAGCAAACCGTTGAGCTGGCTTCCGGCTCGGCCAAAGTCGTCTCCTGGCCCATGTCGGTGCCACTGTCCAGCGGTTCGGCCGATTCGCACCAGATGGAGTGGACGGTTGATGCACAGGAAGTTCAGCAGTCCGGTGCGACGGGCAAGGCCGCCAAGGACAGCCTGGCGATCAAGCAGGAAGTCTTTACCGCCACTCCCGTGACGGTTCAGCAGGGAACGCTGGTTGCCGTGGGCATTGAGGAGCCGTTGAACATGTCGGTGCAAGCGCCGGCTGGTGCCTTGAAGAACGAACAAGGCGTGGTTCAAGGTGGTCTGCAGATGCTGTTCCGTTCCTCCCTGGGGGGCGGTATGGAAGGGGTGCGTGCCTGGTTCGAACGCTATCCTTACAGCTGCTTTGAACAGCAAGCCTCGCGTTTCATGGGCCTGCGTTCTGAAGCCGCTTGGGCCGGCCTGATGCAGCGCATGCCGTCTTATATGGACCAAAATGGCTTGCTGCGTTACTTCCCAAGCAGCTACGGTTGGGGCAGCCGCGTGCTGACCAGCTATATCCTGGACATCAGCTACATTGCGGAATCCATGGGCTTGAACTTCCCCATCCCGGACGGCTTCCGCAACGAGATGCTGCAAGCTCTGGAAAACGTGGTGAATGGTCGTATCCCGAGCATGCAAACGGTTTCTCGCCAGGAGCGGGATATTGAGGTGATTCGTGCGACAGCCGTGTTGGCCAAGTACGACCGTGCACGCGTCAATATGCTGGATTCGGTGGAACTGAACCTGCAAAGCTGGCCTACTGAAATCCTGCTGGCCTGGGTAGACCTGACTCAGCGCTTGCCAGGTATCAAGAAGGCGGAGGAAACACGTAAAGAAGCCATGAATCTGATTCAGGCCCGTCTGGTCAGCCGTGGTACTCGTCTGGTCTTTGGTGAGGACACGCTTAACGGCAGCCCATGGGCCATGACCAGCCGCGTGACCAACCAGGCTCGCCTGATGTTGCTGGCCAATGAGATGCCGGACTGGACCGAGGATATGCCTCGTCTGGCCCAAGGTCTGTTGGCAGAACAGCAACGTGGTGCATGGCGCATGACCACGGAAAACCTTTTGGGTAGTCTGGCCATTGAGCAGTTCAGCCGTCATCACGAACAGAACCCTAGCGGTCAGTCCATGGTGATTCTGGGTTCGGAAACGGCTCAGGTGGTGGATTGGGACATGCTCAAACCTGACGGTCAGGGTGTGCGTTCTTCCAAGATTGACGTGCCTTGGCGCGGTGATCAGGCGGACAACCTGAGTGTTGAGCAAATGGGCGAGGGCAAGGCCTGGATCGAAGTTCGTTCCCTGGCAGCTGTGCCGGTGACCAAGCCTATCGCTGCTGGCTTGAGTATGGAGCGTCATATCGAAGCCGTGGAGCAGGCCAAGTCAGGCGTATGGAGTCGTGGTGACATCATGCGTGTGAAGATCAAGCTCAAGGCTCAAGGTCAGGCAAGCTGGGTCGTTGTATCGGATCCGATTCCTGCCGGTGCCACTATTCTGGGCAGCGGCCTGGGTCGTGACTCCGCCATGGCAACCGCCGGTGAAGAGCAATCCGGTCACTGGCCCAGCTTTGTTGAACGACGCTTTGATGGCTACCGTGCTTACTACGAGCGCTTTGAAGAAGGCACCACGGAAGTCAGCTACACGGTGCGTCTGAATACAGTGGGTCAGTTTGTGCTGCCAGCCAGCCGTGCTGAAGCCCTGTACGAGCCCGATGTATTTGCCGTCTGGCCTAACGAGCAAGTTCTGGAAGTTGTGGATGCACCAGCCAATTAAAGCAGGATTGCTGGTGTTGGGACTGGCCCTGTGGGCCAGTCCCGGGCAGGCCATGCCCAGCTACAAGGAAGTTCGGCAAGCGTACCGATCTTCCGATGTGCAGGTCCTGGATCGCCAGGGCCAGCTTGTCCAGCGGGTCCGGCTGGACTTTGGTCAACGGCGCGGCGATTGGGTCGCGCTGGAGCAAATTTCTCCGGCTTTGCAAATGGCGGTCTTGATGTCTGAAGACCGCCGTTTTGAATCCCACGGTGGGGTGGACTGGTTGTCAGTCGGCTCCGCTGCCTGGGATGGTTTGTTTGCCGGACGTAGTCGCGGTGCTTCCACCATTACCATGCAGCTGGCCGGCCTGATGGATCAGGATCTGGTCGGTGGTCGTGATGGGCGCTCGGTCTGGCAAAAGCTGGATCAGGTGGTGGCCGCCCAATCGTTGGAAGATACCTGGACCAAACCGGAAATTCTGGAGGCCTATCTGAATCAGGTGGCTTTCCGGGGTGAGCTGGTCGGGGTGGACGCGATGGCGCGCACCTTGTTTCAAAAGCAGGCCGCCGCGCTGGATGCGCGCGAGTCTGCCATCGCCGCGGTTTTGCTGCGCGGCCCTAATGCCTCGGCCCTGATGGTCGAGCGCCGCGCGTGTGCGACCTTGCAAGAGATGGGACGTGCCGAACAATGCCGAGAATTAACTAATCTGGTGCCGGTGGCCTTGCGCCGAGCCGGACAGGCCCCCTTGGGGCAGGCCCAACTGGCTCCCCATTTTGCCCGTTGGGTTCTGGATCAGAACCCTGAAATCAAAGCCGGTGACAGTGTTCGCACGACCTTGGACACACGCCTGCAAACGCAAGTGCAAGCCAGTATGCGGCGGCACTTGCTGGACCTGCGCACTGCGCGCGTTCAGGACTCTGCGGTGGTGGTGCTGGACAATCACACCGGACAGGTCCTGGCCTATGTGGGTTCCAGCGGCGATCTGTCTGAGGCGGCCGAGGTGGACCATGCCCGTTCCTTGCGGCAAGCCGGTTCCACGCTCAAGCCTTTCCTGTATCAGATGGCAATTGAGAGGCGTCTGTTGACGGCGGCCTCCTTGCTGGAGGATTCCCCGCTGAATCTGTCCACCGGCAATGGTCTGTATATCCCGCAAAACTACGACAAGCAGTTTGTGGGCTGGGTCAGTGCGCGCAATGCCCTGGCTTCTTCCTTGAACATTCCTGCCGTCCGTGTCCTGACCATGCTGGGGCCTGCCAACCTGGTGGATCGCTTGCGTGCGCTGGGCCTGAATCTGCGCCAGGATGGCGACTTCTATGGCTATAGCCTGGCCCTGGGTAGCGCGGATGTCACCTTGCTGGAGCTGAGCAATGCCTACCGAGCGCTGGCCAATCTGGGTCAGACGCAAGCGGTGCAAACACGGATGGATCAGCCAGCCGCTCCCTTTCATTCTGTGATGGATGCGGGCGCCAGCTGGATTGTGGGTGATATGTTGTCGGACCGTCAGGCTCGGGTACTGACCTTTGGTCTGGACAGTGCCTTGAGCACGCCATTCTGGAGCGCCGTGAAAACCGGAACCAGTAAGGACATGCGCGATAACTGGGCCTTGGGTTGGACCGAGCACTATACCGTGGGTGTTTGGGTTGGAAATAGTGCCGGTCAAAGTATGCAAGATGTATCAGGTGTCAGTGGGGCAGCACCGATCTGGCACGAGGTCATTTCCATCTTGAATCAGCGCCGTCCCGGTCGTCAAACCCCGAAGCCGGCCCAGGTTCAGGTTCGCCAGATTGAGTTTGTGCCCACCCTGGAACCCAGTCGTGAAGAGTTTTTTGTTGATGGCACGCAGACCGATCGTGTGGAATTAAGCGATGTGAATCTGGCCTATGCCGGCCCGGCCCGAATCCGCGAGCCGGTCAATGGCACCATTTTCGCGTTGGACCCGGATATTCCACCGCAAAACCAGCAGCTGCGATTGCTGGCCCAGGGACAGATTACTGAGCCCTTGGTGTGGTGGGTGCAGGGAGTAGAAGCAGGAAAGGGGGCGCAGCTGCGAATTCCATTAGTACCAGGCACGCTGCGCATTGAATTGAAAACCGAACAAGGTCGCTTGATGGATCAAGTCAGCGTACAAATTAGAGGTGCGCAAATGACAAGCTTTAACAAAGATTAACCGCTTGCACTTTTACATGACTGATACACTGCTATCCTTATTGATTCTTCGTAAAGAGAGGGGGAAACTTCACTATGATGACTTTACGCACACTCGCTCGAATGTTGGCTCCTGTTGGCCTGGTCGCATTGGCCGCTTGTCAGACCGTTCAAGAAAAGCCGAGCGATACAGCTGGTAGCTCCAGCACCGCAACGCAAACAACTCCCTCCACGCCTGCAACGGGCGCTCAGCAGCCTCAGGCTCAAGCGGGTGCCGAGCAGCAAGCTGCACCTGTACAGATCTTCCTGGCTGATACTCAGGAACAAGCCGGTTGGGCTCGCGTCGATGTACAGCCTAATGGTGTCCTGTTTGTGAATCCGCGTGCCGTCGTCGTGCGTCAGGATCTGGTTGGCGTGCAAGCCGGTACCAACGACAGCAAAGAAGGTTTGCTGGCCCTGGATCTGACCCCAGAAGCTGCCCAGCGTCTGCTGCAAGTGACGACTCAGTTCCCCAAAAAGCGTCTGGCTCTGGTTGTGGGTGACACCATGCTGGCTGCCCCCGCTTACGGCTCGCCCGTTAAAGATGGCCGCCTGATTTTCATGGTGGGTACGGAAGCCAATGCCTTGGCTGCTGCGCGTGCCATTGCCGGTCCGGAAGCGACACAAACCAACGGCAAGAAGTAAGCCTGGCTTGCTGCATTAACGCTGTCCTGGTTCTGGGTTCACCCATGCCCGGCTTTTTGAAAAATGCGGTGGGTGCAAACCCGCCGCTCTTGTTAATAACAGGAAAGTCGGTATGGTGACCCCTCCAGGCAGTCTTGCTTTTTATGTTCTCTCTTTTCGGGTTCTGATCGGCCTGCATGGGGCCGCGCTGCTGTTCATCATGTTGATGGGCACTGGAGCGATCGGATCCGTTTTTGTCCCCGCTTTTTTGCGTCTGCCCCTGTTCGTTTTTCTGATGGGGCTGGTCTCGGCGTTTCTGGCCTTGTGCTGGAGCCATTGGACCCTGGCGTGGCACAGTTCCAAAGCAGGGCGTCGCTGGGCCTGGATACCCGGTTTCTGTTCGGCCTTCTTTCTGGCCTTGAGCCTGGCGCTTTTTGTGATCGGCGTCTGGGGCACGTTAGGTCTGGCTGATTTTGCCTACCAGCATAGCGAGTGGCTAAGCTCCGGTCAGCAAGATTACGAGGGCTTCATGGTGCCCAATGATGATCAGGCCGCGCCTTACAACATGCCGTATCGGCAGCATCCTTAAGCTTCGTTCCCATTAGGCGGTGAGTCTGGGCAGCAGAGACTCTGGCCTGCTGCGTAGACTGTCGTTGTATTTTCTGCAATAGCCTCAATTTCTTCTCGCTTTTTTATCGCTTGCGGTCTTAGAATGTGCGCATTGCGTATATTTCATAAGCGAGAGCTGATATGGCCGTCTCCCAACAAGTTTTTTTGCGTGATGCAATGCGTCGCCTGAACCTGACTCGTGACGTTTTTGCGGCACGTATTGGGGTGAAGCGTCGCGCACTGGACACCTGGCTGCTGCCTGAAGGCTCTTTGGAGTCGCGGGCCATGCCGGAAGTGGTGCAGCGTTTTGTCACGGAAATCGTGGAAAACGAAGCGTTGCTGAGCAAGTATGCGCAAAGCGCACAGTCCGGTCCTTTGCGTGACCGTATCGCCACCGGCGGCAAGCATCAGCTCTTGTCCGTAGACCAGTTCACCCGTGAAACCGTGGAAGAGCTGTGCAGCCTGGCCGACATCATGCAGCCCATCGCCCGCCGTCAAAAAGTCTCGCGCGTGCTGGAAGGTGCTGTGCTGGGTAACCTGTTTTTTGAAGCCTCGACCCGTACTCGCGTCAGCTTCGGCTCGGCCTTTTGCCGCCTGGGTGGTTCGGTGTGTGACACCACCGGCTTTACCTTTTCCTCCATGGCCAAAGGCGAGTCCATTTACGACACCAGCCGCGTCATGAGCGGCTATGTGGATGCCATGGTGATCCGTCACCCCGAGCAAGGCTCGGTCGCGGAATTTGCGCGTGCCACCAATATTCCTGTGGTGAACGGTGGTGACGGCGCGGGCGAACACCCCAGCCAGGCGCTGCTGGATCTGTACACCATCAGCACGGAGTTTTCCCGTCTGGGCAAGTTGCTGGATGGCGCACATATCGCCCTCGTAGGGGATCTGAAATATGGCCGTACCGTGCACTCCCTGATCAAGCTGTTGGGTATGTACCGTGGCCTGAAATTCACCCTGATTTCGCCTCCCGGCCTGGAAATGCCTGAGCACATTGTGGAGCAGGTCGCCAAGCAAGGTAAGCACGTGATCGAGCAGACGACCTCCCTGGAAAAAGGTTTGCCAGGTGTGGATGTGATTTACGCCACACGTGTGCAAAAGGAGCGCTTCGAAGAAGGGCAGGACGGCAGCTTTACCGCCGACTTCCAGGTCAATAAGGCCATTATCGACCGCTGCTGCGGCCCCGATGTGATCGTGATGCACCCGCTGCCACGCGACAGCCGCGAAGGCGCGCATGACCTGAGCGTGGATTTGAACCACGACCCGCGTCTGGCCATCTTCCGTCAGGCTGACAACGGTATCCCCGTGCGTATGGCGATCTTTGCCGTGCTGCTGGGTGTGGAAACGCTGGTGCAGCATTCCATGCGCGACGTGACCTGGGATCCTCCATCGCATATCGGTCCCGATGATGCGGTTTTCCACGGCATGTATTAAGCCGGGCAGGTGACAGCGTTAATTACGCGTCAGCATTAAAAAAAGCCGGGGCTCTGATTCAGAGCCCCGGCTTTTTTGTCATTGATAAAAGTGCGTTGTCAGTCTGCTGGGGAGCAGACTGATAGCGATAGGTCAAGCTGCATTTTCGCTTGGAGACGAAGAGTCAGCCCGGCCAGTCCACTTTTACTTGGACGTAGGCATGGCAAATTCCGCACCCTTGGAGATGCTTTCCGGCCAGCGCTGCATGATGGATTTCTGGCGGGTGTAAAAGCGCACGCCTTCCTCACCGTAGGCGTGCATATCGCCAAACAGGCTCTTCTTCCAACCACCAAAACCGTGCCAGGCCATAGGGACAGGAATAGGTACGTTGATACCAACCATGCCCACATGGATACGGCGACCAAATTCACGGGCCACGTTACCGTCACTGGTAAAGCAAGCCACACCGTTGCCGAACTGGTGCTTGTTGATCAGTTCAATGGCGCTGGCCAGATCCGGTACGCGTACGCAGCACAGCACAGGGCCAAAGATTTCATCCTGATAGACGCTCATCTCGGGGGTGACGTGATCGAACAGGGTGCCGCCCATCCAGAAGCCGTTTTCGCAACCTTCACCGGCTTTGGCGCCGTCAAAGTGACGGCCGTCCACCAGCAGTTTGGCGCCTTCTTGTACACCTTTGTCGATGCAGCTGCTGATACGTTCGCGTGCTTGCTGCGTCACGATGGGGCCCATTTCGGCGGCGGTGTTAGTGCCGTTCAGAATCTTCAGGCTGCGAGTGCGTTCTTCCAGCTTGGGCAGGATGCGCTCGGCAGAGTCACCCACCAGCACGGCCACCGAGATGGCCATGCAACGTTCGCCTGCCGAGCCGTAGGCGGCACCGATCAGGGCGTCCACGGTCAGGTCGATGTCGGCGTCAGGCATGACGACCAGGTGATTCTTGGCACCGCCCAGAGCCTGGACGCGCTTGCCACCGATAGCGCCCATTTCATAAATGCGGTTGGCAATCGGGGTGGAGCCCACAAAGGACACGGCTTGCACGTCCTGATGGTTGACTAGGGCCTCAACTGCGTCTTTATCGCCTTGCACCACGTTGAACACGCCATCGGGCAGACCGGCTTTTTTCAGCAGCTCGGCAATGAACAGGCTGGGGCTGGGGTCGATCGGGCTGGGTTTCAGCACAAAGGTGTTACCCGCGGCGATGGCAACGGGGAACATCCACATGGGCACCATGACCGGGAAGTTGAACGGGGTGATGCCCGCGACGACACCCAGGGGCTGGCGCATGGTCCAGTTGTCGATATTGGTGCTGACCTGCTCGGTGAAATCGCCTTTGAGCAGCTGAGGAATGCCGCAAGCAAATTCCACAATTTCAATACCGCGAGTGACTTCGCCCATTGCATCGGACAGAACCTTGCCATGCTCGGCTGTAATCATGGCTGCCAGCTTTTCCTTATTCTCGTTGAGCAAGGCCAAAAAGTTGAACAGCACGCGGGCGCGGCGTAGCGGTGGAGTGTCGGCCCAGGCGGGGAAAGCAGCCTGGGCGCTGGCCACAGCGGCGTCAATATCTTGCTGGCTACCCAGTTTGACTTTGGCGCTGACCTGGCCGGTGGCCGGGTTGTACACCGGTTGAGTACGTGTACCGGCGCCAGCCTGCTGGCCACCTCCGATGTAGTGAGCAATTTCGGGGGTGTTTAACTCTGTCATGGTGATGCTCCTGCTGGGATGAATTAAAACAAGGGGCGGTAACCCGATCGGGCTGGGCTACCGCCAGAGTACCAAGTACCTAGTGAGACACAGCGGCGATACCGACTGCAGTTTCTGCGCGAACCTGCTGGGCGTCAAACCCGTCACGGTCTGTGCTGGCGCGGCGGCTGCTGTCCAGTTTCGATACAAAGTAGATCATGAAGAATGCCAAAGGCATGGAAATCAGGGTGGGGAAGTCGTAGGGGAATACGGCTTCGGAAAAGCCCAGAATGCGGACCCAGACGGCTGGCGACAAGATCACCAGACCCAGGGCCACAAGCAGGCCGCTCAAACCGCCATAAATGGCGCCACGAGTGGTCATGCCGCGCCAGTACATGGACATCAGCAAGACCGGGAAGTTGGCCGAGGCGGCAATACTGAAGGCCAGGGCAACCAGGAACGCGACGTTCTGGTCACGGAACAGCAGGCCCAGGAAAATGGCGATAACACCGATACCGATCGAGGCCAGACGGTTGACGCGCATGGCTTGCGAGGGTGTGACATCATCGCGGCGGATGACTTTGGCATACAGGTCATGGGCAACTGCCGAGGCACCGGCCAGGGTCAAACCACTGACTACGGCCAGAATCGTGGCAAAGGACACGGCAGCCAGCAAACCAAACAGCAGGTTGCCACCCAAAGCCGTTGCCAGGTGCATGATGGGCATGTTCGAACCACCCAGCACCATGCCGCCTACCTTGCCGTCCACATAGAACTCGGGGTGATTGGGCAGAATGGCCATGGCAGCCAGACCCAGGAAGCAGATCACCACAAAGAAGACGCCCATCAGACCCGTGGCCACAAAGACCGATTTACGGGCCGCGCGTGCATCGGGTACGGTGAAAAAGCGCATCATGATGTGGGGTAGACCGGCAATGCCAAACACCAGCGAAACCGCCAGAGACAGACCCGAGAATGGATCGGCCATCAGCTTCCAAGGGCCTTTCATGGCGGCGCCAGCCTGATGGTGTTCAGCTGCTGCACTGACCAGAGCGGAAAAGTCGAAGTTGAAGTAGTACAGGGCCAGGCCAGCCATCAGGAAGCCATTGCCCATCATCAAAATAGCCTTGATGATTTGCACCCAGGTGGTTGCCACCATGCCGCCCACCACCACGTACACCATCATGAGCAAGCCCACGGCCACCACGGCATAGGTGTAGTCGATGCCAAACAGCAACTGCACCAGTTGTCCGGCCCCGACCATTTGCACGATCAGGTAGAACAGCACCACCGTCAGTGAACTGATTGCGGTAAAGATGCGGGTGCTGCGTTCATCCAGGCGGTAGGACACGATATCGCTCAGGGTGTAGCGGCCCAGATTGCGCAAGCGTTCGGCAATCAGAAACATGATGACCGGCCAGCCCATGAAGGCGCAGACCGCATACAGCAGCGAGTCAAAGCCATTGGTAAAGGCCAGGGACGAAATGCCCAGCAAAGTGGCGGCGGACATGTAGTCACCCACAATGGCCAGGCCATTTTGCGTGCCGGTAATGCCGCCCCCGGCGGTGTAAAAGTCCGAACTGGAGCGAGTGCGCGACGAGGCCCAATAGGTGATGCCCAGGGTAACCAGGACAAAAGCCGCAAAGATCAGAATGGCTTGTGTATTCATGGGCGTACCTTTGTCAGTACTCGCTCGCACAGCGGGTCAAAGCGGGTATTGGCGACGTGGATGTACACGCCAGTTAATAACCAGGACACAAAAATCAGTCCCACCCCGTACACCATGCCACTGTTGACAGCTCCTCCACTGCCCAGGTCATGGGTTAGAACGCCAGGCCAGAAAATGGCCGTCACGATGAACAGGCCCGTCAGCCCCAGGCAGATGCCGGCGCAGGCAAATGCCAGACGCCGACGCTGCGACTTGAGTTGCTCATATTCCTGTAGTCCGGCTAGTTTCCGGCTTAACTCTTGATGCGACAGCATGGTTTTGTCTCCGTATTGTTGTGATTACTGCCCATGTCCGCCTGGCCGATATTATTTGGTCGGCTTCACTTTATGAGCTTTCTTATTAACAAACTCGCCCAAGCGTTCTTGAACATCCCGCCCGGTCTGTACTACCGCTGCCATCAAGCCCTCGGCAAAGAGGCCATCGGTGGCAGACATATCGGCAATGCGGCTGATCGAGCTGACAATGGCGTAGTTCGACAAGATGGCATTGCCTGCAATGCGCTGGGCCAGTTCCAGGCTCAGCTCATAGGCTGTTTTGGGGTTGGCTTCGTTGTTGCATACGTAATGCGCCAGCCCCAGTCGCTCTCCTTCCACGGCATCGAGCACCCGACCTGTCAGCATCAGTTCGATCATGCGGTTGGGAGAAATGATTTTTGCGGTGCGAACGGTAGCGCCACCGCCGGTAAAGATGCCGCGTGTGCCTTCAGGCAGGGCAAAGAAGGTGCTGCTGTCGGCCACGCGAATATGTGCGGCACTGGCCAATTCCAGGCCCCCACCCACGACCGCGCCTTGCAGGCAGGCAATGACGGGGATGCCGCCGTGTTCGATCTTGTCAAAAGCACGGTGCCAGCTTTGGCAGACGCGCAGAAAATCCACGGCGCCGCGTTCCTTGTCATGGTGTTCTTTCAGGTCCAGGCCCGCGCAGAAATGGTCGCCTTCTGCCTTCATCAGAATGACCCGGATGTGCTCGGGAATATTGGAGAAGTAGGCATCAATTTCAGCAATGGCATCTTCATCCAGGGCGTTGCGCTTGTGCGCCTTGTTCAGCGTGACAATTCCGATGTTGTCCAACTCGGTGGTGAGCAGGAAAGGGGCGGCCATAAAAAACTCCTTGTGTTACGTAAATGCGAAGGCAGTGGTGCAAATCAGCTGGGATCGGTTTGATCCGCCAGCATTTTGCGCAATGCCATTTTTTGAATCTTTCCAGTTGCCGTCATGGGCATCTGGTCGATGAAAATTACTTTGTCGGGTACGGACCAGCGGGTGACGCGGTCCTGATAGCGCTCCAGCATGTGGGCCTCGTCCAGCTCAGCGCCTTCGCGTGGCACCACGAACAGCACGGGGCGTTCTCCCCATTTGTCGTCGGCCTGGGCGATGCAGGCAGCCAGTTCAACCAAAGGCTCTTCCATGGCGATGTTTTCGATCTCGATCGAGGAGATCCATTCGCCGCCGGACTTGATCACATCCTTGCTGCGGTCGGTAATGTAGACGTAGCCGTCGGCATCGATGGAGCCTACGTCGCCCGTGCGGAACCAGCCGTTCTCACTGGCAAGATCGGGCTTGCCGTAATAGCGATCCATGATCCAGTTGCCCTGGATCAGCAGGTGACCGCTGCTTTTGCCATCGCGTGGCAGGGTATTACCCTCGTCGTCGACGGTTTTCAGGCGTGCGCCGAACAGGGCACGGCCTTGCGAGGCCAGCACGTGCTGTTTCTGGGCTTCGGGCAAGTCCTTGTGTTTGGGCAGCAATTGGCACACCGTGCCCAGCGGCGAGGTTTCTGTCATGCCCCAGGCGTGGCGCACGGTAATGCCGTAGCCCGCCCAGGCTGCGATCATATTGGGTGGGCAAGCTGAGCCACCGATCAGAATGCGGCCCAGGGTGCTGAATTGCTTGCCATTGGCTTTGGCATAGTCCAGCACGGTTTTCCATATGGTGGGTACACCGGCAGACAAGGTGACGCCAGCGCGTTCGCACAGGGAATAAATGCGCTCGCCTTGAAGGTTGGCACCGGGCAGCACCAGCTTGGCACCGGACATCAGGCCCGAGTAAGGCAGGCCCCAGGCATTGACGTGAAACATGGGGACCAAAGGCATGACGGCGTCAGCGCTGGCAATGCACAGTGCGTTCGGGTGGGCCGAGGCGTAGGCATGCAAGAGAGTGGAGCGATGGGTGTACAGCGCGCCTTTGGGATCGCCCGTGGTGCCGGAGGTGTAGCACAGGCCGCTGGCGGTATTCTCGTCAAACACGGGCCATTCAAAGCCCGTCGTGTCGTTGCCCAGCCAGCTTTCGTATTCGTCGGCCAAAGGGCCTTGAGCTTCACTGCCCATGCGTACCCACTGTTTGACGGTGGGGCAGTGGTCGCGCAGATAGCTGACCATTTCTTCGAAATGTTCGTCGTAGAACATCACCGTGTCTTGGGCATCATTGATGATGAAGGCAATTTGCTCGCGCGTCAGACGCGGGTTCACGGTGTGACAGATCAGACCGATGCCCGAGGTGGCGTAGTAAATTTCCAGGTGGCGGTAGGTGTTCCATGCCAAAGTCGCCACGCGCTCGCCGGGCTGCAGACCTTCACGGCGCAGTCCCAGAGCCAGATCCTGAACCCGGTGGGCAAATTCAAGATAGCTGTAGCGATGAAGCTCGCCATTATCCAAAGCGGTAACAATCTCCTGCTCAGGGTTATTCTCTACGGCGTGGGTGAGAATTGAACTGATGAGCAAGGGCATATGCATCATATTTCCAGTGCCTAACATGGTGATGTCTCCTTGTATTATGTGTGTCAGCATAGGATGGTTTAGCACCTTACCCAATAGCGAATACTGACGTCGAATATGCAAAAAGTGACAATCTTTGAGAGGTCATAGGAAATGAATGCTTTGCCCGGCACGCTCCCGGTGCCCATTGATGCAGCCCATACCGCCACCGTGGCGCTGGATCTGGTGCAGGACTGGTTTCACAGCCTGCGCACCAGCTATTCCGAAGAGGTGCTGGATCACTGCCTGAAGCAGGCGGGCATCGTGAAAGACTTTATTGATCGGCCCGGCGCTCGTTTGACGCGTGATCAATTAGTGCGCCTGTATCAGGAAAGCGCCCGGAAAACGGGTGATGAAATGATGGGTTTCTGGACTCGGCCCATACGCGCCGGGGCCTTGAAATACATTGTGCGTACCGTGCGGGATGCGCCGTCCATCAATGTGGCCTTGTATCGCTTCACCCAGTTCTGGAATTTGCTGCTGGATGATTTCAGCCTGAACCTGATACGCACGGATAAAGAATTGGGTATTGAGCTGGTGCCGCGCTATCCCACCGCCTATGTGCATCGTTTTGGCCATGCGCTGATGCTGAAACTGACACACGGGATTGTGTCCTGGCTGATGGGGCGCGAGGTGCCCGTGCAGCAAGTGGCCTTTGCGTTTCCGCGGCCGGCTTTTGCGGCGGACTACTCGGTGCTGTTTCCGGCTTCAGTCAGTTTTGATGCGCCGTACTCCCACATCTTGTTCGGGGCGGAGCTGGGCCAGGTGCGTCCGCAACGCACTCAGGTAGAGGCCAGGGCCTTTCTGGAACGGGCGCCGCGTGACTGGATTTTTACCTCCTATCACGAGCACGCCTTGCGCCTGAAAGTGCGGGAGATTCTGCATACCGATTTGGGCCACACCTTGCAGGACGTGTCCGGCAAATTGCATATGTCGGCGCGCACGCTGATACGCAGGCTGCAAGAGGAAGGCCTGTCGTTTCAGGGGATCAAGGATGAGTTGCGCCGAGATTTGGCGATTTTTAAATTGTTGCGCAAGGATATGTCGCTGGCTGAAATTGCTTACGCATTGAAGTTCAGTTCGCCAGCGACATTTCACCGGGCTTTCCGTCATTGGACGGGCATGACGCCCGGTGTGTATCGCGCCGCCCAGCAGGAGCTGGCCTGAAGGGCGGCCCTGGCCGGGTTTGAGCCCGGCCTGGCCTAGGCTTTACTTGCGTTCGCCGCCCAGGACTTCGACCAGATCGCTGATCATCTTGGCCAGTTCGGAGGTCATCAAGGTCATGTCGGCATCAAAGATTTCGTCATCGTTGACGGCCGTCACATCTTGTTTTTCAGTCAGGATGTCCAGCGGGGCCACGCGTTTGACGTCCA
>JAALOO010000128.1_pt1 | contig 63777 bp, 46 predicted proteins | sample 7257641 | NCBI WGS metagenome assembly JAALOO01 (sample SAMN14085613, study PRJNA598686) | mite metagenome | biome: ENVO:01001000; feature: ENVO:01001002; material: ENVO:01001226; isolation source: single female mite from University of Michigan culture on fish food culture... ...
TAGGTACTCTAGAAGTTGAGTTATAAGATTTTAAAGAAAACTGAAAATCTCTATAGGAATTATACGAGAGCCAAAAAATAGAATATTTGACTCACTCTCACCTTAAAGGACACGTTTAGAAATGTAAAAATAGGTGAAAAAACAACCAAAGTTACAAGTAAAGAAAAAAATTTTAACAAAGCAAAAATAAGTCATATTTTTCCACCAAATGAGAACAAATCTGCCTTCTGGTGAAAACAAAGTAAAGTTTTTCAAAAATCAAAATTACAAAAATCATAAAAAATAACATTAAGTGTGGTGCCGATGTTGAGGCTGGTTTAATGGAGAAAGGACTGGTGATGAAAATAGAGGGAAAAGACAGGCAGTATGTGCTTACAAGAGAGAGGCTTATATACAGGAGATGTCTGTCTGTGTGAGTAGATGAGTAAGGGTAGGAGAGAGGTGAACATGAGTGTATGTGAGAGGGAAACGTGAGTCAATGTGGATGAACTGTGGTGACTAGTGCGGAGGCACTACAAAGAAAATAAAAAATTCATTTGACTTACCAGTACTGTTGGACGAGAGATTCTTTAACCAAGAGTCAGCCAGCGGAAGAGTGGCGCACCGGACCTTGAGCGGACATTGCTTGCTGGCCAAAGAGTACCGACAAACTGAAGTGATGAGTATGCCAGCAAGTGAACAGTATAAAGGGAGCCGCCACCGCTAGTGGCTGGTTAGTTGGAGATGAGCTACCGAGAGTGACACCGAGAGATGATGAAGATGCCTCCAACTCCACTCTACGAGGTAGAGTGCTCCGTGACCTGTTCCTTCATCAGATATGCGACCAACACCCTTTCTACCTGTAACTAACGAGATTCTGTAACAACTGTGAATCGCCCAACAATAAACTGCGTAAGATCAGCCGCTTGTGTTTGCCTGACTTTGGCAAAGTGCCTCCAGTCACCGATTTGTTCAGACAACTGATACTGACTCTGGTGCACATCGATGCGGACCGATGCGGACTGATACTGAACGATGCTGAACGATGCTGACTGATGCACACCGATGCTGACCGATGCTGACTGATGCAGTTAATGCAGAACCTGGTCCGGACGATTTAGATTTTGTTGTTGACCGTTTTTACTGATTGATACAAAATGTTTAGATTTAAATTCTTTGACACTAGATGGCTGACTATATGCTTTCAAAATATTTTTAAAATATGATTTGTATTGTTCCGCATTTTTATGGGATCAATTACTAAATTACTTGTATTACCTGATTGCGACAAAAAAATATTTTAGTTAAATTACAAAAATGTAATTACGTCAAAAACTCATTTTATATTGTTTCATTTTTAAGGTGCATACGCACTTAAATAAAACAAAAACTAAATATTACATTTTTGTGCACATAGATCAATGCATGAAACTTTGTGCTCATTTTTTACAAAGTGGTATTTAATTAAAAAGATCCAATACTTTTTTGCGTTCACCTTTGCCTGTTTGATGCTTGATTTTTTATTGGTTATCAAGGTGCTTATTTGCATGAGACAATTTGCTGACGCAGTGCACACAACACATCTTTTTTATTGATTCTTTTAAAAAATTGTCGACAGTTTTTCTGTTTTTCTTAACAAGACTATTACAAGGTGTTTTAGTGAAAAAGCAAGCACACTCACCTAACTTCCATTATTAATTGTCACTTATCTGAGTTGCTGTAATATAACTTGACTTGTTTTCTTTGTATCGTCCTCTTTTTTCGGTGTTTTTTATCTTTGCTGCATCTGCTGCTGTTTACATACGCAAAATGAAAAAAACTACAACATTATTGGTGTGCCTGAGTGAGAGAAAGTATGAGAAAGTAAAGGTGCTATTTATAGGCGCCTTCGAACAAACGGAAAAAGATGCCCAGTTTATTTTTTGGAGCGTCACCCTGTCTGATTGGCAGCAGTAAACTTGAACCCGGGAAAAATAAATATGCTTCAGTTGTACGGCACAAAGGGAGTCGTCACAAAGCTGCATTCATATGCAAACTTGCAAAATATTCTTTCACTTATTTTTGTCTTGTTTGGCAAACAACATTTCACTCAACCTCTTGACAGCACGTTTGTGATTGTGCAGCAGTACAGCAAACTGAAATGTGCTTATAGAAATCATCATCATCAAACAGATCAATTGTAGTAGTTGTCCTGATCTGATGTCGATATATCACCATTTTGCAGTTGACATCTGCTGTCAAACGTAAGAGTGAGTGAGTAAAAAATAGTCCTTTATTTAGTTGTTTATATTTAAAATTTATATCCAAATAACATTCAAAAACGTTTGGTGTTATAAAAATTTAATTTTCTGGTGCTTTGTTGTTGACTGGTAAAAAATAAAAATCTGTCTAGCTAAGGTTTTAATTTATATTAATGAGAGAACTGAACCTAAACCACTGAACTACTGCCATTTCAACTAATATAGCTACATAATTTAAAATTCAAGTGTTTCTAAAGGCTGTGAGAAAGAAAACAATGAGAAGAGGAGGAATATTACTGTTGGTTTTCGATTGATTGAACTTGTTTGCTTCCCTTTTTTGTTTTTGCTTCTATTTAGGTGCTCTTTTGAGTCTACAACCCTAACAAAATTGCCTTTACAAAGCTTTTTAATTAACTTTCGCCTTTTTGTTTCTGAATTAAACTCCATTTTTTTGGCCATGTGGCCTAATGTTGTTGTTGTCGTCGTTAAAAAGTTTGACCAATCGGTTTTTCCCATTTTTACTTTCGGCTTCATTACCATTTTATTTAGCCTCAATTTTATTTGCAGGCTTCACTGAACTTCTTTTTTGTCATTTTGCCTGACTAAATTTTGCCTTGCTCAATGTTGCTATTGTGTGGTTTGGAAAATTAAAAACTCGCCCCAGAAAAAAATAAAAAGGAAGAGTGCGGGCCAATTCAAGTAAACAGTGTAAGCAACTTTGCAATTTAAATGTGACGGCTACTGGTGTTTTTTGTTCTTCAATTACCCCTGCAAACGCACTCATTTAATTTGAGGTTCAATTGGAAAACGAGTGAGTGTGTGTTTGCAGAGTAAAAAGTGAAGAGAATTGTAATTCAAAAACGAGAACAGTACTTTCCATGCACTTTACAATACAGATTCCTCTTTGCATTTTATTTTATATTATATTAAAATTAGTGCATTATGCGTGTTGCCACCGTTAAAAACTGTAAATTGCATGTGTAGAGGCGGAAAACAAAAGAGCTGTCAAAAGTTTTGGTTAGCTGTGGCGGTAGTTGTGGTACTACTAGTGCACTTCAACGGCGCACTTCTGATTGACAAATGGCCGCAACCACTGCTGCTGCTGTTGCTGCTGCCGACTCTCGACAGTTGTTTCTGGTTAAATGTTCTCTAAACTTTTCGAACTGCACAACAGCAGCACCATTTTTCACACACTTAAACACACAACTCTATTCTGTCGTCATTTCTCAAGTTTGAGTGAGTGCTTTGCATTTTTTCCGCATTTTTTTCTGTGAACGTTATTGTGACCATTTGTACTGTGGTTGTGATGAACTTCAAAGTGCGCTTCGAGTTCGTTGTGTGTTCCTTTGAATGCCTTTTTCTGGCTTCTCAGGCGCCCTTGCAAGTTTATGCTTACCCGGCAAAACATGACCGAAACATGGCCGATGAAGATGCTTCCAACTGGCAGAACGCCAAGGCCAGCTCATCAATGTCAACCTTCGGCTACGGTTTGGCCTTCATCGTGATTGCTCTTCTTTTGGCGGCATTTGCTAAGTTTGTCCATGAGTACGTTTTCACTGAGGCTAAAGCTGACGTGGCTCAAAAAACAACAAAAAAAGAAAAGTTGATCAAAGACATCCCTGTGGCAAAAAGTGGACTGAAGTTTCCTTATGAGTTTAGTATGCAAGATGAAGACCCTTTGATTAGTTATTCTTTTACTGACACTCCTTCTGCAATTGACTCAAATGATTTTAATGAACAAACTAGTTGCAGCTGGATTGTGGAGGAACAAACTACTAGCACTGTGCCTTTTAGCAGCAGCAACAGCTGTTTCACCACTTCCAAAGATGACCAAAGCTGTGAGCAAAACAGTGAGAACAGCACTGAACTGGATATGCTACTTCTGGACAGCATGGAAGTTATTCCAAAGTCATCCGGTGACGATGACTTTGTCATCTGCATGTCCAACTCTTCGGTGACCATCAACCGAAGTGGCGTTGAGATAACCAGTTTGAAGAAAAGCCTGGCTAGATCTCTTGTCTCTGATAAGACCAAGACTTTGACTGCTGATACTGCGAAGAAAGCAAAAGAGAATCCCATTTCAAAAGTGATTTTGTCGCCATTTGTGGCAAGTTTTCCAAGCGACAGCCTGCACGAAATGCAACAACAGCAAAAGGAGGCGCCAATCACTATGCAGCCTCAATCAAAAGGCGCTCATTTGAGTCTGCAGAAGATGCTCTCTGACTTGAAGCCCACTGCCAATTTTCAGGTGGTGATGGCAACGAAAAGCAGCAAATCAGAGATGTCTAACAAGCAAGTTGAGATGGTGAGCAACATCTTACGCAGCAGCACATCGCCCCAAAAGCCTTCCTCTCGAATGCCCAGCATGTACTGCTGTGACGGCGAGAAGAAGCCTGTGTCCATTCTTCAAAACTCCTTGTCTCCAACCCAAAACAACTCCTTTGAATCTTGGACTCGTTCTTTTCTGTCTGAAAATGAGTCCTCATCAAGCTCATTCAATGTTTCTGGTAAAGAAAAATCAGCCTTTTTTGAGGAGGTCAGTTTTGGAAGCTTTTCATCAAAGAAGAAGCCCAAATCGGTGAGCTTCTCGCGCGCTCTCAGTGTTCGTTTCTTTGAGAAACACTAAAGTTGCTTTTCGGCAACTGTGCTCCTTTTGGGTACTTATTTTTCTTGTTTCTTCATCACCAGAAACTAAACAGCGTTTGCCCAATTAAAACAAAACGCATTCCTTTGCAGGCTTTTTCTTTTTCTAGCTTTCTGCCGCTGCTGCCGCAACACTACTGTTGCCTAAATTGCCCTTATTAATTGCCACTAATTAATCATCAGTTGCTTCTAATTAAAGGGGGCTAACCTCGTAGTGGTGGTGGTGGTGTATTCACAGTTCAATCTACTTTAGTTTAATTTATCTGCCTGACACACTGTGTGTTTCCGCCGTCAAAGCATACTGCACCGCCACGTTTTTAGTGCAGTAATGCGCTAATGTAATTAAAACCGATGCTCATGCACTAATTTTTCATCATATATTAATTATTGATCAACAAACTAAAGATGGAGAAACGCCGCTGTTGTTGTTCTGCCTGTGTTTCCCACTGCCATTACAATCTTCATTACGGATTCAGGTAAGAAACAGCAAAAACATGCCAGAAATACTTTGACTGTGATTGCTCGACAAGCTCAAAAAGAGTAATTACCAGTAAATTGATAATAACTTTTAATTAGCCAGTTGAGCGTGATGCCAGATGTCAGGCAATAATGTATGCATTCTTCTGTTCAAAAATGAATAGAGCCGGGAAAACAAAGCAGTGTTTCGGGTGACACGTTGAATTGTCATGACGTGAAATGAATATTTTCCTTCTCTTGAACTTTGCTGCTGCTGTTGAAAGGCAGCAGTGTCAGTTTGTCAGTGTTGTCACTATGCAAACTACAATCAAAATTGCCAACGAAAACAATGGCAAATGTGCTAAATGGAACTTGCAGAGTTGGGGGCAGAGAGGTTTGCTTCCTTTTAGTTTGCACCTTCTGGAAAATGAGGATAATGGCACAGTGGAATTAAAATGGCATTAGAAGACACAGCACAGCAGTGGTGCTTGTGGCAGTGATGGCAGTAAGCGAGTAAACTGAACTAAACAATGTACACAGTCAGTGCACTGGACAAATAGACAAATTTACTTACATTAGCTGAGATTATGAGTTTCACTAGCAACTAGCAAAACTGAAAAAATTGTGTGTTTGAGAGAAAAAAGCACTAATCCAATTGTTAGTGCCGCCGTTAGTAGTCCTTCATAATATGCAAATTGTCGACGTTGGCTGGACAATTTTGGGTTTGTAAAAGTGATCAGACGCACACACCAACCATGCAGCAGTTCTTTCCCCTTTCCGTGCTGCATGATTATTATTATTCTGTTGTTTGCTCGACGGCTAAGCGACGAGGCAGTAATGTGGAATTTAGTGATTTTCAATTTCAATCTACCAAACACTGTCTGTTGTTTGCCTGCCTTGATATTGCAAATAAGTGCAAAGGCAAAAAAAACGTGTGTGTGTGTGCAAATTAATTTTCTTTTTTTCTATGTTTAGTGCTGGTGCAGAGTGCAACAACATCAGCATAGGCGTCGATGAATGATTTATTGGTACATTGGCACCACCATTGCCACCGCCAGCACCATTTCTAGGGTTGCCAGCGCCAGTGCTAAACCACTGGCAAATTATTAATTTATTGACGGTACTGGACTTCAATCAGTCGACACCAAACTTACGGATTTAGGCAACCCCAATCACTCAATCACAGGAGTGACTGACAGACAGAAAGAGAGCAAAGTTCTGGTCAGTGATCTAGCCGCACAGTTGCAGCAGTTCAATGGCCACTGCTGTGCCACTTTCACTGGTGCTCGGTTAATATTCATCTGCTCACTTTCACTACTCTTTCCGACTTGTGGTCACTATTACTAAACCATTTGCTTATTCCAATCACAGAGCGCACACACTGGCGCCCATTCACTTGCCAAATGCATAAAGCTCGCTGGTGCACAGCAAATGATGGCCGCCAGTGGATAATTATCACACTGCGCTAGAGGGGCTAGAGGTGCTGCTCCTGTACACTCAGTTAGTAATGGACTAAATTACAGTAGAGATTGTCTAGGCACTTTGTTTTGCCTTCTTCTCATGCCACCCTTTTCCTCCCACTCCTTCACTTCCCTCGCACTTCTCCTCTCAACACGAGATATATTCCCTAAACGTAGAATAGAAGAGCCCAAACGACCCAAACTGTAGTCCGCGCCTCGGTTGCTGCTGCTGGTGCTGTTGTACGGTGTTAGTTTTACCACCACGAAACGGACGAGTGTGGTGGCGAATATTCGATTAGGTAGCGACTCAGTTTTTGGTTGCGGTAGACAGGCGCCAATAGACTCATAGCCAACTAACTTTGGACAAAGGGAACCCATTAACTCTCAACATATTGTCAATTTTTATATTTTTAAAATAGTTGCATTTTTTTGTTCTTTATTGACAAACTCAACGTTTTTTCAGTACGCTATAAATCAAACCTGTATCTTTGTATTTTACACACTTTAGTGTCACATTTTGCTGAGTAGGCCTAAAAGCCTATCAGAAAAAAATCTCGCTAACAGTATATTTTCAAACTGACTGCACTTTAATTGCCGTATCTCACTCTACCTATTTCCAGACAGACGTAAAAAACAACAAAACAGTCAAGTTATGAATATTTTAGATGCACTTAGCTCTAGTTCAAGAAGTGCCCAAAGTTACTGAACAGATTGTGCTCACAACGTTGTGATACACTTTGGTGAGAGGGAATGAAAATGCAAACTTTTTGTTTTCTTTTTCCCCTTTTAATCTATTTTTTTCATTGCACTCGGTGCTATTTGCAGATTGGTAAAGCTTTCGATCTGCCGTCCATGTATGCGTTTTCCCGTTTGGTTGTCTGGTAGTGAGTTTGTCCACTGCAAAGTGCACACAGATGTTTCAATTGGACTTTTTCTTTTCTCACTTTTTCTCACTTTATCTTTACTGTTTGATGTTTGCCTTTTGCAGTTACCCAGACACAAACACACAAACGCACAAACGCTTGGACAGTGTTCAGTGAAAGTGAAACAAAAAAACGCCAAACTTTTGTTTGTTTCAACTTTTCAATATTACGATTTTTCCGTTTTCAACTGTCTCTTCTAGCACAACACTGCACTGTTCTGCAATTTCAAGTGTATAATGTGCACATTTCAATTTAAAACAACTTCATTCTCTCATTTGTCCCTAGTTCTTGGCCACTTTTTCTTTTTGGCTTTTTTTCTACTTTTGCTCCTTCACACTGTTAGCTATTAGCAGTTGGCAGTTTAATCGATTTCGCACACTTACACTTTGCAATTACTGAGGCAATTTTTCTCTATTTCTCACTCTCATTTTCTTTATTTCACTCCTTGAGCCGTCCATTTTGCTGCTAACCACTTCTCAATCGACCTTTTTCCGTCAAACACACGCACGCTCACTCACTATATTGGACTCTTTTTAATTTGAATTTAAATTTGTAAAATTTAACAGTGATAAAAATTTAATTTAAACATCATTTTAGGAAAACAGCATTTTTGCTCTTGGCGTTGGTATTTGCATTTAAATTAAAATTTTTTTAGAATGAAGAAAAAATATTATGTCTTTCTTAAATATTTATAACTCAAATTAATCTATTTTTTCAGTTTTAATATTTGTTTAGCAGAATTTGCATTTGACTGCCGTAGCAATTTTAATGTGATGTGTGTTTTTTATCTAATGAAAAATTCTTTTGATTATGGCGCCCCGTTGAGTTTAAGATTAACGTCAACCGTAAAACAAAAAACTGTTAATTTTATACTTTTATTGTTTTATTAATTATACAAAACTTAATAATAGTTAACGCCAATAGTTTTTGTATATGAAATACATTTTTAAATTTTTTTATTGTTTGTAGTCGTAGTTTCAAAATTATTAAAAAATCAAATATTTGGTTATTTTTCATTTTTTCAATGTTGGCCATTTTCCATCTATGTAAAAATTTCAGTTTTTAAAAGTTTGTGTTTTTTAACCACTTTAACAAATAAACAATTTGAAAATAAAATGTCATTGGAGATTTAAATTGGTTTTAGGAAAACATAGTCATTGTTTTGTTTCTAGAAAACTCATGTTTGTGTAAGCAGTTGTTATGCTTAGATGCAAAAAGAAGCTAAATTTAAGCAAACTGGGGTAAATCGATAGCTTTGGTCATACTTGGCAAAAAAAATGAAATATGAAATCAAAACTAGACAACGGAAGAAGACAGCAGAAAACGAAAAAAATAGTCACTCGAAATGCAAGTGTCGATATTTGGAATGCCGTGATTTATTGTGCCCTAAAGTGTGTGTCGATGAAAAGCGTCGCAGTGGTGTGTTCCTCTTCCTTCAACAGTGACACCAGCAAATGCAATCATTAGCTTGCAAAGAAAATTACAGCTTCAATTCAAGACAACTCTATTCCTTTTCTCATTGGCACTTTTTTGACTCAAACCAGACTTTTGCATTTTTGATTTATTGCAAAGCATATTAAATTTGCATCTGCCATGTTCTCTGGTAATTGAGTGGTTAGAAAACAGACTTTTTTGGTGCGCTTGCTGTTGCTGCCAGTCGGACGACTGGGCTGAATAAACACACAAGTTTTAAATTGTAAATTTTGGCACTATTCAAAATCTTGATCAAATTCAAAGTAAAAATAAAGTTTTAAAACAAAAGAGCACCTCCATCTTATCAAGATGCAGTACGCCAGCCTGCTTCTGCTGCTAGTAAATGCAATTGCAATTGTTCAAGGAGACCTACTGTGAAATGGAAAAAAGAAGGAATACTTGATTTGGTAAACAAAAAAGTAGCTGTGCAGCAGCCCAGCACTCACTGTCCAAGACCAATCACTATCCAATTATTCACACTGAGATTTGCTTACAAGCCTGTCTGCCTGTTTTTCTGCTGGCCGCTCAATAGTGCCCAATAGTTCTTGGCTCTGTTTTGGCTCGACCAGTTCTCTCTGCTCTCCTAATCCATTGCCCTTCGTCTGCCACTGACACGCTAAGCCTCTGACTAACTTGGCTGTACTTTTTTTTGTTTCCCAGATGTACACCAAATGCGCGCGCGTGTGTGTAATGTGTGTGTTTGTGTACAGTTTGTGTACGGCATTCATCGGTACTGCTGGGCACAAACTGTCGGATCAATGTTTTCGGCTGTAATGACAATTATCGTGCCCAGTGCGGGCTGAGAGGAGAAAACAGAGAGAAATGGCTGCTTTACTTAGTTTTTAAACATCTACTTTTAGCACCTCTTTTCTACTGGGACGATTTCCGTTGTAATGCTGATGGTTGAAGGGCTACTTGATGACTGAACTGGTAGGGTGGTCGTCAACGAGCTTGTTTGTGAGTTTGCTCTTGTGTGTTGTTGTTGTCCGGTTGTAGTTGGTTGTTGAACTGTTGATAAAGTGTCGTCAGTTGCTATTGTGCCTTCCTTGCCATTACTCGGTGGTTCAGTGTAAGAGCTAAAGTCAATGCAAACGCTTTCGCTAAGTTTGTATGTTTCTTCTTCTTGTGTTCTTTTTTCTTCCTCCAACTGACTGGTGAGTTTTGAATGGACATTGTGAGAGTACATTGTGAAGGTGGTGATCAGAATGATGCCAACAGTGGTGATAATGATGATGCCCCTGTTGAGCCACTGGTAAAGGCTACTTAAAGGTAAAAGATGAAGTTCATCAGGACTGTGCAGTGTTACATTGAAAAGAATGTTAGTAGACATCTGTAATAAATTAAGTCCTTTTATTTTTAAAAAATGATTTTTATTTAATGTTAAAGTTCTAATACATTCTTGTTTTTTGAATTTTAATTTAAACTTCCTTCGAACAACAATACTGTTGAAAGGACAATAAAAGAACAATTTTGAAACCCAATTGACATTCGAGTTGATTGGCTGGCCAATTAAGAAGATCACTCTGATCTTCACTGCTCTATATTATCTTTGATCCAGTCAATGTAGTGCGAGACTGTTTTTCGGCAAAGAAAAAAAGAGAAAATAATAGTTAATGGTCATAAATCTTGACATTTACGTTCACTTTGCAACTGGTACCTTTAGTGTACACATTAATGGAGCCTTCAGGGCAGAATCGTGTTCCAAATGACACGACGCCAGCCTGACGGCCACTTTCCTTGGCAATCAGCGGCCCGCCACTGTCGCCCTGTGAAGGGACGAGTAGAGAAATTAGAAATGTCGAGAAATATTTAGTTCAAGTACTACTACTGAAAGAACAACAAAAATGTCGCTCAACTCAAAGAAGAAGAAGAATGTGCTTACATTGCAGGCAGATCGGGCTGGAGAGCGGGCACAGAACATGCCCTCCCCTTTTACCAGGTCCAGTTTTTCAATAAACTCCGCGCACTCCTTCTCACCGACAATCTGCATGTCGGCCTTTTGCAGGTTGAAGGCGGGCTTGAAACCGACTCCATTCACCAGGCCAAAACCAAACAGTGTCATGTTATCCTTCTCTGCCAGCTCCTCAGTGTGCAGCTCAACCGCCCGCACATTCGCCCCCGGTTGAATGGCATTCTCGAGTATGAAGAGAGCAATGTCATTCTGTACGGTGGCCAGGGTGAAGTTCGGGTGCTGAATGATTGTCCTCAGGCTCAGCTCGGGATAGGGCGACTTGAGGCGGCTGTTGCTGCCGTAGCGGACTCCGTAGTAGGAGCTGCAAACAAACAAATGCGTGAGTTGATTGAAGACTTGTGCTCCTATTGTTGTGCTCTTACTTTGTGACGCAGTGTCCAGCTGAGAGCACCGTTCTTGGCGAGATCAAACTGCCACCGCAGAGAAAGGAGGCCGACGACCAGGTCTTTCGAAAGAGTTGCACCTGAAAGGGCGCCTCGCCCTCTTCCGCGTTGACGCCTCCGACGATCTTCTCGCCGACCACATTGGCCATGCGAAGGTTCCAGCGCTTCAGATGCCACTGCAGGGCTTTACCTTCAAGTGCCTCAATGCGCTGCTGTGGTGGTGGTGGCAGTAGAAGTTGTCGGTGGGAAGAGTGAAGATCATCGTTCAAGGCAGGACCGCCACTCTGACCAAAGGCGACCCGATGATTAACGAGCAGTGTCAGGCAGAAGAGGGACAGTTTGAGAATGCTGCTGCAGCTGCTGGCGGCCATTTTTGCTAGAAGAAGAAAAGGGAGTGCGAAAGTGAAAGATATGTCTCCAGTTTCGAGAAGAACTCCTCTGATGTTTGAGTTTGTTGGCTTTTGTTGTTTTGGCTAGCTGTTTGCTCTCCGTTTCTCCGGTCTGTCTGTCGGTTGGTTTGTTGTGTTCACAGTTGTTATTGCGGTGGCAGTCTGACAAATTGACCACCAGAAAATCTGTTTCTCCCGACGACAATTGCCCGCTTCTCGGTGCGCTTTTATACTTTTAGCCGACGTTTTGCTGGGACAGACGGCGGTTAGTTCTTTTTTTTTTGGTTGTGACAATTGGCCCGACAGCAAATCAGTAATAGGCTGCCTTCAGCTTTCTTCCCTCTAGGTTGCCCTGGTCATTAATTATTGTGCCTGGTGGCCGTACAGTTGTGGGCTAAGGTTGCTCATTGCTGCTGCTGCCTCTGCTCACCGAACAGCAGCGCCCATTTGCTGTTGGCAAACAGTGGGAGTTGTGGTGGTAGTGGGCAGAAGAGGAAGAAGAAGAAAAAAATCGACAAGAAAAGACGACAAAGGTTTTTTAATTTTGAGAGTCTCCTTTGCTCGCTTGTCGTCGTCGTCTCAGAACAAGGACTGCAAATAATTGCACAGACAAAAAGTGATGATGACGACAATTTTTTCTGTCTTTTTGCCTCCTTTCTTTCATTTTAGCTGATTTCATAGAAACAAAGACAATAGTGATGAGGAGAGAAATGCGGCCAGTGTAAGGTGAACTGCTACGTCCAGACTAGCACCGTCAATGTTAGACAACATGTGGCCACAAGTGGCAGTGCTCTTCGATGTGTGTGCGTGTGTGTGTGCCTAGCCCAATGAGGTCGGTGGGGCCATAAAAGCCAACTGGCCGTTTTCATATTAAACTGGCACCTAGAGGCCTGTTCCTTACTTCTTCCTTCCCTTCCTTCTCTTCCTCCTCTCCGATATTATGGCCAGCAACCACATCTCTGGCGTTGCACTTTTTGCCTTCTTTCCTTCCCTACCTCGTTGCCGTGGTGTAAACTACTGTCACCTTTGATTCACTGCTGCTTGGCTGTGTTCACTTGAGCTGAGCGTTTGTACACCTTCTTCTCCTTCTCCTTCTTTTTTTTGCCTAGATCAATCTATTCAAGAGAAAGATGTATTGCCAAGTTGTGTGCAAAATCAAGAGTTTCATGTTAAATAAAAATAAATACAAAAAAGTTGCAACTTTCAAGTTGTTATTACGCGAGCTTTGACTGAAACAAACACTGCAGCGGGCAACGGCGGTCTGCACAGTCTGGCGCCTCTTGACTTCTTCTTCCTTTTTTCTTTTTTTTTCGTGTTATTGATCTTCACTGGCGGGTAATATATATTGCAAAGCTGTCGATGTGCTCACTGGAGAGCAAAGGAAATGTAAAAAAGGGTGGCAAGAGGGTGTGAAGAAGAAGAAAAGGAGGAAAAAGAAGCCAACAAGGCCAACTTGTGTGTACAGTGTGAGTAGACGACGATGCTTGGCAATCATAGCAATCGTTTTCGTATTTAGTATCGGCCAACTTTCCAAGTGCAAATGCCCTCGCACGATGGAATCGAAAAATAAAAGTGAGCAGCATGTTTTTTCATATATTTGCCCTCGATCGGAACAGTAGGCCATTTGTCTGCTGCTGTTCAGTGTATCCCAAAACAGCGTAATCGTTTTTCAATGAGGATGCAAAAAAACAGAATTTTTTTGCTGCTGCTTGTGCTGGTCAAGTGAATATGTCGCCAAATTTTCTCTTTTTTTATAGTTATTTTTGTTGATGTCTTTTCCTTTTTTGGAATGATCTTTAACAAAAAACATTAAAGGCCGATTTGAGAACTACTAAACGGCGATTCCACTTAAAAAATTTAAAATTTTGCGTTAAATTAAGTTTTAAAATCAGTCCTCTTGACTTGAAAATACATTGCTTTATTTCCTTTTCCTCTTGTTCCTTCCTGTTCTTTTTCTCTTTCTGCTTCCCCTGACACCCTTCAAATCGCCTGCTTTGATTTGAATACATATGGGCAAATCGATTGAAGAGACTGGGAGATGTTAAATCGAGAAATCGCCGTTCACTGTACGCTGGTACACTGATTTCACATTTTTGTTTGCAACACTTGCAAGAGAAATCGTTTTGCAGTCTTGCACGATGACGGATCACAATGGACATAAAATGACTTTTTTTGCTGCTGTTTTTGCAGAAAAAGCAAACAAATTATTTGACAAGCAGCCAAAACGATTGATCGATCTTGTTTAGATTTAGCCCAATAATCGCCCCTTTGTTGTTTGTTTTGAACTCCTAAGAAAACATGCCATTTTTTTGGCAACAACAACAACAACAAAATGACATTTTTATTAGTATTGACAACAACGGACATTTTAAAATGATGTTGCTTGTGTTTTAATTAAGGGTGGAAACTAAAATAAAAAAACATTGGCTTCAGGTTTCATGTTTTTGTTTGTACGGCAAGACAGCTGTTTGTATTACATAAATAAAAGATGAAAAGAATGACCTTTTATACTTTGTCATTTTTTGGCAACTTCAGCATTGAAAGCTTTTTGCTACAGGCAAAAAACTTTAAAGTGAATCTATCTGCGTTCACATCTCTGTTTTGCTGCATAAATAAAACATTTAACTGCGATTCTGCTGGTATTGCTGAATGCAGATAAAAAGTGTAGTATTTGATGATAAGACATGTGAATATAAAAAATATGGATAAAACATGTGAATATAGAAATAAACAAAAAAATATGACAAGACTTACTTTTTCATTGAAAATTGCAATATACTTTTCATCTATAAAACAAGAAAAGAAAATTCAAATTTTAAAACTTCAGATTTTGTCGATTTCTGAGAAACACAGCAAAGAATCGACACCATATCAAACTTTTTAATAATTGAAAAAATATTTTAAACTTTGAGCTAATTACAAAATGCAAAGTTCCTCTAACTTGTGATTTCCTGCTAAAATGCTATTTTAAACTTTCAAGCAAAAACAGTGCAAATAGTCATCACTGCTTGTGATTGACGTACATGATAAAATCACTTTCAAAAAAACGGTACACAAAACGCAAGCACTGGGCACTTTTCAGTCTTACTGCTTTGTTGCATCAATTTACAGCAACTTTTGAATAACTCGGTAATGGGAAATAGTCAAAGGAAATTCAAAAACAAAAAGATGTTTGTTAAAAATGATATGCCATGTGTGTTGCATTTCTCCGAACTACTTTGCCTTACTCACTTTGAACTTTAAAACTTCAAATCCCAGCGCCCCATTAACTCTGGCGATTGAGTGAATTTGTCATTGGCTCACAGCTGCTCAATTGTCTGGCAGCATAAGCCTTGTTTGCCCTCTCTTTTATATCTTTTAGATTCCGCAAACCTTTGCCTGGTAAAAAAGAAGAAGGACCAATTGTGCACCCGTTCAACAACAGTTGCAGTGATTTGGTAAGTCTGGATCACCTTCGAACCCACTCTCGTGTCTTTCTTACTTTTTATCTCTAGCTGACTCTCATTGCTGGTAATCAGATTACCGGCACTGACTGAAATGCAGTTTTAGATTTGTTTTAATCTCATTATTACCGCCGAAAAGCTCCACTTTCTCCCAGTTTCTCACTTTCTTTCTGGAGATGATGTGATGCTTAGGTATTGCACGTTTGTTGTCGTAACCAGTCAGTAATGAAGAAGCAAAGCTTAAAATACAATTTGCATTACCATTTACTTTTAACATAACTGATAGAAACACCAAACTATTGTAGTGTCCTGTGATTGTTTATTTCTTGAAAAACTGTTTCTCTAATTTGTAGACGTATTTTGTCAAAGTTTAACTTAAGGGGGGACAACGCGCACATAGCAAATTTTTTCGAATTTTTCGGTTTTCTTTTCTAGTCAACAGTTTTTTTCAGCAAGATCTTGAATCACGCAGGTACATTTTCTGCCAAAGCGAGTAATACCACAAAAATGATCAAGGTGTCAAATGAAAGATGACAAAATTATCTAGATTTTGTCTGTCTCGGATTTTTAAATTTCAACTTTGTTGTTTATTTAAAAAATATTTGAAATCTGCTCATATTCAATGTTAAGTCAGTTTTCAAAATTTTTTTGTTTTTCACTATCATTCAAAAATCATTTTTTGAGACATCAAACTACTTAAAAATATTCCGAGTCAGACAAAATCTAGATAATTTAGTCACCTTTCATTTGACACCTTGATCAATTTTTTGATATTACCCGTTTTGGCGGAAAATGTCCCTGCGTGTTCAGAACACTGATGTCGTTACCGACAGCGACCCACTCATCGGAAGACCATAGTATCAACACAAAACTGTTTTACATGAAATTCTTAACAATCCTTATTAAGTACATTCTTCATGAACATAATAGCCACTCAAAAACCAAAAATCGAAAAAGCAGTAAAAAAGTGCGCGGTGTCCCCCTTTAAATTAATTAACCGTACACAAACAGACAGTTGATGTAAAAAATTGAATTGCCACAAGAAAATTGTAAATTTAATTAGAACCCTCTTTAACGCAGTAATTAAGTGGCAAGTAATTTGCGCTTTTTTATTAGATGCTGTGGTGAACTAGATCGCCCGTCAACATTCAAACACACTCACTCACTTATCATTGCTTTTAACTAACGTTTCAAATTGAAACCTAATGACTGAATAAACCGATTTGGAGAGTAAGTCTCGTGACGTAAGCAAATTGGCAGTTAATCAGTGACTTTAAAATAACCTCAATGATGTGGTCACAGATACCAAAACATTAACTTTTTACTAAAATAAAATCAGATTTTAAAAATTGAAAAACTTGTCATTTAAAAAAACCAAAACGATTAAACACTCTAACAGTACGCTAGTGCTGTTAAAGTTTGCTTTTTGCTTTTTTATATTGCAAAACTGCTAAAACATAAAAGTATTTTTGATGCAAAGAATAAACCCCGTTGTAAAGTAATGCCGTACTGGAAGTTGCTCAGCAGCACCAGCACTCAGCACGGAAGGAAGTCATTAAAATGAGAATTATATGCAAGCTTTTAATCGCTACAGAAACTGTCTGCTGACAGAGACAGACATTGCCAAAACTGGAGGCTATCATTGCCAAACACTGGACAAGTCGTACTTCCGCCTAGTCAACTGTCAACTCTCTCTTTCTCTTTCTTTTCTGCCCACCACTGTCACTACTGCTCAAATGCTCTGCTGCAATTATGCAAATCACAGGCATTTGTGCCTTGTCGCCCACTGGCAATGACCACTCACAGACCAAAGCTACTCTGTCTCTGTCTTACTTTCTGACATATCAGTGCACAGTCGTCCCGTGATTTGTTCCATTTACCCAGACAGAGAGAGTACGTTGACCATCGCTATCTTTTCTGTCTTTCCTACTTTCTGCCTAGCGACAACTTTCTCACTGATCGTCAGTCCGGGCGTTCGTTTATGCTTTGACTTTTTACTTTCTACTTTTACATTTCTTTTCCTTTTTCTCTTCCTTTTTTTGCCTTTTCACTTCACTGCCTACCATTGCGTTTGCGGTGTGCAAATGCCTTTTGACAGGTTACGTTTAAATTTACTTTTGCCTTAGCTCACTTGAGTAAGATTTATTAATAATTCTATTACTTTTAATCGGAAAACGAAAAGGTATTAGGTAGGAAAGGGAAAAGGGAGGAGATGAGAGGAAAATAGGGCAAACGGCAAAAGCAAAAAGTACAAACTAACTGTTTCAACTTTTCCCTTTTTTCTAATCTAAATAGTATGACACATCTTAAAATCTTTTTACTGTTTTTTTCTTTGGCCACCAGTGAGTGAGTAAGTTTGCAGTGTTATATTAACGTCAGCATTAACTTTTACATCATGGCTCAATTATTTCCAATCCTCAACTTTATTATTCGAAACCTGTGCTACTGAGACGCTTCTTCAAAACTTTAGACCTACTTGCTTTAAAAATATTACTGCCACAGACAAGAACGACAGCAAAACTCAAGACTCGTTGTCTGCAAAACTGTATGCAAGAAAAAAAAACGTTTACTCTGACAAGTCTAACTCTATATTATATTTTCCAGATTTCAGAGTTTGTTTTTGAAGGTTATATATAATACAAAAAGAATTAGCCGCACAAATATATATTTGGCAGCTTTTCGGATGTAATCAGGCAAATTGAGGACTTGCTAACGGATGTGGCTAGAATTGAAAATCAGTTTAAAAGCACTGATGACGACAGTCAATTCGCAAATTTACTAGTTTACTTTTTACTAGATGAGCATAAAAAATCAAATTTAGTTTTGAAATCTACCAATGCAATTGCTAACTAAATTTGCATATTTTAGAATTAAATTTTATTTTTTAAAACTTTTGTAGTTTATTTTTTAAATTTTTTGTTATTTTTAACAATTTTGTATCATATTGATTTTTTTTATTTCAACGTCAACCTTGAGTTTGCTTGACGACCCCCTTTCAAGCTGGGCTTGTCTGCAAAGATTATTAATGTTTTTGTAAAGTATTTTATCTTTAGCCAACTTTAGATCGCTTTCTTTATCTTGAGAACATTTTTTGTGTTTTTTCTTTGTTTCTACTTTAGTCTCAAACTCACTTTGTCTAACTTTTATAGCTATTCATAGAAAAAGTACGCAAAAATGACGCAGAAAATAAGTAAAGAAAAGTATGTTCACAAAATTAGTTTTAAATTTCCCGTTTTTAATGCGGTGTGTTTAAAAACGGAGAAACATTTACAAAAATATGAAAAATTTTATTTTGTTGTAAGAAAAATTGCATCTTTTTGTTTTTGACAGTATAGTATTTAAAATAAAATGGTAACTAAAACCTAACATTAAAAAATTTAAATTAATGAATTTATGTAAGTTATGCTTTTCCCCAATTGATGCATGTCTGTTGCAGACAAAAAAAATAAAAATATACTTTTGTTCAATTTTTTATTTAAAATATTTTACGTAAAAATTGTCATCATTAATTAAAAATATTTACTGAATTTATAATTTATTTGTATTGGCTGCTAACTGCAAATAGTTGTAAAGGCAGATTGCCTTTTGAAATGATTAAATAAGTGTGCCCATTGCATTCAGATAAGTATGTTTGCAATAAATTGATATAAAATTAGTTCTGATAGAAAGAAGGGAAGTAATTAAAGTTTAATGCAGCCATTATGCAAAATGCTGGAACGATGTGCCAGTTTGTGCTGCCACTAGTGTTGGCCAGTTTTCTCAGTTAGGACACTCAGTTTTGGCTTTTCTTTCGTAATAAAATTAGCCTTTTTTTTCTTTTTTTACTTTTTATTCTATCTTTTGCACTGGCAACTGCAAAAACGACGAGGATGAAGAAAAGAAGAAGCTTTGCCAAAAGCAAAAACCTTCTTATCTATTATTTAATAATAATACAGCCGCAGTCTGAATATGAGAATGTGTATTATGATGTAATATGATTAATAATATTGATAATGTCACTAATAAGTGAAAGTGAAAAGAAAAAAGACAGATAATGCCACCCAGTCTTATGGTTGGGCAGTGCCTTTTTTACTACTGCAGTATGTGAATTGCAATTTTTTATTTTAAACAAAAGTATTTTTTTGTGTAAAAAAAGTGCAAGTAGAACATAATACAGTTTTTAATTTCTAATTTTAATTTTTTTTTTGTTTTTTGTACCCAATTAAAAATTTCTAAAATATGGTTCGTTATAATCGTCCTGCTTTTCCTGCTCTTTTGTTGGGGTTGCAAGTAAAGTAGTTGGTGAAGAAAGAAAGAGAAAACTGAAACTGAAGCAAAGACAAATGGCGACAAGACTTGAAAGCGACTTGGAGCCAAAAAATTAAAGGAACAGAGTTAGTCGTTATCACTATAGCAATTAGGCTAATTAGAATTTATAGCTGACTACTACTACTACTGTTTCTGGAATTACTGATGCCACCAGAAGCCCTGAAGACAAGACTGAAGACAAGCACTGTTCGGTAGAGTAGTGTGTGCAGTTCGGTGCAGCACTTACGTCCAGCACCGCCGGAGCAAGCACTGTGTCGGGAGGTACTTTGTATTTACTTCGTCAGTTTTGCCACCATCTCCTTTCCCCTCTCACCCTCCTCTTTTTCTGCACCTTCACTGCACAAACAGGCATTTGCCTAATCTATCGTTCTCTCTATGTATATTTGTCTGTTTTTTCTCTTTGCTAATGACGATAGCATTAGTGCAAGACCAACACCAAAACCTGCAGCAACAGCAAAAGTTGTGGTCAATGATAATCGCAATGAAACACAGAGACACCGACACACACATAGACACATCGAAATCTATCTAAATAAATTATTGCATTTGCATTAAGTGCAAGAGAGTAAGAGAAAGAGCAGACACACACAGTTGGCTAGTAATGGCAAGTTGTGACCAGTGGTCATTGGGCAGTGGAATTCCTGGAAGAGGCAAAAACTTCTTCGTTTTCAGTTGTGGTTATCTTTGCGAACATATTTCTGTCTGTCACAGTGCTGTATGTGTGTGTTTGTGTGACATTACTGCATTTTTGGCAACCATTTATAACCTTTTCTACATCTAATTGCCGCTGTCCATTGTTTTTTTTGGAACTGTTTTCCCAAAAAACCACTTGCCTGCAACGCTTTTCACATGCAAAAAAATTTTAGTGTTAGATAACAAAAGTACCCTAAAGTTCAATGATAATTCAAATCAGTAGTAGTGGCTTTAGTTTATATAATTTGACACTTTGCATCTATTATTTTTTTAACGCAGTTTTTTGAGTGTTTTATTTACAAAAAATTCTACATTAACATTGTTAAATTTTACATTTTTAAATGTACTTTTTAAAACTTGTAATTTAAAATGTTTGTTGAACAGTTGCTGGTCAATGAAAACGGGTTTTAGCAGTAACACACAACTAACTGACTAAATGATCGATGTGCAGTACTCTGAGTATAAAGCTTTTTAGTTACTCCGATTGAGGCTTTGTATCGACAATTGTGCTTGCAGGCTGTTTGTTGACAAGGACTCACTCAGATAGACTGGCTGGCAAGTTGATTGCTAGAGCTAATTAGTTGTGGAGATAAACTGGCACATTTTAAGCCATTGTGTTTACAAGTTTTACTAGTGACAACAACTTCAACCAAGTAACAAAAGATTTACTGTCAATTTACTGTAAATATAAATAACACTTTAAAAGAAAACCAGTATTTTTTAAAACTCAGTTTTTGTTTTATAAAATAAAAAGAGATAGATATATATTTTTATCCGTTTCAATTACCAATTCTTTAACTGATGGCAAAAGTGGAAGGAAACTTGGCTTTTGCAAGTCAGATCTAGTGCATCTATTATTCACCAACTTTCGACTGAATGACTCACAGGTAATAAAATGAGATCATTTGATTACCGGGAAACAAAGTTTCTGGGTTTTTATAGACGTGTGTTTGCGTTTACTCTTCAACTGGATTTGTTGCAGTGTAATCAAAAATGGCTTTAATTTAAATATTAAATTTGTATGTGCATTTTTATCTTGAAACGAGTTTTTTGCTTAGTTCATCTAAAGGTTATCCAAATAGACATTTTATGCGGTTTTAGTTTGACTATCAATTTTATCTTATCAGCATGGCAATACTTCAGCCTAGCGTATTTTATTTTTAAGCTCACCCGAATAAATATAAAATAGAGGTCAATTTTAAAAATAAAATTTTTTGTGATTTATCCACAATGCCTTTTGGAGTTGTTTTTTCATAAAACTTTTTTTGTAAATTGCAAAACACCGTTTATTTTTTTGCAACACAAAAGTATACTATTTTCATTTATTGTTTGCATTAACGTATAAAATATAAAAAGTCAGTTGAAGATGAGAAGAAAAGGCGAAAATAATGATTTATTCACATGTAGTTCAAAAGAAGTGCATTCATAGCCGCTAGCTCTTGCTCTCTCAACTATTTGGTGCCATTTAATCAAAACCATCTCTTCTTTTATTGAACTTCCACGCTGTTGCTGAGGATGGTAGTAAAAAGTACATTGAAATTTGCCATTTTTATTCTTTCTTTTTCCATTTTCCATTGTTCCGTTGTTTCTTCGTCTTTAGCCAATTTTCCTTCTTTCTGTTTTGGTGGCTACAAAAGAATATATTCAAACAGAAAGAGCATCCCCAGAAAAGCCGAGTCAATTGATATTTCCAGAATGAGAAAGAAAGCTCCTCTCAAGCCGAGTCGACAGGCGAGTATAAATCTGCCAGGCATCCTTTTCACTCTTGTACACACACACACGTTGCTGATGCTGATGTTGCCACTAACATTGTGCCACTTTCACTCCTCCATTTGTGTTGTGCTTTTTGAAGAATTTTCAATTCTAAATTTGTTCACACTGCTCGACAAGAATTTCAAATACACACCAGTCAGCAGAGACGGAGCTCGGCACAGTCGCCAACTGGAATAGGAAGAATGGGAGATTCAGCCAGAAAAGGGGGGAGAAAGAGTCGTCAGTCGAACAAGAGAATTGTGTGGAGAACAACATTTATTAGCACCCAGTTGCACTCTTGTTTTGCACACTTTCTCAACTTCATTGCCATTCGATACAATGTCTGGCTATTGTTTTCCGTCAGGCGGCCGATTCACAGAGTGAGCCGTCGAGTTTTGTGCTGTGTTCAATTTAGTCGACTGCGCTTTTTGATGTTGGTTTCTCGTTTTCACTTCATTTACAGGTTTCAAATTCGCTGTGTGTTTATTAGATTTGGAAAGCTTGGGTAGACGAGCAGAAGGAAAACATCTTTATGGCAAGTCTTGTGATTTGCCTGTTTTTTGCCTGATTTTGAAAAACTTAATTAGTCTTTCAACAATAAAGCAAAAGAATAGTGTTGTGTTAGAAAATGAAAAAAACTAAAAAGTGACAGTCAATTACTCAAGTTTAAACTGTCATTTAAATGAGCAGAATGAGTAAAACTTAAACATTTGTTGTTGTTGTTGTTGTCTTAACTAAAAAAAATTGCAAGTTGATTAGATTTTTAGTTTGTTTTCACAGTTTCTTTATTGCCATGCAAATCAGCATTGTTTGTCAATTTGTTTAATTTGAATTTTTTTCTTGCAAAAATGCACATTTTTTCTTTATTCGTTCAACATAAATTTACTTTTAACGACGCCGCCGTATGGCAGCTATAGAAATGCATCTCTCACACATTTGTTTTTCCGTTTATATCTGTTTCAATTTGCATTATTAATCTTCGGCAAGCCGCCTTTGCTTCAACGCACTGTCAATAGACCGCAAAGAAAGTGAAAATAAATAAATAAGGCCACTGTGGAGGCAGCATTTTCTCCTCAATAATTAAGATTGATTCACTTATAATAGGCAATTGCAGACGCACACACACACACACGTATTGTTTGTTTGTCAACATTTTTCTGCCGTACAACAATTGCCTTTGTCGACAGTTGTTTCAGCAATCTGCTGCTCCAGTTTTAGACAGGAAAAAATCTGCAGACAGCCACCACCGCCACCACCACCACCAGTCAAACTGGCTGTTCAATTGTAATCAATTTGCGACACTTGACTATCGATTTTAGATGCGGCAACAGTGCGGCCTAGGCAGTATCAGCCTTTCGAAGAGAGCATTGATTTGTTCGTCAGAGAGGAGCGCCCTTCCGACTTGTGGCCACTTGTTTTCCCAGCGGTGCCATTTGCCTACAAGCACACACAGAGGACTACTGGTACTACAACAACGCACATTGATGCAGCCTGTCACTGACAACTCGGCAGCCTATCTATCGATTTATTACCACACAAGAAGTGGAGATCGAGGTGAGGGCACCTTTTTGTTGAATGTAGACCACCACCACCACAATTGCCACCATCACCACCATCACTGATGACATTGAGTGCACGCATCGATATGCATTGCTAATTTGCTTTTTGTTTTTACCCAACTTTTAGTCCACTGTGTTTAGTTTCTCAGTTTGCTAAATAGGCAAAAGATAAATTTATTATTTATCCCCTTTTGACATTGAGGCATCTTCTCTCCGTTTTTTGTTCCACTTTTTCTCTTCTGAAAAATGCATTTGACATATTTCCATGCGTTGAGTGCTACTGCTGCTGCTGCAGCAGTTCTGCAGTGCGTTGAGTAGGGATGTCGGAGCACATAGAATCTCCAAATCTCTTTACGTCCATCCGATTGCATTAAATCAAATTAAAAGCCAGCCAGATTCTTTCTCCCGTTCTGACTGTGCATTAATTTGAGTATAATTAGAAAGTCATCAGGCCTGGATGTGAGTGTTTGTGTTGATGCTGGTGCTGGTGCTACTTCTGTACTTCCTGCATTTTTGCATCTCTCCAGTCTTGAGCGATTGATTTCGGTCCCGTTTTCAGCGCCCAGTGAGCAATGTTGCTCGTCGTCGATTTGCTGCACCACAGCATCTCTGCCTAATGTAAATCACCCTCACCACTCGGTATTATCCCCTTTTGCCTTGAACATCATTTCTCTCTCTCTCTCTCTCTCTCTCTCTCTCTCTCTCTCACTCTCATCTGTTCTCCTATTTTACTGCTCTGCACTGGCGTCAATGAAAATCTAAACCAATACATCGCACGCACACACACACTCATTTTTGTACAATTCAGTCTTTACTGTACACACAGTGAGGATCCGGCTGCAATGGCTGCAATAGAAAGCTGAAACCAACAGCATCATCAGCACCAGCATCAGCATCAGCATCAGAAGCACACTCCACTCACTGATTGGCCATACCGATTGGGCGCCTCAGTGCAAGAATGAAGCAGCCAGTCAGGCAGGCAAGAAAAACGCAAAGGGCCTCTCTGCTTTTTGCTGCTGCTGCTGCTATAAACACTAAAAATAGAAAATCCAAACGCTTGTTATGGCCGCATTAGTTTGGGTAATAAGTGTGAAAAGAGGGCGAGTGTGTGTGTGGTAGTGCCTGTTTGAGAAGGGAAAGAACTGGTGAAAAAGAGGAAGGGGAGGAAACGGCTAACGGCGTAAGAAACGGCATCAGCAGCGGACACTAACTCAATTTGAAACCCGTCTTCATTGAGTTGACTTGTCGGCTCACCCTCGTCGGCCACTTGACTTGTCCTGACTCACCCTACACTAGTTCTTCTTTCTGCAAATGATGACAGCAACTCCTCTCCCTTTCCCTCCTCAACAGCAGTAGTGTAACCTAATTGTGCAGCAAAGTTTGTGGTCGTTTCACTGCGAAATGAGCATCTCGTACTGCACTGTCGTACTGCCCAACTCTGCTGAGCGATGCTCAATCTCGAGTATTAGCCGGCGAACATTCTCTCTCTTTCTTCTTGTCCGTTTGTCTGTCTACTTTAAGCTTCCACTTGTCTTGCATTCTTCTTCTTTTGCTTTTTTCCGTTTCTCGTTTTTCGCCGTTTGGGTTGACAGTTTTTGCAGCCGCTGCCGCCGCCATCACCGCCATCACCACTGCTGCTGCTGAGCTGCTGAATCTTCAGTGAGTAGCTGCCAGTCACTCTAGCGTTCCCTGTCTCCCCTCTCCCTCCTTGGTCAACAGGCAAATTATTAATCGACATGAGCGATATTTGATCACGAATGTTTGCAAATTGCCGTCATTTGTTTGCCCACAGCACACACACGCTGCAGTACGCTGCTGCTGCTGCTGCTGCTGCTGTTGCCGTTTCCCCTTCATCTTCTTCAAGCTCCTCTCTTCAGCTTCAATAGACAAGGCCCAACTCTCGCATATTCGATTGCTCTTTATCTGTCTCCGTTCTTCTTTTTACCCTCTCTTTCTCTCTCTCTTCTATTTGCAACAACGGCAACGGCGGCAGCAAAGAGTAAGCCAATCGCATATCGGGTGACGGCTAAAAGATCTGTGGCCATTTAGTGGGCCCATTTCCTGTGCCGTGTCGTGAGGCACAGTGCACAGTTAGTCAGTGCTCCCTTACTCTCTCTCTTTCTTTCTTTCTCTAATTCGCCTTCTCTTTTGTGTTTGATTCCTCTCAATTTAACTCTAACTCAGCTGCAGCACCACCCCCAATTACTGCAATGTAATGAGAAATTGGGAAAACTGTGTACTACACAGTCCACACAAACAGGATACAAAACAAAAGACGGCCTTCTGCTCAAATTGCCCGTAAAGTTGGGCGCCCTGTTAATTTTCCCTGTTCTGTTGTTCAGTTCTGTTTTTTCGGCTGCTGTTTTTTCTCCGCTTTTTTTCCCTTTACTTCTTCTTTCCGTTCTCATCTTCCTTTTCCCCAAAACTATCCCCCAAAGTCGAGCTGTTTGTTCACATTATCCGTCAGCCATTTTTGTTGTTTGTTTGTTTGAATTTGTCATCAGAGGAGACAAGGTTGACTTACGAGGTATGTCTGCTGTGTGCCTTTGGAAATAATCCACTGACTGCTGCTGACTGAAATAAAATTTGTCGGTGGAAACTATCAACTTCTTGGCCATCGCTTTTTCCATTCTTTACTTTAAAAAAACTTAACAACGCCGAGATGACGTTTAAAGTTTACTTTTTCTCTTTCTTTTTCTCTTTTTTTCTCTGTTTGCCCATTTAGAAGCACTTTAAAAACTTTAAATTTCTCTGCGGACACATTACTACCTTGAATGCAAATCATTTATCCTCCTGAGTAAGCAGTAATTTGTGCGTCCCAGTTTACAATCAATTTATTAAACGTCTAACACGCAGAAGGAGAGAAAGTAAACTATGTGCAGACCAGTTTTTGCGTTGCATAACTTTTTCCCACTTTTTGCACTTAATGACGGCCATTAATTTTGACCAGAGTGACGACCAGCAACATCACATATAATTTTTTTGTTTTTTATCTACATCCAACTATTAGCTATTGAACATAGAAGTTTTCTTCCTTTTGAATTAGTTTCAAAGTAGCTAATATTTTTATTAATACTTTTCGCCACCCTGTAAGACACTGCTGTAGTGCAGTGCAACTGCAGTAGTCATCATCATAATCATTATGGCTCATTTTCAGCCCCCTTCTTCATAATGGCAAAAGATGGTGAAAGAAACTGGCAGCATCTTCGATCCCGATCTTCCTTAACGCTACCGTTCATTTAAATATAATTTCAATTTTTACCATCATGATAACTTTTTCTTTTAAATAAAGGTTTTTTTCAAATTTAAAAAATTAAAAAAGTATTTTTTTGTTAAAAGAATAACTTGATTTTTTAGCAAAACTTGATAGAGTTTCTATGTGATTAACGAGTCAGCAAAAATATTTTTGGAAAAGTCAATATTTTGAACAAACACTTATGTGACAGCAGACAAAAATGTTAAACTAGAAAAAACTATTTTTAGAAGCTTCTATTTAGATTGAAAAAGTTGTTTGCGTCGCACACTCAAATGACCGCTAACTTTCATCACCAACTGTCAGACAACAGAATGTTTTTTTTCTAATGAATAATGGATTGCATATCGGCAAATAGTCAAAGTTCAAAGTCACAGTTTATCCCGTGACTACAAAATGGAGATGCAATGCTGTTTGCAAGTCATTAAATACAATTGCAACTGCTGACTCTACAAAGCCGTTAACAAAACCGGCCAAGCAGCAAGTTGATGATGAGCAGCCTTGAGCAGTAGAGCATTCTAAAATTGGTCAGTTTGCCTTTAGTAGTGATTTTCCACTTGGTGGGATGCGCTTTTTCTTTTTATCTAAAATTGGCGCCGTTTTTACTTTTTATCACATTTTTCTTTTTTCTGTAAACTATCTTTTTTACACTTGAGACTGTTTTAGAAAGCTGCAATAAATATTCGATGTTTTTATTATGATGCGCATAGTCTACTTTGTAACAGTTTTCCAATATTGCTTTTTAGTTTTTTTCTGTCATCTTGTAGGCTCCTTTTAGCCGTATTTTCATTATTTTGTACATTTTAAACTTTGTTTCATCTTCTCCAAGGACCACTTAAAACGGTACTTAAAAGTTGCAATGCAGTTTTCACTGTTCAATCAACATTAATTACTTTGCCATTTAAATGTTGTCGATGTGCTGCAAAGTGACCATATTTCCTGTCTCCTTAGCACAAACAAGCTTTTCACTTTCATTTCAAAAAGTTGGCCAACTGAATTGATGCTTGTTTACTGGTGCAGTGCAACTCTTAAACATCTGCACAGTGCACTGACACACACACACACACACACATTTACTTTGCAGATGCAAATGATGATCAGCAGCAATGGGAAGGGTAGATGAAGCGTTAAAGTTGCTACTACGCTGCTACTACCGCCTCCGCTTCCGCTTTCGCTTGAGATAGATTGCGGCATTTGCCCTGACTTGCTCTCCCAACGCTGGACGGACATTTTTCAATGTCATTTGTCCATCCTACTGCTAACTTTTTATTGGGCACAGTAACAATAAACTCTAGTCTCTTTTATTAATAGTAAAGGCAGGCAAAATGCATAAAAAGAAAATGACACTTGCAGTTGCACTTTTTTCAAATGTTTGTAAACATTTGAGCAGTTGCTTTGCCTTTTGAAAAGCTCACTTTTTTTCAACCCAAAGAAATGCCACCTCTTTTTTGTCAACTAACATTAGTGGTCCAAGCTAGAACTGAGACATGCGAACGGAAAATGCAAATTGTTTTTGAAGCAAAAGTTGCAACTGTACAACTGCAAAACGAGAGGCGACTGACAACTACGAATAAAACCTGCTGCCTAACCATCATGAAATCTGCTTGAGCAGTTCTCATTTTCTTTTGTTTACAGCAAAATAAAAACGTAGTTTTTTAGTTGTTGAATTTATTGGCCGCAATGAGCAAAAAAACAAACTGGACAGACAGTACTAGATGGCGACAAGATCCATAATCCGTTGAAAAGAGAAAAAAAGAAAAAAGGAAGATAGGAAAAAGAACCAGTATTAGAACCTCGAATCGTGCATGTTGAGATGCTCGAACGAGCAAGAAATAAATGAATGAATGAATGAGACAAAAAAAGCGAAGAACACGAGCATATGACTACTGAAAATGCTGGTAGAATCCTCAATAACCTAGAGCAGTAGTATTGACTGAAGAAAATTAGTTTGCTTAAAAAGCATTTTACAACTTTAATTATATTACCAAAAACTTGAATGTATGAAAACTAAACTTAGGTTTTCATTAAGTTTTCAAAATCAAACTTTATTATTTGTTATGCACAGTGAAACACTGTATATGCACATTTTTTGCCACTTTTTTCTGCTGATGATGTCCTCTGCTGATGATTAATGACGCCGGTAATTGCAGTCTCTACGTTGAACTTACTAGTAGTCAGTACTTCTACAACTTTCACCACGGTAGAAGAGGGAGTAATAAAAATAATAAACTTTTAAACTTTCAAACGCTTAATTTTTCGAGTGGCGCAGTATAACTAATTTGCCTAATTTTTTTCTTTCTTATACTGCCATCAAATGAAATTTTGCAAAAATGCACCAAAGTGCAAAAAGTGAAAGTGCAAGTGCCAGTTATTGAACTCAAAAAACAGACACTTCTTTTAGAGGTTGAGTAGGGCAGCTCATGAAAAGCTTCTGAATGATCAGACTAATCGCGGAGGCAGAAACAGCCAAAAACGGAAAACCTAAACTGGAGATAGTGAAAAGGGCAAATATTTGCAGCAGCCAATATTGCCCAGCACCAGCACTACTGCTAGCACTCTGAGTGACCTCAAGAGTGATCCAGAGAAAGAGGAAACGAGAGACTGAGTGAATTATCGACGACAGGGAGACGATGAGACAGAGAGACGCCTGGTATCTCAAGCACGACGACGATCTCTGGTCATGCTTCAGCCTCAGAGAGCTCTGCTAGTCAAGACAATTTCTCTCTTTCTCTCTGCCTGGGCTGCAGTGCTGCAGCGTTGCAATGCTCTCTGGTTGTGTGTGCGAATAGAGAATATTCGGGTTCTGCTAGTGTAGTTTCCTTTGCTTTGCTGCACTTCATTCACACTCACACACACACAGACAGACACCCGACGTGGCTGTGGCAGCTGCCACTACTTCACTCTCTGGGTGTATGCTCCCTCTCCCTACTGCTGCTTGGCTTTTTGCAAAGAGAGGCACTCTTCTTCTGTTTCTTCTTCTTTTTCAGGCAGTAGTTTGCAGCAGTCCTCTCCTTCTGATTCTGCGGACGGCACAAGAAAGAGAGAGAGAGTGCAAGTGAATGGCCGAATGGGCTCTTGCTCTCTCTCTCTCTCTCTCTCTCTCTCTCTCCTCACCGACACGTCGCCTGTACCCAAACTTCTGTCGGGCACACACACACTCACACACAGTCAGTCGTTGAACAGACAGACATAAAGAGACTAGCTGGCCAACGAAGCAGTCTTCCACTGGACGCCGACAGACAAACTTTGCCGTTCTGTTGCTGCAGCAGTTCTGCAGTACTCCCTCTCCTACTTTCTTTCCCTTTCAGTGCCTGTGTTTGCATGCAGCCGCAATAAGGCGCCCCTCGCATTCGGCTGTCATTAGTGAGTGTGTGTCTCTTTTTCTCCCATTTTCTTTCCTTTCCTCAATCTGCTCTTTTTTTACCACCGGAAAACCGTGTGTAGACAATTGGCAAATTTAATTGTTTAATTTCTCTGTCTACAGTTACTTTGTTTTTTTCCACTACTATTTTTCCATTCTCTCTTTTTGTGCGTGTGGCTTTTCCTTTGATTCTACTTTATTTGGTGCAAACAGTCAATTGTTATTGGTGCCGCTGAGTTTTGATTTGATTGCACAACACGGCGATGGCGGCAACAGGGTGAAAAAACAAAAAACGGTAACAAAACGGCAATATCTATAAAATAGCAACAACGGTAAAAACAAAAGCATACTGTTGAATGCCAGTGAAAGCTTTTTGTAAAGCATATTTTTATTCTCGGCAATCAACATATTGTTTTTAGAACATTTTTGTATATTTTGTGACGACTTTACATTTTCAACCTCTCAACAACAATGACATCCTTAACGATGACTTCACTGCGTGATGTGTGTCACTAAAAATGCTTTGCAGCACAGTTGACATTTCATCACTCAACAACAACGACAACTCCAACCGTAGTGGTAAGTACTTTATTTGTAATCCCATCAATTAAACACTCTTTAAAGCTTACTTCCTATAATTATTTAGATGGTTTTAATTTTCTAAATCGTATTGTAAATTAGGCAGAGTGTTTTTGGGTTTGCTGCACTTAGCTGAGACGCCACATGTGGCTCATTAGACAAACAGACAAACAAACAAACAAAATGGTTGTTAAGAATGCAGTGTCCACTTCAAATGTAAGCAGCTGCTAATTCACCTGCCCCTGACGTAGATGTTTTATTTTTTTACTACTTTTTTTCTTTATTTACCTACCTCTTGATGGCAATTTAGGTGTTCTATCTTTTTATTTTTCTCGCTTTTAGAAACCTCTCTTTCGCACACTTTTCCACCATTACTGGTAATATTTACTTTTACATTATATGATCTCAGTCTGTCCATTTCGTCCTCCCCTCTTTAGATCTGAATGCTTCTCTCAGTATTCTTTGATCTCATTCTGAGAAAGTCTAAATAATAATAAAAGTGCAATCATTCATGAAAGACACACACACACACACACACACACACACACACACATTGGGGGTGAAAAGTGCTGAAAAACAGTGCTAGTACAGCAAACAAGCAGAAGCTGCACTGAAAAGCATCAGCAGCAGCAGCAGCAGCACCAACACCAACACCAGCAGATCGATCAATCGATGGAAAGCAAGTTTGTGTGTATGTATTTCCCGTTGTTCACTTCTGCAGACTGATGGCTGCCAATGATGGTGTCTGTGTGTATGTGTATGTGTCTGTAAGCGATACATAAATTGGAAAAGTGAAAGAGAGAGAGAGAGAAAGCATTGCTTGGCGTTTGTCGGGCAATGAACGGAGGCAGCAGCAGTTGCCGCATCATCTCCAGCGCTTCTGCCTTCAAAGCAATAATGGCCACACTGTCGACAGCAAGTGGAGCTGCCTGTCATTGCAAAAAGAATAGCAACACCAATCATCATCACCACCACCACCACTGCCACTACTAACAGTACCTCAGCTGTGGCCCTAGACCAGCGTGCCAAGTGTTTTCTTTTTTTCCGTTTTTCCTTTTTCCGGCAGCTACTACGTGCTCTACGTGACAACGCCGTTTTAACACTGCTTTTTGCTGTTTTGTTTTTTCCTATCATTTGTTTTCTAGCTTTTCTATCCGTTGCTGCACTGATTGCATGAAGATTGGTGGTCAATTCACTTGAATATGATTTAAGCGGTGGCAGTTATCATTGAGCCCACAGACAAACTTTTTGATGGTCATTTAGCCTATGCTGCAAATGCCGCTAGTACCATGCACTTTCATGTACTACAGTGCATTTGTTATGTCATGGCCGCCTGACCGAAAACAGCAAAACACGCTGGCGGTTTTGTTGTTTCTTCTTGCGGTAAAGCTGCCGCTTTGTGTAGCGCTTAATTTACCGTGAGAGAAAGTGCGGTAATGTAGTTGTTTTTCTGTCAACTTTGGTACTCCTGGTGATGCTGGCCTTGCTGGTGTTTCTTCTTTCTCGCCGCACTCTCATTTTTTCACACATGCAAATGCACACCGATGAAGACAATGATGGAGTGCTGCTGATGTTTTTGCAGTTGTTGTTGTTTGGATAATGTTGTCGTTGTTGTAGTCGTTGTAGTAGTAGTAGCTGTTGCTGCTGCTGTTTCTACTGCATTTCATTTAAATTGCCAAGTAGTCAGCCAGACAACGATCTTGTGACACCACTGACCGGCGCTGCTGCTGTTGCTGCTTTTTTCAGTAGCACCCCAGAGAAAGTGTCAGTTTGGCTGGCGACTGTTGTTGTGGCTGGTGGCTGGTTCTTTTTGCTGAAATAATTAAGCAGTGTCCTATGTATGGAATGCTAACAGAAAGAATGTTTACATGTTGCAAACTGTCAATTGCAGGAATGAAGAAAAGTCATTGCTCTGCAGTGGCTGCTGCTGCTGCTGTTGCCGTTGCTGTCAAGTCTGGCCAAATCAGCGTCACCATGTTTCTGACAGATGCTGAAACTATTTTTGCTGGTGCATTACTACTTTTTTAGTCTTATCCCTTTTTCTCCTTTTTCTAAAAGAACAACAACACTACTTTTGCACTTCCACTAATCCCTGCCTTAAAATCATCTAATTGAACTTAAAGTAAGCTCACTTAAAGCGAGCCACTCTTCGGATGCCACTTCCTACTACTACTTTACCACCCCCATTTTTGTGTTCCCTACTTGATGTTTTTACTCTACTGCCTTCTTCTTCTGCTTGTTTCACGCTGCAACAGCTCTCTTTCCAGATTTTCCTAATGGCCGGGGAAGAGACTGAAAAACTTTTTGAGGTTTTCTGCTTGCTTGCCAGTTTCTGTTGTTCCTGTTGTTTTAGCTGCTTTTTTCCATTTCAAGAAGCTGGTACTTTCCTCTTACTCTTTCAAATCGCTTATTTCTCTTTCTCTCTTTTCCTTTGCTTGCTCAACGCTTTACGGTACGTTAGCTTAAAAAACTGCTAAGTGGCAAACTTTGTCGGCCATTTAAACTGGTGCCATGTAAACGGCAAATAGGCATTAGGCCACTTAAGTTTTTTGTTGTGGTCGTCACTGTCTGTGTCTCTGTCCTCTGAGGGCACTGAGTTCGAGTGCTGCAGCCGTAGAAGAAGGAAGGCCAGCAAAAAGTCGAATCACTTTCTCCAATTTCATTCATGTTCAGCGCTGCTGCTTCTGCTGCCGTTGCTCTTAATTTTCTTCCTCTCCACTGAACGTGTGTACATAACTAATTTTCTCATCTATTTAGCCGTCTTACGCCATCGTTCAGCCTTCATGTACTGAGTTTTCTTCTTTTCCAAGTCTGGGTGCCCAAAATCAATCAAAGCTTTAATTTGCACTAGACGTACACTTTCCTGTCTGTGTGTCCTCAGCAGGCACACTGCAGTGCAGTGCGTGCCTGGCCCTAATGTGGCCAGCTTTTCAGCCATCCAGCAAGCTCACTAATTCACTGCTGTCCTTTTCCTGCGTTTTTTTCTAGCTGATTCTCATTTTCGCTTTTTGGTCCGAAATATGTTTGCCTTTGCCTTTTCCTTCCTTTTTGTTCCTTTCTTTTCGGTCATTTAGCTTTTTACACTTTTTCCAGCTGCAATTGCATTCCTCGTTCTTTGCCACTCTTTCTTGCTTTTTTTTGCAGTTGCACCATATTGTACGGTGTCACTTTCGGGTAAATTATCTTTTCTTTCTTTCTGCTCGAGCAAATTATTCTGCTGCCTTTTCTCTTTTTTTCTCTTTGAGGTGTGCGGGAGCAAACGTAAGAGTGAGTGAAGAATAGAATCAGAGAAAGGGAAGCAAAAACTGTTTGTCCGTTTGTTGTCTGTTTGTCTAACACCCTGGCTGACTGACTGGCTGTCTTTCCTGGCAGTGTTTGTGTTAGTTCGGCTGCCTTCAAAGCACAAAGCTGAAGCACACTCACACACAGGACAGTGAATTGAATTGAAACTGACCGTCTGACGCACCGCTAAATAGATTAAATTTTGAGCCAAATTAAGCCTAGGTAACCACTGCTGTTACCACTATTTTCTTCTATCCAAGTTTAACCTCAAATTGAAATTTATTACTCGTGCACTTACTCTGAGGAAACTTTTCATTAGTGCAGAAAAATGGAAAATTAATCTCCAGTATTTGAAAAATGCTGATGACGATGGAAGATGAAAATGAAAAAAATGAAGCCACTTGTAGATAACTGCTCATAATATTTTTTATAAGTATTTTTACGGCCACCATCTTTCTCAAACTCAGTCAATCATTCATGGCCACCCTGGTTGAGCATTTCTTTAGTGCAAATATTTACTCTTTCATTGTTAGCACATTTGCATGCATGGTGTTTTTTATTTATAAATAAATACTATCATCAATTAGTTTGCGCAAAGTTACAGTGCGCCAGCGTGTCAATTCATGCACACAAACGCTGTGTGTGTGCGCTTCAATCAATTGCACATTGCCTTTTATTGTTATTATTTGTTGTTTGTAAAGTCGGCAGGCATCATTGTGCTGGCGCCGGAATTAGTGCCTGCTTTTGCCAACCTGCTTGACGGTAATTTGTATTCACAATTGCCACTGACACACATTCAGGGGCACACACACAGCAAGGTTCAATTGCCTCTAATCGCCTCCCATCGACTGTAGCCAATTAACTGCATCTGCTAAATACGGTTCAAATGAAATGCTGCTTACACTACTCTGCAGTGCTGTAATTCTTTTGCAGTAGTAGTAGAAGTAGCAGTGCACTAAACACGCAATTGCCTCTTTACCCTCCTCAGCCATTTCAAATGTGTCAGTCACATTGCTACCCTTCTTGTTGTTTGTCAGAGAGCACTGCATCAAGTGTCATAGTGCTCTCAATACATCGACGAACATTGACTTTTATCAAATTTGGTACTGGCGGTGCACCGTGTTGTTGCTCTCAGTGTTAGCTTTTTGCTAAATATAATCAGCGATAATCACCAGTGAGTGATCGAGAAGAAGGCTAACGAGGAAAATATAATTATCTACGGCAGTATAGCAATGCACTAAAAATTGGGAAAACAGCACAAAAAGATGAAGTGCTTACTGAGAAATAAGATCAATAGTAATTTAGACAGACACACATGCATGTGCTGCTCTTTGTGTATTTCTACTGCAGTTTCTGTCTGCTTCAATTATCAGATCAAATATTTAGACACGCCGTCTCACCAGCAACACCGATGACCTGCCAGACAGTACAAGTGCAATGTAAAAAAAGTGAATTAGCCATACATCAGAGCAGGCAATCGAGCTCAATGATGATAAATTAATGATGATGACGGTGGCAGTGGCTGTAAATATACCGAGTGACTGGTTTCAGACACACACACTCACCATAACGTGACACTTAATATAGCAAATGCAGGCCCAACTGAAAGACCAGTCATTTCCAGGACAGAGAAACTGCTTCGTTGAGCACTTCAGTCATCCACCCACCAACATCCAGGCATCGACTTTTATTTTCCGCTAGTTATCCTTGAGCTGTTATTACTTTGTCAGCCCTCTCTTGGTCCCCTTGTTACATTTTCGTTTATTCATTTACTTTGTTGTCTATAAAGCTTTCTCTCTCTCTCTCTCTCTCTCTTTCGTTCTTCCTCGCCTTGTGCCATGTGTTCCAACTGGAGCACACAACACTCTTTCAAGTGATGTTGCCTTTGCCGCTTCTGCTGCTGCTGCTGCTGCTGCGATCAACAGCCCAACTTGAATTTGCCTGCCGCTCACCACAAATTTGTCTTTTCTGCGTCGTAAATTTAATTATGTCTGTCTGCTTTGCTCTCCTGTGTGTGTGTGTGTGTGTGTGTGTTTGCAGTCATTGTGTGTGTGTGCCTTCTATTCTGTTTATTAGCATTGCCGATGCATATACTGCTGCGTACTGCTGCTCTTCATCTTGACGCCAAGTTTTATTCCCTTATTTTCCGGTGCCCTGCTTATTCAGTTTGCTCACAATGTCGCTGTTGTTGTACACTGTGCCAGAATCCGTCTACAGGACTAGTTATCATCCGACTTGCGGTTGCCGTCCTTTTGCCGCCGATTAAATTAGCGCCCCATAGTCAGGAAAAAACTCGCTGTGGCACAACCGCCATGATTGGTCTTATCGGCATCTCTGGTCAAAGTTGTTGCACTGCTTAGGCCTAGTTGCCCTTTTTTGTTGCATTTAGCCACTACACACACACACTGACAATTCATCCTTGTCTTACCTTTTCGTTTTGGCGTCTGCCTTTACTTTCAGTCAGTCTGCTGATTCTCACCTTGTTGCCGCCGCAACAACTCTGCTGGCGAATATTTTTGCACCCCAGTTAGCGGGTCTAATTAAATACACATGTTCAATTATGCAATTGCCTAAGTGTGAATTGCCTGTTTGTGCTACTGTCTGTGTGTGAATAACGCGTGTCTGCACTTTCGATTTAGTGCCGGTGGTGCAAATGGGATGCAATCACTTGGCAATTTGCTCAATGTGCCTTCTTTCCCAACAAAAAACATTGATGCTTTCTTTCTCTTTTTTTCCTTTTTTGTTGGTCGACTAATCATAATCATAATCACAAAGTACAGTGGGTATTCAAAATGTGTCCTAGCGGTGGCACTTTTGAGTAAATAAAGGCCCTAATCAGCCCTCTAGGCTTTTTTGCCGTTCCGTTCTCGTCTTTTTGTCTATTTATTACTTCCAGTTGACATTTTCCGCTAATTCAGCGAGTGTCACCTTTTTCACTCTTGCTGTATATTTTATGGACAATAATTTATGAAAATGGCAACTCATTTTAGTCTGAGCCTATTTGCTAGAAACTTTAGAGAAACGTTGGTAAATGAAATTTTTATTTTCTCTGCTGATGTCAATGAGAATTTATTAAAATTAACAACAACAAAAATCTGACTACATGCAAATTTAAATTTATTAATGCAAACATAAATTTTGCTCACTGATTTTTTTTCTTGGCAAAATTCTGCAAGATATATGATATGCCATCAAGTTAAAAAAGCAAAGCAGTGCTTGCCTTCTTTAAGTTTAAGCAAATTCGGCAGTATATATTTTCTTTTTTATTTTTTTTTTACTTTTCATGCCCTTGCAGCATCTAAATTGGACTGCAAAGTTCAAATTATTTTCTTTTTTATTCCCTTATCTGAAAACAGAGAAGAGTCAAAAAGCAATTTTCAATTAATTGAAATGGTAGAATATTCAATTTCAGAATGAACGACTTGTGCCAATTTGGTATTTTTTATTTTTTATTTGGTCCTAGTTTAAATCACATAATATTTGATTTTTTTAAAAAGTAGTTAAAAAAATTAAACACTAAATTAAATCACATTAAAGTCATTTTTTGCTTTATCTTTTTTAAGTTTTTAGCAATAAAATAAAAAAGAAGTAAAACTGTAGTACTGACTTTGATACTGAATGGTTATAAATTAAAATGATGGCATACTAATTTGTTATTGCTAATTCAATAATTCAATAATAATATTATTATATTGACATCTAATGAAAGTTGTGTAATATTTTGAAGTTGTATCGTAGTAAATTTTTTTCTTTTTCGTCTCTGGGGACAATGACATCTTTCAAGGCGGAAGAAAACAGCTTCATGTGTTAGTCTTCCCAGCATCACTTTTCGCTTTTCTTTTTAAAAAAGTATATTTTTTCGGTTTTTTTTGTTTCAGCTGCCAACAATCATTCATATGTCTTGCATGACTTAACCAAAATACTCGTTTTTGTCACTTTTTAAAAAGTCAACTTTTGTGTTCTAAACAATTGGTGAGAACTAATGTGGTTCGGCAAATGAAGGCTTCAGTTCGCAGTTGTTGTTGTTGTTTTCGCTGTCTGCATTTCACAGCGAGTGGTCAAAAGAGCAGAAAAGACAAGAAAAGGGCAGCAGCAGGCAGCAGTGGGCAATTGGCCAATTTCTATTGACGTTTTTATTTTCACGATTTATGGTGTACTACAACAACTGCTCACAGCACCACTGAACCAAACATGTGTGTGTGGAGACTGTTGACCGAGAATATTCGGGTTCAGGAGACTCGCTCACTCACTCACTCACTCACTCCGACTGTCAGTCTTGCGCAGTGGGCCAGCAAACCGAAGACAGCATTTTCTCACTTTCCCTCTCCCTCACTCTGATCTTCCTTGTGTGTCAGCCACAGCGTGAAGCACCCCACAAACAGCCACTGCTGACTTAATTGTACGACGTCAGCAAAAACACACGCGTGTACAAACTTTGGGGCAGCACTGCAAGCAAACCAAACCAAACTAACCAAACTGCCAGGAATCAGAAAGCGAACCAGAGGGAGAGAGATCATTAAGTGGTACTGTGGCCATTGTGTGCTTGTCTGTGCTGCTTGTGCCAGCTGAACAGCAAAACCAGAGCCCAAACCATTGCCAGTACCGAAAATTGCGAACACACCACCACCACCACCACCCAAATCATAATCACACGCTAAAGGGTAAACGACGGCGCTCGTCCACACTTTTACTCTTGTTGAAGCATTGTAAATGCGAGCGGTGTGCTGCACCGAAGAACTGAAGCAGTGTGTGCCCACATGACACACATGCCTGCTACTCGAACTCGTAGCAAGCGCAATGAGCATTCAGCACTCTTTCAGCTGCTGCTGCTGTTCAGTTTCCTGTGCAGTTGTCAGTTTGGCAGTTGGCAAAAAGCTGCAGGACGGCAGTCTGCCCGATTTGCTAGTGCCTTTCCCCTGCCAGCCATTTTTTCTCCCCACAACAACAACCACTACCATCACCAGCACCAGTGCATTATAAACACTCGGCGGCGGTGAAAAGTGCAGACGCCTGCAGATGGACAACTTATTGCAACACCCCAGTTCAGTTCACTTCAGTTCAGTTGTGAAAGATGTATCTCACTTTTATTGTGCCAGGCACACACACACACACACACACACACACACACACACACCAGTGTCCCATTAGCGGCACCAGGGCACTCACATAAAGGCACAAACAGCCGAGCAGACCAGTGACGCCAAGGTTCGTACACTGCAAAGGGGAGCAGGCATTCGAAGTGCACACTGGTCATTTTGGGTGCTACTCCAATTTCCACAGCCACCACCAGCCCCAACACTTCTACCACGGCCATCACTCCACTGACCAAAAGATACAGTCACAGTCAACTAGAATGAGAAAAAGTCAGTAGTTTGTCTCATTTCCATCTCTATCTGTCGTTTGTCAGCGCACTATTTCAGTTTCTTCAATTACTGCTACTGTTGAGAGTTGCCCTTTTGCCTGTCTCTACATTGCCCTGACTACAGTTGACTACAGTTGCCACCAGTAAAATATCACCCTCCTCCAACTTCTGAGCGGAGACTCATCATGCTATTATTTTATCACCGCCAGCAAGTGACATTTCAATTTCATTTCACTCACTCTCGGCTTGTTTCAGTTTTCGTTCTCCGTGTGTTGTCTGTTTTCTCTTTCTACTTCTCAGCAGTTCTAGTCAGCAGTCCGAGCAAATGTTTCCAGTGTGGCAATTTGATAAGAGACACAGAAAAAAAATCACTTTGCTATTTTGGCGTTTCCAATCTCAATAATGATTCTCCACACACTCCCCTCTTTTTTCACCACTTCTCTGTTCCTCTTTTTCCGCCATTTCTGTCAATACATAGGCAAATGTATTAATATTCAAGGCGTTCAGCGCACATGCACCGAGCTTGGCAAGACGAACTACTACTGTCACAACTACCTCTCACTGGTCGTTGTAGTACTCCCTGTCTGTCTGTCTGTTTGTCTGTACGTGCTTTAAAATGGCCAATTTTACCTACACACTTTTGGTTGCTGTCTACTTCCCTTTCTTCTCTCCTTGTCTCTATTCTCCCCTTGCCACCATTCACCACCATCAGTCTAGAAAACCGCCGATCAGCACTTGCCGGAGTACCCTCTCTCTCTTTCAACATTCAATGGCAGCCCATCATTAACTTGTCCCTTTCTCCTTCTTCTTTGTTTGCAGTCTGCTAAAAAGGGAAGAAAACTTTATAAATCGATTCATTTCCAATTCTAAATTTTCTGGCTGTTTTTTACTACTCTTTTTTTCTCTGACCAACAGCAGAACTAGGGCAAAAAGGACTAGCAGTGATGCTCACGCAAAATAGCTGAGAAAAAAACGACAACGAAAAACGACAACAGAATCAGCAACAGAGGCGCAGTGAAAATCTAATTTTAAAATGCACACTACTTTTTCTTTTCTTTTCCTTTTCCTCTCCTCTCCCTTTTTTCCCTTTTTTACTTTGTGCACTTTGGCGCCGGAACTAGTGTGCCATTCAAATGTGAAATAATATTTTGCAATTTGCCAATTTGTTTTACTTTTTTTCCTTCTGAATAATCAGTTCTGCATTGAGCTGATATTTAAATGACAAAACAAAACACACACAGTAAATGCACATTGCGAAAGATAATGTACATTAAATTGCCCTGTTTTCTAGAAAAGCCTCTGATGCAGAGTTTCAATTACAATGCAGTGAAAGGAAGATATTAATGATGAGTTGCCTCCTCCTTCTCCTTTTTTTTCTCCTCAACCTTCAGTAGATGGGCTAGCGAGATAGGAGAGAAACGAAGAAGGGGGTAAACTCAAATTATTTTCACTCAATCCATCTTTTGCTTTTCTACTGAGCATTGATAATATTCTCAACTGCTCGGCTATTAGAAATCAAAAGAAAATTATTTTGTTTGCTTTTTTATCATACTTTCTATCCTCTTTTCTTTGTGCAGCAAGCAGCTTGCAATTCAAAACCACACACTGCCAACCGCTTAAAATATTCAAATTATGCGCTCTATTTGTCCTTTGCTTGAATTGAGATGCCGTGTGAAGTTGACAAGTTTTTCTTCTTTTTTTTGCTTGCAACAGAAGAAATGCCTCAAATTTGAATATTCTCCTCTCTCCAGACGCCGACAAAATTAGAAAGTCGTCTTTGCGCCTTCCTTTTGTGCGTCTGTTTTGTTTAAATTTAAAAAAAAGTTTTAGCTTAGAACGTTTAATAAATACTGTTTTCGCTAGTCTTTTTGTAGATAAAAAATCTGGCATGTTATAAAACTTTTTACATTTTAACTCATATGCAGGACACACTGTTTTTTATTTTTTTTGGCCTTTGAGACTGTTTCCAAATGGTAGGCAATAGTAATCGTTTACCTTATTTATGTGTGCAGTAGCGCTTTGAATTTTTATGTATCCTGTTCTGGGCTTGTTGTCCTACTTGTGTTGGTAGGGTGGTAGTTTTGTGGTACTGCTACTTTTCAGCAGCCCTTGAGACTTGTCAGTGTCTGCGGCTGCTGTTGCTGCTATCTTAGTTCGTTTGCCATTCTTGGCCGTCAATGCTGCTCCTGTCATCCTGCTGCTGCTGTTGTTGCTTATGGTTGAGCATTCAAATTTTTAGCCCTTTTCACTTCCTTCCTCCGTTTTCTTTTTCTTCTTCTTCTTCATCTTCATCCTTCTCTGCACAGTGTACAACTCTCTGACTAAGTGCCGAACATGCCAGCGATATTAATGCAATTGAAGTGTGTTGTGCGCCGTGTAGTGCCAATGGCTGGCATACAGGCACAAAAAAGTGCAGCTAGTAGCCCAGCCAGTAGACTGTTCCATTGTTGCATTGACTGTCTTTGCTGAGAACTACGATAAGGCGGTAATATATGGCCTGTTAGTGGAAGAAAAAATGAAAGGAAGAGTGAGCAAAATGGACGGACGAGAAATGATTTGAGGAACACCAGCATCAACAGCACCAGACATGTTCACCAGTTTTTGCAGTTTTTCTAAAGAAAAACTTAAAATTTAAATTTTTTTAAAGTCAAATTGAACTAGTCTAACTTGCCGGCGCTTGATTCATCTCAAACTGCTTTTTCCTGGGCTTGTAAATTGAATTGAAGTGCACCATAGTGGTAATAAGTTTGGCAGTAAAGAAATGATTTAGAGAGGCACAACTAAAATTGTGTTTTGTATAAGATCTACTTTTTGCTTTTTTAAAATTTTTAACCAGATATCTCGTTTCGTTTTTGTTGTTGCTTGCAATTTTTTTCTAATTCAAATGTCTGTTTTAAATTTAAAAAAATTAGATGATTGGTGCTGCATTATCTAGTAAAAGGTAATGAAAAACATGGAGTTAAAAATTGTTGGAAGGCAGGGAGAGCGTGAGCTGATAGAAAAGGTTTATTCAACTATAAGATAGAGAATAACTGACTCACTACAGTGAGATACGCCACTCTAAATAGAGTGGGAGAACAATACTTGCAAGTTCTAAAATCATAGAGGTTCTAAAACCTAACAAAAATTTTATTTTTTGATGATAGTGTCGATCTTTTTTTTTTGCAAATGCGTGCGTGTTTGTGTGTTGTTTTATACAGTTACCAACCATCATCAAACAATCGTGTTTTAAAAAAATGTTAACATTTTTAAGTCTACATTTGCTGTTTTTGTTTGCTTTGGAACCTTCAAATGTTTGCTTCACTTATTTTATTTTTTCTCATTTTTTTATTTGATCCGTTTGTCGTGTTTGTCTTCTAATGCTTTTATCCACTATTATTAGCTACTGTTTCATTGTTTATGGATCAACTCAATTTTAAAAAACTTACGTTTACGTTATTTTTTAATGTTTTTATATCAATGAAGTGTTTATTTTAAAACAATTTTTAAGTTGATTGTCGGAGGTTGACTAGACCAGTTTAGGAACATCCTTATCACTTTGAGTTAAAAGTCAACACAAACAAACAGTTGCCGGTGGCTGTTGACCTAATCAAATAACTGTATGGAAAAAGTTCTTAATTTGGCTATTCCACCCTGTTCACTGTACCAGTCATTGATTACCACTAACAGACGAAAAAAAGAGGAAATGGCACAAAAGCGATTGAGATGCTGCCCAGTGTTCATTGTTTCCCCAGTTTTAAGTAGGAAAACTTTGGGTAATAAGCAACATTACCGGTTTTTCTTTCTCACAAAAAAATACATTCACTTTTGTGACCATCAATTTGATTTTGTTTTCTTGTATTTCTCTTTCGTTTCTCTTCTTTTTACGTTCATTCATTCATTTCCGAGCAGCCGGCCGGTAATGATGGAACAGCATCTTTTGATTTCGTTTACTTGGCTAGTAATGACTTTTTAGTAGTTGTAGTAGTGGTGATGGTGATGGCTCACACAGGAGAAGTGTGATCAGACAGAGCTGACGAGTGCTTTTTTTTCTTGTAAGACTTCTTTTTCCTCTTGTTCTCTTCTCTTTACCAATGCCGTCGTTCAACATTGATAGCCGCAGTTATTGGCAGCTCTAAGGCTGTCTCTAGTGTCTAATTAGAAAGTTGCCACCGACGACGAGTGTTTCGTTTTTTTTCCTCTTGTTCACCGTCTCCTCTTCTCAGGGGGCAAATTTTTATCGCGTTTTGATTGTACTTGAGTAGAGTGATCGGACTTTTGGCGACGTATTGCCTGCTCGCTTGATAGCAGCAGCTCCCGTTGACACTGTCCCTTCCTTTCTCTCTCTCTCTCTCACACATTCATTGTGCATTTTTCTAACCACATTCATCAGTGCAATTTGCTGCTGCACAAATGCGGTGGTAATTACAGGTTGGCAAGGTCTGCATTTATTGGGCCGTGTTTTTCTGCCTCACCGGAAGTTGTCCTCATCATCGTCATCCTGGGTTGTCTGTGTGCTCGTTTTCCCTTTTTTTCAATTTCTTCAAATAATTTAGTACAATGCACAGATAAAAAGCGGTGGTAGTGGTTGTGCCTGTGCAATGTGTATGCCCTCCTGCCACGGCAGCAATAATGCAATTAGTGCGCCTTAGATCAGATTAACTCGACGTGTTAGTGATTGATTTCAGTGTGCTGTCCGCGCGCCGCTGCTGTTGTTGTTGCTGCCGCTGGTCATTGAAAAGAATGCCCACTAGTAGAAAAATGATTCTACTGCTCTCCACAGTTTGCTAAATAGTTTGCTCATCCTCGAATTAGAACCCGTAAAATGTTGCTGCTTTTTTCTGTTCTTTTTTGCGTCTTTATCGGCTCATTTGTATCTTGCCACAACCACCACCACCATTGGCAGTATTTCCGTGTTATTGGGAATTAGATTTGCCTTAGATTCCATCATTCTCTCTGTTTTTCTTTCTCTCCCTTTTCCTCTCTTTCACTGAACAATTCTTACCATCTTATCATCTCTGATAATATATCTCTTTTTTCATCGGTCTTCGTCGGCTCGATATTTATTTATTTAGTGATCCGCGCTACATGCGGCTGTTGACTGGTACAACTTTTTTTGCCTGTTTTCTTTTACTTCATTTCTCCATCTCTCTCATCTTCAGCTTTTTCGGCAGCTATTTCTCAATTTGTTATTGACAGAAAGTGGGAGAGGAAGCTTTTGCCTATGCCGGCTCAGCGTGTATGTGTGTGTATCAGCATGTCTTTTTGTGCGTGTATGTGTTTGTGAATGTCGAGTAATTGAGAGCTACAGCGCACACCAACGGTGATTCGTGGTGGGATTCAATTTTTCACTTTTTATTAGCAACTCGATAAATCACCAAACAGCAGTACAGTGCACTGTAACAAGATCAAAGACGGGGGCGGAAAAAAACTAGGGTAACTGAAATAGAGAAAAAGTAAGAGAGTAAGAGGGCAGGCAAAAACCTAAATGGAACAGTTTTTAGATTGCTGGCGGTGGTTGAATTGAGCCTGCATTTTCCAGTGGCTTACTTTAGCGTAATTTATACTTGTACGTTCAAACAGAAAACGGAAAAGTGATTTGTTTTTAAGTTCAACTGAAGAATTGCAATTTAATTAAATTACAGCCAAAACGAGCGTCTACTGCGTTATTTGTAAACTTGTTCCCTCTGATGTTTTGATGGTGCCGCCAATTGGCGATTGCCATTAGCATTGTCGAGTGTTTTTTAGAAGAGAAGTTCAAAATGAGAAGCAAGTAAATTATTCATTTGCTCAAGCAATGGTCACCAATGGCTTTTATCGCTTTGTCGTTTCTTGATTATTGCTCTCTGTTTTTTATATCAAACTTTGGACAACTTTGTACGTCCGTCAAGTAGACGTTTTAGTCCATTAATAATGTATGCTAATGTGTCTGTCTTTTGTTTTAAAGGCTTTTCTTCACAATTTCATATCAAGTGCTGTTTATATACTCTGATTGCAATGATTTACTAAATTATCATTTTGTGTGACTGTACTAAATCGAAAGAATCTTTTTGTTTTTGTTTTACAAAAGTTGTAGGTTTTTCTACCTATAGCTAGGACCCTGTGGAGTCTTTCTCATTCTATTCAATCATTAAAGAGTTCATGTATGTTGATTTTAATTAAGTTATCAGTCATCTGATTGCCATCCTTGCTCATTAATTGATAAGTTTTTAATTTAATTAAAACTTAAATTAGTTTTTGTTTCAGTGTACTGTTAAACGTGACGCTCCCGTTTTTTCTTTTTTTTGCTTTAACAGCTGTTTGCTTTTGCAGGCTGAAACTTTGTTTGATAAACTTTTTGCTGTTGCTCTCTTTTTTTAAACCTTTACCGTTTTGTTTTGAACAAAAAACAAAAGTATTGTTTCAATGCAAAGTTAGCAAGAGAAGTGACATTAATAACTTCTCTATTTTTGACTTCATGCTGTTGTTCTCTGTTACTTTAATTAATTTTTTTTACAACTTAACTTTTGCCAAGTTTTTCTCTATTATAGTTTTTGATTCATTAACATTAAGTTTGCCTAAGGTTTAGTAGCAATCCATGAACAGGTTCATTTACTTTTATTCCTAGTATTTTGTTAAAAATTTATTTTTGTCTGAAACTTTTCTGTGTACTTTGAATTTCAATTGATTTCTATTTGCATTCAGCACGTTTGGTAATAGCTACTTTGTTTGACATAAAAAATAGATTGTTTTGCTCAATTGGCTGATGATTAATATAATACCTCCTGTTTTTAGAAACCAACTTAAAGTCAGCTTTGAGTTTAGTTTGATAATGAAAACAGAAATGGCTAATCGAATTATCAACTGCCGAAAAATGATCGTTTTTGAGCAGAAAGAATGTGAAGGCGGAACGAAACGAAAGACAGTAGAAAAAACTGTCATGTTAATTGAAGTGTAAAGACATTGATAGTCAGTTCCCTTTGCTAGGAGGACAGTCACCAAAAATAGTCGACTGTTTGCTATTGCGGCTGCCTGCAAATCACCGAGCAAAGAAAGAAAGATAGAGCCAGTGTTTGTAGTGCCCGTTTAATTGTCGCCCACCAAACTGACGGTGTATTTGTGAGTCTGTGGCTGCGTTGAACTTATTAAATATTGATCGTTTCAGCAGAGCTGGCAGGCAGTATGGAGCCAGTAGCGCGGCGCAGTTGAGCAGTTGCCCTGACGAACAAAAGCCTGAGCATTTAATGAATAATTTACGTTTCATGGGGAGCAAGTGAGTGAGTGAGTGAGTGAGTGAGTGAAGGAAGATGAAAAAAGGAAAAAACTGTCTGCTCACTTTGGTTAGATTTACATGCAAACGACACAAACATTGCGGTGGTGTTTTGACACAAAGTAACAGAAAAAAAGTGAAAAGCAAAAATTGCGGCACGGAACACTAAAAAACGAATATTTTCTTGCTGACCACTAGTGGTAGTGGTCATCATCTATAGTATGTTCACGTCTCAATGCAAACATATGGCAGGCAACATTTGTTTAAATTGCTTCAATTATTCATTTGATCGACGAGCAAATGCAGATATTGCATTACCACTTTTTTCATCATTGTTTTACACACTTTTAAACTCTAGTTATATTTTACAACAAAGCAGAAAAGTGTAGAGTTTGATCAAAATAACAAGTTTTCCTATGTCAACTTGGCCTTCTGCATTAGATGACTAATTAAAAACACAAACCAAGTGCACTTCACTTTTGACGAGTGAGAACATAGGACGCTCACCCACTCAGTCACTTGTAGACAGGCAATTAAAATGCTATTTATTTATAATACATTGTGGTCGTGAACACAGCGAGGACAGCAAGTTTACAAGCAGTGAAGACAAGCACTCACTCACTGGCATTTAGTATCTGGTGCAAATGCCTCGTTAATTGCTGACTGCTGCTGCTGTTGCTTTAAAAGCTGCACCGTTTGTCTCTTGCCAGGACGACAGTCTCTAAATTATGCTGAAAACGTTGCACCGTAATTACATATGCTGTCACTTGCACTCCCAGCAGCAGCGGCAGGAGTAGACAAACAACAGACTACCCGGTGTCTCATCATCACCGATTAGCTTGCTCTCTCTCTCTCGCATTCTCTTTTAGTGCAGTTCATTCTACTTGACTTTTGTTGTTGGGACTAATTAAATGCAGTACCACCACCACTGCCGCCACCACCACTGCATAATCAGGAGACAGACAACGAGGATTGCAGTGAAAAGTGCTTGCATTTTTAAGCTCTTTTAAATGTAATGCGGAGCAGCACCCGCTCAGTGTGCCTAGTCCTCTGTCTTCTCTTCTTGTCTGGGTGCTCCACTTGATTCGATTAGGTGGGAGATTAACTCTGATTGACAGTGACAGTAACGCAGCAAATCGACTGCACACAGAAGCTGCACTACACTGCTGATGCTTCAGCACTGATGCTCACTTGCTGCTGTTACTTTTGCCTTCCTTTACTTGAAAACTGCTGTTAAGCCTTTGACTCAACTCGCTCACTTACGTTTTGCAGTAAAAAGCTACGACAACTTTTGTCATTTTCAACTTTATTCTAGCTGGCTGTGCTTTTTGTGCCTTTTTATTTTTAGTGTACTCCGTTTTAAATATAGCCATTGCTTAGCGTCAACGAATAAGCACACATTAAGTGATTGTTGCTTTCTCATCTGTTGTTGTTGTTTTTTGCTTTTCAATTTGATTCATATTTTACTGGAACAGCCGCTACCACCCTCTGTGTGGCATCGCGTCACCAAAGCCAAAAACTTTTTCATTCATCATACCCGTAAGTGATAGGACTCCCTTTCTCACTCTCGTTATTCGCCCATCAAACTGTCACTTTGCATTGTCTTTAATCTATAACTTTTATACAGTTTTTATTTAAAGTGTACTTAAACTAGCTCAACAATGAGACTGTATTTTATTTTGTGATTGATCAACTGCACTGCAAAAGTGTCAACAGTAAAGGTCGAGAGTGTAGGGAAAAGTGCGCATTCAATAAAAGTCAATTTACATTTGTTGTGATAAAAATAAAAAATTGTTTTTTAACGCTTTGCAGAAAGAAACCCTACAACAACACACAAAGAAAAAAGTCTTATATCTATTTGAAATTTATTGAAACCTTTCTCCCATTTGAAATTTTGTCTCAAACTGATTTGAGACGTGTAGCACCGTTTTTACGCATAGCGTTCTCAAATCGTTTTAAAACTAGTTTCTCAAACCCATTTAAAACATTCATTCTCAAACCCTTTCAATACACTTTAAACTTGTAAAAATTTTCAAAAACAAACTTTATTTGACAGATTTTACTTGCACACATGATACAAAATAGTGGGCAAAAATTATGAGATAAAGTTCTTTTTAAATGATTTTAAAAAAGGTGGTCACAGGTTATAGATTTTCATGATTATCTTGAAAGCTTCAATGCTGGACATCTTTTTTAAAGATGGTTCTCCTTGGGGCAATGGTGCTTCTTGTTACCGATTTTGCGATGACCAAAAAGTGTGACTTTCAATAGTTACGCACATGTCCAGTAGCTTCATCACAGAGTGCCAGCTTTCCTTGTTTTGAGTCTTCAACTTGATTATGTACATGTCCTAAAAAACAGAAAGTTGTTATTTTGAGGTTGATTAGAATTGGGATCATCACAATAAAAACTTCCTTTGAATGACTCTTAATAGAGGCTTACTTGGTCTGCAAAAAAAGCTCGATCTTGGCAGTCAGTCATTTGCATGGCGTTTCCTTGCACGGGTAGTCGGGGTAGACGTCGTAAAAGGAACGGGGATGATTTCTCTTAAACAGAAGGTTTGAAGTTCCACAAGGACCTTGGGAATTGAGGCCAACTCAAAGCGCTTTTCTCAATGTTGTTATGCGTCTGACTGACTATGAAGATCATGATGACATGCAAAGCGGTTTGAAGTTTACGGTTGAATAGACACACAACTTGAAAATTGTGACAAAAGATACTTTAAAAATGCGTAGTGCTTATCGGGTGATAGATGGGACGAGATAATGGTTCCAGCCAGAATAGATCGACGCAAGTTTGATTGCGTGGCTTGCTGAGTGATTCGAAACAAACGCTGTTTTGTTTTGATTCAGCAGCCGAAAAGCAACCATTCGTAAACAATGTTACTTGTTATCTCAAATGGGTTTGAGATTGAGATCCAAAAAATTTTTAAGTTTAAAACCTCTTAAACTGATTTGAAAATTTTGACCCTCTCAAATAGGTTTGAGATCAATGAAAAATCATTTTTTAAACATTTTTCTCTTAAACTGATTTGAGAAGGATCTTAAATGGGTTTGAGAAATTCTCAAATAAATTTGAGACATCTCTTGAGTTTAGCAAATCTTAAACTGATTTGAGAAGCTCTCAAATTTATTTTAGATTTTAGGCCATTCTCAAACTAATTTGAGACTTTTTTCTCTGTGTGAATGCATAAATTACACAAGAAAGCATACTTTAGAAAAAATTCAAATATAGTTGTAGATTTTTAATTTACACAATTTTCAATCGTAATAAAAAAACAAATTATAAACTTTACATATTTTTTGTTGGCGCCAATTTGCATTTTAATAGAGCAAAGTACAAAGTTAAGTAAAATTTGTTTTTGTTTTTGCAAGTTTATTTTTTTGTTTGTTTCATTTGCGTTGACTAGTAACATTGCAGTAATTTTTTATATAAACGACTTTATTTTAAAAAACGTATGTAATTTCTTTTATATTGATTGCTTAATGTTTTTTAAGTTTAATTATTTTTTTATTTTTTTGAATGCGTCAACTGGTGAGCCAGTTAATGAAACTCAGCCAAACTACGGTAAAACAGTAGGGGAGAAAAGCAAAAAAGCATATTATTGAGCGTAATTAATTTCTCAAATAGACTTGGGTCAATTCCAATGCTTACTCATTGCTTTACTAAAGTTAAACTTTTTGAAAATATTTCATTACTAAAACTCAAAAAATTAAAAAACACAAGCAACAACAGAAATAACAAACTAAATGGCTGATCCGTGAAATGAATATTTAATTAAAGTATAATTAAACTTATTAATTTATATAACGTTTAAAAAACTTATTTGCAGTAAAAAGTAGTAAAATGAGTTCAGTTATGTGGCAAAAAGTAGTTAAGGAGGCACAACAACTCGAACTTTTTATTTAAACTACTTACCGTAGTTTCTTTCTTGTTTTTTAGATTTAGTCAAACAAAAAACTATAATATTGCCTCAAACTTCATTAAAAGTTTACATAAAGTCACTGAGACTTTTTTAATTCAAATCAGTTTGATATTTTTTAACGTGTGCTTACTCATTAACAAACAGCATTGTAAAGTTAAAAAACACCAAGAGCAACGTTTAATGAGATTTAATTTTTTTAATCTATTTTTTGCTTTTGCGCTCACCAAAAGCTCCTTTATCGGTCATCAGTTACATTTACTTTTTCTATACTTCCACTGACAAAACCAAAACGGCAGTGCATGCATTTGCTTTTCTGAAGAGTTTACGCTGAATTGTTGAAACGGTAGTAGTAATCTCGTGACATCAACTTGAAAAGCATTTGTGTCATTGTGAGTTTTGCTGCCTTTGTTTTTGGCCACTCACGTGTCGAAAAACAGTGAATATAGTAGAACTCCGGTGTTAGGGTTTTTCCTGCAAATAGGGTTTAGTAAGTTCAGCTAAAGATCGATCATTGTGATTGACAACAGATCAACTCTCGCCTCTCATTCAGTGGTAGCTGCTAAGCGGTTGTTATTTTTGCTTCTTTTGTATGATGCTCCCAAACTGTCCGAATCAACTCCATACTAGACGAGGGATATTGATGCTGTCTGTTTGTCTGTTTTTGTGGCTTTTTCCTGCCCATCGATTAGAAACACTTCCGTCACCGTTAAGTTTGCACACCATTTGCTGAAGAAGGGTCATCTCTTGTAGTGAAATATAAAAGAAAAAAACAAGTTTGTTTGATGACCGCCAATTGTCGGTGCAAACTAACAGTCGGTTCATGGTTCAAGATGATCAAATTGCGTTTCATTGAAGCAAATTATTATTATTATTATTACAACACATTGCCTAAAGGGACAAATATATCGATAGCGCCCAGTGTGTGTTTGAGAGGGTGTGCTGTGTTTGTCCATTGATTGCCCATTGACGGCACTGCAACACTGACTAAACTGTCGCCTGTATATCGATTTTATTCGGTCTTTTTGATTGTTCTTTTTTCATTGAATTTTTTTTGACGACTTTATCGACAAATTGCTATTTTTTACAAGTTAACAGTGTTAACTTTTTGTGTTACACTCTTTTCTTCCTTTTTTAATAGTTTTGAAGAAAGCTAGAAAAGCATTACGTTGTTTGCAAAAATTCAATTTCTTCAATTTAAACATGGCTAAAACTAGGGCCACTTTTTTTAATCATTTTTCAATTAATCAACAGCCATAAAAAAATCGTTTTTTTAGTTTGTTCATTTTATTAGTAAAATTTTTTTATGATAAAACTTTATTTTCAAAATAAAAAACATTTTTGAAAAAAACATTGAAAATACTTATTCTAAGCGGTTTATTCTTTTTTGTTTACCAATCAGTCATTTTTTTGGTAGACTCATTTTAAGAGTGAGTTAGTGAAAAGATTAATTTTTTATTGTTTTTAATGCTACAACATTCAATGGAAACTTTAGAAATTGCAAAATTGTTACTGTCTGAATTTTAAAAAAATTTTAATTTTTTTATGTTTGTTTTTGCCCAAACACTAGATTACTAAGTGTTGTCTGTTTTTTAAGAAAATTCAGTTAAAATTAAATTTTTAATTTTTAATAGAGTCATTTCTTGACGTCAAAAACCGAAAAATTTAGTGTTACATTTTTATTCAGCAAGGTTTTAACAAAAATTTAAAAAATGTTTCATGGGCTCTTGGCAAATTACTGGAGTGTTTTGTTAAAAATATAATATAAAAACTGAATAAAAATGAACTAGAATCACTAAGATGTTTATTTTTTAATTTAGAAACCGTTTTCTCTGATTTTTTTGATTTTTTTTATTTTCTACTTTTACTATTGATGATAGAAAGAATGTGTGGTAATTATTTTTCTCTCTTTTTTCAATTTCCAATCTCACTCTTCATTTGATGTTTGCCGTCTGCTGCTGTTTGCCACATGTGGCTGCGTTTGTGTTTGTTCTTATCGGCAAACAAACACTGACAACTTTTTTCTTCTGATTCTTTCAGAATGAGTTTTAATTGCCTTCTTTTTCTTTTGATTGTCGAGTTATTTTCTGCTACTGTTGTAAACAGAGGCAGCATCAGCAGTAAAAACAACAAATTCACTTTCTCAATTTCAAGTGAAGTCTTGCATTCTTCTTTTTGTGTCTTCTGCTGTTCTTTACAATACCGCTGACAGAACTCAGTCAGTTTTGAGGAGACTAGAACTGTCCACTAGAAAATGATTGATTGCCGTCTAAACTGCTCACTTTCTGTGGGCGCTGCTCCTGATGCTGATGCTGTTTGGTCACCAAAAGAGGACTACTCTATTTGCCTGTCTTTTTGCCTGTCATTCTATTCTCTGCTGTTCTGCTTGACTTCTTGCGCATTTGACTTTTTTCCTTTGTTGGCATTACCCAAATTGAATTGTCTGCTCTCCTTCCTCATTCTCTTTTGGCGACTGAACATTAATTACAATGCTCTTTCTCTTTCGTTCTTTTCTTTGTCGTCGTTTTGTAGTTTTTTTTCTTGTGTGTTTTCAATTGCCGTATTGTCTTTCCCATTTTTGTCTGGTCAGTGACGTTTTAAAAAGAACGTCCAAAGTAGAAGGAAAGATGAATTCTCACTATCACTACTGCTTTTTACTGCGATTGCCTCTTCACTGCACTGCGTTTTTTGTTTTTACTGTCCTTGCTCACTCGAACATTCACTGACCCATGTTCTACCGTTTTCATTTAATTTCAGATCTTCAAAGCTGCAACACTCGCTCAATCACATTCCGCCGCCGTCCATGAGTTTCCTTCTACTGTTTCACAATTTTTTTCTTTATCATCAATAAATGATGTTGTCGGCTTTATTTACCTCGCCATTTGTCATCACTAAAAATAGCTCTTGACTTTAGCTGAAAAAAACTGGAAAAATTGGTGAATAATTGAAACTGTCGTGGTGCACTTTGGTCTTCTTTTTTTGGTCGTCACCATCAAAATCCTCTTCAGCATGGGACTGCAATTAGAGCCACCCGGGCGCCAATCATCAGCAGCAGCGACAGCAGCAGCACCGTCGGCGGTCACCACCACTATGACCATCTTAATGACCATCATCGCATTTTGCTGATTATTATTTACCTGATTCTATTTCTCAGCGCTTTCATTCATCCTGACATCATGGTGTGCAAATACACTCACACTATCATCTATTTATATCACCTATCCACTGATAGCTAGCCAACTGCTGCTGCTGCCTCATTAATTATCCCTGCAGTGGCAATCTGCCAGAAGCTCTGTGCAGTGGCTATTTTCTTTTCTCTTTTTATTGACTTTCACCACTAAAGGTGTTTGTGAATGTGTGTGTGTGTGTGAGCGTCTACAAACTGCTCTGCAAGTCAACGGCAATTAAGGTAATGTCCAGTCGTTGTTAGCATAGAAAGAACCCGCCGCCGTCGCCACCACCACCACCTTTATCAGCAATTGACATGGAGAACTGAAGCCCAGTTGAGCACTGGTAAAGCCACTGTGCCACTTTGTCGATTGCTTTGGCGGCACACGCCGACGGTGGCCAAGTCGCCTGCCTGTGTGAGTGTGTGTGTGGGTGAGCACCTCTTTCCGTTGCGCCGCCAATCGCCGTAATGAGTTTAATTGCGGGAGATGACCATCACCATCGCAGTCACAATCACCGCCAACAACAACAACAGCAGTCGGAGGTCCGTGTGCTTGTTACCGCATTCAGACGAACGACTATGCACCGGTTTTCCCCTCCTCCACTAGTCACCTCCTCACCTAAGGTCTCCTCTTAAGTAAAAAGGCATTCGTCGGCACAGTGAGCGGCTCATTCACCAGTCGACTGCAGTAGTCGACTGATGTGAACACACACTTTGCCTACTTTCAGCACTTTTTTCTCCCAGTCTTCAAATCAGTCTACAGAGCTTCTATACCCGAAGATTGCCATTCTGCTCACTTCTTACCATTACTGTAGCATCTATCTCTTCGCTATCACCATACCACCACTCTGTTTTCTCGGCCTCACCTCCTTCTCCGTCATACATGCAGTCTTCCGATGTGAACTCCACTTTCCCCAGTCAACACCACCACCAGCAGCAGCAGCAGCAGCACTACCCAGGGCAGCTTTACCTGCTGGGCGCTGCACCCACTTCTCCTCCCCACCCACCGCAGCCACCCTCGAGGAGCACCGGTGAGGAAGATTGGCTTCAGTATCAGCAGGAAGGGCAGTGGACGACCGGAGGACTGAGCGAGTAAGCAGAGCCGAGCCCGTGACTAGGCCCTCGTCGCCTTCTGCTCTTTGCCTCCAGTCATGAAACGGCAGAACATTCGGACGCTCTCGCTGATTGTCTGCACCTTCACGTACCTGCTGATGGGAGCGGCCGTCTTTGACGCCTTTGAGTCGGAGCACGAGGCCAAGCAGAAGGTCGCCCTGCAGACCTTTGAAAATATGCTCAAGCGCAAGTACAACATCAGCGAGGAGGACTTTCGCATCCTCACCACCGTCGTCATCAAGTCGGTGCCCCACAAGGCGGGCATCCAGTGGAAGTTCTCCGGTGCCTTCTACTTTGCCACCACAGTGCTCACCACTATTGGTAAGTTTGCGACTTTTTTAAATTTTTAGACTAGTTTTAAGCATAAATCCACATGTTCACTTTTGCAAACACATTCACCTGTGAACAAGTGCTAAGCAGTTAAACTGAAGAATCAATCCTTTTTTACGCCCGGCTCTAGTCTTTCCTTTTCTTCCGGGCAAGTTAATCTAAGCTTAAGTTTGAGCAAATATTTGTGCCCTTGCTTCCACACAGAAAAAAATTTTCTGAAATCTTTAAACGATTTGAGACTTTTTGGCATTTTCTCATATGCATTTGAGAAAACAGGGCAAAATCTCAAATCGGCTGAAGATTTCGGAAAGTTTTTCTCTGTGTGTCTGACTCAACTTATGCTAATTTAATTGAAAACTTTGAGTTACTAAAACTTTTTTCTCCGGTCTCACTAAATCTCTGATTAATTGCGCTGCTTGGTGCAACGGGTGATAGTGCCAAATTAAATTATGCTCGCAAAAAGGTCAATCACATTAATCTACTATGCTCTTTTCAAGCTATATTTTAAATGCATTTTTTTCAATGAACGCTATTTATATTCACTGCACTCAAAAACAGCAATAAGCTGAAAATCTAATCAAGGTTTTTAGATTTTTAGTTTAATTTTCCTTTCAACTACGTTTGCTCTCATTTTCACTCTTTTTATTATACATTCATCAGATTTATACGTAGTAATTACGCAATCCACCACAAATACCAAACTTTATTTGCTTTTTTACGGTTTGTTTTTCAATTTGAAGGCAAGTCACTTTGGCGTTTCACCACTTTTCTTGCAGTTGACTGGAGCAAACTGTGCCTGATTTTTTCCAACTCAAACTGGGCTAAACACCGAATTCCCAAAATTGAATTCATTCTATTTGAGGTTTAGATATTTGCCGCTGCGTGTCTAATTTTAAATAATTACTCTCAAACACGCAAATGGCAATAAAACTGACAGTCCCGTGTTGGAGAGGATAATTCTCCTGCAGCAGCAGGCGGTGCATTCTTTTTCTTTCACTGACGGTAATTTGTTGTCTCCTTCCTCGGTGTTGACAGTTGTAGTATTGAACAAGTATATTTAGATTAGCCGCTCAAAATTGAAGGAAAAAGCTGGAAAAAAGGGTGGGGAAAATCGATTAAATTTAAATTTAGAAACCATTCTCGAGAAGTTGCAAAAGTCAAGTTCATTGCAAAACAGGGCAGACAAACAATAGTGTGCGGATTTAAAAGAGATCCATTTACGAGCGTGGGGAAAAAAAGAGAAAGTTTGGCATTTAGTTTTAGAGATTAGCCACTGCTTTCGTTGCAAGCACAGTGGATGATTAGAAAAAGTAAACTGCTATGCGTTTGTTTCCAGTCCGGGACTAGTTGCCAAATTTTCTTCTTTGCTGCGCACTGCACTTCACATTTTTTCCAATCGACCAAACTGGAGTTGTTTTAATGTCCGCCGCTATGATTACTACATTTATTATTACTAATAATAATTTGCAACTGCTTACCGTTGCAAAAAACTGACATTCAATGTTTTTGAAAGAGACAAATAGTACGAGAGGGATGTGTAATGCAATTTCGATTTCATCTGCAGGCAATAGATGTGAATTCTTTTTCCTTTGAGATGGAAAAAAATAACAAATTTTTTTTAGTTTCAAGTCATGAGTTTTTTGTTTCTAGTATTATGGGCAAACTTTTTATCTAAATAGGCAAAATGAGCAAAGATAAAAGAAAAAACTCGCCAGGGTGCACACAAATTCCCTAGTAATTTTCACTTTTTTGCCGTAGGCGGTGAAATTGATGGCGTTTGTAATAACACGGTTTCAAATTGAAGTCAATTTCGTTTTGCAGCGTCTGAACTCACTAATTGATGTATGCAATTGGGTTGATGCTCAATTGCATGAAAAATGTCGTCTTTTTGGTGAAACTTAAAACAAGTTTTTTGCTTTGTTTTTGTTCAGTGCTAATGGGCTTATACATTTTCAAATAAATTCTTATTTTTTATTTTTCTGACTAATGTCAATTGCCAATTTGCCCGCCAGAATAATTAGTATGTTCCTTCCTTTTTAACTTTTTGACGTTCAGCAGTTTTTACAGTCAACCAACTAACTAATTATTTGTTTTACTGTTATTTGCATTTTTAATATTGCTACTTTTTGTTTTAAATAGCACGCACACATTTATTGCTTTTTATTTTCAAAATTAAATTTTGAATTCCATAATTAAATCGATTTAATGTATAAAATTATTTTAAAGATTTGAATGTAAAATAAATATTTTTACATTTTTTGACAAGTTTATTTATTAATTGAAAAAGCATAGAGATCAAAATACAAGGTCAATTAAAATAAAAACTTTTTTGTGTTTACTTTTTAGGATTTATGCGAAAGTAAACTTTTAATTAATTTTTTATTTGAAAATGTGCTTCTTGCTAATGGGTTGAAGCAAACTGCTGCAAACTTTTAATATTTGCACCAGCATACTTTTAACCATTAGGTAGAATGTATTAAACCTTTTAAAAAGTTAATTTAAAAAACTACTTTAAAAAAATAAAATGAATGATAACTGTTATTCTTTAGTTTCTTTTGAAAAACTTGGCACTTTGCTGACACTCGTCAGTTTTTTTCGTTTGGGGAAATATTATTTGACCTAATAAATTATTCTTTTATGCAAAGTTTTTCATTAATTGCACTAAAACCACACTCAATCATAACTTGAATAAAAGTAAAAAGGATCCAGTGACGCAAACTTAGTATTTAGACAGCATATTTGCTATTTTCTATTCATCTATTAACAAAAATTAAATAACGTTGATTGAACTTTTTTAAAATGCAATATGTGTATAAATATTTAACTTAAATAAGATGCCGAAATTGATATAAAAAGTTCATCAGTTTCCAGCAAAAAAGGAAGTTGGGAATAAAAAAAGTATATAGAGAATGACAAGTGAATGAAATGAATCAGCAAGTTGTGACTGAAGTTTTCTTTGCTGCAGTCGTTTGAAACGACAACAAACGGTTTTTTTTGACGAGTGATGGATGCTCAAATGAGTAGTGAGAGTGAGAAAGGCTTCGAAATCTAATTTGGCAATTGTCAATGCTGGCAACGTCTGCACAGTCGCTTCTTTTTTTCAAAGTTTGTTTTACTGAAACTTTAGCCGCACAGAGATTGCATGACGACTGAAAAAACGACACTGATAAAGGAAAAAAAAGACAGTACAAAACTTGAGAGGACAACAAAGATGACGACGGCGACAAATTCTTTGGAACAAGCAAGTTTTTGCCAATCAAAAACTGCAAAAAAGTGAATGAAAGCAAAAAAGATTTTGGAAAAAAAGACGAAAAAGAGGAGGAAAGGGAGGAGGAGGAAACAAGTGCAGTTGGCAAATATAATTTTAGGCTTCACTTAGTGACCACTCAAACAGACAAACAGACTGCAAAGGGCAAAAAATTGATAGATTCTTTGCTGCAAATTAGACGGCGGCATTCTTCTGCCGATAATCAGATCAAATGTGCGTGTGATTTCACCTCTTGTCCTTATTAAAATACTCCAAGAGATTGACCTCACGATGGTTAAAGACATTTGTTCACTTATTTTATTTGAAAACACAGGCATTCTTTTATTTAACAAAATGGTCTCGTTTAGCCATCTATTAAAATGATGATCATTTTTTCCTACTGATGATGAGCTAGTGTATAATTTAATTTTAAAAAAATTAATGTATTTGATTTAGTTTTTCGGCAATAAATGAGCATTAAAGTTAAATAACTAAATAATAACAACTAAAAACTATTGATGTAGTGTTTAAAAAATCGGTCAGCTTATTAACGGGATTCAAACAGACAATAAAGATTTGCTGGTGATGACTGTTGAGGATGTTAAGTTTAATCAGTTTAGAAAAACTGAAAAGAATAGAGAAAACTTTACTTTTCAAGGACACAGCAACACACAAATATCTTCTTTGCTTTATTTTAACAAATTAAGCTTTTTTGTTCAGCACGTTTTAGAAATGATTTGCAGACAAACTCCAACACGCTGTGGTTTTAGTGATGGCAATTTGCTAAATTATTATTTTGTCTCTGTTGTAGTTTGGCAAATTTTTCTATTTGTTTACTCAACTTTTGGCAAAAATGATTGTAAATATAAATTTGACTGGGTAAACACTGCCACTACTAGAATAGATCAATAAACAAATTTTTTTCTTTTACTTTGACAGAGATTTAAACAGTTTCTGGCAGTGACTTAAATAAAGTTATTTATTTATAAAAACATTTTAATTTTTTGGTAAAAAATGCTTAGATGATTGAAGACAAAATGATGTTGGCAAATCAATGACGATTAGTATTTTTGCTTTTTTATTGAATATTGTTGTAAAACTGAAAGAGATGATAAATCAATAAACAATTTAGATTGAATATTGATTCAAAAAACAAGAAAACGTGACTTTAATACTTTTTAACTTTACTAGTAAACTTAGCTAACTTGTAGACAAAATAATGTTTCATTTTGCAAAAAAATTGACAATTTACTACACTTTTTTTAAATTTTGTTTATTTGTAAGATGAGATAATTTACCAAAAAATAAAACAAAATAATTCTAATCAATATAAACATTTTTTTAATTTTTGAAAATCGGCTTAGGTTTTTAAGTTAAGCTGACTTTCTTTCTTGATTTTTTCAATGTAAAAGTTATGCAAAACTATTTTTTTGATAAAGCTATTATTTTAATTCTTTAAATTGCCAACTGTTACATTGTTTCAAAACTTTCTTAGTAATTAAGAAATGGGCAAATGAAGGCGGTAGCTGTTTTATTTGTTACACATAAAACAACAAAAATGCTTTTTTTGAAAGTTGTGTAAAATATGTAAATTCTTTTCAGTTTTTGATTGTTTCAAAGTTCATTTTTGGGGTACATTGGTGTTGCTTTTGCAACTGATGGCCAACTTTTAATTATTTGCCTATAAAAACCTAAATTTTTTCTTGTTGTCTATAAGCTATTTTGTAGTTGAAAAGTTTTTGTTAACAAAAAAGATGTTTTGTTTGAGCTCTTAATGTGACGTTACTCTAACAAAAATGGCAAATCAGATTACTGTTTCCTGTTTGTTGGCAAAAGAAACTGTGCAAACGACTGTAAAATTGTGTTTTTTACTTTTTCGTTACAAAAATATTATTTTTATCTATTTACTACTTTTCACTTTCTATTTCGTTTAATTGCTCAATTATTTTTTTCTGCTTTTTGAGTTTTAGCCATTTCCAGTCGTCATCAGCTTTTTTCAATTTCTGTATTTTTTTAATATCATCTCTTTTTGTTTGCGTCAATCTCAGTTTGTATTGCTACCGAGAGATATAAAAGATTCATTGAACCTTTCAGTTTGGAAAAGTTTAATTGAATAATTAAACAGAAAAATTGTATAAAAAATGTTTCAATGTAGAAACATTAGCTAAAAAACCTTTAAAAAATATGTCAAATGATCATTTTTAGCAAAAAACACATTTGTGTAGTTTCAATTTACATTTTTTATTTAAATAGTTTATTATTTAGCAATGATTTAATAAATTGATTCAACAAATCAGTGTTAATTTTTATGCAAGTTTTTTATTCAAAATAAAAAAGTTAATTTACTTTAGTTTAAAAAACAATAACACACAAACTGTTATCACATTTTAAAAATAAGTTTACTTTAACTATTTTAATAATTTATTTGTTAAAAAATTAAAATTTTTTTAAAATACTTTGTTAAAATATGATTTTGTTATAAAACCTTTATACAACTAAACTGTTTTAAAAAAAATTCTAACAATTTCTAAAAATAAACTGCTAAAACTGTAATTAATTTTAATTAATAACAAAATTAAGGCTATTGACTTTCTCATTTTCACCTCAATACTTTTTTCAATTGTTTCATTTTCTCCTTCTTCACTCATTCATATGTTCAAATGTCACGAGAATTTCGCATTCATTGCCAATTGGAGATGGCCTGTCAAATTGGACTGACTTTGCGGGTTCTGTTCGTTTTGGTAGTAACTTTCAGCTGATTGAAAGGCCGTGCTTGGGTGTTGCTAGGATAGCGCGTCAAAGCTGAGCTGACCTATTAATAATTGCCTTCCATTTTTTGGTCTCTGATAAAGTGCAGCCATTTTGCGCTGGTACTCGTACATTTGCCTGAATAAATGAATGGTGCTGGGGCTGGTGGATATATGTTACCAAAAAGAAGTGGACAATTTTATGCGCTACTTGGTGTGGGCAGTATGAGCAAAAAAAGAGGAGATTGCTTTGTAGAAGGGGGAAATTCTGCTGGTCAGTGGTTATGAGTTGTAGCAGGATGGCAGTTTTTTAGCTCTAAAAGGTCATTGACTCAGCAACTGAAAAGAATTGACTGGTTGGTGAAACTGCACCATCATCACTGTGTTGAATCGAATGGATTTTTACGCCGGATTATGATGGAGAAGTTGAGCGGAAATCTTCACTAATCGCTGATAAACTGACCAACTGATAGCAATTTGTTTAGAAAATTAGAGTGTTTTGAGTACTTAAAATTTATAACGTTTTATTTAAGATTCAGTTTGTCTCACTTTTTTCATCAAACCCAAACAAAACTTTAATTTCCTTTCCATCCATTACATTACATTTAGACAAAAGTACTAAATTTGTATTTTTGTTTTCATTTACTAATATTCAGTTGCCAATTAAATGATGAAAGGCTACTAATACAACTGCAAAAGCAAAGAAAAATGGAAAAGTAAAAGAAATTATAAATCTAATTAATAATAGCCAGTCAGATTGAAAAGCTTATTAATGGGCATCGGGGCGCTAATTGACGAGGCAGCTGAATTGGGTCTGAAGTGAAAATGAATGAGGAAAAATGGACGCAAAATAGTAAACACTAACAACAACAACAACAACAACAACTGCAACTGGAAGAATGGCAGAACTCCAACTCGTGCTTGACATCTGCGAAATTTCTCAGATCAAACAATAAATCAGATTTCTAATATATTAAGTCTATACTAAGTGGCCATTATTTTAAATGAACTTTTGCATTTAATACCATAACCAGCACTACTTCTTTTTTGATTGAGTTAGTTTTTCCTTCTCTGCACTGCATTCAAGTCATCAGTCAGTCGTCAGTGTTTGTGACGCAAGCACTGAAGCACTGGTGGGTACTTCATTCATTGCAAATTTGTGTCACTGAATATCATTCACATCAGTCACTGGTTATGGTGGTGGTGGTGAGTCATAGTACTGAAGAATGCTCTGATCTGTGCACACAACTGTCCTAACTGGCAAAAAATGGAAATGGAGTAGCCATTTGCTGTCATCTCTCCACTCTTCTTTTGCTAATAAACTCTGCTGCTGCTGGTTGTGCAAATTGTTAGTGCCCTCTCTTTCTCTCTTTCTCTCTTTCTCTCTTTTTCCAATTGGCCTCTATCAACTTGATGACTCTAGAGTTCTACTCATGTTTGCTTTCCATTCTTTCTATCACTAACTAGTTAGCATTTATCTGCCTAAAATAGCGCCAATTGCTACATGCACACCAGAACGTCAAGTGGTGGGCGCATTTAGATAGACGATCAGCGCCGGAAAGCGAGTGAGATTTGCTCCGCCAATTTTTGTTTCAGCAGTTTTCAACCCCCCCCCCTTTCTGCACTAGTCGATTGATTGTCGGCTTAATGAGCCATGACTGCAAAATGTTGTACAGTGAAAAGGGAAAGAGGGAGAAAGTGAAATGAGTGCTCCTCAGCCAATGTATATAGTGACTTGTCGACAGATAGTAGTCAAAACACAAAACAGCAAAAAAGAAGAAAAGTGTATGATGATTTGAAAGAAGACAGCAGGCAGCAGGAAAGAAGAGCAAGAAAATGCGGCTGAATGAAATTGGCACAAATCGTCACAGATTGAATGGTGCACCATATTTAACGAGGCAGTGATAGAGAAAGAGAGTGAGAGTGATCAGACTGAATGGTCAAAGAGAGGCAGAGATTGTTGCTAAAAAGAGATTTGATTTATTTTCTACTGCAAAAATATCAATAATTATAACAGTAATTTAGAAATTTTCAGTGAAAAAAATTTTTTTTCGAATAAACATTACCCAACCGCTCACAAACGTCAAATTAAATATTTGGCACTTGGAAATCAATCGCAACCACAACTGTGACTACTAAATGTCAAAATATTTGCCTTTTTGCTTTGCTGAGCGCTTTGTGTGCCAACCCATCAGTTCACTTGAAGTACAAGCCTGCTCAATTCAATTCAAAGCTCAATTCTAACCAAGCAAACAGTAAAGTGAATAAATACAAAAAAAATTGTTTCTTTACAAATTGCAAAAAAATCTGCTTTCTGGAATGAGAGGCGTTTGCAAATCAGCAGTTTTATGTTTGCACATTTTAATTTATACTCATTTTTGTTAATTTTAAGGGGAGACAACGCGCATATAGCAACTTTTTTCGAATTTTCGGTTTCCTTTTCTAGTCAACAGTTTTTTTCAGCAAGATCTTGAATCACGCAGGTACATTTTTTGCCAAAACGGGCAATAC